>FWWL01000543.1_pt1 | contig 102492 bp, 102 predicted proteins | sample 2228331 | NCBI WGS metagenome assembly FWWL01 (sample SAMEA103939775, study PRJEB20133) | metagenome | reverse complement strand
AGACGCAGCGGAGGCACTCGGCCTGCTCAAACGCCCGCTGCCGCCAACGATTGATCTTCCCCAAGAACAACATCGTCACGAATAAGAGCGGCTAGCCTGCTGGTTCAGGGTTCCGCCCTGACTCTCGCGCTGTTCAGCGCCATGCCTGCGATGGCGCAGGACACCGTGGCACCTGCCGACGACGCCGCAACCGTCGACGAAGGTACGATCGTCGTCACCGGCTCGCGCATCCGCCGTCCGAATCTCGATTCGACCGTGCCGGTCACGTCGATCTCCGGCGAAAGCGTTTTCCAGGCTGGTGAAACCAACATCGCCGAAACGCTGAACGACCTGCCCCAGCTGCGCAGCACCTTTGCCCAGCAGAACCCGGGCCTCGGCATCGGTATCGCCGGTCTGAACCTGCTCGACCTTCGTGGTCTCGGCACCCAGCGCACGCTGGTGCTGGTCAACGGTCGCCGTCACGTTCCCGCCGACATTCTGAACAATGCGGTTTCGCCCGACGTCAACACGATCCCGAACGACCTGATCGAGCGCGTCGACATCGTCACCGGCGGCAACTCGGCCATTTACGGTTCGGACGCCATCGCCGGCGTTGTGAACTTCGTTCTGCGCCGCGACTATGAAGGTATCCAGCTCCGCGCCCAGGCCGGCGTTGCCGAAGAAGGTTTCGGCGGCAACCAGTATATCTCGGGCATGGTCGGCAAGAATTTTGCCGACGATCGCGGCAACATCACGCTGCATGCCGAATATTCGCATTCGGACCGTATTTTCGGTTCGGACGTGCCGTGGTTCCGTCGCAACGACGGCCTGCTTGTTACCGACGTCGACACCACGGGCTTGCCGGGCAACAGCGACGGCTTCCCCGATCGCTCGTTCTTCCGCGATATCCGCACCGCGAGCATCCACCGCTTCGGCCTCGTGCCGATCACGCAGCGTGCCGGCGCGGGCCTGTGCGGCACCGGCATCGGCGCCACCAACGGCCAGCCTGCAGCAACCGGCACGCCGTACAACTGTACCTATATCTTCACGCCGGAAGGCCGCCTTGTCCAGCAGACCGGTACCCGCGTCGGCCAGGGCATCATCGGCGGCATCGTAGGCGGCAACGGCCAGACGGGTCGCGAAGAAAAGCTGCTTTCGGTGCAGCCGTTCCTGGAACGCTACAACTTCAACCTGCTGTCGCGCTTTGAATTCAGCGAAGCGGCCGAAGTGTTCGTCGAAGCCAAGTGGAACCGCGTGAATGCGCTCGGCAACAACGCCGGTCCGTCGTTCAACCAGGGCACCGGCGGCACGGGCGATTTCCGCGAACGCGTCCGCCTGGACAACCCGTTCCTCAATCCGGCTGACCGCACGACGCTGACCAACCTGATCCTCGCTTCGGGTTGTAACACGGACCTGCAGGTTTCCTGCGGCGCCGCCGGCAACCTGACCGCGGCTCGGCTGGCTGCGATCGCCAATGGCAGCTACCGTTTCGTGAACTCGCGCTCGCTGACCGACGTCGGCCTTCGCGACGAACGCTTCCAGCGCGATACCTACCGGATCGTCGCCGGCCTGCGCGGCAGCTTCTGGGATGACTGGAACTACGAAGTTTCGGTCAACTACGGCAAGTTCCGCGAAGACATCACCACCGATGGCTTCATCGATCGTCAGCGCTTCTCGCTGGCAATGGACGCCGGTCGCAACCCGGTCACCGGACAGATCCAGTGCCGTTCGCAGTTCGACCCGACCGCCGCGCTGCCCAGCCAGCGTGGTGAAACCGGATCGCTTGCTGCCCGCAACCAGGCCCGTCTGGCTGCCGATATCGCTGCCTGCGTTCCCTACAACCCGTTCGGGGCGCCGGATAACAGCGCATCGGTCAACTATTTCGCGCGGACGTTTACGGCCAGCTCGGGTCTTGAGCAGCTGATCTTCTCGGGCTTTGTCGGCGGTAACACCGGCAGCTTCCTGACCCTCCCGGGTGGCCCGATCAGCTTTGCGCTGGGTGCCGAATATCGCCGTGAAAAAGCGTTCTACGAGCAGGATCCGTTCGTGACCGATGGTTTCACCAACGGTGTGTCGATCCCCAGCTTCCGTCCCGACCCCTTCGAAGTGAAGGAATTGTTCGGCGAAATCCGTATCCCGCTGCTGCGCGATGCACCTTTTGCTGAAGAACTGACGGTCAGCGGCGCGGCGCGCGTTGCCGATTATGGCGCGGGCGCAGGCACCGTCTGGGCGTACAACGCCGGTCTCGACTGGGCTCCGATCGAGGACATCCGCTTCCGCGGTAACTACAGCCGCGCGGTTCGTGCGCCGAACGTCTCGGAAACGGCCTTCCCGCTGGTTCCGAACTTCGCGCCGGGCTTTACGGATCCTTGCAGCCCCGGCGGTCTCGCCCAGGGTTCGGCGACCCGTGCAGCCAACTGCTTGGCCGACCTTGGCCCGGCGTTGCTCGCTGGTCTTCCCACCCGGACCTACTCGCTGCCGGTGATCAGCGGCAGCAACACCAATCTGTCGGCTGAAACGTCGGACTCGTGGACCGTCGGCGCGGTTATCCAGCCGCGCTTCCTGCCGGGCCTGTCGCTGTCGGTCGATTGGTACGACATCACCGTCGACAATGTGATCGTGACCGTCGGTGCGCAGGTCATTGCGAACACCTGTTACGACTCGGCAACGCTGGACAACCAGTTCTGCCGTCAGTTCACGCGCTGGCGTGGTCCGGGCCTCGGCCCTGGCGCAGGCGCTTCGCCGGAAAATCCGGGCGAAATCCTGAACAACTCGTTGGTTCAGCAGCCGCTGAACTTCGCGAGCCGCAAGCGTGAAGGTCTCGACTTCAACGTCAACTATCGGATCAATCTGGACGAAGACACCAATCTTACGACCAACCTGATCTACACGCACAACCTGACCAACAGCAATTTCCAGGATCCGGTGAACCCGAATTTTGAAAATCGCATCCTGGGTGAAGTTGGCGATCCGAAGGATGAGTTCCGTCTCGACGTCGACCTGTCGCATGGCCCGTTCACGCTGGGATATCGCATGCGCTACATCGGCGGCGCGTACATCAGCACCTATGAAGATCAGAACAGCCTGAACGGCCTGCCGCCGGCGAACGCTGACTTTGCTGACATCCTGCGCGTGCCGTCGGTTTCGTATCACGACCTGCGGTTCGAATGGAACCTGACCACCGGTCGTGGCCCGTCGGACGATCTGAAGTTCTACTTCGGCGTCGACAACCTGTTCAACAAGCTGCCGCCGCTCGGCTCGACTGCCACCGGCGCTGGCCCGGGTGGTGTCGGTACCGCAGCGATCTACGACTTCCGTGGTCGCAGCTACTACGCCGGCGTTCGCGCCCGCTTCTAATCGCGACGCGATCGGAATAGACTGGGGGCCGGAACCTTGTTCCGGCCCCTTTTCTTTGGTTCGAGGATATCTGGTGCAGCTGACAACGATCGATGCCGAACGAATTGCGCGCGAAGGCGTCGATGCGTTGCAGCGCGGGCAAGCCGACGTCGCCCGCGCGCGGTTCGAGGCGATCACCCAAAGCGGGCGTGCCAACGCGCAGATATGGCTGCTGCTCGCGGTCGCCTGCCGGGGCGCCGCTGACCGGGCCGCCGAAGAAGCCGCGCTCGACCAGCTACTGGCGATCGAGCCGCAGGCGGTGCGCGGGCATGTGATGAAGGGCGACTGCCGCGCCGCCGCCGACGACGACCGCGCGGCACTGCGCAGTTACGAAATCGCGCTGCTCATCGCCTCGCGGCAGGATATTCCCGCCGACCTTCGCGCCGAGTTGCAGCGCGCCGAAACCTGGGTCGACCAGTTCAAGCGCCGCGTCGACGAGCAACGCGAAGCAAAGCTGACCGCGCGCGGGCTGCCACCCGAACGGCGCAGCGCGCGCTTCCAGCAATCGCTCGATATATTGGCCGGCCGCAAGCGCATCTTTGTGCAGGAGCCGACGGGCTATTACGTCCCCGAGCTGCCGCAAGTGCAGTTTTTCGATACCGCCGCGTTCGACTGGGTTCCGAAGGTCGAAGCCGCGGCGGGCACGATCCGGCAAGAGATTGCCGACCTGCTCGCCGGCGGAACCGATGGCTTTCGTCCCTATATGCAGGCGCATACCGATCAACCCCGCGCCGACGTCAACGCACTGCTCGACAATCGCGACTGGAGTGCGCTGTTTTTCTGCGAAAACGGCGTGATGTCGGACGATATCGTCGCGCGGTGTCCCGCGACCTGGGCCGCGGTCCAGCACGCCCCGCTGCCGCGCATCCGCAATTCGCCAACGGTCATGTTTTCGCTGCTCCGCGCCGGAGCCCGGATCGCGCCGCACACCGGCACGCACAACGCCCGTCTTATCTGCCACCTGCCGTTGATCGTCCCGCCGAACTGCGGCTTTCGCGTCGGCAACCAGGTGCGGCAGTGGGACGAAGGCAAGCTGCTGATTTTCGACGATACGATCGAGCACGAAGCGTGGAACGACAGCGACCAGGATCGCGTAGTACTGATTTTCGATATCTGGCGGCCCGAACTCAGCGCACAAGAGCGCGAGGAGATCGCAGCCTTCTTTGCCGACCCGGCGTTCGAATGAAGACGGCGGCGGCCTCCGGTGCGGTCGATCGGGCCAACACGCTGCTCGCCACGGGCCGCGCGCAGCAGGCGGTCGACCTGCTGGTCGATGCAGCGAAACGCGGCGATGCCGACGCGCTTTACGAACTGGCGCTTTGGCATGTGTATGGCACCCCGGTCCCGCGCAGCTTTGCCACGGCCCGCACGCTGTTCGAAAAGGCGGGCGCTGCCGGACACCGCGTCGGCGCGCTGACCCACGCGGTCTTCGTCGCGCTCGGCGCCGGCGGACCTTCCGACTGGCGCGCGGCGCTCGCACTGATGGACAAAGCGGCCGCGACAGACCCCATTGCGGCGCGCCAGCGCGATCTGCTGGCGGCGATGACGCTGCGCCCCGACGGCAATCCCGCCGCGACCCCGACGATCGAACGATTGTCGGGGTCGCCCGACGTCCGAATCGTCCGTTCGCTGTTTTCAGCCGCCGAATGTGCGCACATCGCGGCGTTGTCAAAACCGCTGCTCACCCCGTCGGTCGTCGTCGACCCGGCGACGCAGCGCCAGATCCCGCACCCGATCCGTACCTCCGCGGGGGCCGTGCTCGGCCCGATCCAGCAGGATCTGGTGATTCACGCGCTCGACCGGCGAATCGCCGCCGCCAGCGCGACGCGCGTCGAACAGGGCGAGCCGCTGACGGTGCTGCGCTATGCGCCCGGCCAGCAATATCGGCTGCATCATGATTGCCTGCCCGGCGAGGCCAATCAGCGCGTGATGACCGCGATCGTCTACCTTAACGACGGTTATGACGGCGGCGCGACGCAGTTTCCGGCCGCCGGCGCCGAATTTCGGGGACGAACCGGCGACGCGATCCTGTTCGTCAATACCCTCCCCGACGGCCGCGTCGACGAACGCAGCCGCCACGCGGGACTGCCCGTCACCCGCGGCGAAAAATGGATCTGCACCCGCTGGATTCGTGCCCGCGATTTCGACCCATGGGGTATGCGGCCATCCTGAAACGCCGCATCAGCGCCAGTGGCGCGCGAACCGCCCGCCCAGCCCGGTCAGCAGTTCATAGGGCGACAGGCCGGTGCGCGCCGCCGTTTCGGCGAGATCATAATCGATGGCGATCCAGTCCCCCTCGCCCAGGCCTTCAGCCTCGCTGACATCGAAGGCGGTCAGGTCCATCGACACGCGGCCGACGAGCGGCAGCTGCTGTCCCTGCCACATTGCCCCGCCGCGTCCCGCGTGACAGCGCAGATAGCCGTCGGCATAGCCAAGGTTCGCCACCGCGATCCGGCTGTCTCGCTGCGCGGTCCAGGCGGCGCCATAGCCGACGCTTTCGCCCGCCGCGATCGACCGGACCTGTAGAATGCGCGATTCGGGAAAGGCGACCTGCCGGATATGCCCGACCGCTTCCGTCCGCGGGATGCCGCCATAGAGCGCGATGCCGGGCCGCGTCAGGTCGAACGCATAATCGCCGCCCAGGCAGATGCCCGCGCTGTTCGCCAGGCTGTAGCGCCGCGCCGGTACCGCATCGCGTACCGCCCGGAACGCCGCCAGCTGCCGCGCATTCTGGTCGCTGTCCTCGTCCGCCGACGCGAGGTGGCTCATCAGCGTGTCGATCGCCAGCCCATCCAGCGCTCCCCCCAGCGCTTCCTCGATGCGCAGCCCCAGCCGGTTCATGCCCGTATCGACCATCACGTCGCACGGCCGCCCCTCGCCCGCCGTGCGCCAGCGCGCGATCTGCTCGACGCTGTTCAGCACTGGTCGTGCCGGGAGCAGCCGCGCCGCGACCATGTCGCTATCGCCGACGCCGTGCAGCACCGAAAGCGCGACGCCCGGCGGCAGCGGCATCAGTGCCGCGGCCTCGCTCCAATGGGCAACGAAAAAGTCGCGGCAACCCGTCGCCGCCAGCAACGCCAGCACCGCGCGCGCGCCAAGCCCGTAACCGTCGGCCTTGATCGCCGCGCCGCAGGCGGCGGGACCGCTCTGCGCTGCCAGCCAGCGCCAGTTGGCGACCAGCGCCGCGGAATCGAGACGGAGACGGAGCGGCGGCGGGATCGCGATCATCGCGCGGCCCTATACCGCTTTATCGCCGACGCCAACCGGCAGGTCAGTCGGCGGCGGGAGCTGCGCCCCGGTCCCACTCGCCTTCCTTCGGCTCCTTCAGCATGAAGGCGGTGACGAGGAAGGCGACCAGCACGACGACCCAGGTGTACCACAAACCCGAATAGGCATTCCCCGTCTTGGCGATGATGAAGCTGGCGATCAGCGGCAGGAAGCCGCCGAAATAGCCGGTCCCGATATGATAGGGGATCGACAGCGACGAATAACGCACATGCGGCGGGAACATTTCGGAGAGCAGCGCCGCGACCGGGCCATAGGTAAAGCCCGACAAAGCGCTCAGTCCCAGCAAGGCGAGGAAGATCACCGCGATGCCGCCCCATGCCGGGATTTGCTTGGCAAAATCATAGCCGCTCGCCTCCAGCGCCGGTTTCAGCAGCGCGGGATCTTCGCTCGCGACCTCGCGGTCGCCGATGCGGATCGTGACGCTGTCGAACGCGCTGTCGGTCGCCGCCACCGTGTAAGGCACGCCAAGCTTGGTCAACTCGCCCAGCGTCTTGCCGCATGCGGTTTCCTGTACCTGGGCAAAGGGATCGAAACTGCATTGCGATCCCGTCACGGTCACCGGCGCGCGCTCGGCGGCGGCCGACAAGGCCGGATTGCCGACGCTGCCCATCCACCAGAACAGCGGGAACAGCAGCACCAGCGTCGCCCCATAGCCCCACACGATCGGCTTCTTGCGCCCGACGCGATCGGACAAATGCCCGGCCCAGATGAAAAAGCCCATGCCGACCGCCGCCGCGACGCCGACGATGATTTCAGCGGCAGTGTCCTCGACCTTCATCGGCCCTTTCAGGAACGACAGGCCAGAGAACATCGCGGTGTACCAGATCACCGTCAGCCCCGCGGCGATCCCGAACAGCGCGATAAAGATGCGGCGCGGATTGCCAGGATAGGTGAAGCTTTCCTTCAGCGGATTTTTGGCGAGTTCCCCCTGCGCCTTCATCGCCTGGAACACCGGGCTTTCGGACAGCATCAGCCGCATCCACAGCGAGATCGCGAGCAGGATCAGCGACAGCAGGAACGGCACGCGCCAGCCCCAGCTTTCCCACACCTCGGTCGGCATCAACGCCTTGCACCCCAGCACGACGACCAGGCTGAGCACAAAGCCGCCAACCACGCTCGCCTGAATGAAACTGGTGTAGAAGCCGCGCTTTCCGGGCGGCGAATGTTCGGCGACATAAACCGCCGCGCCGCCATATTCGCCGCCGAGCGCCAGCCCTTGCAGGATTCGCAGGCAGATGACGATGATCGGCGCCGCGATGCCGATGCTCGCCGCCGACGGGATCATGCCGACCCCCGCGGTCGCAACGCCCATCAGCGTGACGGTGACCAGAAACGTATATTTGCGTCCCAGCCGGTCGCCAAGATAACCGAACAGCACCGCGCCGAGCGGACGGAATCCGAATCCGACCGCAAAGCCGGCCCACACCAGCAGCGTTTCCAGTGTCGCATTGTCGCTGGGGAAAAACGCCCGTCCGATGATCGCGGCGAGTGTGCCGTAGATAAAGAAATCATACCATTCGAACACCGTCCCCGCCGACGATGCGGCGATGACCATGCGGATTTCCTTTTGCGTCGGCTGGTACGCGGCGACTTCACTCATACAACTGACATCCCCCAATGCCGTTCGTCCTGAGCTTGTCGAAGGACCGTTCTTCCTTCTGGCCCACAAAGTACAGGACGGCCCTTCGACAAGCTCAGGGCTAACGGTGTTGCTTTAGTTGCGACAGTCTTACCGGCTGTTGCATCTTGCACAAGCAGGCGTGTGCGCGCAGCATTGCGAAATGACCAAGTTCATCGACCTGTCGATCCCGATCACCAACGACGTCGTCTCCGACCCGCCGGTGATGCGCCCCAATATCACCTATATGACCCACGAAAATACGTGGGAGCAGATCGCGATGTTCTTCCCCGGGCTGACGCGCGAAGACCTGCCCGACGGCGAAGGCTGGGCGGTCGAGATGCTATCGCTCAGTACCCACAACGGCACGCATATGGACGCGCCATGGCACTATCATTCGACCACCGACAGCGGCGCAACGCCCGCCCCGTCGATCGACGAAGCCCCGCTCGACCTGTTCTTTCGCCCCGGGGTAAAGCTCGACTTTTCCGACCGCCCACATGGCCATGTCATCAGCGGGACCGAGGTCGAGGCGGAGCTCGCGCGGATCGGTCATGACCTGCAACCGCTCGACATCGTGCTCGTTCAGTCAGGCGCGGTGTACGGCACCGACAATTTCACCGACCAGGGCTGCGGCATGGGCGCCGAAGCGACACTCTATCTCACCGAACGCGGTGTGCAGGTCGTCGGCACGGACGCGTGGAGCTGGGACGCGCCATTCAGCCATACTGCGCGGCGCTGGACCGAAACGCGCGATCCATCGATCATCTGGGAAGGCCACAAGGCGGGGCGCATCCGGCCATACTACCAGATCGAAAAGCTGACGAATCTGTCGGCGATCCCCGCGACCGGGTTCACCTTCAGCTGCTTCCCGGTGAAGATCGAACGCGCCAGCGCGGGGTGGATAAGGGCGGTTGCGCTAGTTGAGGATTGAGTTCTGTGAGCCTTTTCTCGGCGCAACGGACTGACCGAAATCGACCGATCCCAGTCGTTCCAATGCCTCACAGAATTGACTACAAGCGGACTGTGATCTTGCGGTTGCTCAGTTTTGCCGGCGTCGGGCTCTTATCAGGCTGCGTCACAGCTCCGCCATCTGAGGCTCTATCACCAATAGAATTTGAAGCGATCTGTGAAATGACTGCCGATGTTGAATGGCAGCCGTTCGGGACCGTCTCTTGGGAAGAAGACCCCAAAAGGATTGCTGCCCTAAACGCCATTGCCAGCGATGACGAGTTTGAAACGTTACCAGCTCGTGTTCGTTGCCCAAGAGGCCGCGTCACCCTTCATCGCTCCAATGGCATTCCTTTCGACAAATTCTGGATCTCATCGGACGCCAGACAAGCAGCTATTTCGGGAGGCTGGTTCGGTGGCGAATTGCTCGGTGGCGGCGGTGTTTGCTACTTTTCGAAAGTAGAGAGCAAGTGGGTCCGACAGGGCTGCCTCTCCACTTGGTCGGTCTGATATGGCGGCCGCCTTTGAGGCTTCCTCAGCTAAGAGCCGACAGTCGCAAATCCCACCCCAAAGCCGCCGTCACGCTCAGCTACAAATTCACCGTCGCCAGCATCCACAACGTCCACCCGCCCAGCGCCAGCAGCGTGATCCACGTCGCGGCAACCCCGATCTGCCGCGTTAGCGGCGGCTTGCCGGGTTCGACCGGGGCGTGCAGCCCGGCGATATGCGCGACGCGGCCGATCAGGAACAGCGCGCCGATCATCATCAGCGCCATATGATTGGCGCGCGCGGTTTCCAGCAATCCCAGCAGGATGACGACGATCGGCGCATGTTCGGCGAGGTTGCCGTGGCTGCGGCTCGCCGCGATCAGCTTCGCATCGCCATGGTCGCCAAACGCTGCTTTCAGCCGCAGCCGCTGGCGCACCGTCAGCACCGCGGTGAACAGCAGCAGCAACGCGCAAATGGCGCCGACGAAAGCGGTAACCGGCAGTGTCATCTCATCTCTCCCCCTCCGCTTCGCCTTCCCCAAACCTCGTCATTGCGAGCGTCGCGAAGCAATCCAGAGCGGTTTACGCTGTTCGGGGCTGGTTGGCCACCGGTCGCCTTCGGCCCGCTATGCACGCAATGACGATAGTGTCAGAACAGCCGCGACCCGTTCGGCACCGTGCGGTCGGGAGCAAATAGAATCACCGCGCCGGTCTCATCGGCAAACCCCAATGTCAGCACTTCGGACAGAAATTTGCCAATCTGGCGCGGCGGGAAGTTGACCACCGCGGCGACCTGCCGCCCGACCAACTCGTCCAGCGCGTAGCGATCGACGATCTGCGCGCTGCTTTTCTTCACCCCGATCGCCGGACCGAAATCGATTTTCAGCTTGAACGCGGGCTTGCGCGCTTCGGGAAAGGGTTCTGCCTCAACGATGCTGCCGATACGGATGTCGACGCGAAGGAAATCGTCAAAGGTGATCGGTTCGGCTGCGGGGGCAGCTTGATCGTGATTGACGTGCAAGGCGTCACTCCATCTCGAGGATCACCGCGTCGACCGCCAGGCTATCGCCCTGCGCCGCATTGACGCTTTTCACCGTACCGGCCTTTTCGGCGCGCAGGATATTTTCCATCTTCATCGCCTCGACCGTCGCCAGCGGTTGCCCTGCTTCGACCTTGTCGCCCTCGCCGACGTGCAGCGCGACGAGCAGGCCGGGCATCGGACAGATGAGGAACTTCGACAGATCGGGTGGGATCTTCTCGATCATGTGCGACGCGAGCGGCGCCACATGCCAAGGCAGCACGCGGACATCATGGATGCGCCCGCGCGTCGTCATCCGCCAGCCGGTGCGCGTCTTCGCGACCTTCACCGCCAATTCGCTGTCGTCGATTTCCGCCACGACCAGCCGGTCGCCCGGCGTATATTCCAGCGCGATGTCGAGCTTGTCGTCGTCGACCTTGATATGCTTGTGGCCAACCTTCACCTTGTGGCTCGCGCCGCCGATCGTCACCTGCCATTTGGCGGGCGGGTCGAGCCGGTCGCCAAGCTGGCCGTCAGTGCGCCGTGCACGGTCCGCCTCGGCGCTCGCCATGAAGCCCGCGATGGCTGCCAGCGCGCGGACGATATGATCCTCGGTCGCGGCGCCGTTAAACCCCTCGGGATATTCCTCGGCGATGAAGCCTGTCGTCAGTTCGCCCGAGCGGAAGCGCGGGTGCTGCATGATCGCCGAGACGAAATCGATATTGTGGCCGAGCCCCTCGATCTCGAAGCGGTCGAGCGCCGCGACCTGCAAGTCGGCGGCCTCGTCGCGCGTCTTGCCCCACGTCACCAGCTTGGCGATCATCGGGTCGTAGAAGATTGACACCTCGCCGCCCTCTTCCACGCCCGCATCGACGCGCACCCCGTCGACGCCGCGCTCGTCGCCCTTCCACGCCGGAACCGGGGTACGATAGCGCACGAGCCGCCCGGTCGAGGGCAGGAAGCCGCGATAGGGATCCTCGGCATAGACGCGGTTCTCGATCGCCCAGCCGTCGATCTTCACATCGTCCTGCGTCATCTCCAGCTTCTCGCCCGCCGCAACGCGGATCATCTGTTCGACGAGGTCGATGCCGGTGATCGCCTCGGTCACCGGATGCTCGACCTGCAGCCGCGTGTTCATTTCGAGGAAGTAGAAGCTCTCCCCGGTCGGGTCAGCGCCCGACACGATCAGCTCGACCGTGCCCGCGCTATAATAGCCGACCGCGCGCGCCAGCGCGACGCACTGCTCGCCCATCGCTTTCCGCATCTTCTCGGTCACGAAGGGCGACGGTGCTTCCTCGACCACCTTCTGGTGCCGCCGCTGGATCGAACATTCGCGCTCGTTCAAATAGAGGATGTTGCCATGCTGGTCGCCGAGGATCTGGATCTCGATGTGGCGCGGGTTGAGGATGAACTTCTCGATGAACACCCGGTCGTCGCCAAAGCTGTTCAGCCCCTCGCGCTTCGTCGCCTCGAAGCCTTCGCGGACGTCCTTTTCGTCATAGGCGAGGCGCATACCCTTGCCGCCGCCGCCTGCCGACGCCTTCATCATCACCGGATAGCCGATCTCGTTCGAAATCTCGACGGCATGTTCGGTATCGCGGATCTCGCCGACGAAGCCGGGGACGACGTTGACGCCCGCTTCCTTCGCGAGCTTCTTCGACTCGATCTTGTCGCCCATCGCGGCGATCGCGTTCACCGGCGGACCGATGAAGGCGATATTTTCCTTCGCCAGCGCCTCGGCGAAGCTGGTGCGTTCGGACAGGAAACCATAGCCCGGATGCACTGCCTCGGCGCCCGTCGCCTTGCACGCCGCGATGATCTTGTCGGCGATCAGATAGGATTCGGACGCAGGCGACGGCCCGATATGCACCGCCTCATCGGCCATCTGCACAAAGGGCGCGCGCGCGTCGGCGTCCGAATAGACGGCGACGGTCGCGATGCCCATGCGCCGCGCGGTCTTGATGACGCGGCAGGCGATTTCACCGCGGTTGGCGATCAGGATTTTTTTGAACACTTACTTCTCCCTTCCCGCTTGCGGGAGGGGCCGAGGAGGACCCATCCGCAAACGAAAATCGAAACTTGGTGTGGAGGGAACAAGCCCTCCCCTAACCCCTCCCAGAAGCGGGAAGCGAACTTCACTTTGCCTTATTCAGTGCCTCAAAATGGACGTAGTCGAAGTTGTCGATGAAACCGTCACTGCGATCATCATTCTCCTGAACATCGCTGCGCTTAAGATAAAAGCGACCACGGTCCCCATCCGATAGATAGTAATACGGAAATCCGCAGTTGATCTCGCCGGGTATCGACACGCGATATTTCGTCACGCGCTTCCCATCGCCGACCTCAATCACCCCGCGTTTTCGATATTCGGGCTCCCGCTCCTCGTCCTCCAAATGCCAGATACCGATAACGACCTTGTCTGAACGAGTCCGCAAATAACGCTGCTCCTTCTTCGCTTGCTCGGCTTTGCCTGCAGGCGTGAGCGTGGGACAAGCTGTCGCCTCAACGGACGAAAACAGCAGCACGCCTATTAGAACGCTGGTTGCCAGTCTTTTCACTCCGCCGCCTCCATCCGCATCGGCTCTTCACTCTCCATCGGCCGCAGCCCCAGCTTGGCGAGCAGCGCCGCGTCCTTGCTGTCGCCCGCATTCGCCGTCGTCAGCAGCTTGTCGCCGGTAAAGATGCTGTTCGCGCCCGCCATGAAGCAGAGCGCCTGCGTCGCCTCCGACATGCTCTCGCGCCCCGCCGACAGGCGCACCATGCTCAGCGGCATCGTGATGCGCGCGACCGCGACGGTGCGGACGAATTCGATGTCGTCGATCTTCGCCAGCGGCGTGTCCGCCAGCATGTCGCCAAGCACGGTGCCCTTCACCGGCACCAGCGCGTTGATCGGCACGCTACCCGGATGCTCGGGCAGGGTCGCCAGCGTATGAATGAAACCCACCCGGTCGGCGCGCGTCTCGCCCATGCCGACGATGCCGCCGCTGCACACGTTGATCCCGGCGCTGCGCACTTCCTCCAGCGTATCGAGCCGCTCCTGAAAGCTGCGCGTCGTGATGACATTGCCGTAATTTTCCGGCGAGGTGTCGATGTTGTGGTTGTAATAGTCCAGCCCCGCGACCGCCAGCGTCTGCGCCTGCTCCTTGCTCAGCATCCCCAGCGTCATGCAGGTTTCCATGCCCATCGCGCGCACGCCCTCGACCATCTCGACGATCGCGGGCATGTCGCGGTCCTTGGGATTGCGCCAGGCGGCGCCCATGCAGAAACGCTGCGACCCCGCATCCTTCGCCTGCGCCGCCGCTTGCAGCACCGCGCGCACGTCCATCAGCTTGGTGGCTTTCAGCCCGCTGTCGGCATATTTCGACTGCGAGCAATAGCCGCAATCCTCGACGCAGCCGCCGGTCTTGATGCTGAGCAGCGTGCACAGCTGGATCTCGCCGCGCGCGTGGTGGCGGCGATGGACGCTTTGCGCTTCCCACATCAGTTCGTCGAACGGCAGGTCGAACAGTGCGGCGATTTCCTCGCGGGTCCAGTCGCGGCGACACTCGTCGCCGCGCCCCTGCGGAGGCAGGGGCCCAGGGCGGTCCAGAACCGTCGGTGCCATATCGCTCTGGACCCCGGCTTTCGCCGGGGAACGGTCAATGTTCAAATTCACGCAGCTTCTCCAATCGGCGGCATATTATGCCCCAGCAGGCGCAACACATCGGCGGCGCATTCGACAACATTCGATCCCGGCCCGTAAATCCCCTGCACCCCCGCGTCGCGCAGATATTGATAGTCCTGCGGCGGGATCACCCCGCCCGCGATCACCTTGATGTCGCCGCGCCCCGCCTCTTTCAGCTTGTGGATAAGTTCGGGGATAAGTGTCTTGTGCCCCGCCGCCAGACTCGACGCGCCGACGACATCGACCCCGCTGTCGAGCGCCAGCACCACCGTCTCCTCGGGCGTCTGGAACAACGGCCCCGACACGACGTCGAAGCCCATGTCGCCGAAGGCCGAGGCAATGACATTAGCGCCGCGGTCATGCCCGTCCTGCCCCATCTTGGCGACGAGCAGCTTCGGCTTGCGGCCCATGCGGCGCTCGACCGCCTTCACCCCGTCGAGTACCTGTTGCCAGCGGTCGTCGCCCGCATAGGGCGCGGCATAGACGCCCTTCACCGGCGTCGGCTGCGTCGCGTATCGCTGAAAACTGACCTCCATCGCCGACGAGATTTCGCCCAGCGTCGCGCGTGCGCGCGCCGCCTCGACGGCGAGCGCGAGGAGGTTGTTGTCGATCGATTGCGGTGCCGCAGCGCCCCGGCGCAGCGCCGTCAGCGCCGTCTGGCACGCCGCCTCGTCGCGGCTCGCCTTCACGCGATTGATCCGCGCGACCTGCGCCTCGCGGACCTTCGTGTTGTCGACCTCGAGCGTTTCGAGCAGATCCTCGTCCTTCAGCCGATATTTGTTCACCCCGACAATGACATCCTCGCCGCGATCGACGCGTGCCTGCCGGGCGGCGGCCGCTTCCTCGATCATCGCCTTGGGCCAGCCCGCGGCAACGGCTTTCGCCATGCCGCCTTCCTTCTCGACGCGCTCGATAATCTCCCACGCCTTGTCGACCAGTTCCTGCGTCAGCGCCTCGACATAATAGGAGCCGCCGAGCGGATCGACGACCTTGGTCATCCCCGTCTCTTCCTGGATGACGATCTGCGTGTTGCGCGCGATGCGGGCCGAGAAGTCGGTCGGTAGCGCGATCGCCTCGTCCAGCGCATTCGTGTGGAGCGACTGGGTGCCCCCCAGCATCGCCGCCATCGCCTCGATCGTCGTGCGCATGACATTGTTGTAGGGGTCCTGCTCGGTCAGGCTGACCCCCGACGTCTGACAGTGCGTGCGCAGCATCTTCGACCGCTCGTCTTTCGCGCCGAGGTTGGTCATCACGCGGTGCCACAGCACGCGCGCGGCGCGAAGTTTGGCGATCTCCATGAAGAAATTCATACCGATCGCGAAGAAGAAGCTCAGACGCCCCGCGAACTTGTCGATGTCGAGCCCGCTGGCGACCCCGTAGCGTACATATTCGGCGCCATCGGCGATGGTGAAGGCCAGCTCCTGCACCTGCGTCGCGCCGGCTTCCTGCATATGATAGCCGGAGATCGAGATGCTGTTGAACTTCGGCATCTCGCGGCTGGTGTAACCGAAGATGTCCGAGATGATCCGCATGCTCGGCTCGGGCGGGTAGATATAGGTGTTGCGGACCATGAACTCCTTCAGAATGTCGTTCTGGATGGTCCCGTCGAGCAATTTGCGCTCGACCCCCTGCTCCTCACCCGCAACGATGAAAAACGCCAGGATCGGGATGACGGCGCCGTTCATCGTCATGCTGACCGACATCTGGTCGAGCGGGATGCCGTCGAACAGGATCTTCATATCCTCGACGCTATCGATCGCGACCCCGGCCTTGCCGACGTCGCCGACGACGCGCGGATGGTCGCTGTCATAACCGCGGTGCGTTGCAAGGTCGAAGGCGACCGACAGCCCCTTCTGCCCCGCGGCGAGGTTGCGGCGATAGAAGGCGTTCGATTCCTCGGCGGTCGAGAAGCCAGCGTACTGCCGGATCGTCCATGGGCGACCGGCGTACATCGACGCGCGCACGCCGCGGGTGAAGGGCGCGAAACCGGGCAGGCCGGGGTCGGTGGTGACGTCCTCGGCCGTGTAGAGCGGCTTGACGTCAATCCCCTCGGCGGTGTGCCAGGTGAGGTCTTTGCCCTTCACCTCTTTCTCGGCGGCGGCTTTCCAGTCGTTCAAATCGGCCATTCGTCGTTCCGTTCATACTCCCCTCTCCCCTTGTGGGAGAGGGTTGCGAAAACTTGGCAGCTTGCTGCCTAGTTGAAGCTGGGTGAGGGGTTGCGGTCCAAAGGACCGCGCGAGCTTCGCTCGCAACCCCTCATCCAAGTCCGGCTAGTTCGCTGCGCTCACAAGCCTCCCTATCCTTCTCCCTCAAGGGGAGAAGGTCTCTAATGCGCCCCCTTCGGCGTCTCCATAATCTCGGTCAGCACCCCGCCCATATCCTTGGGGTGCAGGAAGAAAATCAGCGTACCATGCGCCCCGATCCGCGGTTCCCCCAGCACCCGCTTGCCCAGCGCCTCGAACTCGGTCTTGGCGACATGAATATCGGGCACCTCGTAACAGACATGATGCTGCCCCCCCGCCGGGTTCTTCTCCAGAAACCCCGCGATCGAGGCATTGCCCGGCAACGGCTCAATCAACTCGATCTGCGTGCCATCCATCGCCCCGCCCGCACCCGGCGTATCCACGAAACACACTTTCACCCCCTGCTCGGGCAGGTCGAACGGTTCATGGATCTGCGTCGCGCCCATCACGTCGCGGTAAAAGACAATGCTGTCGGCGATCGACGGCGTCGCAACGCCGATATGATTGAGGCGGCCGAGTTTCATGGCTTCCAGTCTTTCACTTCTTTCCGGATCGAAACGATAAGCTTGTCGTAAACGACGTTCATGAACTGTCGCGCTTCCAGGGGCGTCTCGAACCAAACTTCGACACCAAGGCCATCATTGATCGCTGGCCTTGGATCAGCTTTCGAGCCCTCAATGGCATTCCAGTTCACCCACTGTCGCGCCACGGTTTGACGCTGTTCCAAACTATGCTCATCGATCGCCAGATCGATGGCAGCCTCCGGCGTTCCGCTATCTTCTGGCCAATCCTGATGAAGGTAAGCCCCCAGAAACTGATAGAGCTGCGGCCACCGCTCCTCGGCGTCCAGTCGCCTTTGCCTCGTCGCGCGTGTCATAGCGGAATATTGTCATGCTTCTTCCACGGGTTCTCGAGGCTCTTGTTCCGCAGCTTCCGCAGCCCCAGCGCGATCCGCTTGCGCGTATTGTGCGGATGGATGACCTCATCGATATACCCGCGCGAAGCCGCGACGAACGGATTGGCAAAGCGGTCCTCATATTCCTTCGTGCGCTGTGCGATCTTTTCGGGATCGCCCATATCGGCGCGGAAGATGATTTCGACCGCGCCCTTCGCGCCCATCACCGCGATCTCGGCGGTCGGCCAGGCGTAATTGAGGTCACCGCGCAGATGCTTCGACGCCATCACGTCATAGGCGCCGCCATAGGCCTTGCGCGTGATCACCGTGATCTTCGGCACCGTCGCCTCGGCATAAGCGAACAGCAGCTTCGCGCCATGCTTGATGATGCCATTATATTCCTGCGCGGTGCCGGGCAGGAAGCCGGGCACGTCGACGAAGGTGATGATCGGAATCTCGAACGCGTCGCAGAAGCGCACGAAGCGTGCCGCCTTCTTCGACGAATTGATGTCGAGCACGCCCGCCAGCACCAGCGGCTGGTTTGCGACGATGCCGATCGTCCGCCCTTCGATCCGCCCGAAACCGCAGATGATGTTGCCCGCATGCGCGGGCTGAACCTCGAAGAAATCGCCCTCGTCGACCGTTTTGCGGATCAGTTCGTGCATGTCGTACGGCTGGTTCGCACTGGGCGGGATCAGAGTGTCGAGGCTCATTTCGGCGCGGTCGAACGGGTCGCTCGTCGGGCGCACGGGCACCCCGGCGCGGTTGTTTTCGGGCAGATAGTCGAAGAAATCGCGCGCCGCGAGCAGCGTCTCAATGTCATTCTCGAACGCCAGATCGGCGACCGAACTTTTGGTCGTGTGCGTGATCGCGCCGCCGAGTTCTTCCTGCGTCACCACCTCGTTGGTCACCGTCTTGACCACATCGGGGCCGGTGACGAACATATAGCTGCTGTCCTTCACCATGAAGATGAAGTCGGTCATCGCGGGGCTGTAAACCGCCCCGCCCGCGCACGGGCCCATGATCAGGCTGATCTGCGGCACCACGCCCGACGCCAGCACATTCTTCTGAAACACATCGGCATAGCCGCCAAGGCTTGCGACGCCCTCCTGGATGCGCGCGCCGCCGCTGTCGTTGAGGCCGATGACCGGCGCGCCGACCAGCATCGCCTTGTCCATCACCTTGCAGATTTTCTCGGCATGGCGCTTCGACAGCGAACCGCCGAACACGGTGAAATCCTGGCTGAAAACATAGACCAGACGGCCGTTGATCGTCCCCGATCCGGTCACCACGCCGTCGCCGGGGATTTTCTGGTCCTGCATCCCGAAATCGACGCAGTCATGCTCGACATAGGTGTCGAGTTCCTCGAACGACCCTTCGTCGAGCAGCACGTCGAGCCGCTCGCGCGCCGTCAGCTTGCCCTTGCTGTGCTGCGCATCGATGCGCTTCTGCCCGCCGCCCAGCGCGGCGGCGGCGCGGCGGCGTTCCATTTCGGCAATATTGGCGGACATCCGGCTCTCCCAAACAGGTCAAACTGTCGCTTGCCCGCTTACAGCGCGCCACGCAAATGCGAATTTGCAAAGTTGCAAAGTCATTGTTTGCAAATTAGGGTGCCACCGATGGTTCCGAACCGACTCTACGCTGGGCGGCAACTTCGCCAACTTCGGGAAGCCCGCAACCTCCGCCAGTCGGACTTCGCGGCGAAGCTCGGCATCTCGGCCTCCTACCTCAGCCAAATCGAGCATGACGACCGCCCGCTGACCCCCGCCCTCCTTGACCGCCTGCAAAAACTCTTCCCGCTCGAATGGGAGGAAGTCGCCGCCGACGCCGGCGACCGCCGCGCCGGCGCGCTCCGCGAAGCCGCCGCCGACCCCCTGTTCGCCGCCGCGCCGCTGCCCCCCGAACAGGTCGAACGCGCCGCACTCCAGCAACCTCAACTCGCCGACCAGTTCGTCGCGCTCCACGCCGCCTATCGCCGCGCCGGACAACGGCTTCAAATCATCGACGAGGCGCTAACCGGCGGCATCGCCGAGGGCAGCCGCCTACCGTGGGAAGAGGTGCGCGACTGGTTCCACGACGCCGGAAATTATGTCGACAGCATCGATCGCGCGGCCGAAGCACTGGCGGGGCAATTGCGCGGCAAAGAACCCTCGCCCGCAATCGAGACGATCGAGCGACGCCTGCGCGATGCGCTCGGCATTTCGATCATGTACACTCAGACGCAAAGCCTGCGCGATTTCGACGCGACGATGCGGCACCTGGTGATCGACCCGTCGCAGCCCGCCGAAAGCCGCCGGTTCCAGCTGGCGCACCAGCTCGCCGCGCTTGCGCTGGCACGCGAGATCGCGACGGTCGTCGAAGCCAGCCCGCTGCGCACAGCCGCGGCGCGCCAACTCCTCCACGTCGGCCTTGCCAACTATGCCGCGGGCGCCGTGCTGATGCCCTACGCTCCGTTCCGCGCGCGCGCGCGCGCAGTGCGCCACGACATCGATCGGCTGCGACTCGAATATGGGGTGAGTTTCGAACAGGCATGCCACCGCCTCTCGACCCTCCAGCGCCCCGGCGCGCGCGGCATTCCGATGTTCTTCTGCCGCGTCGACATGGCGGGCAATATCACCAAGCGGCACTCGGCGACGCGGCTGCAATTCGCACGCTTCGGCGGCGCCTGCCCCCTGTGGATCGTCCATGAGGCGGCAGCGATCCCCGACCGCATCCTGTTCCAGCTGGCCGAGACGCCCGACGGGGTGCGCTATGTGTCGATGGCCAAGGGGCTGGTCAAACCGTCGGGCAGCTATGCGCGCTCGCCGCGCCGCTACGCCGTCGCGCTCGGATGCGAGGCGCAATATGCCGCCGACTTCGTATATGCCGACGGCGTCGATGTTACGGCGCCGCAAGCGGCAACACGCATCGGCCTGTCATGCCGCATCTGCCCACGCGACGACTGCGACCAGCGCGCCTTTCCACCGAGCGATCGGCCGATTCTGGTCGATCCGGACCGGCGCGATGTGGTGCCGTACCGGATTGGGTGATCTTCTCGCCTCCCATTTATGGGAGGGCTCGGGGGAGGGAATGTCCGCAAACGTCTACTTTGAGAGAAAACAGGCCCTCCCCTAACCCCTCCCGCGAGCGGGAGGGGAACATTATTTGAGCAAAACCAATTCTTCGGCCATGCTCGGATGCAACGCCACCGTCGCGTCGAAATCAGCCTTGGTCAGCCCGGCCTTCACCGCCACCGCGGCCGCCTGCAAAATCTCCGGCGCATCCGGCCCGATCATATGCAATCCGACAACCTGGTCGGTCGCTTCGTTGACCACCATCTTGTACAGCGCGCGCTCGTTGCGGCCCGCGAGGACATTTTTCATCGCACGGAAATCGCTGGTGTACACGCGCACCGTCCCCAGCTTGTTGCGTGCCTCGGCTTCGGTCATGCCGACCGCGCCGATCGGCGGGTGGCTGAACACTGCGCTCGGGACATTGGCGTAATCGACGACCGTCGGCTTGCCGCCGAACACGCTGTCGGCAAAGGCCTGCCCCTCGCGGATCGCCACCGGGGTCAGCTGGATGCGGTTGGTGACGTCGCCGACCGCGTAGATGCTCGGGACCGACGACTGGTTGGTTTCATCAACCTTGATCGCGCCGTCCTGGTCGAGTTCGACGCCGACTTCCTCGAGCCCCAGCCCTTTGGTGTTCGGCACCCGGCCCGCCGCGAACAGCACGATGTCGGCGTCGATCGGGTCGCTGTTGCCCAAGTGGACCGTCAGCGATCCGTCCGCCTTCTTCTCGATCGACTCGAACGGGGCGTTGAACTCGAATTCGATGCCCTTGGTCATCGAAATTTGCAGCAGGCGGTCGCGGATCTGCTCGTCATAGCCGCGCAGGATCGTGTCGCCGCGGTTGACGATCGTCACCTTGCTGCCGAATTCGTTGAAAATGCCGGCGAACTCGTTGGCGATATAGCCGCCGCCCGCGATCACCACCCGCTTGGGCAAGCGGTCCAGATGAAAGACCTCGTTCGAGGTGATCGCATGTTCGCTGCCCGGAAATTCGGGAACGAACGGCCAGCCGCCGGTCGCGATCAGGATCCGCTCGGCGCTGATTTCCTGCCCATCGCTCAGCCGGACCTTTTGCAGCCCGACGATCGTCGCACGCGATTTGAACAGCGTAACCTTGTGATTGTCGAGCGTCTGGCCATAGAGGCCTTCGAGCCGCGTCACCTCGGCCAGCACATTGTCGCGCAGCCGGTCCCAGTCGAATTTGCAGTCGGGGACGTCCCAGCCGAAATGGCGCGCGTCCTTCAGATCCTCTGCAAAATGCGCTCCATAGACGAGCAGCTTTTTCGGCACACAGCCGCGGATGACGCAGGTGCCGCCAACCCGATGCTCCTCGGCCACTGCGACCCGCGCGCCGTGCGATGCGGCGACGCGCGAGGCGCGGACCCCGCCCGACCCGGCGCCGATGACAAACAGGTCGAAGTCGAAATTGCTCATATGGGGGACCCCTGAAACTGGATTGGCTGGCATTCGCAGCCGGCGCCTATGTGGTTACGCCGCGTCGCGATGCCAATCGATTTTTGCCATTACAGACAGTGGCGCGATCTTATTCCCCCAGCGCCGCGGCCATCAGCGCCTGCGTCGCCGGGTCGAACTCCACCGTCCCCTCGGCAAGTCCCTTCGCCATTTCCTTGCCGAGTTCGACCCCGAACTGGTCGAACGGGTTGATGCCCAGCAACACCGCATTGGCGAACACGCGATGCTCGTAAAAAGCGATCAGCGCGCCCAGTGCGTGCGGCGTCACCTGATCGAGCAGGATCGTCGTCGACGGGCGATCGCCGGGATAGTTGCGCGCGCCGTCGGCGCTCGCCCGGCCCGTCATCAGCGCCGCGCCCTGCGCGATACAATTGGCGACGAGCGTTTCGTGATGTGCATCGTCGAGCAGATGGTCGGGCTCGCGCGCGACCAAAAACTCGACCGGCACGCGATGTGTACCCTGATGCAGCAACTGGAACACCGCGTGCTGGGCATCGGTGCCGACCCCGCCCCAGGTAATCGGCGCGCTATGCTGCGCGAGCGGCTGACCGTCCAGCGTCACCGATTTGCCGTTCGATTCCATCTCCAGCTGTTGCAGATAACTGGGCAGCAGCCGCAGCCGCTCGTCATAGGCAAAGACCGCGCGTGTCTGGCACCCCAGCCGGTTGGCGTAGAGTTGATCGACGAACGCGGCGAGCAGGCAGATATTGTCGGCACCATCGGCGAGCCGGAAATGCCGGTCCATCTCGGCGGCGCCCTCGAGCAAGTCGGCAAAGGCATCCCAGCCGAGCGCGAGCGCGGCGGGAAAGCCGATCGACGACCATAAGGAATAGCGCCCGCCGACCGTTTCGCTGAACGGCAGGATGCGCGTTTCGTCGATGCCCCATTCGATCGCTCGGTCAGGCATCGCGGTCAGCGCGATGAAGCGCCCGACCGGGTCGGCGACCCCGGCTTCGTCGAGCCATTGCAGCGCCGAATTGGCGTTGAGCAGGGTTTCGGTCGTCGTGAAAGTCTTCGACGCGACCGCAACCAGCGTATGTTCGGGGCTGAAACGGGCGAAGGCTTCCTCCAGCGCGGCGCCGTCGACGTTCGACACCACCGCGACGTCATAACGGTCGCTGTGGCGCCCAAGCCCGTCGACGAGCAGGTCGGGGCCAAGCGCCGACCCACCAATGCCGATGTGGAGCAAATGGCGGATTTCGCCAAATGCCCCTGCCTCGATCGCGTCGATCATCATCCGCATCCGTTGGTGCAGTGCCTGCGCGCGATGCACCGAGTCGGGCGCGCCGTCTCCACGTTCGGCGCTATGCTCGGCGGCGCGGTTCTCGGTGGGGTTCGCGATGCCGCCCGAAAACAACGTCTTGCGGCGGCCGTCAAAATCCTGCGCAGTGGCCAGGTCGGACAGGATCGCGACCGCAGCATCGTCGAGATGCGTTTTGGCAAAATCGAAGCGGATGTCGGCGACGCTGCGCACCAGCGCCTGCAATCGTGCATCGGGGTCGGCGGTGACCAAGTCGATCAGCTTCTGCGGCTGCCAGTCGGCGAGCGCCTGCCAGGCTTGGTCGGCGGTGGTCATGCGAAGGGACTCCTTGTACGTATCGTCCGGCGTTTCATAGGTCCGCACCTCGTATAGCGCCAGCGTCATCCGCCGATATTTGCTTGACGCGGCAACCTATTCATCGCCAATGCCGCGGCATGACCGACGCCAGCATCACCGCCGACAATTCGCCCGCCCCGGCCCCGGCGCCCGCCCCCGTTTCCGCGAAAGAAGAGGCGGTCGATACCGTCCGCTTTCTGGCACTGCTCGCGATTGCGGTGCTGGTGTTTCGCAGCTTTTTCTTGTCGCCGTTCAACATCCCGTCGGAATCGATGCAGCCGCGGCTGCTGATCGGCGACTATCTGCTCGTCAACAAAATGGCCTATGGCTATTCGAAATACAGCCTGCCGTTCAGCGTGCCATTGATCCCCGGACGCATTTTCGCGCGCACCCCCGAACGCGGCGACGTGGCGGTGTTCAAGGCGCCGCCGACCGCCCAGAATGACTATATCAAGCGCGTCATCGGCGTTCCCGGCGACAGTGTGCAGGTCAAGGACGGGATTGTCTGGCTGAACGGCGCGCCGCTGAAGCGCGAAGCGATGCCCGATTTCGTCATTCCGGTCACGGCGAACATGGTCGAGGCCTCGCGCGCGATGGGAACCTTGCCGTGCTTCTCGATGGAGTTCGAGGAAGTGACCGCCGAAGGTCAGCGGCAGTGCCGGTACAAGCAGTATCGAGAGACGCTGCCCAGCGGCAAAAGTTACGCAATCCTCGACATCACCAATATCCCCGAGGACAATACGCCGCTCGTCGTCGTGCCCGAAGGCCATTTGTTCATGATGGGCGACAACCGCGACCGCAGCGCCGACAGCCGTTTCCCCGCGATGGAAAATCAGGGTATCGGCCTCGTTCCGGAAGAAAATCTGGTCGGCAAAGCCCTGGTCGGCATGTTCTCGACCGATGGTTCGGCAAGTTGGCTCAACCCGATCAGCTGGTTTACCGCGGCACGCTGGAGCCGCATCGGGGATGGTTTTTGACCGATAAGCTGGACACCGGGGCACTTGCCGACATCATCGGTGACACCCCGGGCGACCTGGCGCTTTACGACCTGGCGCTGACCCACGGCAGCACCGGGCGCGCCGATTACCAGCGGCTGGAGTTTCTGGGCGACCGCGTGCTCGGGCTGGTCATCGCGTCCGAACTTTACACGCGCTTTCCGAACGCCAGCGAGGGCGAGATGTCGTCGCGGCTGCACGTATTGGCGTCGGGGGCGACCTGCGCTGCGGTGGCGCAGCGGCTGAACCTGACCGGACTGATCCGCTTCGGGGCGCAAGCGCGTAACGATGGCGGTCGCTACAGCGACAATATCGCTGCCGATGCAATCGAGGCGCTGATCGGTGCGCTTTATCTCGACAAAGGTATCGACAAGGCACGCGTCTTCATTCTCGCCCATTGGGGCGAAATGATCGACAGGCAGGCCGCAGCGCCGAAGCATCCCAAGGCCGCGTTGCAGGAATGGGCACTGGCGCGGGGGCGCCGCCCGCCCGAATATGAAATCGTTGCGCGCGAGGGGCCGGACCATGCGCCGCGCTTTCGTATCGCCGTCAGGATCGGCAGGCTGGCGCGCGCCGAGGCCGAAGGCCCAAGCAAACAGGCGGCCGAAAAGGCGGCGGCGGCGGCGCTGCTCACCGAACTCGAAGGAATGAAAATATGACCCAGCGCTGCGGCTTTGTTGCCGTCGTGGGCGCGCCCAACGCGGGCAAATCGACCCTCGTCAACGCGCTCGTCGGCCAGAAGGTCGCGATCGTCAGCCCCAAGGCGCAGACGACGCGTACCCGGCTGATGGGGGTCGCGATGGACGGCGAAACCCAGATCATCCTGATCGACACGCCGGGCATCTTTGCCCCGACCCGCCGCCTCGACCGCGCCATGGTCGCCGCCGCCTGGGGCAGTCTCGAGGAAGCCGAGGCGATCCTGGTGATGGTCGACGCCGCGGCGAAGCTGACGGGCCGCGTCGAGCGCGTGCTGGAGGGCGTCGCAAACCGGCCCGAGAAAAAATATCTGATCCTCAACAAGGTCGACCTGACGAAAAAGGACAAGTTGCTCACCATCGCGACCGAATTGAACGCCAGGGTCGCGTTCGACGAGACCTTTTTCATTGCCGCGAGCAGCGGCGACGGTGTGCCCGAGCTCAAGGCGCATCTTGCGGCGCTGATGCCGGAGGGACCGTGGCATTTCCCCGAAGACGAGGTCAGCGACGCCCCCGAGCGGATGCTGGCGGCAGAGATCACCCGCGAACAGCTCTATCGCCAGCTCCACGAGGAACTGCCTTATCAGTCCACCGTCGAGACCGAGCTGTTCAAAACCCGCCCCGACGGCAGCGCCGAAATCCACCAGCAGATATTCGTCGCACGCGACAACCAACGCGCGATCGTGCTCGGCAAGGGCGGCAGCCGGATCAAGGAAATTGGCGCCCGCGCGCGCGCCGAGCTCACCGAACTGATGGGCCGCAAGGTCCACCTGTTCCTGCATGTGAAGGTCAAGGAAAATTGGGACGAGGACCGCGGCGTGTACCGCGACATGGGGCTTGATTGGGTGGATTGAGAGGTGAACAGTGACGCGTCCGGCATCGATCATAAATTTTGAGCGCTGTTTCTGGGCATCCATGCTGCTCGGCGTTGGAAGTTTAGCGCTTAATTGGTCAGTGATGATCGACGGGCTAAAACGCGATCCGGCCGTCGCGCCCATGGTCGAGTCTGCTGTAATCTTTGTCGGCGTAGCGCTCGGATTTGGTTTCGCCCTATCCATCCTGCTCTGGTATTTCACTGCCCGAAAGGCGAGCAATATCGCCAAATGGATATATGTAGCGGTCATGGGATTCGGCGCCGTCTCGACGCTTACGTCGCTCAACGATCCGACTTCGCCGATGGGGTTTGCGCTCGCAATCTCGCTTGTCAGCACTGCTCTGACGGCGCTTTCGATCTTTTTCTTGTTCCGACCCGACGCCCGTGTGTGGTTTGGTAAAGATGCGGTCGATCCTCGAACCTTCGAGTAGGCAAGCTAAATCCGCCGACAATCGTTAGGCGCTGGGTTAGCGTCGAACCGCGCGGTGATCCAGTCGATCGTTTCCGGCGCACTGTCTTTGGCGCTGGTGCCATGATCGCCGGTCATGTCGATCCAGCGGATGCCGGTCCCGCGCCGACAAGCCGCTTTCGCGAATTTGCGCGTCACCGACGGCGCGACGATCGTGTCGTTGCGGCTCTGCGCGATCAGCAGCGGTCCCGGCACCCGCGCCGCATCGACGCTGTTCGCACGCGCGAAGCTGCCGAACGGTTCGATCCGGTCGATATCCTTGCCGCGCGTCGCGCGCGCGATCGTCAATATGCCCAATATCGTCCCCAGCTTCGGCTTTTTCTCCAGGCTGACGCAATTATTCTGCGCCAGCCGGTGGATCACGCCCTGGTTGGCGCGATTGGCGACGCCGTCCATCGAAAAACCGTACAGCGTCGACCAGCTGTGTAGCGCGAACGACAGCAGCAGCGCGCGCGCATTCTTATCGCCCGCTTCGCGCAGGTTGGCGGCGAGGTCGGTTGGCGGCGCGGCGGCTGCGGTGGCAACGAGCGTCAGATCGGGCGCATAGGGTCGCGCCAGTGTCGCCGTCCACAGCGCGGCGTGGCCCCCCTGCGATTCGCCCCACACCGCAAAATCGCTACCCGCCGCGGCACCCGGGATCGCGCGTGCTGCCCGTACGCCGTCGAGCGCCGCTTGCGCTGTATCGGGACCGACAAGAAACGGGTGCATCGTCGGGCTGGCGAGCCCGACATAATCGGGCGCCACAACGACATAACCGCGGCCCACCGCCTCGATGCCCGCGCTTGCGGCAAAGAAATTGGGGCTGAGCGAGGGCGCGCATTTTTCGGCGACGCCCCACGCGCCGTGTGTCCATGCGATCACCCGGCGCGGGCGCGGCGGAATCGCCTCCATCGGCGCCGCGACAATCCCGGTGACGGCGAGCGGGATGCCACCCTGACCGCTCGTCCAATATCGTATTCGCCAGGCCTGTATCCCGGCCGGCGTATCCGCCATCGGTTCGGCAGCGATCAACTCGCCCGCCCGCTGCGCCGCGGCAGGCGCAGGAAGGGCAACGGCGACAGCAATCAAGGTGGCGATCGACATGCGGCGCATCGGCATTTCTCCCCGGCACGTCGCTATATCACGGCTTGGCACGGGCGAAAACGTGTTCCTCGGTCCGCAGCCTGAACCAATGAAAAGGCCGGGCAGAGCCACGCTCGTCCCGGCCTTCTCGATCAGCTTCGGATGAAGCCTATTTCTTCGCGGCAGCCTTTTTCGCCGGTGCCTTTTTCGCCGCGGGCTTGTCTTCGGCGGCCTTCGCGGGCGCGGCCTTCTTCGCCGCGCCAGGCTTTTCGTCGGCAGCCTTGGCGGGCGCCGCATCGGCTTTCTTGGCCGCCGGCTTCTTTGCCGGCGCGGCGTCGTCCTTCACGGCTTCCTTCTTGGCCGCAGGCTTTTTCGCCGCCGCCTTTTTGGCGGGCTTTTCGTCATGGTCGTGGCCGCAGCCCGGGCCGTGGACATGGCCGTTGTCGTCGTCGGCTTCGATCGCCGCTTCCAGTTCTTCGCGGGTGGTTTCGCGGTCGCTGATTTCGGCCTTTTCGAACAGGAAGTCGACGACCTTGTCCTCATACAGCGGGGCGCGGAGCTGCGCGGCAGCGAGCGCGTCCTGCTGGACATATTCGACGAAACGCTGGCGGTCTTCGGGGCGGTACTGCTGCGCCGCCTGCATCACCAGCCGCTGCATTTCCTGTTGCGAAACCTGCACGCCATGCGCCTGGCCGATTTCCGAGAGCAACAGCCCCAGGCGCACGCGGCGCACCGCGATCGCGTGATAGTCGTCGCGATCCTTTTCCAGCTCGGCCTTGGCCGCCGCGGGATCGTCCTCGTTCGCGACTTCCTGTTCCAGCTGCTGCCAGATCTGGTTGAACTCGGCCTCGACCATCGTCGGCGGCACGTCGAAGTCGTGGGCAGCGGCGAGCTGGTCGAGCAGCTTGCGCTTCATATAGGTGCGCGTCAGGCCGTTCAGTTCCTGCTCGACCTGATCCTTCATCAGCTCTTTCAGCTTGTCGAGGCTTTCGAGACCGAGCGATTTCGCGAACTCGTCGTCGATCTTCGACGCCGCGGGAACCTTCACTTCCTTCACCGTCACGGCAAATTCGGCCTTGGCGCCCTTCAGATTCTCGACCGGATATTCGTCGGGGAAGGTGACCTTGACGGTCTTGGCATCGCCGACCTTGGCGCCGATCAGCTGGTCTTCGAAGCCCGGGATCAGCTGGCCCGAACCGATTTCAACCGCCATGTCCTCGCCGGTGCCGCCGTCGAAGGCGACGCCGTCGACGCTGCCGGCGAAATCGATGATGACCTGATCGCCGCTCGCGGCCTTCTTGGTCTTGGGCGCTTCTTCAAAGCGCTTCATCTGCGCCGCGAATTCCTCGATCTTTGCCATCACCGCCTTGTCGTCGGCAGGGACGGTCAGCCGCTCGAGCTTCAGGCCGTCGATCGACGGCGTCTTGATGTCGGGCAGCACTTCCAGCGCCACGGTCAGTTCGGCATCCTTGCCCGTTTCATAACCGTCGGCCAGCGTCACCGCAGGCTGCAGCGCCGGGCGCAGCTTTTCCTTGGTCATCAGGTCGCGGACGCTCTGGTCGATCGCCTTGTTTAGCGCGTCGGCCGACAGCGCCGGACCGTGCATCTTGCGGATCAGGTTCGGCGGCACCTTGCCGGGGCGGAAACCGGGCATGCGGACGGTCGGGGCGATGCTCTTCACCTCATCGTCGACGCGCGCGTCGATGTCCTTGGCGGTGATGGTGACGCGATATTCGCGCTTCAGGCCTTCGTTCAGCGTTTCGACGGTCTTCATTGCCTTGGTCTTATCCTTGCTCAAAATCTCGTATCGATGAACCCCGGCCACATGGTGGGGTTCCCCTATCCCGGCAGCATCCCCGTCAGATCGTCGGAACTGGTGCGGGCGAAGGGACTCGAACCCCCACATCTTGCGATACTGGTACCTAAAACCAGCGCGTCTACCAATTCCGCCACGCCCGCAGGAGCTGTCGGCCGGGTGCACAAAGCCGCGCGCTATGCCGCGCACGCCCGTGCGGGCCGCGCGGGGCTATAGCAGACGCGGCGCCGAGGGCAAGCGCGGAAAGCCCGTCATTTCGGCGGGGGGAACGTGCATCACCCCCGTTCGTTGTTGGGGACAAGGAGAGCCCCAATGACCTTTGCATCCAGCCTGCACGTCCGCGCCACGGACCCCTTCCCCAAACCCAAGCCCGACACCATCGAACCGATGGCGCCGCCCGAGCATCCGGTGCAACCGACCCCGCAGGAAGACCCGGCGGGCCAGCCGCAGGAAATCCCCGGCGGCCCCGGTGGCGGCGACATCGACGAACCCGGCCGCGGCCCGGACGAAGTCCCGCCGCAGCAGGTCTGAACGGCCGCGATTACCGGCCACGCGCCCGATAACTTGCATAGAGAGACTTGACCTCTCCCCACCCGCTCCGCACGGTGCGCGGTGGGGAGAGTTGTATGAAAGCGATTATTGCCGCCATCGCCGCGTCGCTCTTGACGGTTGCCGCGCCAGCCAGCGCGCAGGATGGCGCGACGCTCTACCACGGCGGGTCGATCATCACGATGGACGGCGACACACCGCAGACGGTCGAGGCCGTCGTGGCACGCGACGGCCGCATCGTCTTTGCCGGTCCGGAAAAAGCTGCGCGCGAGGCCGCTGGCGCTGATGCCGCCATTCGCGACCTGAAGGGCGCAACCCTGCTCCCCGGCTTCATCGACGCGCATCCGCACTTCCCCGTTGCGACGATGAGCGCGGGCGGTTTCGACCTGCGCACGGGCGCCCGTCAGCCCGTCTCAGACATCAACGACGTCCAGCGCGAGATCAGCGACTATATGCGGCGACGGGAGCCCACGCCCGGCGGCTGGACGACGGTTTGGCAATTCGATCAGGAAAATCTCGCTGAAAAGCGCTACATCACGCGTGCCGAACTCGACGCAATCGCCCCCGACCACCCCGTCGTCGTGCTCCATGTTTCGCTTCACGGCGCGGTCGCGAACAGCGCCGCGCTGAAGGCCGCGGGGATCGATGAGGCGACCCCAGTTCCGCCCGGCGGCATGATACTGCGCGACGAGGCGGGTAAGCTCAACGGGGCACTGCTCGAAAAGGCAATGTTCCTGCTGCTCGCCAAAATGCCGCAGCCGACGCCCGCGCAAAAACTCGCGGCGCTCGACGCCGCGCAGAATGCCTATTTCGCCGAGGGCTATACCCATGCGCAGGACGGCGCGACGCAGCCCCCCGACATTGCCTTCCTCACCAGCGCGGCGGCGCGCGAGCGGCTCAGGATCGATCTCGCGCTGCTCCCCTTCTCGGGCGGCCTCGACGGCCTGCTCGCCAATCCCGACCTCAAATTCGGCGTCTATCAGGGGCATGTGAAGCTGCAGGGGATCAAGTTCGTCCTCGACGGATCGGTGCAGGCGCGCACCGGCTATTTCACCCGCGATTACCGGCGCGGCAGCCCCGAGGGCCACCACCCATGGCACGGCGAGCCGGTCCTTTCCGAAACCGACTTCATCGCACAGGCGAAAAAGGTCCATGCCCGCGGCTGGCAACTGTTCGTTCACGCCAATGGCGATGCGGCGATCGACATGGCGGTCCGCGGCTTCGACGCGCTCGGCATCAAGGCTGCCGACGATCGCCGCCCGATCGTGATCCATTCGCAGTTCCAGCGCCGCGACCAGCTCGCCGACTATAAACGCATCGGCGTCGGCCCGGCCTATTTCTCGAACCATGCCTGGTATTGGGGCGACGTCCACCGCACCAATTTCCCCGCCGAAGTCGTCGATTTCATCAGCCCGCTGCGCTCGGCGCGCGCCGCCGGGCTCATCCCGTCGAACCACAGCGACTATAGCGTCACCCCGCTCGACACCCGCTTCATGCTGTGGACATCGATGGCGCGCGTTTCGCCTACCGGAGTTGTGAGCGGCACGGACGAGCGGGTTGGCGCCTATGCAGCGCTGCAAGCCCTTACCACCGGCCCGGCGTCGCAAATCTTCGAGGAAGACCGCAAGGGCCGGATCAAGCCCGGCCTGCTCGCTGATTTCGTCATCCTCGACAAGAGCCCGCTCACCACGCCGGTCGACGCCATCAAGGGCATCAAGGTTCTGGAAACCATCAAGGAGGGACGCAGCGTCTGGAAAGCCGTCGACTGACCCGAGCAGATCAGCCCAGCGCCTTCTTCAACAAATCGTTGACGACCTGCGGGTTTGCCTTGCCCTGCATCGCCTTCATCGTCTGGCCGACGAAGAAACCGAACAGCGCTTCCTTGCCGCCCTTATACTGCTCGACCTTGTCGGCATTGGCGGTCAGGATCTTGGCGATCTCGGCTTCGATCGCGCCGGTGTCGCTCGTCTGCTTGAGGCCATCGCGCTCGACGATCACGCCCGCAGCGTCGCCGCTTTCGAGCATCTTTTCGAACACCTGCTTGGCAATCGTGCCCGAAATCGTGCCGTCGGCGACAAGACCGAGCAGCTCGGCGGCCTGCGCGGGGCTGACCGGCGAATCCGATATGTCGCGGCCCATGCGGTTCAATGCGCCGAACAATTCGCTCGTCACCCAGTTCGCCGCCGCGGCGGGCTTGGCGCCTGCTTCGAGCAGCGCGTCGAACCAGCGCGCCGCCTCGACCTCGGCGGTCAGCACATCGGCGTTGTAGGCGCTGATTCCGGCCGCCAGATAGCGCGCGCGCTTGGCGTCGGGCAGTTCGGGCAGGCTCTCGCGGCATTCCGCCAGAAACGCATCGTCGAGTTCGAGCGGCAACAGGTCGGGATCGGGGAAGTAGCGATAATCATGCGCGTCTTCCTTCGACCGCATCGAGCGCGTTTCGTTGCGGTCGGGATCGTAAAGCCGCGTTTCCTGCACCACCGTGCCGCCGCTTTCGATCAGCTCGACCTGGCGCTTCGCCTCGCCCTCTATCACCGCCATCACGAAGCGCACCGAATTGACGTTCTTCGTCTCGGTGCGCGTGCCGAATTCGTCGCCGGGTTTGCGCACGCTGACATTGACGTCGGCGCGCATCGATCCTTCTTCCATATTGCCGTCGCACGAACCCACATAGCGCAGGATCGAGCGCAGCTTGCGCACATAGGCACCGGCTTCGGCGGGCGAACGCATGTCGGGGCGCGAGACAATCTCCATCAGCGCAACGCCCGAGCGGTTGAGGTCGACATAGGACATCGTCGGATGCTGGTCGTGCATCAGCTTGCCGGCGTCCTGCTCGACATGGATGCGCTCAATCCCGATCACCTTGTCGCTTGGGATTCCCGCCTTCTCATCAGCCGCGATCGTCAGCGAACCTTCGCCGACAAGCGGATGATAAAGCTGCGAAATCTGATAGCCCTGCGGCAAGTCGGCGTAGAAATAATTCTTGCGGTCGAACCGCGACCATTTGTTGATCTGCGCCTCGATCGCCATCCCCGTCCGCACCGCCTGGCGAATGCACTGGCGGTTCGGCACCGGCAGCATGCCCGGCATCGCGGCATCGACGAGCGACACCTGCGTATTGGGTTCCGCCCCGAACGCCGTCGCGGCGCCCGAAAACAGCTTGGCGTTGGAGGTGACCTGCGCATGGACCTCAAGGCCGATCACGACCTCCCACTCGCCGGTTTCGCCCTGCACTCGATAATCACTCATCATCCGCATCCTTTGTGCGTTCCCGCGAAAGCGGGAACCCAGAGTGGGGCAGCGCTAGGCCGCCCTGGGCTCCTGCATTCGCAGGAGCACACCACTAAATTACCACCACTTCTCCGCCCGCGCCGTAAACCCGGCACGTTCCTCGATCGCCAAGCCCGCGTTCAGCACACCCTGCTCGTCGAATGCCTTGCCGATGATCTGCAAGCCCAGCGGCAGCCCTTCGCGGTTCAGCGCGGCGGGCACCGACATTGCGGGCAGCCCCGCAAGGCTCGCGGGCACCGCGAACACATCGTTGAGGTACATCGCCAGCGGATCGGCCATCTTTTCGCCCAGCCCGAACGCCGCCGAAGGCGCGGTCGGCGCGAGGATCACGTCGCAGCTTGCAAACGCAGCCTCGAAATCGCGCGCGATCAGCGTCCGCACCTTCTGCGCCTGCGTGTAATAGGCGTCGTAGAAGCCCGCCGACAGCACATAGGTGCCGATCATGATGCGGCGTTTGACCTCTGCCCCGAAGCCCTCGGCGCGCGTCGCGGCGTACATGTCCTGCAAACCTGCTCCCTGCGGCAACGCGCGCAGCCCGTAGCGAACGCCGTCGTAGCGCGCGAGGTTCGACGACGCCTCTGCGGGCGCGATGATATAATAGGTCGGCAGCGCGTACTTCGTGTGCGGCAGGCTGATCTCGACCACGTCGGCGCCCGCATCCCTAAGCATCGCAATGCCCGCGTCCCACATCGCGTCGATCTCCGGATCGATGCCCTCGAGGCGATATTCCTTGGGAATTCCGACGGTCTTGCCCTTGAGGTCACTCGACAAGGCGGCTTCCCAATTGGGCACCGGCATGTCGAGGCTCGTGGCATCCTTCGGATCGAAGCCCGCCATATTTTCGAGCATGATCGCGCAGTCGCGCACGTCGCGCGCCATCGGCCCCGCCTGATCGAGCGAGCTCGCGAACGCCACAATGCCCCAGCGCGAACAGCGGCCATAGGTCGGCTTGATCCCCGAAATGCCGGTAAACGCCGCAGGCTGGCGGATCGAGCCGCCCGTGTCGGTCCCCGTCGCCGCGGGGCACAGCCGCGCCGCGATCGCGGTCGACGAACCGCCCGACGATCCGCCGGGAGCGAGCGCGGCGTTGCCGCCATCCTTACGCTTCCAAGGCGAGATGACATTGCCGAAATAACTCGTCTCGTTCGACGACCCCATTGCAAACTGGTCGAGGTTCAGCTTGCCCAGCATCCCCGCGCCGGCGTCCCACAATTTCTGGCTGACGGTCGATTCATAGCGCGGGACGAAGCCTTCGAGCATGTGGCTGGCCGCGGTCGTCTGCACGCCATTGGTGCAGAACAGATCCTTCATGCCGATCGGCACGCCCGACAGCGGCTTCAGCGTTCCCGCCGCGAGATCCGCATCGGCCTGCTTCGCCGCCGCCAGCGCATGCTCGGGCGTCTCGACGATGAACGCGTTCAGCGCCTTCGCGTCCGCGACACTGGCGTTGAACGCCTCGGCAACTTCGACCGCGGAAAAATCGCCCGCGCGGTGGCCGTCGCGGATCTGCGCGACAGTCAAGTTGGTCAGCTCGGTCATTATTCGATCACCTTGGGGACGCCAAAGAAGCCATGCTGCGCGGCAGGCGCATTGGCCAAAATATCATCGCGGCGGTTGCCGCCGGTCAGCGGGTCGGCGTCGATCACATCGTCGCGCAGCCGCAATTTGTTCGGGATCACCGCGGTCATCGGTTCGACCCCGGTCACATCGACCTCGCCGAGTTGTTCGACCCAGCCCAAGATGCCGTTGAGTTCGCCTTCCATCGCGGCGGCTTCGGCATCGCTGATCGCGATGCGCGCCAGCGACGCTATTTTCCTGACCGTTGCCTGATCGATTGCCATGTAATTCGCCTTTTCGGGAGAAGCAGCGCCGCTAGCACCACGCCCCGCGCGCTTCAAGCCGTGGCTATTCGAACACCGCCGATTCCGGCGTTCCATTGACCAATATCCGCCGTTGCTCGATCGTCTCGACCTCGACCGTCGCCGTCGAGAGGTCGAGACCCGGCCGCGCCGGACGGGCGTCGCGCCCGATGTCGCCCTGCACCCAGCGCCCGTCCCGGTTCTTCGATATAAAGTCGAATCGCAGCGGCTCACCCGCCGCTTCCTGCCCCAGCACCGCCATACGGTCGTCGGCCAGCCCGATCGCGACACAGGCCTTGGCGCGGCTGCACATATAGCTGCCGGCGATGCGATCGATCGCCGCATCGGGCAGGACTCGGCCTTCGGGTAGCACGCGCAAGCGTTCGGCCAGCGGGCGTAGCGGCACCGGCGCGCCGGGTCCGGCCAGGTCCCAGCGACTCTTCGCCGCCAGCGCCGCGCTCGCCGCGTCGGCGCGCTCCTTTTGCGGCGCCTTTGTCAGCTTGGCGAGCGCCGCGCGCCCCGCGGGTCCGAAATCGAATGCCATCGCCGCCCAGTCGAACTTTTCGGCGGCAACCTGGCCCGACTGCAACCGCGCCAGCTGGTCACGCGTCGAAATTGCGCCGAAATCGAGGATCGGCAGCGCCAGGAACAGCGCCAGCAGCCCCAGCCCGATCGCGAGTTTCTGTTGCAACGGCCGCAGCAGGTCGTCGAAACCGCGCCGCCCGCGCGCCACCGCCCATGCCCCCGCCAGACCATAGGCAAGCGCGATCAGCGTCGCGATCAGGCCCCAGATCCGCTCGGGCGTCCAGCCATATTGGCAGATCCTGAGCAGCATCGACCAGAGCGCGATCACCGCGAGCGGCAGGACCGCCACCGCAAGTACCGGCGCCGACCAGCGCAGCACGGGATTGGTCGCCCGGTCGTCGCTGCCGTTGCCGATCACCGCATTGGCAAGAAGCACGGCAAACGCCGCCGCCGCGAGCATCAGGGCCGCGGTCGAAAAGCCCGAATCCCACAGCTTCTGAAGTCCGGTTGCCGCCAGCGACAGCAGGAACAGCACCAACGCGGCCGCCAGCACCGGCGCCAAGACCGCCAGCACGATCATCACCAGGCGTTGCAACGTCAAAACCAGCTTGTCGCGCTCGCGCAGTACGCCGACCGCGCCGCCGAATGCCGCGCCCGCCAGCATCCACCCGAACCATTCGTCGTTGAGCAAATCCTGGACCAGCGTGATGCCGATCAGCTTGAACATCTCGCCAATCAACACGACGAGCAGGAAGGTGATGCCGACGAACGCCAGGCTCGCCGCGCCGATGACCGCATCGGTCCACGCATGGCTGTGCAGCCGCGCATAAGGCATCGTCCACAATTTCCAGAATCGCCAGTCGGGCGCGACATCGCGGCGCGTCTGGAACAGCGGCGTCGCGACCAGCACCGCCAGCATCCCCGACCAGAAGGGCCATTCGATCGGATTGCCCTGCAGATTATAGGCGGCAGTCTGCCACGCGATCAGCCCCAGTACGACACCCCAGAGCAGCGCAAATCCCAGCGCCCAGTGCCAGCGACGGAGTTCCACCCCTAGCACGAACACCACCGTCGTCACCGCCACCGCGGTCGCCAGCGCGCTCCGCCAATGCGCCAGTGCATCGTCATAGTGATGGTCGACGAGCAGATGGAAAGCCAGCCCTGCCACCGCGCAGATCGCGGCCATGATCCACGGCCGTAGCGGCCAGGGCGGATCATTGTCGTCCAACCGTGCTGAACTTCGAGGCGAATCGGCAGGTGTCGTGCTTGCGGGCGCGTCGGTCATGCACCACATCTGGGCTTGTTTCCAAGGCGAGCGCAAGCCAAACAGCGCAGCGTTCGATCTCTCCCTACCCTCCCCCATGGAGCCCGCATTGGCCCGCAAATTTCTCTACGTCATCGCCGCGATCATTCTCCTCCTTCTCGCCGCCGGGGTCGTGTACCAGCTGTTCCCGGGCTGGATTGCGCGCACCGCGTTCGTGCCCAGCACCGAATTCCGGCAGCAGGCGGCGGTTGCCCCGAACGCCTATGACGATCCGAAGATGTGGTTCGCGCGGCCGGGAATCGCCAATGATCCGTCGGCATGGCGCCCGACTCCCGAGACTGCAGGAACCCGCGCGCCGGACAGTGCGGAAACGCAGGCGCACGACCGGCTGATTCCGTCGGCGGGAGCCGCCGAAGCGGCCACGCCAGCAGCGGCGCCGGGCGCCGCCGCGGTCTTTTTCGTCCACCCGACCAGCTATTACAGCCGGTCGAGCTGGAACGCCCCGCTCGAAGACCGCGATGCCGACCACCGCGCCACGCTATTTGTGCAGGGGATGGCCAGCGCTTTTGCCGACGCGGGCGAAATCTGGGCGCCGCGCTATCGCCAGGCGACGCTGGGCGCGTTTCTGGCCGAAGACCGGGTGACCGCGGGCAAGGCGATCGATGCCGCCTATCGCGACGTCGAAGAGGCGTTCGACGCCTTTCTGGCAGGCATTCCCGAGGACAAGCCGATCATCCTGGCGGGCCACAGCCAAGGGGCTCTGCACCTTACGACGCTGCTCAAGAACCGCGTTGCCGGTACGCCGCTCGCCCGGCGGATCGTTGCCGCCTATGTGATCGGCTGGCCGGTCAGCGTCGAGACCGACCTGGCGGGGCTCGGCCTGCCCGCGTGCCGGACCCCGGAGCAGAAGGGCTGTATCGTCAGCTGGGCGACGTTCGCCGAACCGGCCGATCCCGAAATGGTCACCACCGCCTATGACGGCACCATCGGCTTCGACGGTCGTCCGCGCGCCGGGACGCGGATGCTCTGCACCAATCCGCTGACCGGCACCCCCGATGCCGAGGCCGCACCCGCGGCCAATCTCGGCACGCTCAAACCTACCGAAGGATTCCGGTCCGGATCGCTCGTCGCCGGAAAGATCGGCGCAAAATGCGACGAAAACCGGGGTTTCCTGATGATCGGGGACGCCGCGATCGCCAAAAATTATGTCGTCGCGGGCTATGTCCTGCCCGGCAACAATTATCATGTCTATGACATCACGCTGTTCTGGGCGAACACCCGCGCCGATGCCTTGCGGCGGCTGGCGGCATTCGAGGGCAAACCCTCGCCCGTGCCGCCGGCGGCGGTGCCGGTGGAGCCCGTAGCAGTCCCAACGGCTGCAACCTGAATCCGTCATTGCGAGCGCAGCGAAGCAATCCAGAGCGGTTTACGCGCACTCTGGATTGCCGCGTCGCTTCGCTCCTCGCAATGACGGGATTTGGGGGGTAATGGCAGCATCATGATCACCACCGCCGCCCCCGATTTCGCCGCAAACTTCCCGACCGGCGGCCGCCTCGCGGGGCTCGACGTCGGCACCAAGACGATCGGCGTCGCGACCTGCGATGTGAACTGGAGCTTCGCGACCCCCGACAAGACGATCCTCCGCAAGAAATTCGCCGCCGACCTCGAAACGCTCAAGGCGGTGCTTGCACAGCACAGCATCGTCGGTCTTGTCGTCGGCCTGCCGCTCAACATGGACGGCAGCGACAGCCCGCGCACCCAAAGCACCCGCGCCTTCGCCCGCAATCTGCTGCCGCTCGCCCTGCCCATCCTGCTCTGGGACGAACGCTGGTCGACCGCCGCGGTCGAGCGAGCGATGATCGCCGCCGACGTCAGCCGCGCCAAACGCGCCGAACGCGTCGACAGCGCAGCGGCCGCCTTCATTTTGCAAGGCGCGATCGACGCGATGACGCGCGCTTGAGCCAGTATATCGCCTATTGGCTCGGTGCGGCGAATGGCATCGCCTTTGGCCTGATGGTCGCGGACAAGCGCCGGGCAGAAGTCGGGATGCGCCGAATATCGGAATTCACCCTGCTGCTCTGGGCCTTCCTTGGCGGCGCCTTCGGCACGACCCTCGCGGCGCGCCTTGTCCGACACAAAACACGCAAGCAGCCCTTTGCAACTTGGATGCTGGTTTGGCTGTGGCTTGATATCATCCTGCTAATGCTCTGGTCGCTCGGACTATTGGAACCGTGGCTCGCGTCGGGACTTGCCTATTTGCGCGCCGCCACCTAAACGCTCGGCTTTAATGACAAGCACAACAATCCGACCCGCCAGCGACTATCCGCCCGGCGGCGATGCCTTTCGCCATCGCCACCTGATCGGCATCGCCCAGCTGACTCCGTGGGAAATCAGCTATGTTCTCGATGCCGCCGAACAATGGGTCGATCTGAACCGCGCCGGCGCTGCAAAGCATGACGACCGGCTCGCGGGCCTCACCATCATCAACGCCTTTTTCGAAAATTCGACGCGCACCCTGCTGTCGTTCGAGATCGCGGGCAAGCGCCTCGGCGCCGACGTCGTCAATATGCACGCCGCGCAGTCGAGCGTGAAGAAGGGCGAAACGCTGATCGACACCGCGATGACGCTGAACGCGATGCGCGCCGACGCGATGGTGATCCGGCACGGCAGCTCGGGCGCGGTCCAGCTCATCGCCGACAAGGTCGACTGCCCGGTCCTCAACGCCGGCGACGGCCGCCACGAGCATCCGACGCAGGCGCTGCTCGATGCGCTCACCATCCGCCGCCGCCTGGGCCGGGTCGAAGGCCTCACCATCGCGATCTGCGGCGACGTCCTCCACAGCCGCGTCGCGCGCTCAAACATCCTCGCGCTCACCCTCCTCGGCAACGAGGTGCGCATCGTCGCACCGCCGACGCTCACCCCGCCCGCAATCGACCGCATGCACGTCACGACTTTCACCGACATGGACGAAGGGCTGAAGGATGCCGACGTCGTGATGATGCTTCGCCTCCAGAACGAACGCATGGACGGCGCCTATCTGCCGAGCGCGCGCGAATATCATGCGCTCTACGGCCTCACCCCAAAGCGGCTCGAAAAAGCCAAACCCGATGCGATCGTCATGCACCCCGGCCCGATGAACCGCGGGGTCGAGATCGACAGCAATGTCGCCGATCATCCCACCCGTTCGACAATCACCGAACAGGTCGAAATGGGCGTCGCGGTGCGCATGGCGTGCCTCGACATCCTGACGCGCCGCCAGCGGGGGGTCGCGGGATGGAACTGAAACCGCTCCTCATCACCAACGCGCGGCTGCTGGGCGGCGAGGTCGGCAGCCTGCTCGTCACCGACGGTCGCATCGCCGCGCTCAACCCGTCACAGACGCCCGACGACACCGAAACGGTCGATGCCAAGGGCCAGTGGCTCGCTCCCGGCATCATCGACCTCGGCGTGTTTGCGACCGACAAGCCCGCTTTTCACTTCGGCGGCATCACCCGCGCCGCGCTGATGCCCGACGCCGGACCGCTCGATGATCCCGGCCTCGTTGAACGTGCCGCAAAGGGCGGCAAGCCCGACCTGTGGGTCCACCCCCTCGCCGCCGCCACGAAAGGGCTCGCGGGCAAGGAGCTCGCCGAAATCGGCCTGATGAAAAGCGCGGGCGCGCGCGCCATTGCCACGGGCCGTACCCGTATCGCCGACAGCGGCGTGATGCGCCGCGTTCTCGCCTACGCCGCGTCGCTCGACCTCGTCACGATCATCCATGCCGAGGATGAGGGGCTGACCTCGGGTGCGGTCGCGACCGATGGCGAGATGGCGACGCGCCTCGGCCTCGCCTCCGCACCCGCCATCGCCGAAGCGATCGCGATCGCCCGCGATCTCGCGCTCGTCGAGGAAACCGGCGCGCCGGTGCATTTCCGCCAAGTGACGACCGCGCGCGGTCTCGACCTGATCCGCGCCGCCAAGGCCAGCGGGCTGCCCGTCCTCTGCGGCATCACCCCGGCGCATCTGTTCCTGTCGGACACCGCGATCGGCGATTTTCGCACCTTCGCACGGCTGTCGCCGCCGCTGCGCAGCGAGGACGATCGCCAGGCTTGCCTCGCCGCAATTGCCGACGGCACGATCGACGTCCTGTCGTCGGGCCACGACCCGCGCGGTCCCGAGGACAAGCGCCTGCCCTTTGCCGAGGCGCTCCCCGGCATGGCGGGCGCCGAAACCTTGCTCGCGCTCGGCCTGAACCTCGTGCGCGACGGCCATATCACGTCCGCCCGCCTGTTCGACATGCTCGCCGCCACCCCCGCCTGCCTGCTCGGCCTCAACGCGGGGCGCTTGTCAATGGGGATGGACGCCGACCTCATCCTGATCGACGACAGCACCCCGTGGCAGGTCGATGAGAAGAAAATGGCGGCCTGGGCGGGCAATACCCCGTTCGACGGCATGCCCGTGCAAGGTCGCGCGACGACGATGTGGAAAGGCGGCGTTCGGATCCGCTAGGTCCGGTTTGGGCACAGAGCGCTCTTTTCACCTCGTCATGCTGGCTGCGGCGATGCTATGAATGTCGCTCTTTGGTCGTAACAGACACTTCAAAAAGAAAGAGGCGCAGCCTACCGGCCGCGCCCCGTTTGCGCCCGACGTGATCGGTTCAGCGCGACGCCAGCCGCACCGGGTTTGCTTTCGCCGCCCACTGAATGGTCTCGCTGCCGCCCATCGCGCGGATGAAGCATGGCTGACCCTTGGCCTTCAGCTCGTTGCACAATTTCGTTGCATCCGCGCGCGTCGCCAGCCCGTTGACGGTCAGGCGATAGAAGGTGCGGCCATTGACCTTCGCCGCATGGCTCGACGCCGGGAAGTTCGCCAGCATGGTGCTGCGCTTTTTCAGCCCGCCCCATTTTTCCTTGGCAACGCCCAGGCTGTCATAAGCGCCAAGCTGCACCGCCCAGCCCGACGGGTTCTTGCTGTCGAACGCCATCGCCTTGGGGATGATCACGGTCGCCAGTTCGAGTGCCTGCCGCTGCGCGGGACGAATGCGGCCCTCGCCGGCGACGCGCGGCGCTGCCCGATAGGGAGCGGCGTCGGCCAGAATGACTTCGCTCGCCGCTTTCGGTTGCGGCAGCTCGGTGACCGGAACCACGCCGTCGGCCGTGCGCTCGGGCATCGGCAATTCGACGCTGCGAATCGCGCTGCCCGCATCGGCCAGTACCGGCGGCGGCGGGGCATAGTCGGCAACCGGTGCCGGATCGGCGCTCGCCAGTTCGACCGCCGGGGCGGCCTCGGCCAGCTGCGTGTCGCCGAAATTGCTCAGCGCAAGACGCACCGGCATCCCGGCGTCGGTACGCGCCGCGGTGCCGATCAGGCTGGCGACGCGCAGCTGCGCATTCGGGGTTTCGGCAAGTTTCGACCATTCGGCCATCCGCGCCTCAACCTTGGCCAACGACAGGTCCTGCGCCGCGAGGATGCGCGCCTGCGCCCAGCGGCCCGACAGCGCCATCGCGAGCGCCAGATTCTGGCGCGTCCGGGCATTGGCATCGGGTGCGCGCGCCGCTTCGGTCAGCACATAAATTGCACTTTCGCTGTCGCCAGCCAGCGCGAGCGCCAGCCCGATGTCCGACGCGGGAATATTGCTGCGATGTTCCTGGAGCAGCGTGACGGCTACGCCGGGCTTGTTCTGCGCGATATGCGCCAGCGCCAGCGCAATGACCGTGTTGCTGTCGGTCGCCCCCAATTGCACCGCTTCTTCAAGCGCCGTGGTCGCCGATGCAAAGCGCCCGTCGTTGAGATAGGCCTGACCCAGGAGGGCGCGATAGCCCGCATCGCGCGGGCTGGCATAAACAGCTGCTTCAGCCAGTGCGACCGCCTTACTGACCTTGCCGGCTTCCAGCGCGGCACGCGCCTGCGACGCCGATTTGACGGCCATTTCGGGCTTGCCGGCGGCACGCGACGGCGCATCGGCCATGGCGCCCATCCCGCTGCATCCGGTCGCGACGCTCAGGACAAAGCCCGATACGGCCAGATTTTTCAGCATCTTGCGGTTCATCACCAGGTCCCCTTATTCGATCAATATTGGATCAGCGCGACTTCGTCTGGCGCAGCGGCCGCGCCGCTGGCAGGCGGCTGGCCATCGCGTCGATTTCGGGCAGCGTGGACAGATATTCGTCGAGCAGGTCGGTCAGGATCACCTGCGACGACCGGTTCGTCACCGCGCTCGCCAGCCGCAGCCGCAGATGGCGCTCCGCGTCGAGGCGCAGCGTAAACGCCGCCTTTTCCCGGGCGCGCAGCGCGCGCGGCGCCTTTTCCTTCTTCGCGGTCACGGCGGGCCGCGCCTCGACCTTGCGCGCCACAGCGGCGACGCGATCGATCAGCGATTCCTGCTGCCGGACGATCTCGGGCACTTCGGGCGCTTCGGCTTCGAACGCGGCGGCGCCGAAATCCTCGGCAGCATATTCTCCCGCGACCGCATCGGTCAATTCGTGGCCGACGCTGTCGTCGACCGCATGTTCGGCTTCGACATTGTGCGCCGGCACCGACCCGGTGAGCAGCGGCTTCAGGTCGAGCATCCGCGCCGGTTCGCCCGACTGGTCGGGATCGACATCATAACCCATGTCGTTCCAGCCAAGATCGTCATAGCCAGTGGCGCCAAGGGGCGCGAGGCCGCTGCCCAGCGGCTGGCGGCGCATGGCGGGCCGTGCGCCGCCCTTGCGAGCCAGCAGTCCGGCGCTCAGCGATGCGAGAGGTTTGGGTTCGCCCATGGTTCCGATCCCTCCCGTCACTGGCCAGCGATGCGGCGGCCAAAGCCACCACCCATCGGGCGCACCGCGCCATAATTGCCCTGCGTCGGGATCGGCGCCGCGAATACGGTGCGGCGGAAATTCTTCTCCAGCCGATCGTTCATATAGGTCCACAGCTGGCGGATCTCTTCGGCCGATCGGCCATTGGGATCGACCTCCATCACGGTGCGGCCGTCGATCATCGACGCGGCATAATCGGTGCGGTGGTGCAGCGTGACCGGCGCCACGGTACCATGCTGCGACAGCGCGACAGCGGCCTCGCTGGTGATTTTCGCTTTCGGAGTCGCCGCGTTGACGACGAACACCAGCGGCTTGCCGGCGCGTTCGCAAAGATCGACGGTGGCGCCGACGGCGCGCAGGTCATGCGGGCTGGGCCGCGTCGGCACGACGATCAGTTCGGCGACCGAAATTACGCTCTGGATCGCCATCGTAATCGCGGGCGGCGTATCGATGACCGCGAGTTTGAAGCCCTGCTGGCGCAGGATTTCCAGGTCGGACGCGAGCCGCGCCACGGTGGTCTGGGCAAAGGCCGGCAGGTCTGTTTCGCGCTCGTTCCACCAATCGGCGAGCGAGCCCTGCGGATCGATGTCGATCAGGACGACCGGTCCCGCCCCCGCAAGCTGCGCTTGTACCGCGAGATGCCCCGACAGGGTCGTTTTTCCCGACCCGCCTTTTTGTGAAGCCAATGCCAAAACGCGCACAGCTGTCCCCCTGAAAAATCACGAATTGGCGGGGGAATGCCATGCGGGGCGCTAAAATTGAGTTAACGATGATAAAAAGAAGGTGAACGACCCACTCGCCGGCATGGTTAACCCGAGGATAACGGCAGTTTGTCCCGAAATGGACCAAATATGCCATATGGCGTACGTCGATAACGCCGTGTTAGCCATTTAGGCGTACCGGAAGCCCGGGGACTGCAGCGATGCAAGTCATTGGAGAATAACATGCGTTCATTCCGCTCCGCCCTCGCGCTCGCGCTGCCACTGCTGGCGGCGTCGATGGTCGCACCGCCCGCGATGGCCGATGTCAAAGAGGGCGTCGATGCCTGGCAACGCGGCGACTATCAGGCCGCGGTCGCCGCCTGGCGCCCCGAAGCGCTGGCGGGTGACGCCGACGCCCAGTTCAACCTGGGTCAGGCATATAAACTGGGCCGCGGTGTCCCGACCGATCTGGCGCAGGCCGAAAGCTGGTACCGCCGCGCGGCAAAACAGGGCCATTTACAGGCCGAAGACAATCTGGGGCTTGTGCTTTTCACCGCCAACCGCCGCAAGGAGGCGATGTCCTATATCACCCGTTCAGCAGAGCGCGGCGAACCGCGCGCGCAATATGTCCTCGGCACCGCGCTGTTCAATGGCGACCTCGCGCCGCAGGACTGGCCGCGCGCCTATGCTCTCACCAAACGCGCCAGCGACGCCGGGCTTGCCATCGCCTCGGCGCGCCTTTCCCAGCTCGACGGCCTGATCCCGCTCGACCAGCGCCAGCGCGGGCTCGCGATGCTGCCCGACATCGAGAAGAACGAAGCGCGCGCGCGGCTTGCGGCGGTCAACGCGGCAGCGCCGTCGGCGCCGCAACCCGCCCCCACTTCGCCGATCAAGACCGCCAGCCTGCCCGCATCGGCGCCCGGGACCAGCTATAACCCGCCACCGGTGATCCGGCCGGCCCCCACGTCGCCAAGCGCAACCGCCGTACCTGCCCTGTCGTCACCAGCTGCAACCGCTGCCGCCACTGCCGCTGCCGAAGCCACGGCCGACGCCGCAGCGGCCGCTGCCGGAAAGGCGCCCGGTACCAGCTATGCGCCGCCACCCGAAAGCGCCGCGCCCGCTCCTGCCCCTGCGGCGCGGCGCCCGGCGCCGCGCAACAACGACCCCATCCGTGTCGTGGAAACCCCGAACCCCGGCCGCCCCGGCGGCGGCACCAGCCCGTGGCGTGCGCAGCTCGGCGCCTTCGGTGTCGAGGCGAATGCGCGCAACCTGTGGGCCGCGCTCGGCAAAAAACATCCGGCGGTCGCGGAACGCCAGCCGCTCTATGTCAAGACCGGCAAGGTCACCCGCCTCCAGACCGCCGGCTTTGCGAACAAGGGTGAAGCGAACAACTTCTGCGCCGCGCTCGCCAAGAGCGGGCAAGCGTGTCTGGTGGTCGACAAATAGACGCCAAATCCTCCTCTTGGTGCCATCGAAGGGAGGATCGGCAGCTCCGCTACTTCGTTGCGTCCGCCTCCTCCGCCGCCAAGCGCTTGGCCAGCGCCTGGCGCGACCGCTCCGCATAGGCACGGCAGGCGGCCGTCTTGGCGCTGAATCGTCCATCGCCCGCGTTGTCGGGATGCGCCGTAATCAGCATGTCGCATTTCAGCCGATCCATCGTCCGATAGCTGCGCGCAAATCCCGCCACGAACGGCGCACCCGCCGCACTGCTGAATCGATAGTCGTCGGCCGACACCGGGTTCAGGCTGGCGGCAAACACGATTTCCTTGCACGTCTTGCCCTCGCACGCCTGCCAGCTCCAGCTCATGCTGCCCATCGTATGCCCAGGGGTCGCGCGCGCAGTGATCCGCGCCGTGCCCAGAGGCAGCACTTCGCTATCCTTCATGATCCGGATCGGTGTCGTCACCGCAGGCCAGCTGCCGCCATAGGCGAGTTGCGGATCGTCGGACGCATGTTTCCCGGTCCGCAGCCCTTCCACACCCCGTTTGCTCGCAACGACCGTCGCGCCGGTATCGCGCGCCAGCGCCGCCAGACCGCCGGCATGGTCCCAATGCGGCTCGGTGCTCAGAATAAATTTGATGTCTTTGGGGTCGAAACCCAGCGCGCGGACATTGGCCAGCACCGCGGCGGCCGACTGCGGCAACGCGCCATCGACCAGCACCAGCCCGTCGCCCGTGTCGATCAGCGCGACGCTCAACCCGGCGAAGCCGACCAGATAGCTATTGCCGAAAATCCGTTCCGGCGGCACCGGGGCCAGCCATTCCGCTGCACGCGAGCCGCCGATCGGACGCGTCAAAGGGTCTTCAGTGGCAGCACTAACCCCGCCGGCCACCAGTGCGGCGCTGGGCGTTTGGACGATGGGAAATGGCGTCTGCTGCATACCGGCCAACCAGGCGGCAATGGTTATCATGGCGATCATATATGTCTCCCTTCGGCGCCAGATAACCAAGCCGGTAACCGGGCGACAAAGCATCATTTCTCGACAAAGACATGAATTTTATTCATGCCGGGGCGATGGATCGCGCCCAACTCCCTTTGAACGCCCTGCGTGCTTTCGATGCCGCCGCGCGCCACCTTAACTTCACGCGCGCCGCAATCGAGCTGTGCGTTAGCCAAGGCGCGGTCAGCCATCAGGTCGCGCAGCTCGAACGCCGCCTCGGCACCCGGCTGTTCCACCGCCTGCCGCGCGGCCTCGCGCTCACCGACGAGGGGCAGGCGCTGGTCCCCGTCGTCGCCGACGCCTTCGACCGCGTCGCCGCGACGCTCGACCAATATGCGGACGGACGTTTCCGCGAGACATTGAAGGTCGGCGTTGTCGGTACCTTTGCCACCGGCTGGCTACTGCCGCGTCTCGACGCCTTCGCGCGCGCGCATCCCGCCATTGATCTGCGCATCTCGACCAACAACAACCGCGTCGACCTGGCGGGCGAGGCGCTCGACTATGCGATCCGCTTCGGCGACGGCGCCTGGCACGGAACCCACGCCGAACCGCTGCTCGCCGCACCGCTGGCGCCGCTCTGTACCGCCGCAATCGCCGTACGGCTCAAGGCCCCCGCCGACCTGATCCCCGAACGCCTGCTCCGTTCGTACCGCACCGACGAATGGGCCTTGTGGTTTGCCGCCGCGGGCGTGCCGCCGCCGGTGCTGCGCGGCCCGATGTTCGACAGCAGCGCCCTGATGGCGGCGGCCGCCGCCGCGGGCCAGGGCATCGCCCTCGCCCCGCCCGCCATGTTCGCGCGCGAACTGGCGACGGAAACGCTGGTGCAGCCTTTTGCGCTGACCATAGACGCGGGCCGCTACTGGCTCACCCGCCTGATGTCGCGAGCGGAGAGCGATTCAATGGCGCGGTTCCGGGGATGGCTGACCCGAGAAATTATGGGTGAGCAGGACCAAGCGGGATCTGGTCCGTGATCGTCGGCTTTGGGGTGGTGAGCGGCCTTTCCCCTCTCCCGTCGGGAGAGGGATACGCAGGCTTGGTTGCGCAGCAACCTAGCCGAAGTTGGGTGAGGGGATCACCCGTCCACACTGAAATCTCACCTCGAGCACCCTCACCCAACCCTCTCCAAAAGGGAGAGGGCTTTATGGCCGCTTCCCGCCGTCAGCTGCCACCTTATCCCATCACCCAATCACGCCGCGGATAGCCCTGCGCCCACAGCAAGGCCGTCAGGTCATGGTGGCGCACCACCGCTGCTGCCGCCTCGCCCGCCGCGGGGTGCGGATAATAGCCGATCCCCAACCCCGCCGCCGTGATCATCGGAATATCGTTCGCGCCGTCACCCACCGCCAGCGTTTCGGCGAGCGGCAGCCCGTGCTTCGCCGCCTCGGCTTTCAGCGTCTCCAGCTTTGCCGCGCTGTCGACGATCGGTTCGATCACCCGCCCGGTCAGCTTGCCGCCCGCAATCTCGAGCTCGTTAGCCAGCACCTTGTCGAACCCGATCGCTTCGCCAACCGGCCCCGCGAACGGCATGAAGCCCCCCGACACCAGCACCGACCAGGCCCCATGCGCCTTCATCGTCTGCACCAAAGTCCGCGCGCCGCGGGTCAGCTTCACCCGCTCCATCCGGCATTCGACCAGCGTCGCCTCGGGCATCCCCGCCAGCAGCCCGACGCGCTCGATCAACGCGGCGCGGAAGTCGAGTTCGCCGCGCATCGCGCGTTCGGTAATCGCGGCAATCTCGGACTTGAGCCCGGCATAGTCGGCCAGTTCGTCGATGCACTCGACGGTGATCATCGTCGAATCCATGTCGGCGATGATCAGCTTTTTGGTGCGGTCGCCCTGCGGCTGAACAATGATGTCGAGCGAGCCGTGGTCCATCTTCGCCAGTTCGGCGCGCGCGCTGACCAGACTGCCCTGAAAGACGATGTCGGCGGCATCGCCGACGTCGAGCCAATGCGGCGCCCCGACATCATGCCCCGTGGCGTCGAGCCGGTCGATCGCTTCGCGAACCACCTCGTCGGTCAGCTTTCCGGCTGCGATCAGCGTCGCGACGAACATGGCGGCTCCCTTTCCTGGCTTTGCGGACTACGATGCGGCCCCTTATCGCGGCCCGCTCTGCCAGCGGCAAGAGCGATTGCCGACGCTCGACCCGAAATCCATCGCGGCGCGAAAGAGCAGATTTAGCGGGGTAAAGATCATCATGATTGCGGCAATAACGGCGCCGGGGATAGACATCGCCCGTTCGCGTGACTGACGCTGAAGATGGGGCACCATCGGGGAGCGCGACCGCAACCCGCCGTGCGTCTGGGCATCGATCCGTTCTGGAGAAACAAGATGCCCGAAACCAACCATCTGCTTGCTTTTGCCCTCATCGCGCTCGGAATGGTGCTCACCCCCGGGCCGAACATGGTCTATCTGATCTCGCGGACCATGTGCCAGGGCCGGTTGGCCGGCCTCATCTCGCTCGGCGGCGTTGCGCTCGGCTTTGTCTTTTACATGCTGTGCGCGGCATTGGGGATCACCGCGCTCGTCATGGCCATCCCCTTCGCCTACGACGCCATTCGCTTTGCGGGCGCGCTCTATCTGTTGTGGCTGGCGTGGCAAGCCGTCCGGCCGGGCGGCCGCTCGCCGTTCGAAGTGCGGATGCTGGACCGGGACGCGCCCGGCAAGCTCTTCCTTATGGGGTTCCTGACCAACCTGCTGAACCCCAAGATCGCCGCCATGTATCTGTCGCTGTTGCCGCAGTTCATCAGCCCCGGCGCGGGATCGATCCTGGGCCAGGCGCTCGTGCTGGGATCGGTGCAGATCGTCATCAGCGTGGCGGTCAATTCCGCCATCATCTTATTCGCGGCGGCGATCGCCGGCTTTCTGGTCCGGCGCCCGTCCTTCGTGCTGGTCCAGCGCTGGATCATGGGCACCGTGCTCGCCGCGCTGGCCGTCCGCATGGCAACTGAAGCGCGGCGCTGAAAATGCCGGGTTAGCGAGGGGCGGGCAAGCACCGTCTCGCTCGTCCGCATCGCGCCTGCTATGCGTGTCCGTCTGGATATGGCTACGTCACCTTCTCCCCGCATCGCACCGCCCCTCGCGATCATCGCCGGACCCACCGCCAGCGGCAAAAGCGCATTGGCGGTGGCGGTGGCAAAAGCCGTCGGGCGCGGCGTCGTGATCAACGCCGACGCCAGCCAGGTCTATGCCGACCTAGCGATTCTCTCGGCGCGGCCCACCGCCGACGAGATGGCGGACGTTCCGCACCATCTGTTCGGCCATGTCGACGCTGCCGAGGCGCATAATGCCGCGCGCTGGGCCGGCGAAGCACGCGCCGTTATCGCCGCCGTGCATGATGCGGGCAATATCCCGATCCTTGTCGGCGGCACCGGCCTCTATCTGCGCACCCTGCTCTATGGCATCGCTCCGGTCCCCGAAATCGACCCCGAAATCCGCGCTGCCGTGCGCGCGCTGCCCCTCGCCGCAGCTCGCGCCGCGCTGGCCGCGGACGATCCCGAAGCCGCGGCGCGGCTGAACCCCGCCGACGCGATGCGGATCGCGCGCGCGCTCGAAGTCGTGCGCTCGACCGGCCGCCCGCTCCGCCAGTGGCAACAGGCACGCGAGGGCGGTATTGCCAACCGCGTCGCCCTCGCCCCGCTGATCCTTCTCCCGCCGCGCGAATGGCTGCGCGACCGCTGCGACGAGCGACTGGTCCAGATGTTCGACAATGGCGCGGTCGCCGAGGTCGAAGCGCTGCTCGCGCGCAACCTCGACCCCGATCTGCCCGCGATGCGCGCGATTGGCGTCCCGCAGATCGCGCAATATCTGACTGGCGCCATCGATCGCGGCGCAGCGCTCACCCTGACGCAGGCCGCCACGCGCCAATATGCCAAGCGTCAGTTCACCTGGTTCCGCCATCAGCCGCCTGCCAGCTGGGTGCGCCACTCGGAGTCACTAAACTACGATTCTATTGATGAATTAGCAATTATATTACGTCAGAAGCTGTTGACAGGATAGAATCATATACCTATTGCCCGCAACCCTGTTGCAGCGCACAAGCGCGGCGTTTTTTGTGCCCAAAAGGAGTTTCGTCGTGACGGAAATGAGCGGTGCCGACATGGTGGTTCAGGCGCTGGTCGACCTTGGGGTCGATACGGTGTTCGGCTATCCGGGCGGCGCGGTGCTTCCGATCTACGACGCGCTCTTCAAGCACCCGACGATCAAACACATCCTTGTCCGCCACGAACAGGCGGCGACGCATGCGGCAGAGGGCTATGCCCGCTCGACCGGCAAGCCCGGCGTTGTGCTCGTTACCTCCGGCCCCGGCGCGACCAACGCAGTCACCGGAATCACCGACGCGCTCATGGATTCGATCCCGATGGTCGTGCTCACCGGGCAGGTACCGACGACGCTGATTGGCACCGACGCCTTTCAGGAATGTGATACCGTCGGCATCACGCGCCACTGCACCAAGCATAATTATCTCGTCATGGACCCCGACCGCCTCGGCCCGATCCTGCACGAGGCTTTTTACATCGCGACCCACGGTCGGCCGGGGCCGGTGGTGATCGACATTCCCAAGAATGTGCAGGTTGCTACGGGCACATATTCGATCCCCAACCGGATCGACCACAAAAGCTATCGGCCGCAGATCGAACCCGACGCCGACGCGATCGCAGAGGCCGTCGCGATGATCGCAGCATCCGAGCGCCCGATCTTCTATACCGGCGGCGGCGTCATCAACGCCGGCCCCGATGCCAGCGCGGCACTGCGCCAGCTCGTCGCGCTGACCGGCGCGCCCGTCACTTCGACCTTGATGGGCCTCGGCGCCTTCCCTGCCGACGATGACAAATGGCTCGGCATGCTGGGCATGCACGGGACGTATGAGTCGAACATGGCGATGAACCGCGCCGACCTGATCATCGCGGTCGGTGCGCGCTTCGACGACCGCGTCACCGGCCGCCTCGACGCTTTCTCGCCCGATTCCAAAAAGATCCACATCGACATCGACCGCAGCTCGATCAACAAGATTGTCCCTGTCGACCTCGCGATCGTCGGCGACGCCGGGCGCGCGCTCGATGCGCTGATCGACGCATGGGCCGACAAGGGCCACGACGCCCGCGACCTCGGCGAATGGTGGCGCCGCATCGACGGCTGGCGCGCGACGCGCTGCCTCGATTTCCCCGAAAAGAGGGACGAAGGCGCCGAAATCATGCCGCAGCGTGCGGTCAAGGCGCTGTTCGAAGCCACCCGCGGCATGGACCCGATCATCACCACCGAGGTTGGCCAGCACCAGATGTGGGCGGCGCAGCACTTCCATTTCGACAGTCCCAATCGCTGGCTGACCAGCGGCGGGCTCGGCACGATGGGTTATGGCTTCCCCGCTGCGGTGGGCGCGCAAATTGCGCACCCGCGCCGCCTCGTCATCTGTATCGCGGGCGAAGCCTCGCTCCAGATGAACATTCAGGAAATGGGGACGGTCAGCCAGTATCGCCTGCCGGTCAAGATTTTCATCCTCAACAACCAGTGGATGGGCATGGTCCGCCAGTGGCAGGAACTGACGTACGAAAGCCGCTATTCGAACAGCTATTCGGACAGTCTGCCCGATTTCGTGAAGCTGGCCGAAGCATATGGCTGGACTGGCCAGCGCATCGAGACGTGGGACGAGCTTGACGAAGGTATCTTGACGATGCTGGAAACCCCCGGCCCGGTAATCGTCGACTGCCGCGTCGCCCAGCTCGCCAACTGCTTCCCGATGATCCCCTCGGGCGCCGCGCACACCGACATGATCCTCCAGCCGAACGACATCACCGGCACGATGGACGACGAAGCGAAAGCACTGGTCTAAGCCGATGAAAATCAAAACCGAAGCGGGCGAGCGCCATGTGCTCGCCGTCACCGTCGACAACGAGGCGGGCATATTGGCCAAGATCACAGGGCTGTTTTCGGCGCGCGGCTACAATATCGAGAGCCTGACCGTCGCCGACATCAGCGCCGATCATGCCTTGTCGCGCATCACCATCGTCACCAGTGGCCCGCCCGCGGTGATCGACCAGATCATCGCGCAGCTCGACCGGCTCGTCCCCGTCCATTCGGTCACCGACCTCGCCGACGGCGGCGCGCATGTCGAACGCGAGATCGCGCTCGTGAAGGTCGCGGGCACCGGCGACAAGCGCATCGAGGCGCTGCGCATGGCCGACGTGTTCCGCGCCAAGGTCGTCGACACGACGCTTTCCAGCTTCATCTTCGAAATCACCGGGACGAGTGACAAGGTCGACCGCTTCATCGCGCTCATGCGCGAATGCGGGCTGGTCGAGGTCGGCCGCACCGGCGTCGTCGCCATCGCCCGCGGGTCGGAGGCGCTTTAGGGTTTAGCACTATTTCGTCATCCCGGCGAAGGGTGATCAGAGGCACGTGACTCTGATCACCCTTCGCCGGGATGACGAACAACTAGGTACGAGAAGGGGTTTCAACCAATGCAAGTCTATTACGATCGCGACGCCGACCAGGATCTGATCAAGGGCAAGAAGGTTGCCGTCGTCGGCTATGGCAGCCAGGGACACGCCCACGCACAGAACCTGCGCGACAGTGGCGTCAGCGAGGTCGCGATCGCGCTTCGTCCCGGTTCGGCAACGGCGAAAAAAGCCGAAGCCGCTGGCTTCAAGGTCATGACGAACAAGGAAGCCGCCGAGTGGGCCGATGTCATCATGATCGCCGCTCCCGACGAACTTCAGGCCAAAATCTACGCCGACGACCTCGCCGCCAACATGAAACCCGGCGCCGCGCTCGCCTTCGCCCACGGCCTCAACATCCACTTCGGCCTGATCGAAGCCCGCCCCGACATCGACGTCTTCATGGTCGCCCCCAAAGGTCCGGGCCACACCGTGCGCAGCGAATATCAAAAGGGCGGTGGCGTCCCCTGCCTGATCGCGGTCGCGCAGGAAGCGCAGGGTGCCGGCGCGTCGGGCAATGGCTATGCCAAGGCGCTCGCGCTCAGCTACGCCAGCGCCGTCGGCGGGGGCCGCAGCGGCATCATCGAAACCACCTTCAAGGAAGAGTGCGAAACCGACCTCTTCGGCGAGCAGGCGGTGCTGTGCGGCGGCATCACCCACCTGATCCAGGCCGGCTTCGAAACGCTGGTCGAGGCGGGCTACGCCCCCGAAATGGCGTATTTCGAATGCCTCCACGAAACCAAGCTGATCGTCGACCTGCTCTATGAAGGCGGCATTGCCAACATGCGCTATTCGATCAGCAACACCGCCGAATATGGCGACATCAAGACCGGCCCGCGCATCATCACCGAAGAGACCAAGAAGGAAATGAAGCGCGTGCTTCAGGACATCCAGTCGGGCCGCTTCGTCAAGGATTTCGTGCTCGACAACCAGGCCGGCCAGCCCGAACTGAAGGCGAGCCGCAAGGCCGCCGCCGCGCACCCCATCGAAAAAGTCGGCGGCGAACTGCGCGCGATGATGCCGTGGATCGCCAAGAACCAGCTCGTCGACAAGGCGAAGAACTGACGCCGATCATCCTCCCCGCTGACGGGGAGGATTTTCGCCCGCGCGCTTACCCTTTGCCCAACAACAGCTTGTCGCCCGCTTGGCGGATAATCCCCTCGACCATCGGCGCGACAAAGCCCATCCCGGCGGGCAGCTCGAAATCGATCGCCAGCGCATCATCCTCGATCGTGGCGGTCGAAGCTATCGCGCGGCCCATCGCGTGGATCGTGAACGCCATCCGGTCGTCGCTCGTCCACGCATGTTCGACGCGGCCCATGCCGCCGGGGATCAGCTTGACCAGATCGTCGGCGCGCGCCGCCATGCGGCGGCGGATCTCGGCGCGGGGCAGGTTATGGGCGATGCGGACAACAGGCATAAGGGTTTCCTTTGCCGCCACCGCTACCGCCCGCATCGGCTGCTCGCAAGCCGCCGGTTCTGCTCCCGTTCATCTTGCCCCGTGCAGCGTTGCGGAAGGGGACGATGATGAAGGAATTGCGCAATGACCGTCCGGCTCGCCCTGTCCCTGCTGCTGGCCGCCGGACTGGTCGCGACCCCCGCGCTGGCGCAGGACGACAGCCTCGCCCAGTCCGCCGAACCGCCGCAGCGCACCTCGGTGTTCTACACCTATGGCGACGAACCCTGCCCGGAACCCGAAGGCAATGAAATCGTCGTCTGCGCGCAACAACCCGAATCCGAACGCTATCGTGTCCCCAAGGAACTGCGCGAAGAACTGAAGGACGACGCTCCCGTCGGCGGCGGCAGCTGGGCATCGCGGGTCGAAGCTTATGACGACATTGCGCGCCAGACGCGTCCCGACAGCTGCTCGCCCGTTGGCAGCTATGGCTATACCGGTTGCGCCGCGCTGGCGCTGCGGCAGTGGTTCGAGGCGCGCCGCGCCCGCTGAGCGGGAACCCGATCGCGCAACGCAGCGTTTCCAGCCTCGTGATTGACCGCCACCCCGCGTGCGGCCTAACCTGCGCGCACCGCCAACAGGAGACTCCTTTCATGCGCCGCATCATCCCGCTCGCCGCCCTCGCCGCCGTTGTCGCGGTGCCCGTCGTTGTCGCCCAGAATGCGCCCGCCGTCCCCGGCGCGCCCGACAAGGCACGCGTCGCCGCGGGCACCTATGCCGCCGATGCGGGGCACACGATGGTCGTGTGGAAGGTCGATCATTTCGGCTTCAGCGACTATACCGGCATCTTCGGCGACGTCACCGGCACGCTGGTGATCGATCCCGCCAATCCCGCCGCGGCCAAAGTCGACGTGACGATCCCCGTGGCCAAGGTCACCACCGCCAGCGCCGGGCTGACCAGCCACCTGCTCCGCGCCGGCAAGGACGGCGGCAAGCCCGACTTCTTTGGCCCCGCCCCCGCCGATGCCAAATTTGTCTCGACCAGCGTCGTCCTCGACGACGACGGCGACGAGGCGAAGGTCACCGGCAACCTGACCCTCAACGGTGTCACCCGGCCCGTCACTCTCGACGTCGATTTCCACGGTGCGGGTAACAATCCGATGAACAAAAAGGCCACCGTCGGCTTCGAGGCCGAGGGCAAAATTCGCCGCAGCGATTTCGGCATCACCTATGCTATCCCAATGGTCAGCGACGAGGTCGAGCTGGAAATCCACGCTGCCTTCGAAAAACAGTAACGCCTACCAAATCCTCCCTGTCGCGCAGCGACGGGGAGGATCGTTCATGCCCCATCCATCGCGGCCCGCTTACCCTCCCAGCAACCAAGGGAGGATCATCATGCTCCGCATCCTGCTGCTTGCCGCCGCGCTAACCGCCACGCCCGCGATGGCGCAAGCCAATGCGCAGATCGACTACCCCGCTTTCCAGACGCTCACCGCCAGCGTCGCGCCGCAGCGCGCCGCTCGCCTGCTCGGCTTCGACGCGTTTAAGGCCGAGGCCGCCAAGCCCGAAGTCCTCCTCCTCGACGCCCGCTCGGCGAGCGCCTTCAAACGCGGCCATATCAAGGGCGCGGTCAACCTGCCGCTCACCGATTTTACCGCCGAGAGTCTCGCCGCGGTGATCGGCGCCAATCCCGACCGCCCCATCCTCATCTATTGCAACAATAATTTCCGCAACAATGTCGCCCCGGCGCCGGTCAAATCGGTCGCGCTCGCGCTCAATATCCAGACCTTCATCAACCTCGTCGGCTATGGCTATCCCAATGTGTACGAGCTTGCCGATGTCGTCGATTTCAATGATCCCGCGGTGGAGTGGGTGAAGGGCTGACAACAAACTTGGTCGTTGCGAGGAGCGTGGCGACGAAGCAATCTCCAGCCATCGACAAAGCGGAACGTCCGCTGGAGATTGCTTCGCTTCGCTCGCAATGACGAAGAGGGTGCGGCCCACGCAATTTTCCCACTCCCCCCTTGCCAAGCGCGACATTTTGCATCACTAGGGCGGCCATGCGCGGCAACGCCCTTCTTCTTCTGCGACTTACACGCCCTTGGGCGTGACACTGGCTGCGCGTTAGTCGCGGCCACCCGCTCAAGGGTCCGATCGACATATTCGCAACCGACCAGCAGAAGACCATCCCATGACCATGCTCCGCGACCCTTCGGTCAAGTACAGCGCCTTTCCGCAAGTTCCGCTCGCCCACCGCGAATGGCCCACCCGCGTCACCACCGCCGCGCCGATCTGGCTGTCCACCGACATGCGCGACGGCAATCAGGCGCTGATCGACCCGATGGATGCCGAAAAAAAGGCGCGCTTCTTCGACCTGCTCTGCCGTATCGGCCTGAAAGAGATCGAGGTCGGCTTCCCCAGCGCCGGCGCGACCGAGTTCGACTTCATCTCCGGCCTCGTCCAGCACGGCCGCATCCCGGGCGACGTCACCCCGCAGGTGCTGACCCAAAGCCGCGCCGACCTCATCCGCACCAGCTTCGACAGCCTCGCCGGCGCCAAGACCGCGATCGTCCACGTCTATAACGCGGTCAGCCCGGCATGGCGCAAGATCGTCTTCGGCATGGACATGCCCGCGATCAAGGACATCGCGATCGAGGGCGCGAAGCAGCTGCGCGACAACGCCGCGCGCCTCCCCGGCACCGATTGGCGGTTCCAGTACAGCCCCGAAACCTTCTCGACCGCCGAACTCGATTTCAGCATCGAATGCTGCGAAGCGGTGATGGAGATTCTCCAGCCGACCGCGGAGAACCCGATCATCCTCAACCTCCCCGCCACGGTCGAGGCCGCGACGCCCAACATCTACGCCGATCAGATCGAATATTTCTGCAAGAACCTGCCGAACCGCGACGCCGCGATCATCAGCCTGCACACCCATAATGACCGCGGCACCGGCGTCGCCGCCGCCGAGCTCGGTCTGCTCGCGGGCGCCGACCGCGTCGAGGGCTGCCTGTTCGGCAATGGCGAGCGCACCGGCAACACTTGCCTCGTCACCATCGCGCTCAACATGTATACGCAGGGGATCGACCCCGGCCTCGACTTCTCGAACATCGACGAAGTCATCGCGACGGTCGAATATTGCAACCAGCTCCCCGTCCACCCGCGCCACCCCTATGGCGGCGAGCTGGTGTACACCGCCTTTTCGGGCAGCCATCAGGACGCAATCAAGAAAGGCTTCGCCGCGCGCGAACGCCAGAATGACGAACGCTGGGAAGTCCCCTATCTGCCCATCGACCCCGCCGACCTCGGCCGCAGCTATGAAGCGGTGATCCGCGTCAACAGCCAGTCGGGCAAGGGCGGCGTCGCCTGGGTGCTCGAACAGGACAAGGGGCTGAAACTGCCCAAGAAGATGCAGGCCAGCTTCAGCCATGTCGTGCAGGCACTGGCGGATGAGACCAGCCGCGAGCTGACCGCCGACGACATCTGGGGCGCCTTCGAAACTGCCTATCTCAAGGTCGAGGCCAAGCGCTTCCAGCTCGTCGACTGGTCCGAAAGCCACGCCGGCACCGACCGCATCTTTGCCGGCAAGCTCACCATCGACGGCCAGCAACGCAGCGTCAGCGGCCGCGGCAACGGCCTGATGAGCAGCGTCATCGCCGCGCTCGCCGAATCCGGCGGCCCGGTCATGGACATCGTCGATTACAGCGAGCACGCGATCGGCCAGGGCAGCACCGCGCAAGCCGCCGCCTATGTCGAATGCCGCACCCCCGACGGCAAAAGCGTCTTCGGCTGCGGCCTCGACACCGACGTCGCGACCGCCAGCGTCCGCGCGATCCTGAGCGCCGCCAACGGGGCGTGACGGCGCGATGACGCTCAGCCACCGCCTCGCGCAGCCGTCGGACCTCGACGCGCTGCGCGCGGTGATGGCGCTCGCAATCGCCGAATTGCAAAAGGGCTTTCTCGACGAAGCCCAGATCGCCGCCAGCCAGGCCGTCATGGGCCTCGACACCCAGCTGATTGCCGACGGCACCTATTTCGTGATCGAAGCGGAGGGTCGGATCGCGGGCTGCGGCGGCTGGTCGCACCGCGCGACGCTCTACGGCGGCGACCACGCCGCGAACTTGCGCGACCCCGCCCCGCTCAACCCCGCCACCGACGCCGCCCGCATCCGCGCCATGTACACCCACCCCGCCTTTGCAAGACAGGGCGTCGGCCGCATGGTGATGGCGCTCTGCGAAGCCGCCGCGCAGCAGGCCGGCTTCGCCCGCACCGAGCTGATGGCCACCCTATCCGGCGAACCCCTCTACCGCGCCTGCGGTTATACCCCGATCGAGCAGGTCGAAGCGCCCGGGCCGAACGGCGCGAGCGTGCCGCTGATCCGCATGGGCAAGCGGCTAAGCAGCTGAACCATGGCGCCGCTTACAATCACTCCGGCGCATCCCCATATAGGCATTATCGCGGTATCGATGGTCATGAGCCGCCGCGGCTGAGAGACGTGTGCGCTCCCGCTTATCCCAACAGGAGCCGCGCCCGATGAACAGCCGAGCCAAATCCGTCAATCCTCCCGTCCGCAAGCCCGCCGCGGCGACCCCGGCCGCCACCGCCGACAGCGACGCCGCCCATGCCGCGGCGCCCGTCCGCGCACGCACCAACAATTATTTCCGCAAGAACCGCACGCCGCTGCCACCGGGCGACGCCAAGCGGCAAGGCGATATCAGCCAGCTCGCATTCCTGACCATGGGTGGTCGCGATCCGGCGGTCGAGTTCCTCAACAGCGACAATGCCGCGCTCGGCGGCCGTCCGCTCGCGCTCGCCACCGCGAGCGCCGAGGGCTATGAACAGGTCGCCGCGGCGATCCGCGCCATGGCGCCGGACGCCACCCCGTCATGAGCCGCGCGATGAACGTTACCCTGTCCGAGGCCGAGGTCACCGCGCTGTGCAAAAGCGCGGGGGTGATCATCAGCGCGATCGAACCCCTGCCCGACGGCGGCACCCGCCTCGTCTGCGTCTCGCCCGACGGCGCCGACAAGATGCGCAAGAAGCTGAAGAAAAGCCTGATCGACGGCACCGTCACCCGCCACCGCTTCTACCGCGCCCCGGGGTCCGAAGGGGGCTACTGACAATCGGCGGCGCGGCTGAGCAGATAGTCGCGCTCGCGGTCATTGCCCGCCAGCGCCGCCGCGGCTTCGAACTGCGCCTTCGCCTCGGCGCGGCGCCCGGCGCGGAGCAGGAAATCGCCGCGCGCCGCGGGCAGCGGCGCATAGTTGCGCAGCATCGCTGCGTCGGCGATTTGGTCGACCAGCGCCAGCCCGGCGTCGGGGCCGAACGCCATGCTGTGCGCGACCGCGCGGTTCAGCTCGACCACCGGCGACGGCATCACCTGCCCCAGCCGGTCGTACAGCGCGGCGATGCGTCGCCAGTCGGTATCCTCGGCCCGCCGCGCCCGGGCGTGGCACGCCGCGAGCGCCGCCTGCAAAACATAGGGGCCATTGGCGCCGCCCAGCGCCTCGGCCCGTTCGAGCGCATTGAGCCCGCGGCGGATCAGCAGCTGGTCCCAGCGCGCCCGGTTCTGCTCGGTCAGCGGCACGAACTGACCATCCGGCCCGGCGCGCGCCGCCAGCCGCGACGCCTGGATTTCCATCAGCGCCAGCAGCCCCAGCACCTCCGGCTGCTCGGGCATCAGTCCGGCCAGGATGCGCCCCAGCCGCTGCGCCTCACCGCACAAGGGCGGGCGGACCAGCGACGGCGCCGCGGTTGCGGCATAGCCTTCGTTGAAGATCAGATAGACGACCTCCAGCACCGACGGCAGCCGCGCCGCCAGTTCGGCGCCCCGCGGCACTTCGAACTGCAACCCCGCCTTGGCAATCGTTTTCTTGGCCCGGGTGATCCGCGCCGCAATCGCCGCCTCGTTGGACAGGAAGGCCCGGGCAATCTCCTCCACCGTCAGCCCGCCGACCAACCGCAAGGTCAGCGCGGCGCGCCCCTCCGGTCCGATCACCGGGTGGCACGCGGCAAAGATCAGCCCGAGCAGTTCGTCGCCCAGCGGATCGTCCAGTGCGGCTTCGACCGCCTCGGCGCTCATGTCGCGCTCCTCATCCATTTCGCGAGCGATCTCGGCAAGTTTGCGCTCCCGCATTTGGGTGTGCCGGATGCCATCGATGGCGCGCCGCTTCGCCGCCGCCATCAACCAGGCGCCGGGGTTGGCGGGCACACCGCTGGTCGGCCATTCGGTCAGCGCGACCAGCAGCGCGTCCTGCGCCAGCTCCTCGGCGCGGTCGACGTCACGGGTCAACCGTGCCAGCCCGGCAATCAGCCGCGCCCGCTCGATGCGGAAAACCGCCTCGATCGCCCGGTGGGTGGGGTCCGCCGCCATGCCCGCCTTGTCCGCGAAGTTCGTCGGCAAGGCAAGGCGGGCGGCGGACATGGCGGCTTATTCGCCGCCGATCCGGTCGCGCAGCGCCTGTTCGTGCGCCGCAATCTCCGGGGTTACCGCGTCGCCGAAATCTTCCATTTCATAGAAGGGGCGGATCTCCAGGTCGCTCGGCCCGCGCATCGGATTGGGGCAACGCTTGGCCCAGGCGACCGCCTCGTCCATGTCCTTCACTTCCCAGATCCAGTAACCGGCGACCAGCTCGCGCGCTTCGGCGAACGGGCCGTCGATCACGGTACGGTTCGGGCCGTCGAAATGGATGCGCTTGCCATGCGACGACGGCTTCAACCCGTCGCCCGCAACCATCACGCCGGCGTTGACCAGTTCTTCGTTGAACTTGCCCATCGCCTCGAACATTTCGGTCATTTCTTCGGTCGGGGGCAGCCCCTGCTCGCTGTCGTCGGTCGCTTTGACGAAAACCATCACACGCATTGTTTGTCTCCTTTGAACCGGACCAGAATCGGCCTCGTATCTTCACGACGAACGACTTTCCCAGAAATCGACACGTGGCCGAAAAAATTTTCGGTGGCGAATATCTGGGAGGTAAGCGGCGTGACCGTGGCCTCGGTTCAGGCCACCTCGGCCAGCGATTGCGGGATCGCGAACCGCTGACGATATTCGTGCGGCGACAGGCCGGTGATGCGGTGGAACAATTTGCGGAACGCCGCCGCATCCTCATATCCCACCCCCCACGCGATCTGGTCGACGGTGCGGCGGGTGAATTCCAGCAGCTCGCGCGCCTTGCCGACGCGCAAATGCTGGACATATTCGACCGGGGTCATTCCGGTCGCGGCCTTGAAGCGGCGCTGGAACGTCCGCTCCTCCATTCCCGCCTCGCTCGCCATCGCAGGGACGGCGACGGGGCCGACGCCCCGCGCCTGCAACCAGTGCTGGACGCGCAGGATCGCCTCGTCGCCATGCGTCAGCCGGGGGGCAAAGCTGGCGTAATTTTTCTGTTCGCGCCCGCCGGGATCGATCAGCAGGAAGCGCGCCGTTTCCATCATCACCGTCGGTCCCAGCAGCCGCTCGACGATCCGCAGCCCTAGGTCGGTCCACGCCATCAGCCCGCCCGCGGTGACGATGTCGCCATCGTCGATCACCATCCGGTCGATCTCCAGCCGCACTTCGGGAAAGCGCGCGCGAAACTGCTCGGCAAAATACCAGTGCGTCGTCGCCGGACGCCCCGCCAGCAGTCCGGTCGCCGCCAGCGCAAAGGCGCCGCCGCAATTCGAAGCCAGCACCGTCCCCTGCGCATGCCGGTCGAGCAGCCAGCGCGCATAGGGTTCGACCTCGCCCGGTTCGAGCAGCTTGTGCAGGCTGCCCGGCGCAATCAGCACCGCGGGCGAATTGCTTGCGGGTTGATCGGGATGGCTGTCGTAGCAGCGGGCAAGGCCGCCGCCGTCCTGCAACCGCCAATGGCTGGCGCGGATCGGGGCGCGGCCGTGCTGCACGGCAAAGCGTCCGGCGATGTCGAACAGATCGGTGATACCATGCACCATGCCGATCTGGCAGTCGGGATAGAGCATCATCCCGACTTCGACGAGCGTCGGGGGCGCATCGGGCGGTCTCAATTTCGGCATCGCGCATCCTTTGTCGGATTTGGCCCGCATAATGTCGCGTCCGCCAATCCCGCGCAAGCCCGAACGGGTCTAGATACCGGTCATCGGGACGGACACGCCGCCGCCGCAAATCGAAAGGAACCATGACATGACCACGATCACCACCCAGGACGGTACGCGCATCTTTTACAAGGACTGGGGTCCAAAGACCGGCCAGCCGATCATCTTCTCGCACGGCTGGCCGCTCAGCGCCGACGCCTGGGACGCCCAGATGGTGTTCTTTGCGGGCCAGGGCTTTCGCACTATCGCCCACGACCGCCGCAGCCATGGCCGTTCGGACCAGGTCTGGGACAACAACAATATGGACCAGTATGCCGACGACCTTGCTGAACTGATCGAACAGCTCGATCTCAAAGACATCATCCTCGTCGGCCATTCGACCGGCGGCGGCGAAGTCACCCGCTATATCGGCCGTCATGGCACGGACCGCGTCGCCAAGATCGCGCTGATCGGCGCGGTGCCGCCGCTGATGCTCAAGACCGAAGCCAATCCGCGCGGGCTGCCGATCGACGTGTTCGACGGTATCCGCAAGGGTACCTTCGACAACCGGCCGCAGTTCTTCCACGATCTGACCATCCCCTTCTACGGCTATAACCGCGACGGCGCGGTGGTCAGCGAAGCGGTGCGCGACGATTTCGTGCGGCAGGGCATGATGGGAGGGCTCAAGGGCCAGCTCGACAGTATCCGTGCCTTTTCGGAAAGCGACTTCAACGCCGACCTGACGAAATTCGACGTCCCGACGCTGGTCCTCCACGGCGACGACGACCAGATCGTCCCCGTCGATGCCTCCGCCCGTTCGACCGTGGAGATCGTCAAACAGGCCGTGCTGAAAATCTATGCAGGCGCCGACCATGGCCTGACGGTCACCCATCAGGACCGCTTTAATGCCGACCTTCTGGATTTCATCAACAGCTGATACACGGAGGCGCGGTCCAGCGGGGCCGCGCCTCCTCCTTCGTCAAGGAGATATATCATGACCAAGCAGACCTCTCTCATCACCGGCGCTTCGGACGGTATCGGCGCCGTTTATGCCGACCGCCTCGCCCGCCGCGACCACAATTTGATCCTCGTCGCGCGCCGTGCCGACAAGCTGGCCGAACTCGCCGACCGGCTGCGCCAAGACAACGGCGTCGCCGTCGACGTCATCGCCGCCGATCTCGCCAGTCCCGCAGACCTTGCCCGCGTCGAAGCGCGCCTGCGCGATGACGATGCGATCACCGGCCTCATCAACAACGCCGGGATCGCGGGCGAAACCAGCTTTGTCGACGCCGACCCGGGCCATTTGACGACGCTCATCAATCTCAACATCCTGGCGGCCACCCGGCTCGCCGCGGCGATCGCCCCTCGGCTTGCCGCGAAGGGCAGCGGGGCGATCATCAACATCAGCTCGGTAACCGCGCTGATCCCCGACGGCTTCACCGCCACCTACCCGGCCAGCAAGGCCTATGTGCTGGCGTTCAGCGAAGCATTGGACGTCGAACTCGGCGCCAAGGGCGTACGGATCCAGGCAGTGCTACCGGGCGCTACGCGCACCCCGATCTGGACCGAGGAGCAATTGGCCAGCCTGCCAGCCGAAATCGTGATGGACGCCGACGACATGGTCGACGCCGCGCTCGCCGGTTTCGATGCTGGCGAAACCGTCACCATTCCCGCGCTGCCCGACATGGCCGATTATGACGCCTATATCGCGGCGCGCGCGGCGCTTCGTCCCAACCTGTCGCTGGCGCGCCCCGCGCCGCGCTATCTGTAAAGGGGGCGTGCCATGATCTTGGGTCTCACCATCCCGCAGTTCACCGCGCTGCACGTCGCGATCAGCCTGATCGCGATCGCGGCGGGGCTGATCGCCCTCCCCGCCTTTGCCCGCGGCCGCATCCTGCCCCGCACCACCGGCATCTTCCTCTGGACGACCTTGCTCACTAGCCTGACGGGTTTCCTGTTCCCGATCGTCGCCTTCACCCCGGCGCTTGGTTTCGGCATCCTGTCGACGCTGATCCTCGTCGCGACCTTCTGGGCCTGGTATGGGCGCAAGCTCGTCGGCGGCGCTGCCGCGATCTATGCGGTCACCGCCGCCCTCGCGCTCCACCTCAACCTGTTCGTGCTGGTCGTACAGTCGTTCCTCAAAGTGCCCGCGCTCAATGTGCTGGCTCCCAATGGCACCGAACCGCCCTTCGCCATCGCTCAAGGCGTGCTGTTGATTGCGATGCTCGGACTTGGCTATTTGACGTTCAAGGCCGCGCGGCGCCGCACCGCCGCTGCCTGACCGCAGCTGCAACGAACGGCACAGGCGGCCTCGGCCGCCTGTGCCTGTTTCAACACCGCCAACCCCTCTTGCACGACCTTCCGTTTACGTTAAGGTCAGTTTCAACCTGCTACCGGAGAGTGATTCATGGCCCTTCCCCCGATTTTCGACCGCCTGCGCCTGCCCGTCATCGGCTCGCCCCTGTTCATCGTATCGGGGCCCGAACTGGTCATCGCACAGTGCAAGGCGGGCGTCGTCGGCAGCTTTCCAGCGCTGAACGCGCGGCCGCAGACGTTGCTCGACGAATGGCTGCACCAGATCACCGAAGAGCTCGCGGCGTGGGACCGCGACAATCCCGACCGGCTGTCGGCGCCCTATGCGGTCAACCAGATCGTCCACAAATCGAACGACCGGCTGGAGCAGGACATCGCCACCTGCGCCAAATGGAAGGTGCCGATCACCATCACCTCGCTCGGCGCGCGCGAGGAACTCAACCAAGCGGTGCATAGCTGGGGCGGCATCACCCTCCACGACGTCATCGACGATCGTTTTGCCCGCAAGGCGGTCGAAAAGGGCGCCGACGGGCTGATCCCCGTTGCCGCCGGTGCGGGCGGGCACGCCGGACGGCAATCGCCCTTCGCGCTGGTGCAGGAAATCCGCGAATGGTTCGACGGCCCCGTCGCGCTGTCGGGCGCGATCGGCCATGGCCGATCGGTGCTCGCGGCGCAGGCATGCGGCGCCGACCTCGCCTATATTGGCAGCGCCTTCATCGCCACCGCGGAGGCCAATGCCGATCAAGGCTATAAAGATGGCATCGTCGAGGGGCGCGCCGCCGACATCGTCTATTCGAACCTTTTCACCGGCGTGCATGGCAATTACCTCCGCCAATCGATCGTCGCGGCGGGTATGGACCCCGACAACCTGCCCGAAGGCGACCTGTCGACGATGAATTTCGGTTCGGGCGGCAATACCAAGGTCAAGGCGTGGAAGGACATTTGGGGGTCGGGCCAGGGCATCGGCCCGGTCACCGCGGTGCGCCCGGTAGCCGACTTCGTGGCCGAGTTGGAAGCGCAATATCTGGCCGCGCGCCGCGAGCTTGAAGCAAAGGTCAGGCTGTAACGCCGCCAAACAACTTCCCGATCGCCTCGTCCAGGTAGGGCCGATCGACGAACAACCGCATCGGGTCGCGGCGGTTGAGCCAGAATCCCGCCCCGTGCCGATCGGTCAGTGCCCGCCGCGTCGTGTCCTGCAACAGGCGCAGCCGCATCACCGCCGTGCGCCGCGCTAATCGCAGGTCGACCGGCGCGTGCAGGACGAAATGCCGCCGGATCCGCTCGACCCGCGCCGCAACGACGTCGCTATAGCCCTGATGCGGGCCGCGGTGCAGCGCGTGACCCGACAGCACCGCCGCCCCTTCGCAGGCGGGGAGCATCACCCCGTTGCGAGCAAAATGCTCCAGCGCAAAGCCCTCGGCCTGCAAATGATCGAACATCACTGCCATCTGCCCCCGGTGCAGCAGCGCAATCGGGATCAGATGGTGTCGCTGGAAACCCGGTTGCGGTGGCGGTGCGCCCTGCCAGCCGCGGTTTGGCATCAGCGATCACGGCCGAACTCGACGATCACGATCGACTGCTCACCGCTCACGCCCGGCGATGGCGACAGGTCGATCCACTCGCCGGTTTCCAACCCGCGCATCGAGCGGTCGTGCTGCACCGGGCCATTGAGCATCATATCGAGCGCGAGGCGCGACAATCGTTTCACCATGTCGGCGACGGTCCACCCCTCGGGCATCCGCCCTTCCAATTCCTGCCCCGCAAACAGCTCGAGTCCGCGCGTCCGGATTCTGGCATCCGCGGCATCTTCGCGGCGCCGAAACGCCACCAGATGCAGCACTGGCGGCATCCCGCTCGCCAGCATCTCGGCGATCGCCGCGCGAAACTGCGCCGCGTCCGACCACAGCCGCGCTGGCGACCAAAAGAGATGGCTCGCATCGAACAGGTCGATCAGCAGCACCATCATCTTGAACAGATCGCGCATCTGCGACGGCTGTCCGGTTGAGGTCGCCGGATCGCCGTCATGTTCAGGGACAAACGTCCAGCAAAGACCTTGCTGTTGCCAATTGGGCGGCAAGCTGGCCGCCAAGAGGCTGGTCGAGGGGCGATCGGGATCGGCGGCGTCCAGCATTGCCCCCTCAGCAGGTGCGGCGAGGAGGGCCGTCGTACCGAACCGCAGGCGAAAACGCGCCGGAATGCCATCGGAAGAGTCGTGGTCGACCCGCTCGGGCCGCAGCCCCATGTGGCGCAGCGCTTCTTCGAGCGTATCCACCGATCGCCCCCGCATCGCCCCGCCGACGATCAGCGCAAAGGGCTCCGGCGGCACCGGCAAGATCAGCGTTTCGGTGCTCCCCGCGTCCATGTCGACGGCCAACCTCCCTCGCCCCTGCGCTTACATCGCAAGGTTGCGGCCAGTCTTCAAATGCATAATTGCCGATGACGCCGAGTTAATCGGCGGGCTGTCAGATCGCGACCTGGCTGCCCAGTTCGACGACGCGGTTGGTCGGCAGACGGAAATACTCCATCGCGCTTTCCGAATTGCGCAGCATCCACGCAAACAGCTTTTCGCGCCAGATCGGCATCCCCGGCTTGCTTGCCGCGATCAGCGTCTGACGCGACAGGAAAAAGCTGGTTTCGATCATCTTGAATTCGCCACCACAGCTCGTCACCCGCTTGAGCGCTTCCGGGACATCGACCGGCTGCATAAAGCCATAATTCAGGATCAGCCGGTGAAAACCACGACCCAGATCGTCCAGCTGGCACAGTTTTTCTTCCTGCACGAACGGCACGTCGGCGATCTTGATCGTCAGCAAAATGATGCGCTCGTGCAGCACCTTGTTGTGCTTGAGGTTGTGGAGCAGCGCGTGGGGAACGCCGTCCGACGACGATGTCATGAAAACCGCCGTGCCGGGAACGCGCGTCGCGCTGTTCGCCGCCGATTTGACGAACACCGGGATCGGCATCGCCCCTTCGGCCATTTCCTGCTGCATCAGCTTGCGCCCGCGCGACCAGGTGGTGAGCATGGTGAATATGACGAGCCCGATGACCAGCGGCACCCAGCCGCCGTCCGGAACCTTGATCAGATTGGCGCCGAAATATGCGATATCGACGGTGAAGAACACCGCCAGCACCGGCAACGCCTTCCACGCCGGCCATTTCCACAGCGTGAAGAGCACGACGCTCATCAGGCAGGTGTCGATGAACATCGCCCCGGTCACGGCGATGCCGTAAGCGGCGGCCAGATTGCTCGACGACCCGAAACCCAGGACGAGTATCACGACCATCACCATCAATCCCCAGTTGATGACCGGGATATAGATCTGGCCGGCCGCGGACGCGCTGGTGTGATCGACGCGCAGCCGCGGCATGAAACCAAGCTGGATCGCCTGCTGGGTCAACGAAAAAGCGCCGGAGATAACCGCCTGGCTGGCGATGATCGTCGCCAGAAGCGCAAGAATAACGACAGGTATCTGCAATATGTCGGGCATCATCTGGAAAAAGGGATCGGCGATCAATTCGCTGCGCGGCCCGGCTTCGGCCGCCAGCACCATGGCGCCCTGCCCCATATAATTCAGCATTAGCGCCGGAAGCACGAATGCAAGCCAGCTGATCCCGATCGGGCCGCGTCCGAAATGCCCCATATCCGCGTAAAGCGCCTCGGCACCGGTAACCGCCAGCACCACCGCACCGAGCGCGATAAAGGCGGTAAAGCCATCGACGTAAAAGAAGCGCAGCGCGTTCACCGGATTGAGCGTCTCGACGATAATCCAGGGGTTTGCGGCAATATGCATGATCCCCAAGCCGGCGAGGGTCAGAAAGTAGAGCAGCATGATCGGTCCGAACAAGGCTCCTACCTTGGCCGTCCCGCGCGACTGGATCGCGAACAGACCGATCAGGATCGTGAGCGCGATCGGGACGATATAGGGACCAAAACCGGGGTCGATATAGCGCAGCCCCTCGGTCGCCGACAGCACCGACATCGCCGGTGTGATCATGCTGTCGCCGTAGAATAGCGCGGTCGCAAAGACGCCGAGCAGGATGATCGGCCATGTCCAGCGCTTTTCGCCCGACGAGCGGCTGATCAGTGCCAGCAGCGCCAGGCTGCCGCCTTCGCCCTTGTTGTCGGCCTTCATGATCGTCAGCACATATTTGAAGGTGACGACCAGCATCATCGACCAGAATACGAGGCTCAGCACGCCATAGATGTGCAACCGGTCGGCCTCGATGCCATAATGGCCGGAGAAGGTTTCGCGAAACGCATAGAGCGGGCTGGTACCGATGTCGCCGAAAACGACGCCAACGGCCCCTACGGCAAGCTTCAGCTTGCCGTCGCCCTGATGGCCATGGTGGCCGGTATCGGCCGCGCTCGGCGCTCCGCTTTCGGCGCTCCGCGCGCCATTTTGCGACTCAGCAGTCATCGCGCGCCTTTAGACGAGCCCGCGCGATTGGAATAGCGCCCATTTCACGGGGCTTCCGTGGCCCCGGTCGGCACCCGCGGACCCATCGCCTGCCGCAATTGCGCCAGCCGCATTTCGAGGTCGGCGCGCCATGGCGCATCCGCCGGGCTGCGTGCCAGAAGCTCGCTCCACACCGCCTCGGCGCCCTTCAGGTCGCCGCCTTGCGCCAGCGCCAGCCCAGCAAAGAAAGGCGGCGCGGGATGTGCAGGATCGCGCCGTGCGGCCTCGTCGAACGCCAGCGCCGCCGCGGGCGACATCATCCCGCCGCCGTGGGCGGTCAGCGCATTACCCAGCCCGACCCACAGGTCGACATTGTCGGGATAGCGCGCTAGCCCTTTTTCCAGCGTTTTCGCGGCGAGTTCGGTCTTCCCCGTCCGCGCAAAGCCGTCGGACATGCCCAGCCACTGCGCCGCCGGACCGAAACGGTCGGCCATCCCTTGCCGCTGATCGGCGATGACATCGCCAAATCCTTCGGGCTCTTCGGGTGCCGCCACCGGCTTGCCGGGCAACGACGGGCTGCCCTGCAACGCATAACCCGCCATCCCCAGCATCACCGCCGCGGCGGCCAGCGGCCGTGCTGCGGCAGGCAGCTTGCCGAGGACGAACAGGGCAACGATCGTCACCAGTGCCGCGAGCATGACCCACAGCCAGATCATGCCTCGCCCTCCTCGCCGGTTTCGCCGCGCCGAAACCGGCCAAAGGCCAGCCAGCCGCCGAGCAGCAGGAACAGCAGCGGCCCCAACCACAGAAAGGCTGTCGCGGCATCGAACGGCGGGTCGTAGCTGACCCAATTGCCATAGCGCGCAACCAGCCATTTCTTGATCTCGCCGGGACTTTCGCCCGCCGCGATCTTGCTGCGCACCTCGTGCCGCATGTCACCCGCCAGCGGCGCATCCGAATCGGCGATCGACTGGCCCTGACAGACCAGGCAGCGCAGTTCCTCCATCAGCGCCTTTGCCCGCGCTTCCTTTGCCGGATCGCGTAGCTGTTCATAGGCATAAGGGGCGGGTGGCAGGCGGTCCTGCGCCTCGCCGGGCACGGCAAAAGCGGCCAGCAGTGCGGCCAGCAGCGCGGCCAGCAGGAACCGCAACGTCACTTCATCGCCTCCAGCTTGGCAATGATTTCGGGAACATGTTCGGCCAGAATCACACCCTGATGCTGTTCGCGAATAATACCGTTGCCGTCGATCAGGAATGTTTCGGGTACCCCCGATGATCCCAGCGCAATCTGGACGCTGCTCTGCATATCCGATCCGATACGATCGAAGGGATTGCCGTATTCGCGCAGGAACGTAGCGACATCCTCCGGCCGGTCGCGGATCGCGATGCCGTCGATCGGCACGCCCGCGGCCTTCAGCGCCTCAAGCTGCGGCGCTTCGGCACGGCACGGGATGCACCAGCTGGCGAAAACATTGACCAGACGCGGCTTTCCGTCGGCCAACTGGCTGCTCTTTAACCCTTCGACCCCCGAAGTCGCGGGCGGCAGGTTGAACAGCGGCATCGGTTTGTCGATCCACTGCGACTGGATCAGCGTTTCGGCGGGCGTCACCAGCCGATAGATGAAGGCGCCGAACAACAGCCCCATGATCGCCAGCGGGACGAAAAGAACCCATCGGTTTTTCATGGCGCGAAGCGCTCCTCTGCTTTTCGGGCGCGCCGCGCGCGCCAGATGCCGGGCAATTGCGCGCGCCCGACCAGCGACAAGGTCGCACCAAGCGCGATCAACCCGCCGCCAAGCCATATCCACCATACAAGGGGCTTCCACCACAGGCGGATCTGATAGCGGTCGGCGCTCCCGTCATCAGCGGTCACGGGTTGCCCCAGCACCGCATAAAGCTGGCCGCCGGGACGCGTCAGCAACGCCGCCTCGTTCGTCTCGGTCGGGGCGGTTCCCATCAAGCCGGGAAAGGTCCGCGCTTCGGGACGCATCGTGAATTCGCGTCCCGCGGAGGTCCGCGCAACCAGCGTACCTTCGATGGACGTAAAATTCGGTCCTGCGACCGGCTTCACGCCGACAAATGTCACCGCATAATCGTCGATCTGGATGACGTCACCCGGCGCCGCCGCAACAAGTCGCTCCTTGATGAACGCGCTTTCCGCGCCCATCCCGGCCAGGCACACCGCGACCCCGAAATGGGCGGTGACCATCCCCCAGGTCGGCAGCGGCGTGCGGCGAAGGTTACGCCCCCACAGCGGCGCCAGACTCGCCACCGCGACGATCGCCGCGACGACCATGCCGAGCAACGGCAGAACTCCCAACTGCCCGCCGAATACGACCAGCAGGACCAGCACGGTCGCCCCGGCAAAGGCTGCGACGGGCAGCCGCGACCAGAGCCTTTTGCCGTCATCCTTGCGCCAGCTCAGCAGCGGTCCGGCCACCATGACGAGGCACAGGATCAGCGCCAGCGGTCCCGCAACGCGATTGTAATAAGGCGGCCCGACCGAAATCTTTTCACCCATCGCCTCGGCAACGATCGGGTACAGCGTCCCGAGCAACACCAGCGCCAGAATCGTCGTCAGCAGCAGGTTGTTGATGACCAGCGACCCTTCGCGGCTGAGCAGGGCAAATTTCTTGCCCTCGGCCACACTCCCGGCGCGCATCGCGAACAAGGTCAGCGCGCCGCCGATATAGATCGCCATGAGCACCAGCAAAAAGGTCCCGCGCTCGGGATCGACGGCAAAGCTGTGGACGCTTGTCAGCAGCCCCGATCGCACGATGAAGGTGCCGACCATCGACATCGAAAAACCGATCACCGCGAGCATCACCGTCCACGCGCGCAAGGCATTGCGGGTCGCCGTGACTGCAACCGAATGAAGCAAGGCGGCGCCGGCCAGCCACGGCACCAGCGACACATTCTCGACCGGGTCCCAGAACCACCAGCCGCCCCAGCCGAGCTCATAATAGGCCCAGTAACTGCCCGCGGTGATCCCGATCGTCAGGAAAATCCAGCTGAACAGCACCCACGGCCGCATCGCGCGGGCAAACGCCGGACCGATCTCGCGCGTGATCAGCGCGCCGACGGCAAAGCTGAACGCGACCGACAGCCCGACATAACCGACGTACAGCGTCGGCGGATGGAAGGCCAAGCCGATGTCCTGCAGGAGCGGGTTCAGCCCCTGCCCGTCGGGCGGCGCCACCGGCAAACGATTGAACGGGTTCGACGAAAAGAGCAGGAAGGCAAAGAAACCGAGGCTGAGCGCCGCCTGCGCGGTCAGCGTCGCAATCAGCGTATCTTCGCGTAGCCGCTTTTCGAACAACGCGATCAGCGCGCCCGACAAACACAGGATCGTCAGCCACAGCAGCATCGACCCTTCGTGGTTGCCCCATGTCCCCGCGACCTTGAAGATCATCGGTTTCAGGCTGTTGCTGTTGCGCGCGACCAGTTCGACCGACATGTCCGACCGCACGAACAGCGCGATCAGCAGGCCGAACGCGGTCGCGGTGAGCGCCCCCTGTGCCACGCTGGCCGGGCGGACCAGCGCCGCCAGATCCGCCCGACCGCTGCGCAGGAAAAGCGCCCCGGCGACCAGCGAGAGGCAGGCGAGCGCCGCGGCAATCCAAAGGAGGGCGAGACCGAGTTCGGCGATCATTGGATCGTCGCCCCCGCGATGGCGGGGGCCGCTGACAGGTTGGCGCAAGGTCTCTTGCGGCCCCCGCCTTCGCGGGGGCGACGATTATTCTTCGGCGTCACGCCGTTGGCGCCTTCATATTCTTCGGCATGTCACCCATCTGCGGCGGCATGTAGCGCTCGTCATGCTTTGCCAGGATGCGGTCCGCGACAAATGTCCCGTCGGCACGCATCCGACCGTCGGCGACCATGCCGCTCTCTTCACCGAACAGGTCGGGGACGATGCCGGTATATTCGACCGGCACTGAAGCTTTGCCGTCGGTCGCAACGAAACGGATCGTCAAACCATCGTTCTGCCGTGCGATGCTGCCTAAGGCAACCATGCCGCCCAGCCGCATCGGCTCGCCAACGACCGCCTTGCCGCCCTGGATCTCGACCGGCGTTCGGAAATAAGCGGCTTCGTCACGCAGCGCGCTTGCACCAAGAACGCCCGCTCCCGCAATCCCTGCGACGGCGAACAGCGCCAGCACCAACCGTTGATGTTTCGCCTTCATGCGCGGTCCCGCCGCAGCGCGTCGCTACGCCGCTCGGCCTTCGCCATCGCGCGCCAGCTCGACCACAGCACGGCGCCGGTCAACAGCATCGTCAAACCGTAAGCCGCGGCTACATAGGCCCATTGGCCGCTGCCGCTGATCACCCCCGTCACGCGTCAATCCTCCTCGTCGGCGAGCCGCCGCAGCCGCGCCGCAACGCGATTGTCCGCGATGATCCGCCGCATCCGCATCAGCACGATGGCGCCGAATAACAGCGAAAAGCCCAGCAAGGTCAAGCCCAACGGCCACAGCAACGCATTGTCGATGCTCGACCCGCGCAACGTGATGCTCGGCCCTTGGTGCAGGCTGTTCCACCACACGACACTGCGGTTGATGATCGGGATGTTGATCGCCCCGACCAGCGCGTAAATCGCCGCGCCGCGCGACAGCGAGCCGCCCTGCCGCTGCCCCTCATCGCCGTTGGTCAGCGCGATGAAGCCCGCATAAAGGAACAGCAGGACCAGCATCGACGTCATCCGCCCGTCCCATTCCCACCAGGTACCCCAGGTGGGCTTACCCCAGATCGATCCGGTGGCCAGACACAGCGCGGTGAACAGCATCCCCGGCACCGCGATCGCGCGCGCCGCAATGCCCGAGAGCGGATGCCGCCACACAAGTTGGATCAACCCGGCCAGCGCCAGCGACGTCCAGCCGCCCATCCCCAGCCACGCCGACGGCACATGGACATACAGGATACGCGCGGTTTCACCCTGTTTGTAGTCGCCCGGAACCTGGGTCAGCCCGGCCCACGCGCCGACGACCACCAGCAACAGCCCGATACCGAGGAGCCAAGGCGTCAGCGGCTTGGCAATCGCCAGAAACCGGGTGGGATTCGCATAAGCGTGCATCGGTTCGCGTCCTTAGGGGAGCCCGGCGTGGGGGTCCAGCAAATTGCCCGATGCGACCCGGCACCCTTTCCTCGGCTTCCACCCCGATGTCGTCAAGCCCTTAGCCGTCATGACATCGCCGCCGGGACAAGGTTCGACCGTCAGCGAAGGAAAGCGGCACGCTACGCCGCGGGCAACCGCAGCCTGACGAGCAGACCGCCCAGATCTTCGCTTTCCTCCAGCGCGATGCTGCCACCATAGATTTCCGCAACATCGCGCACGATTGCGAGGCCGAGGCCGGTGCCGGGTTTACCGCTATCCAGTCGTACGCCGCGATCGATAACGCGGGTGCGATCCGCCGGCGAAATGCCCGGCCCGTCGTCCTCGACAAGAATCTCCGCCATCGCGCCGCTGCGCTGCACCGTGACAAAGACGCTGCCGCCGCCATATTTGGCCGCGTTCTCCAGCAGGTTCCCGATCAGATCGTCCAGATCCTGCCGTTCGAGGCGCGCCACCAATTGCCGGTCGCCTTCTGCGTCCAGCCGCACCTTGGGATAGAGCAGCCCGACCGCGCGCGAAACGCTTTCCACGCTGTCCCATACGGTCGCGCGCGCCTGAGCCGCGCCGCGCCGTCCCACCGCCCGCGCGCGCGCCAGATGATGTTCGACCTGCCGCTGCATCGTCGCCGCTTCGCGCCGTACCGTCTCGGCGAGCGGGTTATCCTGTCCGGTCGCGCTGTTGACCAGCACGGTCAGCGGCGTTTTGAGCGCATGGGCAAGGTTGCCGGCATGCAGCCGCGCCTCCTCGGCCTGTTTCTCGTTGTGGGCGAGCAGCGCGTTGAGTTCGTCGACCATCGGTTGGACTTCAAGCGGCAGCGGCGCATCGACGCGGCGATTTTGGCCGCCGCGCATCGCGGCAATGGCGCGGCGAATATGGCGCAGCGGCCACAATCCGTAAAAGGTCTGGAGCGCCGCGAGGATGAGCAGCCCGAGCCCGAGCAGCGCGAGGCTGGGGATCAACGTCGCGCGGACGGCCCCGACCTGGGTATCGAGCGCTTCGCGCGACTGGGCAATCTGGTACCGCCAACTTACCCGGCTGCCCGGCAGGATGACATTGCGTTCGAGAACGCGCAGTTCCTCGTCGGGAAACTGGTTGCTGTCATAGATATGGATATCGTCGTCGACATGCGGCGCGGGCGCTTTCAGCGAGCGCTCCCACAAGGATCGCGAGCGATAGGGTTCCTGCCCGCCGCCGCTGATTTGCCAGTATAATCCGCTATAGGGCTCCAGAAAACGCTGGTCGCCGAGCGGCTCGACCAGTCGCACTTCGCCATCGGGGCCGATCTCGGACGAACGGATCATCGCGATCAGCACATATTCGAGGCTGGTGTCGAAATTGCGCGTGATCGCGCCGGTCAACACGCGGTCGAGCGCAAAGCCGCCGCCGACCAGCAGCACCGAGATCCACACCGCGGCGATCGCGATCATGCGGCGCGCGAGGGACCCGGTGATCCGGTTGGTCAGGGCCGCGGGCCGCCCGGCCGCCGCATCCGGCGCAGTCATGTTCGCCGGGGCGGCGTCGGCATCAGCCATAGGTTATTGCGGGTCGTCGAGCTGGTAACCCAGGCCGCGGATCGTCGTGATGATGTCGGCACCCAGCTTTTTGCGGATCCGCGTCACGAACACTTCGATCGTGTTCGAATCGCGATCGAAATCCTGGTCGTAAATATGCTCGATCAACTCGGTGCGCGACACGACCTTGCCCTTGTGGTGGAGCAGATAGGACAGGAGCTTATATTCCTGTGCGGTCAATTTGACCGCTTCGCCGTCGAGCGTGACGCGTCCCGAGCGCGTGTCGAGCCGCACCTTGCCGGCGGTGAGTTCGCTCGACGCGTTGCCCGCGGCGCGGCGGATCAGCGCACGAAGGCGCGCGATCAGCTCTTCGGTCTGGAACGGCTTGGCCAGATAGTCGTCGGCGCCGGCGTCGAGACCCGCGACCTTGTCGGACCAACTGTCGCGCGCGGTGAGCACCAGAACCGGGAAATTGCGCTTTTCGCGGCGCCAGCGATCGAGCACCGTCAACCCGTCAATCTCGGGCAGACCAAGGTCGAGGATCGCGGCGTCGTAATTTTCGGTCGAACCAAGAAAATGGCCGTCCTCGCCATCGGTGGCCAGGTCGACGGCATAACCGGTCGATTCCAGCGTCGCCTTCAGCTGCGGGCCAAGCGTGGGTTCGTCTTCGACAATCAGGATCCGCATTCAGACGCCTTTCTTTGGCCGACCGGACAACGCCGGTCGCGATTGTTTGCATTGTATCAAGTCGCAACGATCACCGCAAAATGTCGTTGCACCGACCGATGCGCAAAACTGTTCGGAAAAATCGGTCAGGGCTTGCGGCCGACGATACGGCCGGTGCGCGCATCGACAAAAACGACCACGACCTGGCTACCGTCCATGAACTTCAGCTTGTAGGTCATCCGTCCCGCATCGAACTGCGGCCCGCCGAGATAGGTCATGTCGCTGTAGGGGGGACGCGAACGCACCTCGGCCACCAGCCGGTTGAGCGGAATAACCTGGCCCTGCGCCGCCGCCTCGCGCAGATGGTCCTGGTCGCGATTGCCGCGGGCCGCCGCAGGAGCGCCCGCGGACAGGAGCAGCGCGGCGATAAGCGAGAGGGTCAGGGTACGGATCATGGCCTTCTCTCTAATGCGCAGGCATTGAATAGGCGATGAATAGCCGGGTCAGCCAAGGTTATGACTACGACCATGACCGGATGGCCATGGTGGGCGCGACAGGGATTGAACCTGTGACCCCACCCGTGTGAAGGGTGTGCTCTACCGCTGAGCTACGCGCCCGTCCCGCTCCGGCCGACTGGCCGACATCGGAAAGCCGGACGTCCATAGCCGCTGCTGCGGTGATTGCAACGGCGATTTCGCTGGCACCGTCATCCCCACGCAGATCAGGCCGCAGCTTGCGCCGCGGCCTGACATAGTCTTACCCAAGGGCCGGGACGATCAGTTGACCGCGTCCTTCAGCGCCTTGCCGGCCTTGAACTTCGGCTGGTTCGACGCCGCGATGGTCATCGTTTCGCCGGTGCGCGGATTGCGGCCGGTCGATGCCTTGCGCTTGCTCACCGCGAAGGTGCCAAAACCAACGAGACGCACTTCGCCGCCCTTCTTGAGCGAACCCGTGATCGCTTCGAAAACGGCTTCGACCGCCTTGCTCGCGTCACCCTTGGTCAGGCCGCTCGAATCAGCGACGGCGGCGATCAGGTCTTGTTTGTTCATGCCTAAGGAACCCCTGCTTATGGTTAGATGAATGAGTCATGGCCTTGCCATGGGGCGCCACTAACGCCCTTTGGCCCTGCCTTGTCAAAGCAAAAAGGCAAGAAAACCGTCGCTAAACGACGTTTATGCGACGAAAAGCGGCCTTCCGACCCCGAAAGCCCGTGCCTCAATGCCGAATCGCGGTTTCCGGATCCGATCCGGGTGCGAGCGGCGGCGAGGCGGCGAGTTCGTCGGCCTCGGTCCACTCGATCGGCACGACCGGGCTGACGAGCGCTTCCGCCAGCACCTGATCGACATGGCTGACCGGAATGATCTTGAGCCCGCCGGTGATGTTCGCCGGGATTTCGACCAGATCCTTTTCATTTTCTTCCGGAATCAGCACCGTCGTGATGCCGCCGCGCAGCGCCGCGAGCAGCTTTTCCTTCAGCCCGCCGATCGCCAGCACCCGCCCGCGCAGCGTGACCTCGCCGGTCATCGCGACGTCGCGGCGCACCGCAATCCCGGTCAGTGTCGAAATCATCGCGGTGACCATGCCGACGCCCGCCGACGGCCCGTCCTTGGGCACTGCACCCTCGGGCAGATGGATATGAATGTCCTTGCGCGCGAACAGGCTGGGCTTGATGCCATAGATGGGCGCGCGCGCCTTCACGAATGACAGCGCCGCCTGCACGGATTCGGTCATCACTTCGCCGAGCTTGCCGGTGGTCCGCACTTGCCCCTTGCCCGACGCGGTGACCGCCTCGATCGTCAGCAATTCGCCGCCAACCTCGGTCCACGCCAGCCCTGTGACCGCGCCGATCTGATCCTCCAGATCGCCCATACCGTGGCGATATTTGCGCACGCCCGAGAATTCGTTGAGATTTTCGGGCGTGATCGTCACGCTTTCCGCCTTGCCTTCGAGAATGCGGCGGAGCGCCTTGCGGGCGAGCTTGGCAATCTCGCGCTCGAGCGTGCGGACACCGGCTTCACGCGTGTAATAGCGGATCAGGTCGCGCAGACCGTCCTCCGTGAGCTCGAACTCGCCGGCCTTCAGCCCATGCGCCTCGACCTGCTTGGCGATCAGGTGACGCTTCGCAATCTCGACCTTTTCGTCCTCGGTATAACCCTCCAGCCGAATGATCTCCATCCGGTCGAGCAACGGCTGCGGCAGGTTGAGCGAGTTTGCGGTGGTGACAAACATGATGTCGCTGAGGTCGACGTCGATCTCCAGATAATGGTCCTGGAACTTCGTATTCTGTTCGGGATCGAGCACTTCGAGAAGCGCCGACGCCGGGTCGCCACGAAAATCCTGACCCAGCTTGTCGATCTCGTCGAGCAGGAACAGCGGATTCATCGTCCCCGCTTTTTTCAGGTTGGTGACGATCTTGCCCGGCAGCGAGCCGATGTAAGTGCGGCGGTGGCCGCGAATTTCGGCCTCGTCGCGCACGCCGCCCAGCGACTGGCGAATGAATTCGCGCCCGGTCGCCTTGGCGATCGACTTGCCGAGGCTGGTCTTGCCGACGCCCGGCGGGCCGACAAGGCAAAGGATCGGGCCTTTGAGCTTGTTGGTGCGCGCCTGCACCGCCAGATATTCGACGATGCGGTCCTTGACCTTTTCCAGCGCATAATGGTCGTCGTCCAGAATCGACTGCGCCTTGGCGATGTCTTTTTTCAGCTTCGACTTCTTGCCCCACGGCAGGCCGATCAGCGTGTCGAGATAATTGCGCACCACCGTCGCTTCGGCCGACATCGGTGCCATCGCGCGCAGCTTTTTCAGCTCGGCGTTCGCCTTGGCTTTCGCTTCCTTCGACATCTTGAGGCTGTCGATCTTGAGCTGCAATTCGGCGAGGTCGTCGCCGCCCTCGCCATTGTCGTTGCCCAGCTCGCGCTGGATCGCCTTCAGCTGTTCGTTCAGATAATATTCGCGCTGACTCTTTTCCATTTGCCGCTTCACGCGGCCGCGGATCTTCTTCTCGACCTGCAGCACGCCGAGTTCGCCTTCCATGAAGGCGAACACCATCTCTAGCCGCTTCGACGGCGTGTCCTCGACCAGCAAAGCCTGTTTGTCGGACACCTTGATGTTGAGATTGCCCGCAACCGAATCGGCGAGGCGCGAGGCGTCCTCGATTTGCGACAGCTGCACCGCGGTTTCGGCGGGCATCTTCTTATTGAGCTTGGCATAATTTTCGAACTGGTCGACGACCGAACGCATCAGCGCCGCGGTATCGACGCTGTCGTCGACGGTGTCGGCGACCGGCTTGACGCTCGCCATCACCGCCTTGTCTTCGTCGACAAGCGCAAGCAGCTTCGCGCGCTCCTTGCCCTCGACCAGCACGCGCACCGTGCCGTCGGGCAGCTTCAGGAGCTGGAGGACGGTTGCGATCACCCCGACATCGTACAGATCGTCGCGCTGCGGATCGTCCTCGCCGGGATCGAGCTGGGCGACAAGGAAAATCTCCTTGTTCGCCTCCATCGCCGCCTCAAGCGCCGCGACCGAGCGGTCGCGACCGACGAACAGGGGCACGATCATGTGCGGAAAAACGACAATGTCACGCAGCGGCAAAAGGGGGTAGGATTGCGTCATTATGGCTCCTGGACAGGCGCCACGACCGGACGCTCCGCCCTTCTTATAGGGTGTTCATCGCTAATATGGCGTAACTTCGCACGCATTCAATGTCGCTGCGGTGAACATAACGGAAAACCTCGCCCCCGCGCAGGAGTGAAGGGCCGGATTGTCCCCCGGACAATCCTTGGACATGCCGGGGGCATGCCCAACCCTTAACTGGTCGCTGTCGTTTTACGCGGCAAAGCAGGATTTGGCCGATGGCGGCCCCGCCTGGCGGGGGCGACGACATTGCTTAAAACGGCAGCTTGAAACCCGGCGGCAGCGGCAGGCCGCTGGTCATCTTGCCCATTTCCTCGTTGCTCGCCGCATCGGCTTTTTCGCGCGCGTCGTTGAACGCGGCCGCGAGCAGGTCTTCGAGCATCTGCTTGTCGGAAGGCACCATCAGGCTGTCGTCGATATGGATCGCCTTGATCCGGCCCTTGGCGGACGCCTTGATCTTCACCAGCCCGCCGCCCGACACGCCCTCGACCTCGACGCTGTCGAGCTTCGCCTGCGCCTCCTGCATCTGCGCCTGCACCGTGGCGGCGGCTTCCTGCGCCGCCTTCATCATTTCTTCGATCGATTTCATGGCTTCGACTTATGGCGATTGTCTGCGGGCTCTTCAAGGCTGGCGTCGGGAAAAGCCGCGAGCGCGGCCTTCACCACCGGCAGTTCGCGAATGCGCGCGTCGTGGTCGGCAGCGGTCGCCGCGCGCACTTCGCCAAGGCTCGGGCGTGCTTCGCCGTCGCCTGCACGCACCTGCCAGCGGCTCCCGGTCGCCGTCAGCAGCGCGTCCGCAAGTTCGCGGGCAAAGGATGCCGCGAGCGCCGGAACCGGCGCATAGACGATCTGCCCTGGCTCCAGCGTCACCAGCCGGAGATGGTCGAAAACCTCGACGGCCAGCCGGTGATGACCGCTTGTTTCCAGCAGCTGGTGGATCTGGCTGATCGTGAGCGAGGCAGCGGCCGGAGCTTCGGCCGGCGGCGATTCGTCGACGGCGGCGACCGGTGCATCACCGCCTCCCGATGCCGGAATTGCCAGCGACGGTGTCGGCAGCCGCCCGGACTCAAGCAGTTTTGCCAGTTCGCCGGGATCGGGCATCGACGCGGCATAGATCACCCGCAGCAGCAGCATCTCCAGATGCTCGAGCGGATTGTTCGCGCGCAGCACTTCGTCGTGCCCCTTCAGCAACAGCTGCCAAAGCCGGTTGAGCGGGGCGAAACCCAGCTTCTGTGCCCAGTCGGCGATGCGTTCACGGTCGCTCGACGCCGACGCAGCATCGTCGTGGCGCGAAATCTTGGCCAGCGTGACCGCATGGGTCAGGTCCATCAGTCCCCGCACCATCGCGACAGGCTCGATGCCCAGCGCATATTGCGCCCGCGCGAGATCGATCGCGCCGCCCGCGTCACCATTCAGAATGGTCGCAAGAAGCTGCGTGATCGCCGTCCGGTCGGACAGTCCCAGCATCGCGCGAACCTGATCAGCGCCGATCTTACCGCCGCCATCGAGGTCGGCATGCGCGATCGCCTGATCGAGAATTGACAGGCCGTCGCGCACCGATCCCTCGGCAGCATTGGCGATCAGCCAGATTGCGGGTGCCTCGGCCTCCACGCCTTCCTTTTGCAGGATCGCGCTGAAATGCGCGAACAGCATGTCGGGGGTGATGCGGCGGAGGTCGAAGCGCTGACAGCGCGACAGCACCGTCACCGGCACCTTGTTGACCTCGGTCGTCGCGAACAGGAATTTGACGTGCGGCGGCGGCTCTTCGAGCGTTTTTAAGAGCGCGTTGAACGCGTTACGCGACAACATATGCACTTCGTCGATGATATAGATCTTGTAGCGCGCCGACACCGCAGCATAGCGCACCGCCTCAATAATCTCCCGCACATCGTCGACGCCGGTGTTCGACGCGGCGTCCATCTCGATGACGTCGATATGGCGCCCTTCGGTGATCGCGCGGCACGGCTCGCACACTCCGCAGGGGTCGATCGTAGGCCCGCCCTGCCCGTCGGGGCCAATGCAGTTGAGCGCCTTCGCGATCAGGCGCGCGGTCGAGGTCTTACCAACCCCGCGCACCCCGGTCATAAGGAACGCATGCGCGAGCCGGTCGCGCGCGATCGCATTGCCCAGCGTGCGCACCATCGCATCCTGCCCGATCAGTTCGGCAAAGGTTTGCGGGCGGTATTTACGGGCGAGGACGCGGTACGGGCCGGATGAGGCCTGCGGCTTCACCTCGGGCAGGTCCATTCCCAGCATCGCGGGTTCGTCGTCGGCGGAATCGCTCATGGCATCGTCTTAGGGACGGCGCGCGATCTTGTCGAAGGGGGAAATGGGGTGGGAGCCGGAACGACCCGCGGCGAATTCGTTGCGGCTGCTTCCTTCCGGACCTGACCGGGTTGGCGAAGACCACGTCCGCCCGACTCCCGCGGCGCATATGGCGGGGGTGGGCGAAAATTGCAAGGTCGCGCCATCAACCCGCATCATGTCCGTTTGTAGTTGGGGAAGCGGTCCGTCTTAGGGGGCAAGTGCGATTGCCGTCAGTCCGCTTTCGCCAGTTTGAAATTTGCGTTTCTCACAAACGACGATGCTGCCGGGTGGAAATGCCCATATCTCATCTAGCGGAACCTCGCCTTCCACCCTGTAGAATTGCGCGCCAAGCAGGGTAGCGCCGACAGGCCGCCAGCAGTCTGTTCCCTCATCCAGCACGGGCATATAGATGGTGATCATTGCGCGATTGTAGCTGTCAAACAGAATGCCCGCTACCGCTCAACGTGGCCCTTGCATGTTGCGGCTTTCGCCCGGGATATGCACGGTCAGCCCGTCCATCGCCTCGGTCAGCAAGATCTGGCACGCGAGGCGGCTTGTCCGCCGCACCCCGGCGGCAAGGTCGAGCATATCCTCTTCCATCTCGGTCGCGGGCGGCAGGCGCTCGAAATCCTCTTTGGCGACAATGACATGGCAGGTCGAACAGGCCATCTGGCCCTCGCACGTCCCTTCGAGCGGCATCATATGCGCCTGCGCGACGTCGAGCAGGATGCTGCCCGGTTCGGCGTCGGCCTCGGTGCGCCCCTTGCCATCGGCGTGGATGAAGGTGACGCGCATCAATTGACCCCCTGCAGTCGCGCGGCGTCCTTGATCGCAGTCAGCCCGTCGCGCAGTTCCTGCTCGCTGGTGTAGCGCCCCCATCCGAGGCGGATCGAGGCGCGCGCATCGGTTTCGCTGAGGCCCATCGCGCGCAGCACATGGCTGACCTTGCCCGATCCGCTGCCGCAGGCGCTGCCGAGCGAGAAGGCGATATTGCGCGCGTCGGACATCAGGCGCAGGCCGTTCACGCCCTCGCGCCGGATGTTGAGATTGCCGTGGTAACGCGCTCCATCGGCGCCATTGAGCGTCCATTCGGGCAGCATCTCGCGCGCCAGCGACCACAGCAGTTCGACATGCGCGGCGTCGTCTTCCTGTCGCTCGGCGGCGAGCGCCGCGGCGGCGCCGAACCCGGCACACAGTGCGGGCGAAACCGTGCCCGATCGCATCCCCTGTTCCTGCGCGCCGCCGAACATCAGCGGCGGCAGGTCGATGCCGTCGCGGATCCACAGCGCGCCAATACCCTTGGGTCCATGGATCTTGTGCGCGGAAATTGCGATCAGGTCGGCGTTTTCGGGGATCGCAACGCGGCCATAGCCCTGGACCGCGTCGCAGAGCAGCAAGCTGTTCTTCGCATGCGCGGCAGCGGCGAAGTCGGCGACCGGCTGGACCGTGCCAACCTCGTTGTTCACCAGCATCGCCGCGACGATGCCATTTTCGGGGAGCAGCGCGGCGTCAGGCGGCAGAGCGACGCCGTCACTGTCGACAGGCAGAACGGTTGCGTGCAGGCGCTCCAGACATTGCAGCGACGCCGCATGTTCGATGCTCAGCCCCGCCACACCGCCGGGCATGAGTTCGGCGCCGCGCAGCAGCGCCCAGTTGAGCGCCTCGGTCGCGCCCGAGGTGAAAAAGACACGCCCGCCTTTGGGAAGCAGCGCCGCAACCTGATCACGCGCCACTTCTACCGCCGCCGCCGCCGCGCGGCCGCCTTTATGGGTGCTCGACGGGTTGGCGAAGCCCCCAAGGTCATTGGCGCCCTCGCCCGGCCCTTCCAGCCAGCGCAGCATCGCCGCGCGCGCCTCGGGGGCGAGCGGCGTCGTGGCTTGATAATCGAGGTAAATCATGCGCGGCATCTGCCTCTAAATCCCGTTCGTGTCGAGCAAAGTCGAGACACGCGAACGCGTGCGCTACGCAACGTGTCTCGACTTTGCTCGACACGAACGGAAAAAAGGCGGTCGTTTGAAAGTGCCTTATTGCGAGCGATTCGCAAAAGTTGCAAGTTGCAACGCTGTTTCTATATAGGCGCCATCTTCGCTCCGCCACCCAGCCAGTCCGGTGATTCGGCGGTCAGCCAAAAGATAAGAGGTGCTCCCATGCCCGACGTGATTTTCCCCGGCCCGGAGGGCCGTATCGAAGGCCGTTTTTCGCCCCCGCCACGCCCGCGTGCGCCTGTTGCGATGATCCTGCACCCGCACCCGCAGGGCGGCGGCACGATGAACGACCGCATCACGCAGGCGATGTACAAGAGCTTCGTCGCGCGCGGTTTCGCGGTGCTGCGCTTCAACTTCCGCGGCGTCGGTCGCAGCCAGGGCACGTTCGACAATGGCATTGGCGAACTCAGCGATGCGGCCTCGGCGCTCGACTGGGTCCAGTCGATCCATCCCGAAGCGCAGACGACGTGGATCGCGGGCTTCAGCTTCGGCGCCTGGATCGGCATGCAATTGCTGATGCGCCGTCCCGAAATCCGCGGCTTCCTGTCGGTCGCACCGCCGGCGAACATGTACGACTTCAGCTTCCTCGCGCCCTGCCCCTCGTCGGGCATCATCGTCGCGGGCGGGCAGGACGAGATCGTGCCGCCGAGCGCGGTGCAGAAGCTGGTCGACAAGCTGCGCACGCAAAAGGGCATCACCATCCATCACGACGAGATTCCGCGCGCCAATCATTTCTTCGAGCATGAGCTCGACCAGCTGATGAAGTCGCTCGACAACTATCTGGATATGCGGCTGGCGCCCGATTCGCCCATCCGCTGATGCGTCAGTCGAGCAGGCCCGCCTGCTCGATCATCGCGGCGGGTGTATAGACCAGCAGGATCAGCGCGAGCTCGCCGGATAACACGGCGGCGGCCGCGCGGATCCATCCCCCCCGCCCCTCGCCCGCATAAAACTGCCGCACGGCAAAGACCGTGAAGCCAAGCCCGAAAGCAAGCCGCGTCAGATTGCGGCCGATGCTGCGGTCGGCAAGGAACATTTGCATCGCGAGATCGACAAAAACGACGAGCAGCGTTGCCTGGGCGAGCACATAGAGCCGCATCACCATCGTGCCGAACAGCCCCGCCGACGCGCCGCGATAGAAGATGAAATGCAGCACCAGCGCCGAGATTGCCGCCGACAACAGCGGTATGATCAACGGCTCGTTCTGCATCATCTCGATCACCGACAGATCGGTCCGGGTGCTGCCCGGCAGAAAACGCTCGCGCAGTGCGTAATTCAGCGCCAGCGCGACCGCGATATAGGGCACCGCCTTGACCAGGATGTCGCGGTCGCTTTCAATATAGCGGCGGATCAGGACACCCGGCTGCCGGAACAAGCCGATCAGCGTGTGGAGCACACCCTTTTCCCACCAATTTTCGACAAGTTCGCTCATCACGGCCCGACGGTCGATCGGTTCGGGCTGCAAATCCTTGCCGCAGTCGGGGCAATAGCGCCCGACCCGCCGGTGGGCGCAATCGTCGCTCATTCGCCGCTTTCGACCACCGCCGTCTTTGGTCCCGGCACCAGCCACACCGCCACATTGGCGAACATCACCAGCGCCGCGACCAGCATCAACAGCGCGCGGCGCTTGTCGCCTTGGCGAAAAACATAAGCCGCTCCCCCCGTGAGCACGACCCCGGTGAGCATCAGCACGGATATGATGGTGTCGGACATGGCGCAGCCTTATCGGCCGCGTCACAAATTTGCCACCTCGCTTATGGCCAAATCGGGCGGGGTCGCCTAAAGCGCGCTCATCGATTCCCTTGAGCCTGCGGGAGCCGCGCCGATGCGCATTGCGATTGCCTCTGACCATGCTGCCTATGAGCTGAAAGCGCTACTCGCCGACTGGCTGCGCGCCGAAGGTCATGCGGTCGAGGATCTCGGCACCAACGGCCTGGACAGCGTCGATTATCCCGATTTTGGCTATGCGCTGGGCGAAGCGATCGCCGCCGGACGCGCCGAGCGCGGCGTCGCGCTGTGCGGTTCGGGGATCGGCATCTCGATCTCGGTCAACCGCAACCCCGCCGCGCGCTGCGCTTTGGTGTCCGAACCGCTGTCAGCCAAGCTGGCGCGCGAGCATAATGACGCCAACGTCATCGCCATGGGCGCGCGCTTGACCGGCGTCGATATGGCCAAGGCGTGTTTGACCGCATTTCTGACTACCGATTTCGCCGGCGACCGCCACGCGCGCCGCGTTGACAAACTTTCCAATCCGCCCCAACTGGAGACCAGCCGATGACCACAGACACGCTCGACAAACCCATCAAATCGGCCGGTTATTTCGTTGACGGGGTTGCCACCGTCGATCCGGCGGTCGCTGCGGCGATGAAGCATGAGCTGGAACGCGAACAATATCAGATCGAACTGATCGCGAGCGAAAACATCGTTTCGAAAGCTGTCCTCGAAGCGCAGGGCAGCGTCTTCACCAACAAATATGCCGAGGGTTATCCCGGCCGCCGCTATTATCAGGGCTGCGCGCCGTCGGACGAGGTCGAAACGCTGGCGATCGACCGCGCCAAGCAGCTGTTCGACTGCGGCTATGCCAATGTCCAGCCGCACTCAGGCGCGCAGGCGAACGGCGCGGTGATGCTCGCGCTGACCAAGCCCGGCGCAACGATCCTGGGGATGAGCCTCGATGCGGGTGGCCACCTGACCCACGGCGCCCCGCCCGCCATGTCGGGCAAATGGTTCAATGCCATCCAGTACGGGGTGCGCGCGGACGACCATCTCGTTGATTTTGATCAGGTCGAAGCGCTGGCGAAAGAGCATCGCCCGTCGCTGATCATCGCGGGCGGTTCGGCCTATCCGCGTACGCTCGATTTCGCGCGCTTTCGCGCGATCGCCGATGACGTCGGCGCGCTGCTGATGGTCGATATGGCGCATTTCGCCGGTCTGGTTGCGGGCGGCGTCCATCCCTCGCCGCTGCCGCACGCGCACGTCGTCACCACCACGACGCACAAGACGCTCCGTGGCCCGCGTGGCGGCATGATCCTGACCAACGACGAGGCGATCGCCAAGCGGATCAACTCGGCGGTGTTCCCCGGCCTGCAAGGCGGCCCGCTCATGCACGTAATCGCCGCCAAGGCGGTGGCATTCGGCGAGGCGCTGCGACCCGATTTCAAGGATTATGCAAAGGCGACCGTCGCCAATGCGCAGGCGCTGGCCGGTCGGCTCAAGGCCCGCGGCGCCGATGTCGTGGCGGGCGGCACCGACACCCACTTGGCGCTGATCGACCTGCGTCCCCTCGGGGTGACCGGACGCGACGCCGACGAAGCTCTCGAACGCAGCGCAATCACCTGCAACAAGAATGGCATCCCGTTCGATCCGCTGCCGCCGGTCAAGACCAGCGGCATCCGCGTCGGATCGCCCGCAGGAACCACGCGCGGCTTCGGCATCGCCGAGTTCGAGGAAATCGGCGATATGGTCGCCGACGTGCTCGAAGCGCTGCGCGACAAGGGCGAACATGGCGACGCCGATGTCGAGGCCGATGTGCGCCGCCGCGTCCGCGCGCTGTGCGAACGCTTTCCGATCTATCAGGGCTGAGTCAGTGGCGCGCCAAAGCCCCGAGGAACCGACGCTCGTCGAACTGACGATCGAAGAAGTCAAGGCAATGGGCAAGCAGGGGATGAAGCATCCCTCGACACCCACGGTGCTGACCGGCGGGGTCATCGGCGCGGTTGCCGGCGCGGTACTGCCCGTCGTCAGCTGGCCGGTCGGGCTGTTGGCAGGTGCCGCGGTTGCGCTTTACACGCGGGTGAAACGCTAACCAATGCGGTGTCCCTATTGCGGCCATGAGGACAGCCAGGTGAAGGACAGCCGTCCGACCGAAGACGGCGCCGCGATCCGCCGCCGTCGCCAGTGCGAAGATTGCGGCGCACGCTTCACGACCTTCGAACGGATCCAGCTGCGCGAAGTTGCGGTGCTCAAGGCCGGCGGCGGACGCGAACCATTCGACCGCGAAAAACTGATGCGCAGCGTCCAGATCGCTTGTCGCAAGCGCCCGATCGACGGCGCGCGGATCGAACGGCTGGTGTCGGGCATCCAGCGCCAGCTCGAAACCTCGGGCGAAAATGAAGTCCAGGCGGCGCAGATCGGCGCGATGGTGATGGAAGCACTCAAGGGCTTCGACAATGTCGCCTATATCCGCTTCGCCAGCGTCTATCGCGACTTCACCGAAGCCAAGGATTTCGAGGAGTTCGCATCGTCGATCACCGAGGCAGCGCGGCCCGGAAAATGAGCGCGGCCGCCCCGCCTCCGGTCATCGTGCTCGTCCGTCCGCAGCTTGGCGAAAATATCGGCAAGGCGGCGCGGGCGATGCTCAACTTCAGGCTGACCGACCTGCGCCTGGTGGCCCCGCGCGACGGCTGGCCCAATCCCGACGCCGGACCGGCCGCCGCAGGTGCGGACATCGTGCTTGCCCGGGCACAGGTTTTCGCCACTTTGGCCGATGCGGTTGCGGACTGTGCGACCATTTACGCCACCACGGTGCGCAAGCGGGGCGTGACCAAACCCGTGTTGACTCCCGAAGCCGCGGCACGGGAGGTTCATGCCAGCGATGCGCGTTCGGCCTATATTTTTGGCGCCGAACGCTCGGGACTGGACACCGACGATGTCGCGCTGGCGCACAATATCGTGACCGTTCCGATCAACCCCGAGTTCGGGTCGCTCAACCTTGCGCAAGCGGTGATTCTGCTCGCTTATGAATGGTCGAAGATGCAAAATCTGGCACAACCGCCAGAGGTGCCGCTCGACCCGCCGGCGCCGCATGGCGAACTCGAAGATTTCATCGGGCATCTCGTTCGCGATCTCGACGCTGCGGGCTATTTTTTTCCCCCGGAACGGCGGACCGCAACGCTCCGAACGCTGCGCACAGCGCTCACCAAAACCGGCTGGTCGCATAATGATATCAGAATGATGCACGGAATCATCACGGCTCTTGGCAGGACGCCGCGGGCGCGATAACAGGCGCTCCCCCTCCTTGGAGAATCTCTGTCAATGCTAACCCTGATGATGTCTCTGGCGCTGTCGGCCGCCACCCTTGAAGCCCCTGCCGGCCAGCCAGCCACCGAGACCGCCGCAAAGCCGGAAAAAAAGCCCAAGCTGATCTGCCGGCGCCTTGCCAACACTGGCAGCCGCCTGCCCGAACGCGAATGCCGTACGCAGGACGACTGGAACCGTCAGGCCGATTCGATCAGCCAAAGGCTTAACAACTCCAAATAAGCGACAGTCGGCGCGAGCGCGCCGCGCGACTTCGATGGCGCCGTCGGTGTCAACGGCCGCGGTGGATTTGGTCCCAACGGATCGCCTCATAGGCGATCGACTGTTCGACCAGTTCGTTCCACACCGCGCGCAGCCGATCAGGGTCCAGCCCGGCGGCCTCGGCCGCGCGCGCGACATTGCCGAGCACTTCGGCCTTCCGCGCTTCGTCGCGCACGGCGCCACGCTCGGTCTTGATGCGGGCTGCCGCGTCCATATAGCCGAACCGGCGGACCAGCAGCGCGACGAGTTCGCGATCGACCTGATCGACGCCGGCTCGGACCTCGGTCATCGTGGCGCATTGTTCGGGGGCTTTGGGGGCGGTCATTCGCGCAGCCTTTAGCGGCTTTTTCGTCGCTGTCGAGGCGTCCCGCCCGCCTGCGCGCCGTGCTTGACTTTATCCGCGCCCGCGTCTAACCGCGCGCCTTCGCAATGGACTCCGCACCCCGGTGAAGCGGCGGTCGCATATGGCATCTGCCCATATGGTGCGACCCGGGAACCCGCCGAAATCCTTCGGCACACAGCATATTGGAGACGACAATGTCGAAGCGCCAGAGCGCCAAGTATAAACTCGACCGCCGGATGGGCGAAAACATCTGGGGTCGCCCGAAGAGCCCGGTCAATCGCCGCGAATATGGCCCCGGCCAGCACGGCCAGCGCCGCAAGGGCAAGGTGTCGGACTTCGGCATCCAGCTGCGCGCGAAGCAGAAGCTGAAGGGCTATTACGGCGACATCACCGAAAAGCAGTTCAAGAAGAACTATTTCGAAGCCAGCCGCATGAAGGGCGACACGGGCCAGAACCTGATCGGCCTGCTCGAGCGCCGCCTCGACGCCGTCGTTTACCGCTCGAAGTTCACCCCGACGATCTTCTCGGCACGCCAGCTGGTCAGCCACGGTCACGTCTATGTGAACGGCGTGAAGTGCAACGTCGCCAGCCGCCTGGTCAAGCCGGGCGACGAAATCACCCTCGGCAAGAAGGCGCAGGAAATGGCGCTGGTTGCCGAAGCGCAGAGCCTGCCCGAGCGCGACCTGCCCGAATATCTGGCGGTCGACGGCACCAAGACCACCTATGTCCGCGTCCCGACGCTCGACGAAGTCCCCTATCCGGTGAAGATGGAACCCAATCTGGTCGTCGAATTCTATTCGCGCTGATCGGTTTCCCGGTAGAAACGATATCATCAAGGGCGGTCCATGCGGGCCGCCCTTCTTGCATGCGGGCACCCCCGCTGGCACACAGTGTCCATCACCAATGACAATTCGAGGAAACCCCATGATCCGTTCCCCCAGGGTTCTCGCCGCCGCGGCCGCGCTTTTCGCGGTTGCCGCCTGCAATGCGAGCGATACCGCGAGCACGAATGTGGCAGACGCCATCCCCGACGTCGCCATTCCCGAAATCTCGCTCAAGACCATGCAGGACGTCGTCGGCGCGCTGGCATCGGACGAATTCGAGGGGCGGGCGCCGGGGACGCCGGGCGAGGAAAAGACCGTCGCGCTGCTGATCGAGCGTTTCCAGGCGGCGGGGCTGGAGCCCGGCAACAACGGCAGCTGGACGCAGGACGTGCCGCTGGTCGAAATCACCGCCGAAAATGTGTCGCCGCTGACGTTTACCGGCGGCAAGGCGCCGATGTCGCTTGCCTATGGCAGCGAATTTGTCGCGGGCAGCTATCGCGTCCAGCCGAAAATCGAGGTGAAGGACAGCGATGTCGTCTTCGTCGGCTACGGCATCAACGCGCCCGAGAAAGGCTGGAACGATTATGCCGGGCTCGACGTCAAGGGCAAGACGGTTGTCATCCTCGTCAACGACCCCGACTGGCAGGTCGCCGAAGCCAAGGGCGAGTTCAACGGCCGGGCAATGACCTATTACGGCCGCTGGACGTATAAATACGAGGAAGCGGCGCGGCAGGGCGCCGCTGCAGCGCTCATCGTCCACGACACCGAACCCGCCGCTTATGGCTGGAATGTCGTCCAGTCGAGCTGGACGGGGACGCAATATCTGGCGGCGAGCGAGAATAACGGTGCCGACCAGACGGCGGCCAACGGCTGGATCCAGCTCGACAAGGCGAAGGCGCTGTTCGCCGGCGCCGGTCAGGATTTCGACACGCTGCGCGAGGCTGCGAAGAAAAAGGGCTTCAAGGGCATCCCGCTGACCGGGGTGAAGGCGTCGCTGAGCTTCGACAACAAGATCGCGCGCAAAATGTCGAAGAACGTCATTGCCGTGCTCCCCGGCGCCAAGCGGCCCGAAGAATATATGCTATACACCGCGCACTGGGACCATCTGGGCAAATGCGAGCCGGTGAACGGCGACGGCATCTGCAACGGCGCGATCGACAATGCGACCGGCACCGCCGCGCTCGTTGCGCTCGCCGAAGCGCACAAAAAGGCAGGCGCGCCCGATCGCAGCCTGGTGTTCCTGGCGGTAACCGCTGAGGAATCGGGGCTGCTCGGGTCAAAATATTACGCTGAAAACCCGGTGTTCCCGCTCGCGCAGACGGTTGGCGGGGTCAATATGGACGCCTTGTCGGGCGCTGGCCCCGCGAAAGACATCATCGTCATCGGCCGCGGTAAGTCTGGGCTCGATGCCTATCTGGAAAAAGCGGTGGCGCAGGAAAAACGCGTCGTCGTCAACGAACCGACGCCGGAGAAGGGCTTCTACTATCGCTCCGATCATTTCAGCCTCGCCAAGCTTGGCGTGCCGATGATCTATTTCGACGGCGGCGAGGATCTGGTCGACGGCGGTACCGACGCCGGCAAGGGGTGGGCCGAGGCTTATACCAAGGACCGGTACCACGCGCCGTCGGACGATATGTCAGCAATCACCAGCTGGGACGGGATGATGGCCGACCTTCGCCTTTATTATGCCGTGGGGCGGATGCTGGCGATGACCGAAGCCTGGCCGAACTGGAACGAGGGCGACGAATTCCGCGCCGCCCGCGACAAGTCGCGCGCTGCGGCGAAATAAGGCTTCGTCATTGCGAACGGAGCGAAGCAATCCAGGGTGGTATTGAACCGCTCTGGATTGCCGCGTCGCTTCACTCCTCGCAATGACGAGAGTAAGGACAATCGACCCCATGACCCTACGCATGCCCGCCGAATGGGCGCCACACGAGGCCGTGTGGATCGGCTTTCCCCATCTGGCCGAGGAATGGTCGGGGCAAATTGACGCCGCGCGTCGCGATGTCGCGGCCTTCGCCAACGCCGTCCACGACGGCGGGCGCGGCGAGACGGTGCATCTTCTCGTTCGCGACCATGAAAATGCCGATATCGCTGAGGCGCTCATCGACGAGGGTGTGCAGTTGTTCGTGGTTCCCTTTGGCGATGTCTGGCTGCGTGACACCGGCCCCATCGTCGTCGGTACTGGCCCCGAACGCGAAGCGCGCAATTTCGACTTCAATTGGTGGGGCAACAAGTTCGTGATGCCGGGCGACCGGGAGATCGGGGCAATCCTGGCCGCGCACGCGGGCCTGCCGACGCAGCACCTTGACTGGGTGCTTGAAGGCGGCGGGATCGATGTCGACGGTAGCGGACTTTGCGTCACGACCGAGGAATGTTTGCTCAACCCCAACCGCAACCCGACGTTGACGCGCGAGGACATAGCGATACGGCTGCACCAGTCGCTCGGCATCGACCGGTTGCTGTGGCTGGGTAACGGGTTGGTCGGCGACCACACCGACGGCCATGTCGACAATCTGGCGCGGTTCGTCGGCGAAGGGCGGCTGGCGTTACCCGTCGCGGATGGAAATGACGATCCCAACGCCCATATCTACGCCGACGCCCGCGCGCGCGCTGCGGCGTTCGGCAGCATCGAGATCGTCGACCTCCCCTCCCCGGGCCGCATCGAGATCGACGGCGAAATCGCGGCGGCAAGCTATATGAATTTCTATATCGGCAACAGCGTGGTGGTCGTCCCGACCTATGGCTCCCCGAACGATCGGGCAGCGGTCGATGCGCTGGGTGCGCTCTTCCCCGATCGCCGCGCCGTCGGCGTCCCCGCGCGCGGTATCCTCGCCGGCGGCGGCAGCTTCCATTGCTCGAGCCAGCAGGTTCCGGCATAGCGCTGCCATGACCCGCACCATCACCGTCGCCGCTTTGCAGCTTCCCCTGCCCGGCCCCGTTCAGCCCAATATCGACGCCGTCGCCGCGCTCGTGGAGGAGGCCGCGGGGAAAGGCGCGCAGGTCATCCTGCCGCCCGAATTGTTCGAAGGCCCGTATTTCTGCCAGGTCGAGGATGAGGCGCTGTTCGCATCGGCGCGTCCGACCGCCGAGCATCCCAGCGTAATCGCCATGCAGGCGCTCGCCGCCAGGCTGAAGGTCGCGATCCCGACGAGCTTTTTCGAGCGTGAAGGGCATCATTATTACAATACGCTCGCGATGATCGGCCCTGACGGCGCAATCATGGGGACGTATCGCAAGAGTCACATTCCCGATGGCCCCGGCTATGAAGAGAAATATTATTTCCGCCCCGGTAATAGCGGCTTCAAGGTGTGGGACGTGTTCGGGGCGCGGATCGGCGTCGGCGTCTGCTGGGACCAATGGTATCCCGAATGCGCGCGCGCGATGGCGCTGATGGGCGCCGAATTGCTGTTCTATCCTACCGCGATCGGCAGCGAGCCCTATGACGCCGATCTCGACACCAGCCGTATGTGGCGCCGGGCGATGCAGGGCCATGCCGTATCGAACTGTATGCCGGTCATCGCCGCCAACCGGATCGGTACCGAAGGCGACGCCAATTTCTACGGCCACAGCTTCATCAGCGACGAATGGGGCGACTTGACGCAGGAATTTGGCGCCGGCGAAACCGGCGTGTTGATCGAAACGATCGACCTCGACCGCGCCGCCAAGCACCGCGCCGGGATGGGATTTTTCCGCGACCGTCGACCCCAGCTTTACGGACGGCTGGTCGAGGACGTCTGATCCGTCACCGCGGCGTCATCTTTCGAAGCGGTGAATGCTTTCCAGATCGGCGCGGTCGAGCGGCTGCGTCAGCCAAAAGCCGCCTCGTCCTCCCCGCGACCAGCGGACGATCGCCCGGCGCTTCACCCCTCCGGCAAGCACCAGATCAAGCTCCTTGCCGACCTCGAGATGGCCGTCGTGGACAAATCCGGCGCCATGCTGCGAAAGGTCGACCAGTTCGATGCGGCTCGATCCCTCGTCGGTCACGACCTCTGCCACCGTATGCACGGGCAGCCGCGGTTGGCGATAACCCGTGGCGCGTTGTTCCGCCGCCAGTTGTTTCAGCACGTCCGCAACGTCGACCTCTTTGTCAAAGGCGACGCCGCAGCGCCCGCCTTCTGACCACACGACCTTGCCGCGAATGACCACGGTGTCCGACAGCGCGATTTCCAGCGCCTCGCCGATGCTGATCGGCACGTCTGCGGCCAGCATCATGCCGCGATCGGACATGTTGCGAACCCGCCACAGCCCGGCATCGCCGTTCCGTATCACCTTGGCGATCCGCCAAACGGTACGATAACGGTCGGCACCGCGGCGATCCTGACCGATTGCGCCCACGCCGTCGTCGTCGGGCTGAACTGACAAATGTTGCTGCGTCATGCCGCCAATCCTGTCGAAGCGACGCCGTCATCTGCTGCCCGGTCGCCACAAAAGTCGCAAAATTCGCACACCAACCCAAGGCTCCAATATCAAAAAAACCGTTGTCATTCAACGCTGCTGCAACGCGTAGTTAATGTGACCTTGACCATCTGTCGCAGAATTTAGTTGCCCTTATGGCGCCCACCTCTGAATAAATCTTGCGATTTGCACATTTTAACGACGCCAGCTTGGTGATATTAAGAACCAGAATGGCGCAATTAGGCGGCTCCCGCTATCGCGCGATCCACCCGGCATCGCGTGCGTCCCGCTCGGCATTTGCATCGAGCGGATCACCGACCATCATTGTGGACATGATTTCCGCGATCTCGCCCGATCCGGCCTGCCGGAACTGGCCGCGAACCTCACCGCGCCGCATGGCCTCCAGCCGCCAGCGTTCGCCCTCGCGGCAGCCGATCCCGTCGACGACCGCGCTCTCGAAGCTGCGGCAATAACGCCCGGTATGATCGCGAAAGCTGAGCCCGACCCGCGCCGCGGCCTCGCTCGGCTGGCTGGCGGCAAGCTGTTCGTCCAGCGTCATGGCCAGAGCGCCGGCGGCGAAGACGCCGTGCTGGTCGGCCACGACCGGCGCCGCCGGACGCCAGGGCTGCATCCCGATCGAAATGCCGAGCACCAGCGACGCTGCCAAAGCCGCCCAGTGCATCGGCGCGAACCGAACGCGGCGGGCGGCGCGGCGATCCGCCAGGCTGGTGTCGACAACCTCCACCCCTGCAAGCAATGCGCGCAACCGGTCGGGCACGGGTTCCTCCGTGACTGGTGCATAATGCGCCGCAAGACGGGCCTTCAACGCGCGATGGCGTTCGATCTCGCCCGCCAGCGCAGGATCGCTCGCGGCTTCGCGTTCGATGCGGCGCGCGGTCAGGTCATCAAGTTCACCGTCGACAAAGGCGGCAATCATGTCGGGGGCCAAGTTCATGCCGCCTCTCCCAGATAGTGCATCAATGTCTCGCGTCCGCGCGCCAGCCGCGACGTGACGGTGCCGATCGGCACCTCCAATATGTCGGCCGCCTCGCGGTACGCATAGCCTTCGACCAAGACCAGCATCACGACCTCGCGCTGTTCATCGGGCAGGCGCGCCATTGCGCCGTCGACATCGCCGCGCAATGCGCCCGCTTCGACCTCTGCGGCGCCATCACCGGCAACCTGCGTGGCAGCCTCGTCGATCGGCGCAGGTACGCCCCGCCGCCCCGCGGCACGGCGTTCGTCGATCCACAAATTTCGCGTGATGCGGTACATCCAGCTATCCAGTCTCGTTCCGTCCTGCCATTGATCGCGCGATTTCAGCGCGCGCTCGATTGCGGCCTGGCACAAATCGTCGGCGTCGCTTGCATGGCGCGCCAGCCCCCGCGCAAAGCGGCGCAAGCGCGGCAATAATTCCACCAGTTCGTCTTCGAAGCGCATGATCGCCTTTTCATCGTTCCGGGGAAGAAACGACGCCACCCTATCGTTTCTTCCGCAACATGCTAAATTTTTCGGGCACGGCCGGTTCGCAGCCGGTCGCCCCGTCGAAACAAGGAACGTCGATGCGCGTCTTCATCGCCCCGATCCTGGCGATCACTTTGCTGGCCACCGGCTGGACGGCGCGGGTCGGCGCGCAGATCGCGGTGCCTTCGGTCCAGCTGCCCGAAACCGCCCGCACTCTGCCGGCCTTGCCCGACCTCGATGCCCGACCGTTGATCCAGGTGGGCGATACGCTGGCCGATGCGCGGCTCGACCGGATCAGAGCGCTGCTCCGCAACCACCGCGACCGCGTCGAGCTCGACCGCAACGACCAGCCCGCTTTGCGTGGCATCCTCGTCGCGACCGGCATCGACGACGCGATGATCGCGCGGGCGGCGCGGCAGGGATTCGGGTTGATCGAACGCGACCGCATCGCGGGGCTCGATCTGGAGATCGCGCGCTTTTCCGTCCCGCAGGGCCGCAGTCTGGCGCGCGCCCAGAAACAGCTCGCAAAACTGCTGCCCGATGCCGCAATCGACGCCGACCATCTCTATTTTCAGAGCGGCACCGGGGGACCGCTCGGGGTCACTGCGCTCGCCACAACGCGTCCATTGTCGGGCGCTGCGCCGCTTGGGCTGATCGACGGCGGGGTCGCCGCGCACCCGTCGGTAGCGGGCCGCGTCGAACAGCGCGGGTTCGCTGCCGGGGCGCCGTCGGCGAGCCGCCACGGGACTGCGGTCGCATCGCTGCTGATCGGCGAAGGCGCGGTGCGCGGCTCGGCGCCGGGCAGGCGCCTTGCTGCGGCCGATGTGTATGGCAGCGATCCGGCCGGCGGCAATGCGAGCGCCATCGCACGCGCGTTGGGCTGGCTTGCCGAGCGCGGGGTCGCGGTGACGACAATCAGCCTCGTCGGCCCCGACAACAAGCTGGTTGCCGCAGCGGTGTCGCGGGCGCAGCAGCGCGGCATGTTGATCGTCGCCGCGGTCGGCAACGACGGTCCCGCCGCCCCGCCCGCCTACCCCGCCTCCTATAAAGGCGTGTTCGCGGTAACCGGGGTCGGGGACGGCAATCGCGCCTTGCCCGAAGCGGGCCGCGCGCTTCGCGTCGATTTCGCCGCACCGGGTGCGAATGTGCTGGCGGCGACCGGCGCCACCACAACCGGCCGCGTGCGCGGCACATCCTTTGCGGCGCCGCTGGTCGCGGGACGGCTGGCGCAGCATTATCCCTCCCCCGCCACTGATCGTATCGCCGCGGCGGTGACTGCGCTGGTGATGGAGGCGCGCGACCTCGGCAAAAAGGGCCGTGATCCGGTCTACGGTCACGGGCTGATCTGCGGCACCTGCGGCGGCCGCTGAAATCGCGGTAGATTTTTTTCGGAAGAAATTTCCGAAAGCCATCGTTCTCCAGTCAGGCCCACCCCTCCGGGCCGCAAATTCAGGAGAAGTGCAATGGCAAAATCAACGATGCTTTCGGCCTTCGCGCTCGCCGCTGCGACGCTGGCCTTTTCGACTCCCACTTCGGCGCAGCTGCTCGGCGGCAGCGGCGGGCTCGGTGGCGGCCTTGGCGGTACGCTGGGCGGAACTCTCGGCAATCCGACTGGTCCCGTCGGCGGGACGCTCGGCACCGCCGGCGACCTCACCGGATCGGGCCGCGGCGAAGCCAAGGTCGATCGCCGCTCGGGGCGCGTCCAGGGCAAAGGTAGCGCCGACGCCAGCGGCAGCGGTTCGGCAAGCGGCAATGCAGACCTGCTCGGCAACACCCTGGGCAGCAACGCCAGCGGATCGGGCAACGCGTCGGGCAGCGGCAGCATCGATGCGCAGGCGGTCGGCACCGATTTCGTCGGTCAGACCGCACGCGGCGCGATCGGGACCGCCCGTGACACCGCTTCGACCGCAACCGGCACCGCGCGCGGTGCGGTCGGGACTGTCCGCGACCGGACCGGCGGCGCGCTGTCGAACGTCTCCGGCAGCGCCAGCGGCGCCGGATCGGCCGCGGGCAGCTTCCAGGGCAGCCTCGGCCAGCTTGCTGCGGCAGGCAGCGGTGCGGCGAACGGCAGCGGCATGTTTGCGGTTGAACCCGGCATGCCGGTGACCGATGCGCGCGGCAAGGTCATCGGTCATGTTCAGCAACTGCGCCAGACGGGCAGCGGCGTCGTGCAGGCGGTCACCGTCGAAGTCGGCAACCGCGTCGCGACCCTCCCCGCCGCCAGCTTCGCAGGATCGGGCGATGTGCTGGTAACGGGGATGACCAAGGGTCAACTGAAGAAGACGGCGGAACAGCAGGAAACTGCCGAATAAGCAATCGAACGGGGCGACCGGCGGTGACCCCAAGCACGCCGGTCGATACCTTGGCGGGCCGCAGCGCGGTCCGCCACTTTTTTTGCCGCGTGCGGCAGCGATGATGTGGGTGATGGTGCCCCTGGCCGGACTCGAACCAGCACTCCTTGCGGAACCGCATTTTGAGTGCGGCGCGTCTACCAATTTCACCACAGGGGCATGTGGACGGTGCCGCGATCGGGAACTGATTCCCGCCGGGCGACCGATGCGGAGGAGCCGTTGCCACAAAAAGGTGGTTTTAGTCTAGTGGATAAGCAGCATCGTGCATAAGACGGTGCCATGACCGACAAGAGCAAGGCAGCCTCCGCCCCGTCCGCACCCGGCACCGCCGGCGCCAAGTCCGCCCGCGTGCAGCCAGCCACGGCCGCGCCTTTCGGCCCCGGCCGGATCGCGATGGCGGCGCTGATCGTCATTGCGATGATCGGGGTCGCGTGGTTGGCGATCACCCTCACCCGTTTTTTCATGCTGGTGTTCGCTGCCATCGTGCTCGGTGCAATTTTCGACGCGATCGCCAGCTGGCTCGTGCGTCGCACCGGCATGAAGCGGGGTTTCGCGCTTGCCGGGTCGGTGGTCGGGATCATCGCCGCCTTTGCCGGCGCCTTTGTGCTGTTCGGATCGCAGCTCGCGAACGAGGTCGATACGATCCGCCAGCAGGTTCCGCGTGCGCTGCAGGGGGTCGAGGCTTTCCTCGACCGCTATGGCCTCGGTGAGCGCGTGCGCGAACTCGCCGAGGTCGGCGGCAACGACATCTCGCAGCTCGTATCGCAAGCGGGCGGCTACGCGCTGGCGGCGGGCAGCGGCATCGCCGATTTCGTGCTGGTGCTGGTCGCCGCGATCTTCCTCGCCAGCGATCCCGCCACCTATCGCCGCGGCCTGCTGCTGCTGGTGCCCGCCAAGGCCGAAGGGACCGCCGCGCTGGCGCTCGACGACGCCGGACGCGGGCTGAAGGGCTGGATGGTCGGCCAGGCAGTATCGTCGCTGGTCGTCGCGGCGCTGACCTGGGCGGGGCTCGCGCTGCTCGGTGTGCCTGCGGCGGGCGGGCTCGGGCTGATCGCGGGCCTGCTCGACGTCATCCCGATGATCGGCCCGATCATCGCGGGCATCCCCGCGGTGCTCCTCGCGTTCACGGTGTCGCCGATGACCGCGCTGTGGACGCTCATCCTGTTCCTTGTGATTCAGCAGCTGCAAGGCAATTTCCTGCAACCGATGATCCAGAAACAGGCAGTCGACGTGCCGCCCGCGGTGCTGCTGTTCGCGGTCGTTGCGGCGGGATTGCTGTTCGGCTTCCTCGGCGTGCTGCTCGCGGCGCCGTTGACGGTGGTGGTCTATGTGCTGGTCCAGCGGGTCTATGTGAAGACTTTGCTGGGCAAAGACATCAAGATTGCCGGGGCGGACTGAGGCCCCCCTCCCTGCAAGGGAGGGGAAGAGCCTATTTCTTCAATTCCTTCGCCAGCGTCTTCGCCGTCGCCTTGCCATAGGGCGGTTTGAACCCCGCCAGCCCGGCGACATCCAGCTTCGGCTGACGATACACGGCGCGCGCATGGCTGAAGGTGCGAAAGCCGTCGACGCCGTGGTAATTGCCCATGCCCGACGGCCCGACCCCGCCGAACGGCAGATCCTCCATCGCGTTATGGAACAGCACGTCGTTGACCGTCACCCCGCCCGAGATCGTCCGCGTCAGCACGCGGTCCTCCTCGCTCTTGTCCTGCCCGAAATAATAAAGTCCGAGCGGGCGGTCGTTCGCGTTCACATAATCGATCGCCTCGTCGATATTCTTGTACGTCTTGACTGGCAGGATCGGGCCAAAGATTTCCTCCTGCATCACCTTCATGTCGTCGGTCGGGTTGCGCACGATGTGGAGCGGCATCTTGTGGCCATTGGCACTCGCGAAATCTTCGTTCGCGGGATTGACCTCGATCACCTCGGCGCCCTTTTCGCGCGCATCGGCCAGGTATGATTGCAGGCGGTCGTAATTGCGCGTGTTCACCACCGACGTGTAATCGTCATTCGCGAGCAACGTCGGGTAGAGCGCGGTCGCGCCCTTGGTGACGCTGTCGATCACCTCGCCCTCCTGATCCTCGGCGACGAGCAGATAGTCGGGGGCAAGGCAGATCTGCCCCGCGTTCATCATCTTGCCCAGCGCAACACGCTGCCCGACCAGATCCTTGTTCGCGCTGCGCCCGATGAAGGTCGGCGACTTGCCGCCCAGTTCCAGCGTAACGGGCACGAGGTTATCGGCGGCGGCGCGCATGATGTGGCGCCCGACGCTGGTCGCGCCGGTAAAGATCATATGGTCGAACGCGAGTTTCGAGAAGGCGATACCGACCTCGGCATCGCCGGTGAACACCGCCATCTCGGTCTCGTCGAAATATTCGGGCACCAGCCGTGCCATCAACGCCGAGACATTTTCGGTAAACTCGCTGGGCTTGACCATCGCGCGATTGCCCGCCGCGAGGATACCCGCCATCGGCACGAACACCATGCCGACCGGAAAATTCCAGGGCGCGACGACGCCGACGACGCCCTTGGGCTGAAACTGCACTTCGGCCTTCGCGCCGAGCAGGCCGAGCGGAAAGGTCGGCTTGCGCTTCTCGCCTTTCGCCCAGCTCGCCATATGCTTCTTGGCATGCTTCAGCGCGCTGACCGAGGGCATGATGTCGGTCATCAGCGTCTGTTCGCGGCTGCGATGCCCAAAATCCTCGCTGACCGCCTTGGCGAAATCCTCGGCATTATCGACCAGCAGCGCGATGGCGCGGTCGATCCGGTCGGTGCGCACCGCCAGGCTTTCGGGCATGGCGGCGGTGAAGTTTGCTTTTTGTGCGGCGAGCACCTGGCTCATCCGCTGCGTCACACTTTCCCTATCCTGCGCAATCGTCGCCATATCCCGTCTCCCTTGCAGAAGCCTTGTTTCACTATGGCGAGCGGGTTGCAAGATGAAACCCGCCGCAATTCCGGTGCCCATTCCAATCGGTCGCGTCCGTCAAGGTGGTGTAATTTCGGCTGTGGCCGTGGGCCATCGTCAGGCGGCTTTGGCGGTGATGTGTAGGGGCTGATTTTCCT
>FWWL01000542.1_pt1 | contig 102770 bp, 98 predicted proteins | sample 2228331 | NCBI WGS metagenome assembly FWWL01 (sample SAMEA103939775, study PRJEB20133) | metagenome | reverse complement strand
CGTCCCGGCGCACCCCGTCCGGGTGCACCGCGTCCCGGCTCGCCTCGTCCCGGTGCACCTCGCGGTGGCCAGGGCGGTCGTCCCGGTGCTCCGTTCCAGCAGCGTCCCGGCGGCCCCGGTCGTCCCGGCGGTGCCGGTGGCTTCCAGCGTCCCGGTGGTGCACCCGGTGCAGCTCCGGCCGGCGGTTTCGCCGGTCGTCCCGGCGGTGGCGGTGGCCGTGGCCGCGGCCCCGGCGGTGGTACGGCAGGTGCCTTCGGTAAGGGTGGCGGCAAGTCCAAGCAGCGCAAGTCGCGTCGGGCGAAGCGGCAAGAATTCGAGATGCGGGATGCCCCGACGGTCGGTGGCGTCAACGTCTCGCGCGGTAACGGCGAGATCATCCGCATGCGCCGCGGCGCATCCATCTCGGACTTCGCCGACAAGATCGAGAACATCACCGGCTACACGGTGCAGCCCGGAACGCTCGTCACCATCCTGTTCAACCTGGGTGAGATGGCGACCGCGACCGAGTCGCTCGATGAGGCGACCTTCGAGGTCTTGGGCGCCGAACTCGGCTACAAGATCCAGATGGTCTCTCCCGAGGACGAGGACAAGGAACTCCTCGAGACCTTCGGTCTGGACCTCGACCAGGAGCTCGAGGACGAGAGCGAAGACGACCTCGAGATCCGTCCGCCGGTCGTGACCGTCATGGGTCACGTCGACCACGGTAAGACGCGCCTTCTCGATGCGATCCGCAACGCGAACGTCGTCGCCGGTGAAGCCGGTGGCATCACGCAGCACATCGGTGCGTACCAGGTGTGGACCGAGCACGAGGGCATCGAGCGTGCCATCACGTTCATCGACACCCCGGGCCACGAGGCCTTCACGGCCATGCGTGCCCGTGGCGCGCAGGTCACCGACCTCGCGATCCTCGTGGTCGCCGCCGACGACGGCATCATGCCGCAGACGGTCGAGGCGCTCAACCACGCTCAGGCCGCGAACGTGCCGATCGTGGTCGCGGTCAACAAGGTCGACAAGCCCGACGCCAACCCGGCCAAGGTCCGTCAGCAGCTGACCGAATACGGCCTGGTCGCCGAGGAGTACGGCGGAGATGTGATCTTCGTGGATGTCTCGGCCCGCGATGGCCTCAACATCCAGGGTCTGCTCGACGCGGTCCTCCTGACGGCGGACGCCGGGCTCGACCTCACGGCCAACCCGAACAAGGCTGCCCGCGGTGTCGCGATCGAAGCGAAGCTCGACAAGGGTCGCGGTTCGGTTGCCACCGTCCTCATCCAGTCCGGAACGCTGCGCGTCGGCGACTCGATCGTCGCGGGCACCGCCTATGGGCGAGTGCGTGCGATGGCGGACGAGAACGGCGACGCTGTTCTGGAGGCGTACCCGTCGCGTCCGGTGCAGGTGCAGGGTCTGAACTCTGTGCCGCGCGCCGGTGACACCTTCATCGTCACGGAAGAGGATCGCCTCGCCCGTCAGATCGCGGAGAAGCGTGAAGCCGCCGAGCGCAATGCCCAGCTGGCCAAGGCCCGCAAGCGCATCTCGCTGGAAGACTTCACGCGTGCTCTCGAGGACGGCAAGGTCGAGTCGCTCAACCTCATCATCAAGGGTGACGTGTCGGGTGCCGTCGAGGCGCTCGAAGAGTCGCTCCTCAAGATCGAGGTCGACGATTCCGTGCAGCTGCGGATCATCCACCGTGGTGTGGGTGCCGTCACCGAGTCCGACATCAACCTGGCGACGATCGACAACGCGATCGTCATCGGCTTCAACGTCCGCCCCGATCCCAAGGCCCGCGAGCGCGCGGCGCGCGAGGGTGTGGATGTCCGGTTCTACTCGGTCATCTACAACGCGATCGATGACGTCGAGCAGTCGCTGAAGGGCCTGCTCAAGCCGGAGTACGAAGAGATCCAGTCCGGTGTCGCCGAGATCCGCGAGGTGTTCCGCTCCTCCAAGTTCGGCAACATCGCCGGTGTCATCGTGCGGTCGGGAACGATCACGCGCAACGCCAAGGCGCGCGTCATCCGCGACGGTGTCGTGCTGGCCGATGGCCTCGCCATCGAGTCGCTGCGCCGCTTCAAGGATGACGTCACCGAGGTCCGCACGGACTTCGAGGCCGGTATCGGACTCGGTAAGTTCAACGACATCCAGATCGGCGACGAGATCGAGACCACGGAAATGATCGAGAAGCCTCGCGGCTGACTCGCATGACGTGAGGGGTGCCTACGGGCACCCCTCACGTGTCGAAAGGAACAGTCATGGGTAATGAACGTCAGGCACGCCTCGGCGACCGCATCCGCGTGATCCTCGCCGAACGCCTCGAGAAGGGCCTTCGCGACCCGCGTTTGGGCTTCGTGACGATCACGGACGTCCGCGTCACGGGCGATCTGCAGCACGCCTCGGTCTTCTACACCGTGTACGGCACCGACGAAGAGCGCCTCTCCTCGGCGCAGGCGCTCGCCTCCGCGACCGGGATGCTGCGCAGCGAAGTCGGCAAGCACCTGAACATCCGACTGACCCCGTCGTTGGAGTTCATTCCAGATGCGCTGCCCGACAACGCCGGTCACATCGCCGACCTGTTGCGCGAAGCGCGGGAGCGCGATGCTGCCGTGGCCGGTCTCGCGACCGGTGCATCGTACGCCGGCGACGCAGACCCCTACCTGAAGCCCCGTGAAGAGGGAGCTGCTGCTCCCGCCGCTTCGGTGAGCGACGACGAGGCCTGAGCGGACTACACCTCCCGCGGCAAGCGGAGGTGTCCGCCCGAGGCTTCGAGAAGTCCGTCGGCGATGAGGGAATCGATCGCGCGATCGCGCTGAGCCGCGTCCGGCCAGTCGGGGATCACGGCATCCTGCGGCACGTCGTGGGTGGATGCGTCGCGCAGCGTCTTCAGGACGGCCCCGCGTGTCTGGCGGTCGCTGCCCTCGTATCGGGCCTGGCGGCGACGGTCGTCGCCCGTGTCCGGATAGCCGGCCGCGCGCCACGCGCACATCGACGCGACCGGGCATGCCTCGCACTTCGGTGCCCTCGCCGTGCAGACGACCGCACCGAGCTCCATCGTCGCCGCGTTGAAGACCGCGGCATCCGTGTCGTCGGCCGGTAGGAGAGCATTCATCGCGACGAGGTCGGCCTTGGCCGGCGACCCCGGCTGCGAGCGTCCGGCGACGGCGCGGGCGATCACGCGCCGAGTGTTGGTGTCGACGACCGGATGACGATCTCCGTAGGCGAAGACGGCCACGGCGCGCGCCGTGTAGTCGCCGATCCCCGTCAACGCCAGCAGGGCCTCGACATCGCGCGGGACGACGCCGTCGTGCCGATCACGGATTTCGACCGCCGCGCGGTGGAGCCACAGGGCACGCCGCGGGTACCCGAGGTTCGCCCACTGCCGCACCGCCTCGGCCGGAGGATCACCGGCGAGGGTCGCGGGTGTCGGCCACCGGCCGAGCCACGCCTCGAGGTGGGGGACCACGCGCGCGACCGGCGTCTGCTGCAGCATGAATTCGCTCACGAGCGTTCCCCACGCGCCGAAGCTCGGTGCCCGCCACGGCAGTTCGCGCGCGTTGCGTCGGTACCACGCGATCAGCGGGGCGGCGAGATCGGGCATCCGGACAGCCTACGTCCCACGCCACGTCCCGTATTCAGTCCGCACGCGCGGGAGTCGGCGACTCCGCTGCGGAAATCCGCGCGCGACCCGGGAGTCCCGCGCCCGGGAGACTGAATACGGTCCGTGATGGCCGCGACATCGGCGGCCGGATTAGGCTGGAAGGCATGCCCGAGCCCCGACCGCAGCCCCGCGGGATCCTCTTGGTGGACAAGCCGCAGGGCATCACGAGCCACGACGTCGTCTCCCGTGCCCGCCGCGCCCTGAACACCCGCAAGATCGGCCATGCCGGCACGCTGGACCCCATGGCCACCGGTCTGCTCGTGCTCGGGATCGGCCCGGCGACGCGCCTGCTGACCTTCATCGTGGGCCTCGGGAAGACCTACGAGGCGACCATCCGGCTCGGCGTCGCGACCGACTCGGATGATGCGGACGGCGTCGAGACGAGCCGTACGGATGCGACCGCGGTCACCGACGATCAGATCCGCGCCGGGATCACCCCGTTGACGGGCGACATCTCGCAAGTGCCCAGCACCGTCTCGGCGATCAAGATCGGCGGCAAGCGTGCGTACGACCTCGCCCGGGCGGGGGAGCACGTGGAACTGCGCGCGCGTGCCGTCACCGTCAGCCGCTTCGACATCGTTGCCGTGCGCCGGGAGGCGGGTGTGGTCGACGTGGATGTCGTCGTCGACTGCTCGAGCGGCACCTACATCCGGGCGCTGGCCCGCGATCTCGGCGCGGACCTCGGTGTCGGAGGGCACCTGACGGCGCTCCGCCGCACGCGCATCGGGCCGTTCGACGTGGCCGATGCCGTCGCCGAGATCGTCCCCGAGGTGGAGTTGCGCGCCGATGCGAGCGTCGCCGCCGACGTGCTCGGTGTCTTCGCGGTATCGGCGGAGGAAGCCCGCGATCTCCGGCACGGAAAGCGGCTCCCCGGGGCCGCGGCGCGGCTGACCCGCACGACACCCGCGGCCATCGCACCGGACGGGGAGCTCATCGGAATCGTCGAGCGTCGCGGCGACGACGTCAAAAGTGTCATGAACATGCCGCAGGGTGACGCATGATCGAGTGGTTCGCCCTCGTGCAGGTCGCCGTCGCCGTCGCCGTCGGGCTCGTCTGCGTGTCGCTCGGGCTCGCCGGGCGTCGTCCCAGCGACCTCAGCGTCGGCGGACTCGCGCTCATATTCCTGCTTCTCGTGGCACAGATCGTCGTGGCGATCGTTGCCCCGCTGACGGGCAACCCGCCGACCGGCAGTGCCCTGGAGTTCTGGGTCTACCTGGTCTCGGCCGTTCTCCTGCCGCCCGCTGCTGTCTTCTGGGCGCTCATCGAACGCAGTCGGTGGAGCACCGTGATCATGGGCATCGCTGCTCTGGCCGTCGCCGTCATGGTGTGGCGGATGCAGGTCATCTGGACCCTGCCGACGCTGTGAAGGCCCGCTCGCTGCGCGATTATCATGGACAGGTCATGTCAACGCCCCGTCCCCGAATGACCGGCATCGGCCGCGTCCTCGTGATCGTCTACGCGATCATGGCTCTCGCGGCGACCGGTCGCTCGTTCGTGCAGATCGTCGAAGACTTCGCCGGCGCCCCGATCGCCTACACACTGTCGGCGATCGCTGCGCTGGTCTACATCCTCGCGACCATCGCGCTCGTGCGCTCCGATTCGCACGCGTGGTACCTCGTGGCGTGGGTGGCGATCTGCTTCGAATTGGCCGGTGTGCTCATCGTCGGGACGCTGAGTCTCACGCATCCCGAGTTCTTCGCGCACGACGCGACGGTGTGGTCCGGCTACGGCTACGGCTACTTCTGGATTCCGCTGGCGCTGCCGTTCATCGGCATCTGGTGGCTCGTGACGTCCGGGCGAACCGATCCGGCGGCTGTCCCCGTCGTGGAGGGATCGAGCTGGTGATCGTCTTCCGTGATCCGGCAGATGTGCCCGCCGGTTTCGGCCCGAGCGTCGTGGCCATCGGCAAATTCGACGGCGTGCACTCCGGGCACCGTGCGGTGATCGATCGCGCCCGCGTGGCGGCCGCCGATGCCGGTGCGCGCGTCGTGGCCGTGACCTTCGACCGCAACCCGCTGAGCTTCCTGCGTCCCGAGCTGTGCCCGGAACCACTCGCGAGTCTCGATCAGAAACTGCGGCTTCTCTCCGCCGAGGGGATCGACGCCGTCCTCGTGCTCCGCTTCGACGCGGCGCTCGCCGATCTCGAGCCGCGCGCCTTCGTCGAGCACGTCCTCGTGGAGTCCCTCGGGGTGAAGACCCTCATGGTGGGCGACGACTTCCGTTTCGGTCGGGGCGGCGTGGGGGATCCCGATCTGCTGATCGCCCTGGGCGGCGAGTTCGGCTTCGCGGTCGATGTCGTCGGGGACGTGCACGGTGGGGGGCGGCGCGTGTCGTCGACCTGGGTACGTGATCTGCTGGATGCCGGCGACGTCGAGGGTGCTGCGCGCTTGCTCGGCCGGCCGCACGCCGTTCAGGGCGAGGTCGTGCACGGGCTCAAGCGCGGGCGTGAGCTGGGGTTTCCGACCGCGAACCTGTCGACGGACGCGGAGGGCTTCATCCCGGCGGACGGCGTGTACGCCGGCTGGTTGATCGACGAAGGCCCGGCAGCGGAGGGCACGCAACCGATCGGCGCCGTGACCCGGTACCCGGCGGCGATCTCGGTGGGCACGAACCCGACCTTCGATGACGTGCATGCGCGCCAGGTCGAGGCCTACGTCCTCGACGAGACGGACCTCGATCTGTACGGACACCGTGTGCAGATCCAGTTCACGCATCGTGTGCGCGGGATGCTGGCGTTCGACGGCATCGAGGCGCTGATCGATCGCATGGACCAGGACGTCGCGGAGATCCGCCGCGTCCTGGCCTGACGCGCGGAACTCAGTACGACGCGGCGTCGACCGCGCCGGTGGCCTGCTCGCCGGCATCCACTCGGCGTGCCTCACCGAGGATGACGGCGCTTCCGCTCGTGCCGAGCCGTGTCGCGCCGGCGGCGAGCATGGCGAGAGCATCCGCGTAGCTGCGGACCCCGCCGGAGGCCTTCACTTCGACATCCGCGCCGACGTTCGCGCGCATGAGTTCGACATGGGGGACGGTCGCGCCGCCACCGGCGAACCCGGTCGAGGTCTTGACGAAGTTCGCCCCGCCCGCCTCGGTCAAACGGCTCCCGCGTGCGATCTGCTCGTCGTCGAGCAACGCGGTTTCCAGGATGACTTTGGTGATGTGTCCGGATGCCGCCGCCACGACCGCGCGGATGTCGTCCGTGACGACATCGTCGAAGCCGGACCGCAGTGCGCCGATGTTCACAACCATGTCGAATTCGGTCGCCCCGTCGGCCAGAGCCTGCCGGACTTCGGCGACCTTGGCGGCGGTCGATGTGGTGCCGTGCGGGAATCCGATGACGGTGCCGACGGCGACGCCGGTACCCGTGAGACGCGCAACGGCGTAGGAGATATCGCTCGGGCGCACGCAGACGCTGAAGACGCCCCATTCCGCCGCGATGTCGAGTTCGGCGTCCACGTCGGCGCGGGTCAATTCGGGCTTGAGGATCGCGTGGTCAAGGGTGGCGGCGAGTGCGCGTTCGGTGATGGTGGCCATTCCTCCAGCGTACGCGCGTGGGCCTGTCGGGAGGACAGCGTGCGGCGACGTGGACCGCGGGTGAACAAAAGATAACGAATGGGTAACGTGAACCGCTAGGGTGGTCGAGACGACGTCGTCACAGCGTGAAGGAACCTCAATGACCGCACCGCCGCGGACCGATGGACTGCCGGCCCTGTTGATCGTGTGCGTGTTGGCCGTGGCCAGTGTGGTGATCGGGGCCATGGGGGTCGCGCCCAGCCGGGTCACGGCGGAAGAACTGCTCGGCGCGGCACGTGATCCGGGGGAGACGGCCTTCGTCGCCGGTCACCGTGGGGGCACGACCGCCGCACCGGAGAACACCCTGCCGGCTGTCCGCGAAGCCCTGCGCGCCGGCTTCGAGTACGTCGAAGTCGACCTCGTGCTGACCGCCGATGGTCATGCCGTCCTGATGCACGACAGAACCGTGGATCGCACGCCCGACGGGCAGGGGCCGGTCGCGGCTCTGACGCTCGACGAGGTGCGCGATCTCGACGCCGGTTCGTGGTTCTCGCCGGCCTTCGCCGGCACCCAGGTACCGACCGCGGAGGAGTTCCTCGATGTCCTGGCCGGCTCGCACGCCCGAGCGATTCTGGATCTCAAGGGCACCTGGACTCCGGAGGCGGCGGCGACACTGGTGGGCAGTCTGGTCGAGCGTGATCTCGAGCGGGTCGTGGCTGTCGCGAGCTTCGACGCGCGGACTCTGGCGTACGTGCAGGCACGTTCCGAGGTCGTCGCTCGCCTGATCAGCCTCAAGAAGCTGCCGAGCGACATCGCGCACGCGGTGCGACAGGTGGGAGCGCGCGGCATCCTGATCGGGAGGAAGGCCCTGGAAGCGCAACCCGAGGTGATCGACGAGTTGCACGCCGCAGGGCTGCGGGTGATCGTCTACACGCTCAATTCCGACACCCAGTGGGGGAGGGTCACCGATCTCGGCGTCGACGGGATCGTGACGGACGACGCGGGGCTGTTGTACTCGTGGCAGCAGGGTCTGGCCGACGGGTAGGGAATACCCCCGGGGGGTATTATTGTTGTCACCGAGGCGAGCGGTATCCGTTCCCGAGCACAGGAGATGACATGACGACTCAGACCTTCACGATCGACGGCATGACCTGTGGCCACTGCAGTGCAGCGGTCACGCGCGAGGTGCGAGGTGTCGCGGGTGTCGATGACGTCGCCGTCGATGTGGCGGCGGGAACCCTCACCGTCACGATGGATGGGGTGGCCGATGCGCAGATCGCCGCGGCGGTCAGCGAGGCGGGGTACACGCTCGTCGGCCGGAAGTGACATGACTCCCACAGATGCCCGCTCCGACGCGGTCCTCGATATCGAGGGAATGACCTGCGCCAGTTGCGTTGCGCGGGTGGAAAAGCGTCTCACCCGTGTCGAAGGCGTCGACGCCACGGTGAACCTCGCGACCGAAACGGCGCGCGTGAGCTTCCCGTCCGCCCTCGATCCCGACGAACTCGTCCAGGCTGTCCGTGCCGCCGGCTACGACGCCGTCGTGCGCCCTCGCACTGTTCCTGCCGAGGGCCACGTCGCCGGGGCTGACCACGCGCACGATCACGGCGACGTCGCCGGGCGCACGTCACTGCGAACCCGGCTGATCGTCAGCGCGGCACTCGCGGTCCCCGTGATCGCCGTCAGCATGGTGCCCGCGTGGCAGTTCCCGGGCTGGCAGTGGCTCTGCCTCGTGCTCACCACGCCGATCGTGCTGTGGGGCGGATGGCCGTTCCACCGCGCGACGTTCGCCGCCGGGCGTCACGGCGCGTTGACCATGGACACGCTGATCACCCTCGGCACCGGAGCTGCGTTCCTGTGGAGTCTCTGGGCGATGCTGTTCGGCACGGCCGGGCGGATCGGGCTCACCCACGATGCGGACCTGTTCGGCCCCGTCCACGACCCGAGCGCGCTCGTCTACTTCGAGGTGAGCGCGGCCGTCACGGTGTTCCTGTTGTTGGGGCGCGTTGTCGAGCAACGTTCCAAGCGCCGCGCCGGCGCAGCCGTTCAGGCGCTGCTCGCGCTGTCCGCTGCCGAGGTCGAGCTCGTCGACGGGTCCCGGATCCCGGTCGAGGATCTGCAGGTCGGGGACGACTTCCTCACGCGACCCGGCGAGAAGGTCGCGTCGGATGGCCGGGTCGCCCAGGGGCGCGCATCGGTCGACCAGAGCATGCTGACCGGTGAATCGGCCCCCGTGGAGGTCGGCCCGGGCGATGTCGTCACCGGTGGCACCCTCGCCGTCGACGGCCGATTGATCGTCACCGCCACGTCGGTGGGCGCCGATACGCGACTCGCGCACATGGCGCGCCTCGTCGAAGACGCTCAGGCGGGGAAGAGTCATGTCCAGCGCCTCGCCGATCGCATCTCGGCGGTATTCGTGCCGATCGTGATCGCGCTCTCGATCCTCACTCTGGTCGTCTGGGTCGGGCTCGGGGGTGGGATCGCAGCCGGATTCACCGCTGCTGTCGCGGTCCTCATCATCGCCTGCCCGTGCGCGCTCGGGCTCGCCACGCCGATCGCGATCCTGGTCGGCACGGGCCGGGGCGCGCAGCTGGGTGTCCTGATCACGGGACCCGAAGCGCTGGAGAGTGCCGACCGCATCGACACCGTCATCCTCGACAAGACGGGGACCGTGACGACCGGCGAGATGAGTGTGCGCGGCATCGACGTGCTCGATGCTGACACGGATGCCGACACGGTCGCCCACCTGGTGGCGTCGCTCGAGCACGCGTCCGAGCATCCCGTCGCGCGTGCGCTTGCCGCACTGAGCGCGACCCCGGCATCCGTCGAAGAGTTCACCGGCCACGCCGGCCGGGGCGTCACCGGCACCGTCGACGGACACGCCGTCTTCGCCGGTCGTCCCGCCTTCGCCGAAACGCACACCGGGGCGTTGCCCGACGTCGTGACAGCGGCCGTCCGCCGTGCGGAAGAGGCCGGTGCGACCGCCGTCGTGGCCGGATGGGACGGGCGTGTGCGCGCCGTCGTGACGGTCGCCGACACCGTCCGACCCGATAGTGCCGCGGCCGTCTCGTCCCTGCAGGGCATGGGGTTGCACGTTCTCCTCCTCACCGGAGACAACGCCGGCGCGGCCGCGACAGCGGCGCGCGCCGCCGGGATCGACGACGTGATCTCCGGGGTCTTGCCCGAAGGCAAGGTCGCCGAGATCCGCCGACTGCAGGCGGCGGGCCGCCGCGTCGCGATGGTCGGTGACGGCATCAACGACGCCGCGGCGCTGGCCACCGCCGACCTCGGGATCGCGATGGGCGGCGGGACGGATGCCGCGGTCCACGCGAGCGACATCGCGGTGACCGGCGTCGGGCTCGCCCCCGTCGTCACCGCGATCCGGCTCAGTCGGCGCACGATGGCGATCATCCGCGGCAACCTGTTCTGGGCGTTCGCGTACAACGTCGCCGCCCTCCCCCTCGCGGCGTTCGGATTGCTGAACCCGATGATCGCGGGAGCGGCGATGGCGTTCTCGAGCGTGTTCGTCGTGCTCAACAGCCTGCGCCTGCGGGCGGCGCCAGGTCGAGCGCGCTAGACTGGCGCCGAGGGCCTGTCCCATCTGTCGCCGCAGCTCGCAGAAGTGAGTACCCGCAGCCGGGTGGATCGGACCTCGTGCATTTCCCCCGCGGCGACAGTCGCGGACTCCGACCGACCGGTCATTCCGACCGGTTCCGCCGGCTCTCACCGGCATCCACGCTCAGGAGGAGCATGCCGCCCACGGCATCCACCGCATCTGCTCAGCGCGCGTCCAACAGACGGCGCAAGAGCTCTCCGGCGCGACGCGACGACGACGCGCCGCTCATCCCGATCCTCGCGCGCAAAGTGCGCGAGGTCGAGGCCAAGGCCCAGCGCGGCAAGCTCGGCCCGACCAACCGCGTCAAGTTCCAGGTGATCGCCTTCCTCGTCCGCGAGGAGCGCGCCCGCGTCAAATCCGATGAGTCCGTGCCCGCCGGCGCGCGTGCCGAGCTTCTCAAGCGCCTCGACGGTGTTGCCACGATCCTCGCCAAGACCGCCGCCCGCGATACGTCGCTGATCCAGCTGCTGGAAGTCGACCAGGCCACGACACCGGTCGCCAAGCGCATGCGGCGCGATTGGCTGCTGGAATCCGGCGCCGAACTCGCCGAAGACGAGCTGATCATCACCGACGTGGCCCCCGTGCAGACCCAGGTCGTGCCTGCGGCGCTCGCCGAACGTCAGGTCATCCCCGTCCAGATCGAGGCCCGACGCGAGTCGAACCCGTTCCTCGCGCCCGACGTGGCGCTGCGCGCTCCGTCCTCCACCGCCCGCCGTCGCCTCGACGGCTGGGAGCTGATGGGTCCGCTCTACAAGGCGTTCGAGACGGGCGCCGGTGGGTCTGCGGCTTCCATGGAGTTGCCGCCTGTGCCCGAGTTCGATCGCCTGTCGCCCAAGGGCCTGGAGATCATGCCGCACCAGTCGCGGTTCCTCGAGGCCGTCCGGGCCGGGCACCGCTCGTTCCTGCTGGCCGATGAACCGGGCCTCGGCAAGACCGCGCAATCGGTCGTGGCAGCATCCATCGCGAATGCGTACCCGCTGCTGGCCGTCGTGCCCAACGTCGTGAAGATGAACTGGGCACGTGAGGTCGAACGATGGACGCCGCAGCGGCGCGCCACGGTGATCTCCGGGGACGGTGGCGACATCGACGCGTTCGCGGACGTGTTCATCGTCAACTACGAGGTCCTCGACCGGCATCTGGCGTGGCTCAGCTCGATCGGGCTGAAGGGGATGGTCGTCGACGAGGCGCACTTCATCAAGAACCTCACCTCGCAGCGGTCGCAGAACGTTCTCGGTCTCGCCGCCCGCATCCGTGAGCAGGTGCGCGACCCGCTCATGCTCGCTCTGACGGGCACGCCACTGATCAACGACGTCGAGGATTTCGATGCGATCTGGCGTTTCCTCGGCTGGACCAACGGCGAGAAGCCGGGGCCGGAGCTCATGGAGCGCCTCGACGCGACGGGCCTGACCCCCGCCGACAAGGCGTTCTACCCCGAGGCTCGCGACGCCGTCATCTCGCTCGGCATCGTCCGACGCAAGAAGAAGGACGTCGCGGCCGACCTGCCCGACAAGCTCGTGGCCGATCTCCCCGTGGAACTCGACGACGACTTCGGACGTTCGATCCGCGCGGCCGAGCGCGAACTCGGCGATCGCATGGCGGCGAAGTACCGCCGGATCATCGAGGCGCGCGGCGACAAGGTCTTCCGTGGCGAATTCGATGAGGACATCGTGCGGCTCGTCGCGCACGGAGAACTCGAGGATTCCAAGGCTGCCGGCAACGGTGGCGACAATGTCTTCACGATGGTGCGCAAGATCGGTCAGGCCAAGGCGTTGCTGGCGGCGGACTACGCGGTGCAGCTGCAGCGATCGGTCGGCAAGGTCGTCTTCTTCGCGAAGCACATCGACGTGATGGATGCCGCCGAGGCGCATTTCGCATCGGCGGGGTTGCGGACGATCTCGATCCGCGGCGACCAGACGACCCCGGCCCGACAGCTCGCGATCGATGCCTTCAACAACGATCCCGACGTCGCGATCGCGGTGTGTTCGCTGACGGCGGCCGGCGTCGGTCTCAACATGCAGGCGGCGTCCAACGTCGTGCTCGCGGAGCTCAGCTGGACCGCCGCCGAGCAGACGCAGGCGATCGACCGCGTGCACCGCATCGGTCAGGACGAGCCCGTCACGGCGTGGCGGATCATCGCGGCGCACACGATCGACACGAAGATCGCCGAGCTGATCGATTCGAAGCAGGGCCTCGCGGCTCGCGCCCTCGACGGCGAACAGCTCGATCCGACCTCGAGCGACTCGGTCCAGATGTCTGCGCTCATGCACCTGCTGCGGCAGGCTCTCGGCACGCGTTGACGCAGCATCCGCACGATCGGGTTTTTGCCCGGTCGTGCGGATGGCCGTGCGGTGCCCCGGAGCGATAGTGTCGGGGGAGGCAGCGACGCCGTACGCAGATCACTGAAACAAAGGGTCCCCACATGAAGATCGGCATCCTCACCAGCGGCGGCGATTGCCCCGGACTGAACGCCGTCATCCGCGGTCTCGTGCTCAAGGGCACGACCAACTACAACGTCGAGTTCGTCGGCATCCGTGATGGATGGCGTGGCGTCGTCGACGGCGACTTCTTCCCGCTCACGCGGCACGAGGTCAAGGGCCTCTCCAAGGTCGGCGGCACGATCCTCGGCACGAGCCGCACGAATCCCTATGAGGGTCCGCGCGGCGGCGCCGAGAACATCAAGGCGACGATGTACGGTCACCGCCTCGACGGCATCGTGGCGATCGGCGGCGAGGGCACTCTTGCCGCGGCGAACCGCCTGTACAACGACGGCATCAACGTCATGGGTGTGCCCAAGACGATCGACAACGACCTCCGCGCGACCGACTACTCGTTCGGTTTCGACACGGCCGTCAACATCGCGACCGAGGCGATGGATCGCCTCCGCACCACGGGCGATTCGCACCAGCGATGCATGGTCGCCGAAGTCATGGGACGCCACGTCGGCTGGATCGCTCTGCACTCCGGGATCGCCGCCGGCGCCCACGTCATCTGCATCCCCGAGGTGCCGATGTCGATCGACGAGATCACCGCGCAGGTGCAGAAGGCCCACGACCGCGGCCGCGCGCCGCTGATCGTCGTCTCGGAGGGGTTCACTCTCCAGGGCATGGATGAGGCGTACAGCGACAAGGGCCTGGACGCGTTCAACCGCCCGCGCCTCGGTGGCATCAGCGAGATCCTCGCGCCCGAGATCGAGCGCATCACGGGCATCGAGACCCGTGCAACGGTTCTCGGCCACATCCAGCGGGGCGGTTCGCCGTCGGCCTTCGACCGCGTGCTGGCGACTCGGCTCGGCCTGCACGCCGCGGACGCGGTCGTCGAGGGCGCGTGGGGCCAGATGGTGTCGATGAAGGGCACCGACATCGTCCGTGTCCCCTTCGAGGAGGCCCTGGGCGAACTGAACACCGTCCCGATCTACCGCTACGAAGAGGCCGCCGCTCTCTTCGGCTGACCCCCACCCGTCGTCCCACTTGGGGCGGCCCTTGTCCCACTTTCGGCATACCTTGTCCCACTTGTGGTCGATTCTGACGCCAGAAACCAGCCACAAGTGGGACAAGGGTCGGTTGTGGACCGGAGCTTCCTCCACAATGTGAGGCTTCGCCGCGTCATCCACCGATCGCACCGCAGGGTGCCCGCTCGCGGGGCGCGCGGACGACGATGGGCGGATGCCGGCATCCGACGATCCTGCCGCACTCCTTCCTGCGGCGTTCACTGTTGCGCAAGCGCGCGCGGTCGGCGTTGAGCGAGGACGACTGCGCGGGCTGGCCTACACCACCCCGTTTCATTCCGTCCGAGTGCGGGGCGCCGTAGAGGCGAACTCGCTGACGGCGTCGTGTCTCGCATTCGTGCCGCGGTTGACGGACGGACAGTTCTTCAGCCATGAGACGGCGCTCGTCCAGCACGGCGTGCCGATGCCGGAGTGGCCCTATCGGCCTGCCGTGCATGTGTCCGCGTACCGGCCCGCACGCGAGCCACGCACGCGCGGCATCATCGGGCATCGGCTGCAGCTTCGTGAACCGGCATTCGCGGTCATCGGCGCCCTTCCGATCGAGAATCCGGTGCGCGCATGGCGGCAGGTGGGGAGGCTATGGAGCTTCGCCGATCTCGTCGCGGCGGCTGACTTCCTCATTTCCGGGGATCGTCCTCTCGCGGCGGTCGAGGATCTGCGCGCGGAGATCGCCACCATGGGCGATGTGCGAAGCGGGATCCTCGCCCGTTCGTTGCGCGCCGTGCGTTTCGGGGTGCGGTCGCCGCGTGAAACGCGACTGCGGCTCCTGCTTGGGGATGCAGGATTCCCCGAGCCGGCCGTGGGGTGGAATCTGTTCGACGACCGCGGCGAGTTCGTCGCTGAACTCGACCTGGCGTTCCCGCGCTATCGCGTGGCGATCGAGTACGACGGCCGCGTGCACGCGGAGGATGCCGCGCAGTTCGCACGGGATGCGGACCGGTGGGCTGCCATCCGGGACATGGGGTGGGATCACCGACGTGTGCTGTCGCATCACATGGGCAGCGGTGGACGTGCTGCCGTGGCGATTGTTCGTGATGCGCTGACGCGGGCGGGGTGGACGCCAGGCCGGTGACCGCCGATCGCTGGCCTCGCTGACCGGGCGTTGCGCGCTGCCGACCGGGCGTCGTCCCCCGCATCCTTCACCCTGCCGTCGCGTGCGCCGCCGCATCCTGCCGCCTCGCCCTCGCCCTCGCCCTCGCCCTGACAGCATGTCCCAAAAGTGGCTGAAATTCCGCGCCGAAACCAGCCACAAGTGGGACACAGGTTGCCCAAAGTGGGACACAGGCTGCCCAAAGTGGGACACGCGCGGCAGCCGCAGGGGCGGCAGCTGCGGGGATCAGTCGGCGAGGTCGAGGACGTCCAGCAGCCAGGCGAGTTCGAACGCCCGCTGGCGCCACGCGTTGTACCGGCCGCTGACACCACCGTGACCGGCGACCATCTCGCACTTCAGCAGCGCGTCGGCGCCGACGGCGCGCAGACGCGCCACCCACTTGGCCGGCTCGACGTAGAACACGCGGGTGTCGTTGAGCGACGTCGCGGCCAGGATGCGCGGATACGCCACATCCGTCCGGACGTTCTCGTACGGCGTGTAGGACTTCATGTACGCGTAGACCTCGGGATCGTGCAGCGGGTCACCCCACTCATCCCACTCGATCACGGTCAACGGCAGCGACGGGTCCAAGATCGTCGTCAGCGCGTCGACGAACGGCACGTCAGCCAGGATGCCGGCGAACATCTCGGGAGCGATGTTCGCGACCGCGCCCATCAGAAGTCCCCCCGCCGAGCCGCCTTCGGCGACCATGCGATCGGGTGTGGTGACGCCCGAAGCCACCAACTCGTGCGCGCAAGCCACGAAGTCGGTGAACGTGTTGCGCTTGTGCCCGAGCTTCCCGTCCTCGTACCACTGCCGGCCCATCTCGCCGCCACCGCGGACGTGCGCGACGGCGAAGATCACACCACGGTCGAGCATCGACAGTCGCGCGACCGAGAAGCCGGGTTCGATCGAGTGTTCGTACGAACCGTAGCCGTACAGGTGCACGGGCCGCGGACCGTCCCCGGGCGTGCCGAAGGACGTCTTCCACACGAGTGAGATCGGTACCCGCACGCCGTCGGATGCCGTCGCCCACACCCGCGATTGCGCGTAGTCGTCGGCGTCATAGCCGCCGAGCACCGGCTGGCGCTTGCGCAACAGGAACTCACCCGTCGCGACGACATAGTCGTACACGGTGCCCGGGGTCACGAACGACCCGTAGCCGAGGCGCACGAGCGGCGGCGCCCATTCCGGGTTACCTGCGGCGCCGGCCGAATACAGCTCCTCGGCGAAGTCGAGTTCGTCGACGCGGTCCGTCGCATAGTCGAGCATGCCCATGCGGGCGAGGCCCTCGCGCCGGTAGGACACCACGCCCCAGTCGCGGAACGCCGAGACGTCCAGCAGCCTGCGGCCGGGCTCGTGGGCGAGCACGACCGCGCGTGGGCCGGTCGGATTGGCCGCCGAGACCCGAACGAGCTCGAAGTCGAGAGCGTCGTGGTTGTGCAGGATGTACAGCACGTCCTCGCCGTCCACGACCGCGTGGGTCGCGGAGTACTCGACCCCCTCGCGCCGCGGCCAGATCGAGCGCGGCTCGGAGCGGAGGTCGGCGGCATCCACGAGGTACTCCTCGGAGGTGATCGACGACCCCACTTCGATCACGAGGTAGCGCTGGCTCCGCGTGAAACCGGCTCCCACCCAGTACCGCTCGTCAGACTCGTGGAACAGCGTCACATCGTCGGATGCCGGCGTTCCCACTTCATGCAGCCACACGGTGTCGGGCCGCCAGGCATCGTCGACCGTCGTGTAGACGACGAAGCGCCCGTCGGGGGAGAACATGGCTCCGGACGAGGTCTGCTCGATCACATCGGGCAGGTCCTTCCCGGTGCCGAGATCGCGGATGCGCAGCGTGTAGCGCTCATCGCCCTCGCTGTCGACGCCGTAGAGCAGGAGCGTGCCGTCGACGGAGACGTCGAAGCTGCCGAGCGAGAAGAACTCCAACCCGTCGGCCTCGATGTTGCCGTCCAGGAGCACCTGCTCGCCCGGCACATCGACTCCGGGGGAGAGGACCGGCGGTGTCCAGTCGGCGGGGTCGGTCAGTGGCGCGCGACAGTGGATGCCGTACTGCTGTCCTTCGACGGAGCGACCGTAGTACCACCAGTCACCCTCTCGCGTCGGTACCGAGAGGTCGCTTTCGAGCGTCCGCGACTTGATTTCCTGGAAGATGCGTTCCCGCAGGGGTTCCAGCGCCGCGGTGCGCGCCTCCGTGTAGGCGTTCTCCGCTTCGAGGTGAGCGATGACTTCGGGGTCATCCTTCGCGCGCAACCATTCGTACTCGTCGACGACCTCATCGCCGTGGTGGATGCGGGTGATCGGGCGGACGGGGGCGACGGGCGGGAGAAGCGTGGTCACTCTGCAACGGTAGCCGACGCCCAGATCCGACGGCCCGGGTTCTGTGATCGAGCGCGGGTATGGGAGTATTTTCCTCGTCCGGTTGCCGGAACATGAACCCACGGTGAACTCTTCGTTCGCACTCGCCGATCGCCTCGGCATTCCCACATCCTCTGACGGAAAGCGAACTGTGGAAACGGCTGTACTGATCGTCGTGCTGGTGATCGCCCTGGCGCTGTTCTTCGACTTCACGAACGGCTTCCACGACACCGCGAACGCGATGGCCACGCCCATCGCCACCGGAGCCCTCAAGCCCAAGGTCGCGGTGCTGTTGGCGGCCATCCTGAACCTCGTCGGAGCGTTCCTGTCGACCGAGGTGTCCAAAACGATCTCGCACGGCATGATCAACGAAGAGGGGATCGACGCGGGTACGTTCTTGCCGATCATCTTCGCGGGTCTGGTCGGTGCGATCACCTGGAACATGCTCACGTGGTTGCTGGGACTGCCGTCCAGCTCGTCGCACGCGCTGTTCGGCGGTCTCATCGGGGCGACGGTGGTCGGCGCGAGCGCCGCGGCGATCGACTTCGGCGTCGTGCTCAGCAAGGTCGTCCTCCCCGCGTTGATCGCACCCTTCACGGCCGGGGTCATCGCGTTCCTCGTGACCCGTCTCGCCTACGCGATCACGCGCCGCTACGACGGCAAGCCCGACGGTCGCGACGGTTTCCGCTGGGGACAGATCTTCACCTCCTCGCTCGTCGCGCTCGCGCACGGAACGAACGACGCACAGAAGACGATGGGCGTCATCACGCTCGCTCTCATCACGGCAGGGCTCCAGGACGGTGACCACAGCGACCCGCAAACGTGGGTCATCTTCGCCTGCGCATTCACGATCGCCCTCGGCACCTACATGGGTGGCTGGCGCATCATCCGCACGCTCGGCAAGGGACTCACCGACGTCAAGCCGGCGCAGGGTTTCTCAGCCGAGTCCTCGACGGCCGCCACGATCCTCGCCTCGAGCTTCTTCGGCTTCGCCCTGTCGACGACGCAGGTGGCATCGGGGTCGGTGATCGGCTCGGGTCTCGGCCGCCGCGGTTCCGTCGTCCGGTGGCGCACCGTCGGGCGCATCGCCGTCGGCTGGGTGCTGACGTTGCCGGCGGCCGGCGCGGTCGGCGCGGCGGCGGCCCTGATCGTCGTCTGGCTGGGGCCGCTGTGGGGAGTGCTCGTCGGGACCGTCATCGCGGTCACGATCATCCTCGCGATCTTTGCGCGGTCGCGCCGCAACGCGGTGGATGCCGGCAACGCCATGAGCGAAGTCGCGGATTCGGGCCTGGCCGTCAAGGTCAAGCGCAATCCGCCGCCGACCCGCAAGCAGCGACGGAAGGACCAGAAGTGATCGATTGGCTCGCCTTCCTCCAGGTGTTCGCGGCGGCGCTCGCCGGCGCCATGGTCATCGTCGGCTTCTACGCGACGGGCTTGCGGCTGCTCGTCCGCGCGGGGCGCTCGCCGGTCGTCGCCCCGGCGGAGTTCACCGATGCGATCACCGTGATCACCGAGAAGGAAGCTCGTCGCGCAGCGAAAGCGTCCGCGAAAGCTGCGAAGAAGAGCCCGCTCACCGCGGGGCAGAAGCAGATCGCCCTGGTCGGTGCCTACGCGTCGTTCGCTGTCTGCGCACTTACCGTGCTCGGCGGATTGACGCTCATCGTCATCCACTGAGCGTCGGAGGACGGTTCTAGGCTGACCGCATGGTCGATACGCCCACCGATGCCGTCGCCGCGACACCCGTGCAGTTCGGGCGCTACGCCCCGGCGCAGCGCACGATCCTCCATCTGTCCGACACGCACCTGCTCGACGGTGGGCGCTTGCTCGGCGGACGCTATGACACCGCGGCGAACCTTGCGCGCACGCTCGATGCGCTCGAGCGGCTGAGTATCCGGCCGGACGCGATCGTGTTCACGGGTGATCTCACCGACCTCGGCGAACCCGGGGCGTATACGGCCCTCCGGGCGGCCGTCGAGCCGGTCGCGGCGCGGCTGGGCGCCCCGGTGATCTGGGTGGCGGGCAACCACGACGAGCGCTCCGCGCTGCGCGCGGGATTGCTCGATGCGCCGCCGACCGATGAGCCGGTCACGGGCGTGTGGGATCTCGGCGGTCTCCGCCTGGTCGCACTGGATTCCACGGTCCCGGGCTGGCATCACGGCGATCTCGACCCGGCTCAGCTCGACTGGCTGCGCGCGGTCCTGTCCGAGCCCGCGCCTCTCGGGACGATCCTCGCGCTGCATCACCCGCCGCTTCCCAGCCACATCCCGTTCTTCGACATCCTCGAACTGCGGCATCAGGACGAATTCGCCGCGGCGATCGCGGGATCGGATGTCCGCGCGATCATCGCCGGCCACCTCCACTACTCCACGGCAGGCACGTTCGCGGGGATCCCCGTGAGTGTCGCCTCGGCCACCTGCTACACGATGAACCTGCAGCGGCCGCCCGCCGAGGTCAACGGGATGGATGCCGGGCAGTCCTTCCATCTCGTCCACGTGTACGACGACACCATCACGCATGCCGTGGTGCCGGTGGTCGAGGAGGCGACCGCCGACTACTTCTCGGCGGAGTGGATCGAACGGATGGCCGCGCTCAGCCCTCAGGAGCGGCTGGAGGCCTTCTCGCGAAAACCGGTCTAGCACCCACCGCGGCGTATGGCGGGCAGTCGCGGATATACACACCGTCTATCGGCTCGTGCCGGGTGCGCGGCTAGGCTCGACAGCATCCGATCCGCAGACGTGACCCACAAGGACACCACCATGGCACTGGACGCAACGACGCGTACCGAAACAGATTCCCTCGGCTCCCTCGAGATCCCCGCCGATGCCTATTGGGGCATCCACACCGCGCGGGCGCTGGAGAACTTCCCGATCTCGATGCGGCCGATCTCGGTCTACCGCGATCTCGTGAAGGCTCTCGCGATGGTCAAGCAGGCATCCGCCCGAGCCAACCTCGAGATCGGGGTCCTCGACGCCGACAAGGCCGATCTGATCGACCGGGCGGCGCAACGGGTCATCGATGGGGAGTTCCACGACCAGTTCGTCGTCGGCGTCGTCCAAGGGGGCGCCGGCACATCCACGAACATGAACGCGAACGAGGTCATCACCAATATCGCGCTCGAGATGGCCGGCCGCCCGAAGGGCGACTACGCGTTCCTCTCGCCGATCGACCACACCAACCGTTCGCAGTCGACCAACGACGTCTACCCGACGGCCGTCAAGGTCGGACTGAGCCTCGACCTCAAATCGCTCCTCGAAGAGCTCGACCTGTTGCGTCGGTCCTTCCTCGCCAAGGCGGTGGAGTTCCACGACATCCTGAAGATCGGCCGCACGCAACTTCAGGATGCCGTCCCCATGACCCTCGGTCAGGAGTTCCACGGGTTTGCGACCACCCTCGGGTACGACCATCAGAGACTCACCGAGAACGCGAATCTGCTGTACGAGATCAATATGGGAGCGACCGCGATCGGCACCGGCATCACGACGCATCCCGCGTACGCCACGGCGGTGCTGCGACACCTGCGCGAGATCACCGGGCTCGATCTCGCGACCGCCGACGACCTCGTCGAAGCCACCAGCGACACCGGATCGTTCATGTCGTTCTCCTCGACCCTCAAGCGCAACGCGATCAAGCTGTCGAAGATCGCCAACGACCTGCGCCTGCTTTCGAGCGGTCCGCAGGCCGGATTCGGCGAGATCAACCTCCCCGCACGCCAGGCGGGATCCAGCATCATGCCTGGCAAGGTCAACCCGGTCGTCCCGGAGGTCGTCAATCAGGTGGCATTCGCGGTAGCCGGTGCCGATCTGACCGTCACGATGGCCGTCGAGGGCGGGCAACTTCAGCTCAACGCGTTCGAGCCGATCATCGCGCACTCCATCTTCCAGTCGATCACCTGGATGCGGCGGGCCATGCGCACGTTCCGGGTGAACTGCGTCGACGGGATCACCGCGAACCGTGAACGGCTCGGCGCCATGGTCGGCTCATCGGTGGGAGTCGTGACGGCGCTCACCCCCTTCCTCGGGTACGCCGCGTCGGCGGCTCTCGCCAAGACGGCCCTGCTCACTCATCGCAACGTCGGCGACCTCGTGGTGGAGGCAGGGCTCATGTCGCGCGAAGACGTCGACAAGCAGCTCTCGCCGGCACGGTTGTCGGGTCTCGAGGCGATCACGCAGGCGATTCCGATCATCCAGCCTGTCGAGAATCTCGTCGAAGGCTAACGGCGCGGTTGCTGGTGTCCGCGGCGCGGTCCGGCTAGCGTCGGAGGGCAGCGCGACGAGCGTTCGCCCATCGACACGGAGGCTCTCATGACCGATCCGAACCACCCCGCTCCCGACGCGCAGCCGCCGGTGGAGCCGCCCGTCTACACGGCTCCCGCCGCAGACCCGACGTACGCACCGCCCGCACCGCCCGCCGCACCGCAGGCTCCTGCGTACGGTGAGTATGCCGCGGCGCCGCCCGCCGCGCCTGCCTACGCCGACAACGGCTACGCTGCGGCTCCCGCCTACTCGGCCGGGTACCCGGCCGCGCCCACGCCCGGCCGCACGATGGGCATCGTCGCCCTCGTCCTCGCGATCGTGCCGATCGGCCTGCAGGTCGTCGGTCTCATCCTCGGCATCGTCGCGCTCGTCCAGAGTCGCAAGGCGGGGCAGAAGAACGGCATCGCGCTGGCAGCGATCATCGTCAGTTCGGTGTTGATCGTGCTCGGCATCATCGCGACGATCGCGGTCGTCGCGTGGTTCGCAACGCAGGGCACCGATCTCGTGAACCAGGTCACCCAGTGCCAGGCTGACCCGTCGGGTTCGGTCGTCTTCAACGGTGTGACCATCAGCTGCCAGGAGCTCCTGGAGCAGTCGAACCGCTGAGACCTCAGTCGAGGATGCGGCAGTGCGTCGTGAGGCTGCCGATTCCATCGACGCCGACTGTGACGGTCGAGCGATCGCGGAGGAAGATCTGGGGGTCGCGGGAGTACCCCGCGCCCCCCGGACTTCCGGTGGAGATGAGCGTCCCCGGGAGCATCGTCGCCGAGCGCGAGAGGTGCGAGATGAGGGTCGCAACCGAGCGCACCATCTGCCCGGTGGAGGCATCCTGAACGGTCTGCCCGTCCACGACGGCCCAGATGTGCAGATCCTGCGGGTCGTCGATCTCGTCGGCGGTGACGACGAACGGCCCATTCGGGGTGAAGCCGTCGAACGACTTGCAGCGTGACCACTGGGCCTCGGAGAACTGGATGTCGCGCGCGGTGATGTCGTTGACGACCGTGTACCCCCACACGTGCGACAGCGCGTCTGCCTCGCTGACATCCTTGGCCGCACGCCCCATCACGACTCCGAGCTCGGATTCGTAGTCGATCGACTCGCTGAGGCTCCGCGGCCAGGTGGTTGTGTTCTCGTGTGCCGCGAGAGAGTTCGGCCAGAGCACGAAGACCGTCGGCGCCGAGTCCGTTTTGAGCCCCAGTTCGCTGGAGTGCGCCGCGTAGTTCAACCCGATCGCGAGAACGACCGGAGGCGCATCGACAGCCGGGCCGAAGCGAAGGCCCTCCACGGGGATGCCGGCAACCTCGGTGGCTGCCTTCTCGACGCGGCGGCGCAGGTCGTCGCCGCCGTCGATGAGCTGCTGTAATCGGCTCGGTGCTCCGGCGAACAGCGGGGCGACCAGGACGGCTTCGTCGCTGCGCACGACCGCCAGCTGGTGATCCGAATCCCCGGGGACGATCACATGAGCCACACGCATCCCGCCAGACTACGCGAGCGAAAAGACTCAGCGCCCGGTGCCGCGGCGATGCCTGCGTGTCTCCCGGGCGCTGAGTTGGCCTGGTTCATTCTCTGCGCGCCCTGGAGACCCTGTCAAGGGTGCCCCGCGCGGCGTCTCGTGCTTGGATGGAGGTATGACTGATGACCGCACCAAGCCTGAATTCGACGCTCCCGCCGGCCCTGCGCCCACCGAGCTCGTCATCCGCGACCTGATCGTCGGAGACGGGGCCGAGGCCAAGCCCGGCGACACCGTCACCGTTCACTACGCCGGTGTCGAGTACGACTCCGGCGAAGAGTTCGACTCGTCGTGGGGACGCGGAGAGTCCATCCAGTTCCCGCTGCGCGGCCTCATCCAGGGGTGGCAGGACGGTATTCCGGGGATGAAGGTCGGCGGACGCCGTGAACTCGTCATCCCGCCGCACCTGGCCTACGGCCCGGCCGGTGGACACTTCCTCGGCGGAAAGACACTGATCTTCATCATCGATCTGCTCCAGGTCGGCTGACCCGACCAGAACCCGAAGAGGCGGATGCCGGACGTCGTCCGGTCATCCGCTTCTTCGCGTCCGGACGTCGTTCACAAGAATTTTTCCATTCGAGGGAATGGAATCCGTGCGCGCGCGCGTTACACCCCAGCAGTACTTCCCCGTCACTTTCCGAAAGGGCCACCATGACCAACTCCACGCTTCTCGAGATCCCCGGCTACAAGGCCGGTACCTGGGTGCTGGACCCCGCTCACAGCGAGGTCACCTTCTCCGTCCGTCACATGATGATCTCGAAGGTGCGCGGCTCCTTCGGCCTGAAGAGCGCGACGATCGTCGCACCCGAAAACCCCCTCGAGGCGAGCGTGACGGCATCGGCCGAGACCGCATCCATCAACACCAAGGATGAGGGACGCGACACGCACCTCCGCTCCGCCGACTTCTTCGACGTCGAGCAGTACCCGACGATCGATTTCGTCTCGACCGGCGTCCGCGTCTCGGGCGGCGACTTCCTCGTCGACGGTGACCTGACGATGCACGGCGTCACCCAGCCCGTCACCTTCGAGGTCGAGTTCGGCGGCTTCGGCACCGACCCGTGGGGCAACTACAAGGCCGGCGCGACCGCCAAGACGGTCGTCAACCGTGAAGACTTCGGCCTCACCTGGAACGCCGCACTCGAGACCGGTGGCGTTCTCGTCGGCAAGGACGTGACCATCACGCTCGACCTGCAGGGCTCCGTCCAGGCGTGACCTGACGATTCGACGCGGGGGTGGATGCTGCGGCATCCGCCCCCGCTTTCGTGCGCGCGCCGAACCGCAGACGGTCCTGTGCGAGCAGAATGCCGAGGAAAACGATCACGGCACCGATGGGTTCATTCCACGTGAGCGTCTCGCCCAGGATCACGACGCCGAGAAGCACACCGACGACCGGGGTGATGTAGGTCACGGTCGATGCGCGGGTCGGCCCCCACGCGCGCAACGTGTTCTGGTTCCAGATGTACGCGACGCCGGTGCCCAGGCAACCCAGGAGCACGACGCTTCCCACGATCCACGGATCGAGCCGCACCGGCGAGAGCACCAGTACCGGGGTGAGGAGCAGCATGATCGCTGCGCCGAGACCGATGTTGAGGAATGAGAACACCAGCGCACTCATCCCGGTGTTCGAGACGAATCGGCGCATGTACGCGAGGCTGAAGCCGTAGCAGGCGGTGGCGCCGAGGATTGCGAGTTGTGCCACCACGCTCTGCGAGAGGTCCCATCCCTGCCACGGGGCGATGATCACCATCACCCCGAGAATCCCGACGAGGATGCCGGCGATCTGCATCGGCTTCAACTTCTCGACCCGGAACACAGCCCATGCCATGAGCGCTGTCATGATCGGCGTCGTCGCGTTGTAGATGCTCGCGAGGCCGCTCGTCACGTGCTGCTGCGCCCACGAGAACAGCAGGAAGGGGATGACACAGAACGACACGGCCAGCACGCTCATGTGAATCCAGACGACGAGACGGCGGGGGAGCCGGTCGCGGCGCAGCACAACGAAGATCCCGAGCGTGAGCGCGCCGAGGATCAGGCGCGACCAGGCGACCTGGGCGGGGGAAATGCCGGTCAGCGCGACCTTCATGAACAGGAAGCTCGACCCCCAGACGATTCCGCACAGGACGAACTGGACGGCGATCGACAGTGGCGAGCCGGTCACGGCGTCGCGGGTCGGGGAAGAGGTGTTCACGCGGCGACTCTATGGCGCTTCGCCGTCGCCCGATGCCCGTGCCGAACGCGACGACCGAAAACCGCCGGTGTCCGGCAGTCCGGCTACGGCGCCGCATGCTCGGCGTCGTACGAGCGGAATCGTGGGCTGAGGCGCACGAGTGTCGCCGTCAGGGCCACGATGATCATCCCGCCCAGCGCGGGGGAACCACAGCGCCGTGCTCCACACGCGGGCGAATGCCGGGCTGGCCGAGAAGGGTCGCAGATCGATGAAGGTATCGCGACTCAGGCGGGGCGTCGTTCGAGCCTCTGGGCTGGTAGACTCTTCAGGTTGCCGTTGGATCGGCCGCGGATAAAGAGAGCCCCCACATCAGGTGTCGGGCGCCGCGCAACTAAGAGGAAGGGGATCACCTATGGCACTGGAAGCAGACGTCAAGAAGGCGATCATCGAAGAGTACGCGACGCACCCCGGTGACACCGGATCCCCCGAGGTGCAGGTCGCGATGCTGACGCAGCGTATCAAGGACCTCACCGAGCACCTCAAGGAGCACAAGCACGACCACCACTCGCGTCGTGGTCTGTTCCTCATGGTCGGCCAGCGGCGTCGCCTGTTGGGTTACCTCCAGGACATCGACATCACGCGCTACCGTTCGCTCATCGAGCGTCTGGGCCTGCGTCGCTGAGCATCAGCGTCTAGCGTTCAATCGCGCAGAACATTCTTGAGAGAGCCGCCCTACGGTGTAGGGCGGCTCTCGTCGTTCCCGCCCGGATCAGCCGGGCGGGAACGGGCGCGGGGATTCGCGCGGGCGACGGGATCCGGTGGGGTCGTTGCGGTGGCCTTCGCGGCCGGCGAGAGTCGGGTCGTCGAAGAGCCACGCCGGACGCGGTTCGATCAGCGGCCGCAAGATGCGGCGCACCGGCGCCGTCGCGAGCGCCAGCGCGATCAGCACCGACAAGACGATGACCGCCGGCAACCACAGCCAGGTGGGCTCGGCGTCGCGGAGGATGCCTGTTTCACGGAACGGGTACAGGACGAACGAGTGCAACAGGTAGACGTACATCGTGTACTGGCCGAGGTGCGTCCACCGGTGCTGGCCCCGCGGCACGAGGGCCAGGAAGGCGACGCTCAGCGCGAGCGCGATCACGATGAGACCGAGACGCACACCGCCCGCCCACCACTCGGTGCCGCCGAGCGCGGCGTAGCCGGCGTCGTAGAAGAGCCATTCGCGGAGGTTCACCGCGCGCCACACGTCGACGAAGAACCAGGCGACGAAGCCGGCGACGGCGAACGTGCCGAGCGCCGCGATGCGCACCCACCACCGTTGGCGGCGCAGCAGGTCGAGTTTCTCCAGGATGCTGTGATGGCGCAGCCACCATCCGAGCGTGAAGAAGGGGAGTAGTCCCAGCGTGCGCGAAAGCGACAGGGTTGAGTCGATGTTCGGCCAGTAGCCGACCAGGATCGAGATCCCGACCGTCCAGACGAGAGGCCAGCGAAGGAGGGCGAGGTAGGGAAGGACCAGCCGGAAGATCGCCAGTGCCAGCAAGAACCAGAGCGTCCACGACGGTTGGGTGGGATTCGGATTGGCCTGGCCTTCCACGATCCACTTCGTGAGAGTCCAGAGGCCTTCGAAGATCACGTAAGGCACGACGATGTCGGTGAGCACGCGCGCCATCTGGCGGCGGTTCGGGGAGTCCGACTTGGAGAAGTATCCCGAGATGATCGCGAACGCGGGCATGTGGAATGCGTAGACGACCAGGTACAGCGCCAGGGCGAAATCACTGTCGTACGTGAGGCGCTGGGTCGCGTGGCCGAGGACCACGAGCACGATGCAGGCGAACCGCGCGTTGTCCCACAGCGGTACGCGGCGACGCGGGCGGGTGATCGCGCCGGTGCTCGTGCCGACCGCGCCAGTCGTCATGTCGCTCCGTCTGTCTGGGGAGGTCTCAGCCTACCGAGCCTGCGCCGGCGTGGGTTCGGCGCCCCGGCGGCGTGTAGCGTCGGGTCTCCCGCGGGTGATCGCACTCCGGTACAGGAATCGAGGAACGATGACCGCCGCAGAGCTGACCCTCGGAGTGATCGGGACATCCCGAAAGCCCGACGAACGACGCGTGCCGATCCACCCCGGTCATCTCGAGCGGATCCCCGCAGATCTCCGGGCTCGGATGATTCTGGAGGAAGGGTACGGTGAGCGGTTCGGGGTGTCCGATGACGACCTGCGTGTGCTCGTCGGAGAGCTCGCGCCGCGCGCGGCCGTGCTCGCCGCCGCCGAGGTGGTGCTCCTCCCCAAGCCGCAGCACGCGGATCTCCTCGAGATGCGTGACGGCCAAACCTTGTGGGGCTGGCCGCATCTGGTCCAGGATGCCCGCATGACGCAGCTCGCGATCGACAAGCGACTGACGGTCATCGCATTCGAAGCCATGCAGCTCTGGGGCCCGGATGGGTCGTTCGGATTGCACGTCTTCCACATCAACAACGAGATCGCCGGGTACGCCTCGGTGTTGCACGCCTTGCAGTTGTGCGGCACTACGGGCGATTACGGTCGGCGCCTCACGGCGACCGTGATCGGTTTCGGCGCGACGGCGCGCGGCGCGGTCACGGCGCTGCGTGCCCACGGGGTGCATGACATCCGCGTTCTGACCAATCGCCGCACCGCCGCGGTCGCCGCGCCCATCCACGCTGCGCAGATGATCCAGTTCGACCATGACGACGGCCCGTACCTCAGCGAGGTCATCACGGATGATGGGCGGGTGGATCTCGCGCCCTTCCTGGCCGAGACCGACATCGTCGTCAACTGCACGCTGCAGGATCCGAACCGGCCGCTTTTGTATCTGCGCGAATCCGACCTCGGCGCTTTCCGGCCGGGGAGTCTGATCGTCGACGTGTCGTGCGATGAAGGCATGGCCTTCGAATGGGCCCGTCCGACGAGCTTTACCGACCCGATGTTCACCGTCGGGGGCACGATCGACTACTACGGCGTCGATCACAGTCCGTCCTACCTCTGGAACTCCGCGAGTTGGGAAATCAGTGAGGCGCTCCGCAGGTTCGTGCCGATCGTGATGGCCGGCCCCGCGGCGTGGGCGTCGAGCGAGACGATTCGGCGTGCGATCGAGATTCGCGACGGAGTGGTCGAGAATGGGGCGATCCTCGACTTCCAGAACCGCGGCGTCGACTACCCGCATCCGCTCAGCGACTGACGGGGAATATTCGGCCGAGCACGACGCTTGAGTAGGGTGTATGCAAATGCATGGAAAAGGCGAGGGGACATCGTGAACGAGATCACGCATCAGATGCACTTCGGCATCTTCACTGTCAGCGACATCACCGAGGACCCGACCACCGGGCGGACTCCGAGCGAGGCGGAGCGCATTCGGGCGACGGTCCAGATCGCGAAGCATGCCGAAGACGTCGGCCTCGACGTCTTCGCGCTCGGCGAACACCACAATCCGCCGTTCTGGTCGTCCTCTCCGACGACGACGCTGGCCTACATCGCTGCCCAGACCGAGCACCTCGTGCTGTCGACGGCAACGACGCTCATCACGACGAACGACCCCGTGAAGATCGCCGAGGATTACGCGATGCTCCAGCACCTGTCGGGCGGCCGCATGGACCTCATGCTCGGGCGGGGCAACACCGGCCCGGTCTACCCGTGGTTCGGCAAGGATATCCGCCAGGGTCTGCCGCTCTCGATCGAGAACTACGCACTCCTGCAGAAGCTCTGGCAGGAGGATGTCGTCGACTGGGAGGGGAAGTTCCGCACACCGTTGCAGGGCTTCACCTCGACGCCCCGCCCGCTCGACGGCATCGCGCCGTTCGTCTGGCACGGCTCGATCCGTACGCCCGAAATCGCCGAGCAGGCGGCCTTCTACGGTGACGGCTTCTTCGCGAACAACATCTTCTGGCCCGCGGAGCACTATCAGCGCCTGATCGGCCTCTACCGTCAGCGCTGGGAGCACTACGGTCACGGCGCGCCCGAGACGGCGATCGTCGGTCTCGGCGGCCAGGCGTTCATGGCCAAGAACTCGCAGGATGCCGTGACACAATTCCGGCCGTACTTCGACAACGCGCCGGTCTACGGGCACGGACCGTCGCTCGAGGACTTCTCCGAGATGACCCCGTTGACCGTGGGTTCGCCGCAGCAGGTGATCGACCGCTACGCGGGGATGCGTGAGCTCTACGGCGACTACCAGCGCCAATTGTTCCTGATGGACCACGCGGGTCTGCCGCTGAAGACGGTGCTCGAGCAGCTCGATCTGCTCGGCGGCGAAGTCGTGCCCGTTCTCCGCAAGGAATTCGCGAAGGATCGACCGGCGGCAGTCCCCGACGCTCCGACACACGCTGCGCGCGTGGCGGCGACGTACGGCGACGGCCCGGCCCGGCAGGCCACCCCGCGTGCGAACCGCGGCGACAATCTCAGCGGCCCGTCGCCCTACGCCGATGCCCCGACACCGGCCGGCGCCGCGTTCGGCGCCGCAGCGACCGGCGGTGCGCGATGACCGCGCGCCGGATCGCGGTCATCTCGGCGGGCTTGTCCAATCCGTCGTCGACCCGGATGCTGGCCGACCGCCTGGCCGCCGCCACTCTGGCGCGGCTGGCGGAAGACGCCATCGAGGCGACGGTCGACACGGTGGAGCTTCGCGACCTCGCGCACGACATCACGAACAATCTGCTGACCGGATTCGCCCCACCCGCACTCGAGTCGGCCATCAACACGGTGGTCTCCGCTGACGCGCTGATCGCGGTGATGCCGATTTTCTCGACGAGCTACTCGGGACTGTTCAAGTCGTTCATCGACGTGCTCGATCCCGATGCTCTCACCGGAATGCCGGTCCTGCTGGGCGCGAACGCCGGCACCGCACGGCACTCCCTGGCCGTGGACTACGCGATCCGGCCGCTGTTCACCTATCTCCACGCCGAGCCCGTGCCCACCGGGGTCTTCGCGGCATCCAGTGACTGGGGGAGCGCAGCCGACGAGGTCGCGCCGCTCAGCGCGCGCGTCGAGCGCGGTGCTCGTGAGCTCGCGGCGGCGATCGCGCAACGTGACCCGGCCGTCGGCGGCGACCCGCTCGACCCGGCAAACTACCTCGACAACTTCACCCGGATGCTGGGGTCCTCCGGAGGCGGCCACCTCCTCGGGGGCCTTGCGGGCGAGTAGCCGCGTCAGTCTGCACTCTCAGCGCGAGCGGAGGGCAGGCGAGCGCACCATGTCGGCGAATGCGGCGAAGGGTGCTGATGCCAAGACCGGGGGTGTGCCTTCGGCCTCGGGATGCCATTGGACGGCGATGATCGGCGCATCCACGTGCTCGATGGCCTCGATCACGCCGTCGTGCGCGACCGCCGTCGCCACGAGACCGTCACCCAGTTGCCCGATCGCCTGGTGGTGGCCGGACGCGACGGCGATCTCATCGGCGTCGATCTCCGCGCGCAGGCGTGAGTCGGCCGCCACCTGCACCGGGTGCCAGGTCCACTCCAGGCCGCCGCACCCGTCGGAACCCGGAGTGTGGCGGACGGAGCCCGCCGGAAGGTCTTCGATGAGCGTGCCGCCGAAAGCGACGTTGAGTACCTGGAGGCCGCGACAGACACCGAGGATCGGGATGCCGAGGGCGTGCGCCGCGAGCGCGATCTCGAGGTCGAGGCTGTCTTGCGCCGGATTGACGTCGTAACACGGCGCAGCGGCGTCGCCGCCGTAGCGCGCCGGGTCGACGTCTCCGCCGCCCGGGAGCACGAGCCCATCGAAACCGGTCAGATCGGCGTCGCGCACCACGACGACATCGAGGTCTTCGGCGCGGACCAGCGCCGCGACATCGTCGAAGATCGCGTTGGCGAGACCGACGCGGGCATCCGCGCCGTCCGGGTCGGAGAGGCGCGCGGGCATGGCGATTCGAGGAGGCATGCTCCCATCATCGTGCGTCGGCGCGGGCTCAGCCCTCGATGCCGCTCTCGAACTGTTCGACTTCGAAAGCCAGCTGGCGCTGGATCTCGAGCTTCGCCGCCTCATCCATCTCGGTGCCCTCTTCGGGCTCGGGGCTCGTTGCCCGTCCGGCTGCATCGCTCATGGTGGTGGCGTCTCCTTTCGTGCGGGCTCAGCCGCTCTTGCGGCGGAACTCTCGACGGGTCACGGCGCCGTGCGCGCCCTGAATCGCGGACTCGCCGTCGAGGTGCGCTTCGCCGTTGCGGTGCTGGGCGTTCTTCTTGTCGAGCGCTTCCTTGAACTTGCGCTTCATCTCGTCCGAGGCCGAGGTGTTCTCTTCAGTGCTCATGTCGCAAGGATACGCGGTCGGGAGATCCGCAGGTCAGAGGCCGACTGGTAGGCTTGTGCGGGTTGCCTCCACGGCATCCACAACTACACACCGAGCTCATCTGAGCTCATGGAGCAGGCCGGCAGAAAGCTGGTCTCCTGTGGTGGGTTCCCATTCGATGTCGGCGAATGGTGGCTTTTCACTGGTGACCAGCGCAAGCGGACTTCGCGGATTACCTCCGCGCGCTCATAACTGTCTGTTCCTGCTTCTTCGCAGGAACCTCGGCCGCCACACGGGCGGACACCGAGGCTAAACAAAGAAGGAGTGACCTCTTGGAAGGTCCTGAAATCACCGCCGCCGAAGCCGTCCTCGACAACGGCCGCTTCGGTACCCGCACTGTCCGGTTCGAAACCGGCCGACTCGCGCAGCAGGCACAGGGTGCCGTCGCCGCGTACCTCGACGAGGAGACGATGCTCCTCTCGGCCACCAGCGCCGGAAAGCACCCGCGTGAAGGCTTCGACTTCTTCCCGCTGACCGTCGACGTCGAAGAGCGTTCGTATGCCGCGGGCAAGATCCCCGGTTCGTTCTTCCGCCGTGAGGGCCGTCCCTCCACCGAGGCGATCCTCGTCTGCCGTCTGATCGACCGCCCGCTGCGCCCGTCGTTCGTCGCCGGCCTCCGCAACGAGGTCCAGATCGTCATCACCGTGCTCTCCATCGCACCGGGCGAGTTCTACGACGCGCTCGCGATCAACGCCGCATCGCTGTCGACGCAGATCTCCGGTCTGCCGTTCTCCGGCCCGATCGCCGGTGTGCGCCTCGCGCTCATCCCCGGCCAGGGCGAGAACGCCGACCAGTGGGTCGCGTTCCCGACCGTCACCCAGCTCGAAGACGCCGTCTTCGACCTGATCGTCGCGGGCCGCGTGCTCGACGACGGTGACGTCGCGATCATGATGGTCGAAGCTGAAGCCACCGAGCACAGCTGGAACCTGATCAAGGCCGGTGCCGTCAAGCCGAGCGAAGAGATCGTCGCGCAGGGTCTGGAAGCATCCAAGCCCTTCATCAAGCAGCTCGTCGAGGCGCAGAGCGCCGTGGCACGGACCGCTGCCAAGGAGATCCAGGACTACCCGGTCTTCCCGCCGTACGCGCAGCAGACCTACGACTTCGTCGCCGGTCGCGCGTACGACAAGCTCGTGCCGGTCTACCAGATCGCCGACAAGGTCGAGCGTCAGAACGCCGACGACGCGATCAAGGACGCCGTCAAGGCTGAACTGCTCGCCGCCGTCGAGTCGGGCGAGCTGCCCGCCGTCGCGACTCTGGAGTTCTCCGCCGCGTACAAGTCGGTCACCAAGACCATCGTCCGCGGCCGGATCCTCTCCGAGGGTGTCCGTATCGACGGTCGCGGTCTGGCGGACATCCGTCCGCTGGATGCCGAGGTCCAGGTCATCCCGCGCGTGCATGGCTCGGCGATCTTCCAGCGGGGCGAGACTCAGATCCTGGGTGTCACGACGCTGAACATGCTCAAGATGGAGCAGCAGATCGACTCGCTGTCGCCCGTGACGCACAAGCGCTACATGCACCACTACAACTTCCCGCCGTACTCGACCGGTGAGACCGGCCGAGTCGGTTCGCCGAAGCGTCGCGAGATCGGGCACGGCTTCCTGGCCGAGCGCGCACTCGTGCCGGTGCTGCCGAGCCGCGAAGAGTTCCCCTACGCGATCCGTCAGGTGTCCGAGGCTCTCGGCTCCAACGGTTCGACGTCGATGGGCTCGGTCTGCGCCTCGACGCTGTCGCTGCTGAACGCGGGTGTGCCACTGCGCGCTCCCGTCGCCGGTATCGCGATGGGCCTCGTCTCCGACCAGGTCGACGGCCAGACGCGCTACGCCGCGCTGACCGACATCCTGGGCGCCGAGGACGCGCTCGGCGACATGGACTTCAAGGTCGCCGGTACGAGCGAGTTCGTCACGGCGATCCAGCTCGACACCAAGCTCGACGGCATCCCGACGGCGGTGCTCACCGCGGCGCTCACGCAGGCCAAGGAAGCACGCCTGACGATCCTGAACGTCCTCAATGCCGCGATCGATGGTCCGGACGAGATGGCGCCGACGGCTCCGCGCGTGATCAGCGTGCAGATCCCCGTCGACAAGATCGGTGAGCTCATCGGGCCCAAGGGCAAGACGATCAACTCGATCCAGGACGAGACCGGCGCGCAGATCTCCATCGAGGAGGACGGCACCGTCTACATCGGCGCGACCGATGGTCCTTCCGCCGAGGCGGCCCGCGCGCAGGTCAACGCGATCGCGAATCCCACCAACCCGGAGGTCGGCGAGCAGTTCCTCGGAACCGTCGTCAAGCTCGCGGCATTCGGTGCGTTCGTCTCGCTCCTGCCCGGCAAGGACGGCCTCCTTCACATCAGCGAGGTGCGCAAGCTCGCCGGTGGCAAGCGCGTCGAGAACGTCGATGACGTGCTCTCGGTCGGCCAGAAGATCCTCGTGAAGATCACGAAGATCGACGACCGCGGCAAGCTGTCGCTCGAGCCCGTGCTCGAGGAAGCTGCCGACCAGGAAGGCTCGGCTGCGGCCAGCGAGGGTCCCGGAGACGCTCCCGCCGAAGGCTGAACAGCCTCGTCAGGCTCAGGAATCATCTGAGACTGCGGATGCCCGCTTCCTCCCGTTTCGGAGGGGCGGGCATCCGTGCGTTCACCCGTGTCCCCCCAATGGGGGACAAGAACGCGGCCTGACCTGCCATTGACCCAAAGCGTTATGGAATGTTTACCGCGTGTTCGGGTCAATGCACGTCTGTGTCCCCACCCTGCTCTACCCTCGGAATTACGCATCGGGGGGTGTTCAGAAATGCCACACTCCTCAGCATCAAGGGGTGTGGAATGGGATTCTTCGGCGTCGGGACGTCAGCCCCCGCAGAGCGCGCGGAATTCGCGTCCGATGCGGTCCACCCCTCGGCCCCCATCCCGGTGCAGGGAGCGCCTCTCGGCGCCGGAATCCGTGTGCCGCTGGGTGAGACCGGACTCGAGGTCTTCCCGCTCATCCTGGGCGCAGCCGAGTTCGGCTGGCACGTCGACTCGGGCGCGGCCCACGCGATCCTCGACGTGTACCGCAGCCGCGGGGGCAACGCGATCCACACGTCCGACGGCTATTCGGCCGGCCGCAGCGAACACATCGTCGGGCAGTGGATGCAGACCCGTGGCGTGCGCGACGAGACCGTCGTCGCGGTACGCGTGGGGACCCACATGGATCACCCCGGGCTCGGGTCGGTCAACCTCATCCGCTCGGTCGAAGCATCCCTCACGCGGTTGCAGACCGACCGCATCGACGTGTTGTACCTCGATGCCGCCGCAGATTCGGTCACTGCTCTGGAGGACACCCTCGCGACGGCCGAGTGGCTCGTCGAAGCAGGAAAGGTGCGCGCGCTCGGTGGCCACGGTCACACGGCGGCACAGCTCGTCGAGGCGCGCATCCTCGCCTCCGCCGGGTACCCGCGCATCACGGTGCTGGATGTCCCCTACAACGTTCTGCGTCGTGACGAGTTCGACGGCGACCTGAAGCTCGTCGCCGGAGCGCAGGGGATCGCGGTGACCCCGTCGCAGGCTCTCGAGCACGGCTATCTCGCCGGAGCGCACCGGTCTCGTGCCGGAGTCGCGCTGTCTGTGCGCGGAACGCAGTTGGCTGCCGCCATGAACCGGCGCGGCACACGTACGCTCCGAGCCCTCGACAAGGTCGGGGCCGAGTTGTCCGTTCCGACGGCCGCCGTCGCCATCGCGTGGTTGCTGGCGCAGCGCGCCGTGGCAGCGCCGATCGTGAATGCCTACGCCGTCAGTCACATCGAGGAACTCGTCCAGGGTGTCGGCGCGCGGCTGAGTAGAGCACACCTCGCGGACATCGCGCGCGCCGCGCAGTAGCGCTGGGCTCTCCGTCGGGGGCCTGACGTAGGGTGGGAGGTACCCGCCCCCACACCCCCGGCTGCGACGAGACGAGCGTGACGTGACGCATTATCTGTACCTTGTGCGGCATGGGGAGCACCTCGATGCGGAGCACGGACTCGAGGATGGGCCGCTCTCGCCGCGCGGACGTCGACAGGCAGAACTCCTGTCCGACCGGTTGTCCGGTGTGGCGCTGGATGCCGTGTGGCATTCTCCGTTGGAGCGGGCGGCCGAAACGGCGCGCGCGGTGGCCGATCGCCTGCCCTCCGTCGATCCGCAACCGTCGCCGTTGCTGTTCGACTGCATCCCGACCGGGAAGACGCCGGATACGCCCGCAGTGTACGAGTCGTTCTTCGGGTCGTTCACCGAAGCCGACATCGCCGCCGGCAGCGCGCAGATGGCCGATGCCGTCTCGGAGTTCCTCGCTCGCAAGCCTGATTCCCACGAGCTCCTGATCACCCACAACTTCGTGATCGCGTGGTTCGTCCGCGAGGTGTTGGACGCACCGGAGTGGCGCTGGATGACGATCAACCAGGCGCACTGCGGACTCACGGTCCTCGCTCAGCGGACCGGTCGGCCGTGGACGCTCGTGTCGCACAACGACCTCGCCCACTTGCCGTTCGAGCTGCGGACGGGCCTTCCTGAACTCCCGCCGGTCTGACCTTCAGGCCAGGGACTTCCCGTACCAACGCGTCGCGTTCGGGTTGTCGTTGTACGGCTCGATCGCGGTGAAACCGCTGCGCGCGTACAGGCTGCCGGCCGCTTCCAGAGTGTGGTGGGTGTCGAGCACGAGGTCGACGGCATCCCACTCTTCCGCGCGGGCCTCGAGGCTTTCCAGCAGCACCCGACCCCACCCGCGGCCGCGGGTCTCCGGTGCCAGATAGAGGTGCTTGACCTCATATCGGGCGCCGTCCGGCCCATCGGCGATTCGGCGGATGCCGCCGCATCCGACGTCGTGACCCTCGTCGTCGACGGCGATCAGGAAGACACCAGCGGGCGGATCGAAGACGGACGCATCCGGAAACACCGGCTGGTAGGTCTGCCCCTTCGGGAACGCTTCACCGCGCATCTCGAAGTACTCCGCGAGCAGTGCGCGGGCGCGGGGGTCATCGGCGGGGATCGACAGCAGGCTCACCATGCGATCGAGCGTAACGCGAGGCGCCCGCCGCGTAGGCTGAGAGCATGACGACGACGCGCGTGGCCCTCGTGGGCGGAACCGGCAAGCTGGGGGCGATCATCGCTGCCGTCATCGATGCGAGCGAGGATTTCGAGACAGTGGCCATCCTCGGCTCCTCGAGCGACCTCGCCGAGATCGATGGAGCCGACCTCGTCGTCGACGCGTCCACTCCCGCCGTCTCGATCGACGTCGTGCGCGCCGCGATCGAGCGCGGACTGAACATCCTGGTGGGCACGTCTGGCTGGTCTGCCGAGCGGATCGCCCTCGTTCGGCCGCTCGCGGAGGCCGCCGGCACGGGCGCCGTGTTCATCCCCAACTTCTCGCTCGGCTCGGTCATCGGCTCAGCCCTCGCCGCCGCCGCCGCGCCCTTTTTCCCGTCTATCGAGATCGTCGAGACGCACCGCGAGACCAAGGTCGATTCGCCGAGCGGCACGGCCGTGCGGACGGCGGAGCTCATCGCCGCCGCACGTCAGGAGGCGGGTCCGGTCGAGTCGCCGTACGCCGACCAGCGTGCCCGCGGCCAGCAAGTGGCGAGCGTGCCGGTGCACTCCCTGCGCCGGCCCGGTGTCATCGCACGACAGGAGACGATCCTCTCCGGTCCCGGCGAGGCACTCACCCTCGTCCACGACACCGTGGATCCGGCCGCTGCCTACGGCCCCGGCATCCGCGTGGCGCTCGCGGCCGCACGCGACGCCCGGGGCGTGACCGTCGGGCTCGACGCGCTCATCGACATCGGACTTCGCGCACCCGTCCCACGCTCGTCGGCGCCGATCGACGAAGGCGGCGTACCGGGGCAGGTCGCGCGCACCACGGGAGCATGAGCGCCCGGATCGGCGTCGCCGTCATGGCGGTGCTGCTCGCCCTCTACGTCGTCCTCGTCGGACAGCGCGCCTGGCTCCTGTTGACGTCGGAGGAGCCTGTCGGGATCGTCATGGGCATCGCGCTCGTCGTGCTGCCGCTCGTCGCCGTCTGGGCGATCTGGCGCGAAATCCGCTTCGGCATGCGCGCCTCCGCGCTGGCGGCGAGGCTCGAGACGGAAGGCGGTCTGCCCGCCGAAGAGCTCGACGTCCGACCGAGTGGCCGACCCGAGCGGGAGCAGGCGGACGAGTTGTTCCCGGCATACCGCGCCGACGTCGAGGCTCATCCGGACGACTGGCGCGCGTGGTTCCGTCTGGGCCTCGCCTACGACGGTGCGGGCGATCGCCGCCGCGCGCGGCAGGCCATTCGCACCGCCATCACTCTCGAGCGCGGTCGCTAAGCCGGGACAGCGGCGGCGACGGCATCCTCGACCGTCGTATGCGTGAACGTGAAGCCGGATGCTTCCAGCACCGCCGGGACGACGTAGGAGTCGCTCGCGAGGAGCGATTGCGTCGCATCGCGGCCCAGGACGAGAGAAATCGCCCAGAGCGGAGCGCGCAAGAGATACGGGCGATTCATCCGGCGCGCGAGCGCGAAGCCGAGGTCGTTGGCGGTCGCCCGGGTCGGGCCGGTGAGGTTCACCGACCCCGCCACGTCGCCGTCGATGATGTGGCGGATAGCCCGCACTTCGTCTTCGAGCGAGATCCAGGGCCACGCCTGTGTGCCGCGGCCGATCGGCCCGGACACGCCGAGCTTCGTGAGGAGCAGGAGCGGCTTCAGGACGCCCGCGCGGTGGATGATCGGCGCGGTGCGCAGGAGTACCACTCGTCCCGGGGCGCGGCCTGCCGCGGCTTCCCATTCGCCGCAGACATCCGCGAGGAACGTGTCGCCCCGTGGTGACGTCTCGGTCAGGACGACCCCCGGCGCTGAGGGGTAGTAGCCGGCTCCGGACGCCGACACGAAGGCCGGAGCATCCGTCCCGAGCGCGGTGAGTGCGGTCGCGAGCGTCTGGGTGGGCAGGAGCCGCGACCACAGCAACTCGTGTTTGTAGCGGGGAGTCCACGGGAAGCGCCCGATGCTCGCGCCGTTCAGATTCACGACGGCGCGCGCACCACGCAGCACCTCCGGGTCGAGCGGAGTGTGGCCCGGGTCCCAGGAACGTTCATCCGGCGCGTCGACCGGGCGGCGCACGAGCCGCGTGACGGCGATCCCATCGGCGCGCAACGCGTCGACGAGAGCGCGACCGATCAGGCCGGATGCTCCCGCAACGACGACCCGACCGGTCACCTCCGTGGGGGTGTCAGGCAAGCGTCGCCTCGAGAGTGATCTCGATGCCGCTGAGCGCGGCCGAGACCGGGCATCCGGTCTTGGCTTCCGCGGCGATCCGCGCGAAGTCCTCGGCCGACAGGCCCGGCACGACCGCGTTGACGTTGAGGTGCGATCCGGTGATTCCGGTGCCGGGGATGAACGTCACCGACGCCGTCGTTTCGACGCTCTCCGGAGGAGTGCCGTTGCCCGCGAGCGCGTGGGAGAGCGCCATGCTGAAACATGCCGAGTGCGCGGCCGCCAGAAGTTCTTCGGGTGTCGTGACGGAGGTCGATCCCTCGCTGCGCGCCTTCCAGTTCACCGGCAACGGTCCCTGGTTGGAGCTTTCCAGAGCAACTTCCCCGGAGCCGTCGGTGAGGCTCCCTTTCCAGCTGGTGTTCGCTTCGCTCGTGACGCTCATGCTGTCCTCCTGATGGATCGACGGGGTGGATGCCGGCGCAGGCGCGCCTGTCGTCGAGCCTAGACCGGAGCTTCCGGCAGGGGAACCGTCTGGCGTGCCGACGGGAGCGGGATCAGACCGCGGCGCCTACCGCGGTCACCCGCGCGAGCTCGAGCTCGATCACGTCGCGCCGGGGGGTGCCGCCGAAGCGGGTCTGGATGACGCCATCGCCGTCGAGGATGAGCGTCGTCGGTGTCTGCAACACGTGGAAGTGCGTGGCGATGTCGGGTCGGTGTGTCAGATCGATGTCGAGATGAACGACGCCGTCGCGGTCGTCAGCGATCTCGGCGAGGGTCCGGTGGACCCCGGGGCACCGTGCGCACATCTCGGTGCTGAACTGCAACAGTGTCGCGCGCTCGCCGAGTGCCTCGGCCCCGAGGCGTTGCGGGTCGACGACCTCGCTCGGGTCCTGTCGACGGGGACGATTCTGCTGCCAGCGCAGGTAGAGGCCGATGCCGAGCGTCGCCGCGAGCAACGCGGCGAGAACGAGGGCGGCATCCGTCAGATTCACAACTCCGCAGTCTATCCGCTCGAATGCTCCTCATCCTGGTATCGATCACAAATGATGTCGTGTCCTTCCCCGAACCGGTCGGTGATCGGCGCGGGTAGTCTGGCCTGCGTGAGCGCTGTCGAGGTCATCCCCACTCCCTATGAAGATCTGCTGGCGGAGGTGCTCGCCGATGGCGTGCACAAGGACGACCGCACCGGTACCGGGACGACGAGCGTCTTCGGTCGCCAGATCCGGTTCGATCTGGCCGACGGCTTTCCGCTCATCACCACCAAGCGCGTGCACATGAAGTCGATCGCATACGAGCTCCTGTGGTTCCTTCGGGGTGAGTCGAACGTGGGATGGCTCCGGGATCACGGCGTGACGATCTGGGACGAGTGGGCGGACGCGGACGGGGAGCTCGGACCGGTCTACGGCGTGCAGTGGCGTTCGTGGCCCACGCCCTCCGGCGAGCAGATCGATCAGATCAGCGAGGTGATCGCGCAGATCCGCGCGAATCCCGACTCCCGCCGTCTCATCGTGTCGGCGTGGAATCCGGCCGACATCCCGGACATGGCGCTCGCGCCCTGCCACGCGCTCTTCCAGTTCTACGTCGCCGACGGCAAGCTCTCGTGCCAGCTGTATCAGCGCAGCGCCGACATGTTCCTCGGAGTCCCGTTCAACATCGCCTCCTACGCCCTTTTGACGCTCATGATCGCTCAGCAGACCGGGCTCGAGCCGGGCGAGTTCGTCTGGACCGGCGGTGACTGCCACATCTATGACAACCATGTCGCGCAGGTGCGAGAGCAGTTGTCCCGCGATCCGTATCCGTACCCGAAGCTCAGCTTCGCGCGCACGCCCGACTCGATCTTCGACTACACCTTCGAGGACATCGTCGTGGAGGATTATCAGCACCACCCCGCCATCCGCGGGGCGGTCGCGGTATGACCCGCATCGGGCTCATCTGGGCCGAAGCCCGGGGCGGTGTCATCGGCGCGGCCGGCGGGATGCCCTGGCACGTGCCGGAAGACATGGCCCACTTCAAGGCGGTGACCACCGGGCATCCGGTGATCATGGGGCGGCGCACGTGGGAGTCGTTCCCGCCGCGCTTTCGCCCCTTGCCCGACCGCCGCAACATCGTCGTGACCGGCACGGACTCGTGGACGGCCGATGGTGCGGAGCGCGCGGCATCGCTCGAGGCGGCCCTCGCGATCGTCGCCGATGACGAGGCGGCGTGGGTGATCGGCGGCGGCCGCCTGTACGCCGCAGCGATCGACGGCGCCGACGTGTTGGAGGTCACCGAACTCGATCTCGAGGTCGACGGCGACACGTATGCCCCGGTTCGTGAGGGGTGGGAACTCGCGGATGCGGGGGAGTGGCAGGTCGCACGGACCGGAGTGCCGTACCGCTTCCTCACCCTGATCCGCCCCTGACGACCTGCGCGACTCCGGGACGAGCGGCCGCTGACGTCTCCCGACGTGCTGAGTCGTATGGCCCGCTCCGGTCAGGGGGCCTCATCAGCCCCAGTCGGCTCCACGTGCACCACGGACCATACGACTGGTGACGCATCGCCTCCTCCCCAGGTCCCCGATGTACGGGACTCTCCACTGATCGGGGAGCGGGCGCCCGCGGCGGACCGGCGGCGAGCTGAAATGTGCTCATGTACACGGCGGATCTCACCGATGCCATTGCGCTGCGCGGCGGCGTGGTCCGAACGTCGGCTCTGCGGGGGCTGGGGGCCACCGCATCCGACATCAGACGGGCGCATCGCGCCGGCGAAATCATGCGACTTAGAGAAGGCGTGCTCGCGCTCCCGTCCGCCGATCCAGATGTGCGGGATGCCGCCCGCCACGGCGGAGAGGTCGCCTGTGTCAGCGCGCTACGTCGCGCGGGTGTCTGGATCTTCGACCCACTTGACCCGACGCGCGCGGTGCACGCGCTCCATGTGTGGGTGGGCGGATCCGGCCGTCGGCACCGCCATGGTCCCTGCGCCTGCATCACCCACAATGACGCCGGTACCTCAGGATTCGGAAGCACGTCGATCGTGCTGGCGCTCGTCCAGGTCGCGCGCTGTCAGGGTGCTGAGTGCTTCTTCGCGGCATTCGAGTCGGCCTGGCATCGCGGACTTCTGACCCGCCGGATGCGCAAAGAGGTCCGGGCCGGTCTGCCGGCGTCGATGCGGTACCTCGTCGATCTCGCGCGGCCCGACGCAGACAGCGGGCTCGAGTCTCTGCTCCGGCTGCGCCTGCACCGGATCGGCATCACGCTGCAGACACAGGTGTGGATCGCCGAGATAGCTGGGCGGGTGGACTTTCTCCTCGACGGGATCCTGATCCTCGAAACCGACGGCCGCGAGAATCACGACGGTCCCTCTCGGCGTCACCAGGATCTCCTCCGGGATGCGCGGACGGCGGCGCTCGGTTTCGACACCCTCCGCTTTGACTACGCCATGGTGATCCACGACTGGCCGGTGGTGGAAGCAGCGATCCTCGCCCGGCGACGTGTGCTCGGCTCGCGGCTCGGTCGTATGGCCGGTGTTCTTCGCTGAGGCGCATGCGACCCACGAGTGGGCTTCCGCACCACCGGCCATGCGACCGAGCCACCCGTCGAGCCGACGCGGCGCCGGCTGCCGGAGGAAGCACCAGGCGGCGCTGACCGATACCCTGGGAGCATGACGCACACGGGCAACCCCTTCGGTCAGGTCCTCGTCGCGCTCGTCACTCCGATGACGGCCGACGGCGAGGTCGATTGGGCCGCCGTCGAGAAGCACATGGACGACGTCATCACCGCCGGCGCCGACGGCATCGTCGTCACGGGGACGACGGGGGAGACGAGCACGCTCACCGACCCGGAGAAGCTCAAGCTCGTCGAAATCGGCAAGTCGGTCGCGGCCGGCCGCGCCAAGATCATCACCGGCGGTGGCTCCAACGAGACCGCCCACGCGATCGAGCTCTACAAGGCGAGCGAGAAGGCCGGCGCCGACGGCATCATGATCGTCACGCCGTACTACAACAAGCCCACGCAAGCGGGCATCCTCACGCACTTCCGCCTCGTCGCCGATGCGACCGATCTCCCGGTCATCCTCTACGACATCCCCGGCCGCACCGGCGTGCCCATCATGTACGAGACGATCCTCCGCCTCGCCAAGCACCCCAACATCCTCGCGATCAAAGACGCCAAAGGCGACTTCAGCGAGGTGAGCCGGGTGCTGAACCAGACCGATCTGATGTACTTCTCCGGCGATGATGCGAACGCGCTTCCGCACATGGCGATCGGCGCGACGGGACTCATCGGCGTGACCGCCAACGTCGCCGCAGCGCCCTGCCGCGTGATGGTGGATGCCGTGAACCGCGGCGACCTGGCGGCCGCGACCGCGGCGCACCAGAGCCTCGAACCGCTCGTCCGCGCCGTCATGACCCACGTGCCCGGCACCGTGAGCGCGAAGTACATCCTGCACGGCCTCGGTCGCATCTCGAGCCCCCGCGTCCGCCTGCCCCTGGTGGGGCCGGAGGAGTGGGAGGCCGCGCTCATCGAGGACGAGCTGGCGCTCGTCACCGGCGTCGCTGGCGCCGACTTCTCCAACTTCCGCCCCGACCGCAATGCGGCCGCCGGTGGAGCACTACCCAAGGTGCACGGCACGACCCGCTGACACCGCAACATCTGAACGCGGATGCCGAGGCATCCGAAGGAGGCACCTGATGCCCACGAACGTCTACGACCCGCCCGCCCTCGAAAAGGGCACCCTGCGCGTCATCCCCCTCGGCGGTCTCGCCGAAATCGGTCGTAACATGACCGTCTTCGAGTTCGGCGGCAAGCTGCTGATCGTCGACTGCGGCGTGCTGTTCCCGGAGGAGCACCAGCCCGGGGTCGACCTGATCCTGCCCGACTTCGAGCCCATCAAGACCCGGCTCGACGACATCGTCGGGGTCGTCCTGACGCACGGCCACGAAGACCATATCGGCGCGGTTCCGTACCTCCTCAAGCTCAAGAACGACATCCCCCTCATCGGCTCGAAGCTGACCCTCGCGCTCGTCGAGGCGAAGCTCAAGGAACACCGCATCAAGCCGTACACGCTCACGGTCGCGGAAGGTCAGGAAGAGCTGATCGGTCCGTTCGACCTCGAGTTCATCGCCGTGAACCACTCCATCCCCGACGCGCTCGCTGTCGCGATCCACACGGATGCCGGCACCGTGCTCGCGACCGGCGACTTCAAGATGGACCAGTTGCCCCTCGACGGCCGACTGACGGACCTCCGCGCGTTCGCCAGCCTCGGCGAGGAAGGAGTCGACCTCTTCATGGTCGACTCGACGAACGCCGATGTTCCGGGCTTCACGCCGCTCGAGCGGGCGATCGGCCCTGTGCTCGACCAGGTGATCGCGAAGGCCCCGCGCCGCGTGATCGTCGCGAGCTTCTCGAGCCACGTGCACCGCGTACAGCAGGTCATCGACGCCGCCGCGGCCAACGGTCGCCGCGTGGCGTTCCTCGGGCGCAGCATGGTGCGCAACATGACGATCGCCGAGGACCTCGGCTACCTGACGGTGCCCCAGGGCGTGCTGATCGACTACAAGAAGGCCAAGGACCTCCCCGACGACAAGATCGTCTACATGTCGACGGGCTCCCAGGGTGAGCCGATGGCTGTCCTCTCGCGCATGGCCAACATGGACCACGCGATCGAGATCGGCGCAGGAGACACCGTGATCCTCGCATCCAGCCTCATCCCGGGCAACGAGAACGCCGTCTACCGCGTGATCGACGGCCTGACGAAGCTCGGCGCCAACGTCGTCCACAAGGGCAACGCGAAGGTCCATGTCTCCGGTCACGCGGCCGCGGGTGAGTTGCTCTACTGCTACAACATCCTGAAGCCGCGCAACGTCATGCCCATCCACGGCGAATACCGTCACCTGATCGCGAACGCCAAGCTCGCTCAGGACACCGGTATCCCGGAGGAGAACACGATCATCGCCGAGAACGGCACCGTCGTCGACCTCAGGGACGGCGTGGCGAAGATCGTGGGCCAACTCGACCTCGGCTTCGTCTACGTCGACGGGTCGACGGTCGGTGAGATCACGGATGCCGACCTCAAAGACCGTCGCACGCTCGGTGAAGAGGGCTTCATCTCGATCATCGTCGTGGTCGATTCGGCGACCGGCAAGATCATCACGGGCCCCGAGATCCACGCGCGCGGCTTCGCCGAGGACGACAAGGTGTTCGACGACGTCAAGCCGAAGATCGCCGCGGCCCTCACCGAAGCGGCGCAGTCCGGCGTCCGCGATTCGCACGCTCTCTCGCAGGTCGTCCGCCGCACCATCGGCCGTTGGGTCAACCAGCGCCTGCGTCGTCGGCCGATGATCGTGCCTCTCGTTATCGAGGCGTAACACCGGCACGCTACTGTCTGGACATGCCCGCTTCGTTCAGCGTTCGCCCCGCCGCCCAGGCGGACGGCGGGTTCTTGGCAGACATGATCGTCGAAGCGGCCAACTGGCGTCAGGGTGGAGCTCGTCCCCGCCACGACATCATCGCCCATCCGAACCACAGCCGGTATATCGCGGGGTGGATGCGGCCGGGTGATGCCGGATTCGTCGCCGTCGACGGCCAGGGCGAGGCCGTGGGCGCCGCCTGGTACCGGATGTTGCCGCGCACCGACCCCGGATTCGGATACGTCGGCACGGGAGTACCGGAGCTCATCATCGGCGTGCGTCCGATCTGGCGCGCGCACGGTGTCGGGCGTGCGCTTCTGCGACACCTGTGCGCGCACGCGCGGGCGCAGGGCTTTGGCCGCATCAGCCTGTCGGTCGAGCGCGGCAACTTCGCACACACGCTGTACCGCAGCGAGGGATTCGCCATCACCGCGCCGGGCGTCGGGCGCGACACGATGGTCAAGCGCCTGCGCTGACGGCAACGTTTCCGCCCGGGCGCTGTCGGAGGGTCGTTCCTGAGCCTGCCGAATGGCCGCGTCAATCCGCGGGTTTCCCGCGTTCGGCGCCTACCGTGGGGTAATGGCCAGGAGCACCAGTACGCCCACGAACGCCCGCGCGTCCGCGAAGGGCTCCTCTCCGCGCGCCCGCAAGAGCGAACCGACCCCGAAGCGTTACGTCGACCAGATCGAGAAGCCTCCCGTCATCGTCCGCTCCTGGATGGGCCTGGCTCACATGACCGGGGGGATGTTCCGTGCGTTCGGGCCGGAGACCCTCGACAAGGACCAGCGCCGCGACGGGTTCCCGTTCCTGTTGGTTCTGCTCGCTGTCGCCGGAGCGGTCACCGAGTGGTTCCTGATCGGTACCGATGTCGGCACGAACATCAGCGCCTACACCGTGGGTGCGTTGATCGGCCGCGTCGCTTTCATCATGCCGGTCCTGCTCCTGATGCTCGCGGGCTGGCTGTTCCGGCATCCGTCTTCCGTGCACGACAACGGCCGGATCGGGATCGGTTTCGGTCTGTTCGTCCTCTCGATCGCCGGGTCCTGCCACGTCGCCGGCAACCGTCCGCAACCGAAGGAGGGCCTGCCTTCGCTGAGCGAGGCCGGCGGTCTCTTCGGGTGGATGATCGGCGAGCCGCTCAGCCTCCTCACGAGCATCGGCGCCTACGTCGTGCTCGGCATTCTTACGGTGCTGAGCGTCCTGATCCTCACCAAAACCCCGCCGAACCGCATCGGGCGACGACTCGGTGACTTGTACGCCTGGATGTTCGGCGCCGAACGACCCGAGCCCGCCGACCCGTCCGGGACCGCGCCGACGGTGGCGTTCACGAGCGCCGACGAGGATGAGAAGGATGCCGGCACCCCCTGGTGGCGGCGTAACAAGACGGGCCGTGAAGAGGACGTCGACGGCCACCTCGGCTCCGATGATCTGACGGCTTTGCTCACACCATCGGGCGCGGGCGGATTCGAGCAGGCCATCGCGACCCCGGTGGTTGCGGCCGTGCCCCCGATTCCGCCGATGCCCGACGCGGCAACCGAGATCATCGATCCCGCCGTCATCGCGCACGCGAAACGGGCGCGGAAGACCGACACCGGCATCCGGGAGGACAGCGGCGAGATCATCCTCGACGACGGAATCCTCCCCGGGATCTCCGGACTCGGCGACGACCACGACGGCCGCCCTCCGGTTCCGCCCTACCGGCTCCCGTCGGTCGGGGCCCTCGCCGAGGGCACGCCGCACAAGGCCCGCTCCGAAGCCAACGACATCATCGTCCGGGCGATCATGGGTGTCTTCGAGCAGTTCTCGATCGACGCGCGCGTGACCGGCTTCTCGCGTGGCCCGACCGTGACGCAGTATGAGATCTCGCTCGGCCTCGGTGTGAAGGTCGAGCGCATCACGGCGCTCACGAACAACATCTCGTACGCGGTCGCCTCCAACGAAGTGCGCATCCTCGCGCCGATTCCCGGCAAGAGTGCGATCGGGGTCGAGATCCCGAATACCGACCGCGAAATCGTGACGCTCGGCGACGTCCTGCGTTCGAACGCTGCGGTGAGCCAGACGCACCCCATGACGATCGGCGTCGGCAAGGATGTCGGCGGCGGTTACGTCGTCGCGAACCTCGCGAAAATGCCCCATCTGTTGGTGGCCGGTTCGACCGGGTCGGGCAAGTCGAGTTTCGTGAACTCGATGATCACGAGCCTGCTGATGCGCGCCAAGCCCTCCGAAGTGCGGATGGTCCTGATCGACCCGAAGCGCGTCGAGCTCACGAGCTACGCCGGCGTCCCGCACCTGATCACGCCCATCATCACCAACCCCAAGAAGGCCGCCGAAGCGCTCCAGTGGGTCGTGAAGGAAATGGACATGCGGTATGACGACCTCGCGTCGTTCGGATTCCGCCACATCGACGACTTCAACAAGGCCGTTGTCGCGGGTGAGATCAACCTTCCGGTGGGCAGCGAGCGCGTGCTCAAGCCGTACCCGTACCTCTTGGTCGTCGTCGATGAGCTCGCCGACCTCATGATGGTCGCGCCGCGGGACGTCGAAGACTCGATCGTCCGCATCACGCAGCTCGCCCGCGCCAGCGGCATCCACCTGGTCCTCGCGACCCAGCGACCGTCGGTCGACGTCGTCACCGGCCTCATCAAGGCGAACGTCCCGTCGCGGCTCGCCTTTGCCGTGACGAGCGTCACCGATTCGCGTGTCATCCTCGACCAGCCCGGCGCCGACCGCCTGATCGGCCAGGGCGACGCGCTCTTCCTCCCCATGGGCGCGTCGAAGTCCGTGCGTGTGCAGGGCGCGTGGGTCGCGGAGAGCGAAATCGAAAAGGTCGTCGAGCACGTCAAGAAGCAAGCACGCCCGGACTATCGGGCCGATGTCGCGGTGGTCGCCGAGAAGAAGGAGATCGACGCCGATATCGGCGACGACCTCGAGCTCCTCCTGGCCGCGGCCGAACAGATCATCTCGACCCAGTTCGGATCGACGTCGATGCTGCAGCGCAAGCTCCGCGTCGGTTTCGCCAAGGCCGGGCGCCTGATGGATCTGCTTGAGTCGCGCGAGATCGTGGGGCCCTCCGAGGGCTCGAAGGCGCGCGACGTCCTCGTCACGCCCGAGCAGCTTCCGGAGGTGCTCGCTCGTCTGCGGGGCGTCGCTCCGGCGGCTCCAGTGGCAACCGCCCCCGACGGGTACGGTCCGGATGCCGTGGACACCCAGTTCGATGGGTACGAGGTCGTCGAGGGCGACGACGGGTCCGAGGATGCGTGGGGCCTGACGGGGCGGGATTGACCGGGGATCGGGCACTGCTGTTCGGTAGGCTCGGCGCGTGAGCATCCCTCGGCAGTTGCCCAACGCGATCACGATCGTGCGTATCCTGTGCGCGCCGGTCTTCCTCTGGATGCTCCTGGCAGACGGAGGGTCCGACGGTCCGCTGCGCTGGTGGGCCGCGGTGCTGTTCATCGTCGCGATCGCGACCGACGGCATCGACGGGTATCTCGCGCGCAAGTACGAGATCGTCACCGATCTCGGCAAGCTCCTCGATCCGATCGCCGACAAGGTGCTGACCGGTTTCGCGTTCATCGGACTGTCGATTCTCGTGGAGCTGCCCTGGTGGGTCACGATCCTCGTGCTCGTACGCGAAGTGGGCATCACGGTCCACCGCCTGCTGGTCGCGAGTACGCACGTCGTCGCCGCCGCCTGGATGGGCAAGCTCAAGACTGTCGCCCAAGCTGTCGCGCTCTCGCTCGCGCTGCTGCCGCTGTGGACGATCGTGGGGGAGTGGATCCACGTGGTCAACACCGTCACGATGTGGATCGCCGTCATCCTGACGGTCGCCAGTGGGATCGACTACGTCCTCACCGAGGTACGCGGATCGCGCGCCACGCGGTCGAAGGGGCGCGCGTCGTGAGTGGCATCTCGGGCCTGCCCGATTTGCCCGACGAGTTGGAGAACACCCTGGTGTCCTTCGGTCGTCGCAACGAATCCGAACGACTGATCGATCGCCTGAAGGATCTGGGCTGGACGATCGCGATCGCGGAGTCGCTCACGGGGGGACTGGTCACGGCATCCCTCATCGCCGTCTCCGGCGCCTCTCAGGTCGTCCGCGGCGGTGTCGTCGCGTACGCGACGGATGTGAAGGCGAGCGTCCTCGGGGTCGACCCGACGCTCCTCGAGGCGCACGGCCCGGTACATCCGCGCGTGGCGCGGCAGATGGCCGATGGCGTGCGTCGTGCGCTGGGGGACGACGGCGTGACGGCGGACGTCGGGATTGCGACGACCGGTATCGCCGGCCCCCTGTCACCGGACGGGCAGCCGGTGGGCACGGTGCATCTGGCCGTGTCGACACCGCTGGGCTCGCGCGTCGAGTCTCTCGAGCTCAGCGGGGATCGCGATTCGATCCGAGCCGAAGCCACTGCTCGCGCCATCCGCTTGGCGCTGGATGCGCTCTGATCGTCGATGTCGGTGGGAATACCCGCTGTGACATCTGGGTTACGTATGAGCGATTCCCAACCATTCCACAGCGCACGAGGGATACTGTGACCAGCAAGTCCGGTACTGTTGTCCACCCGGGGAGCGCAATGACTGTCAGAGGAGGGGGCCCGACATGATCCTGGTTCGTCAAGAGATCGGCGAAGTCCTGCGCGACTTCCGCCTGCAGAAGGGACGCACCCTCCGCCAGGTTGCCGGCCGCGCGAGCGTGGCTCTCGGCTATCTGAGCGAGGTAGAACGCGGTCAGAAGGAGGCCTCGAGCGAAATCCTCGCTTCGGTCGCCGACGCGTTGGATGTGCCCATTTCGATCATCATGCGCGAAGTCGGCGATCGACTTTCCGTACTCGAGGGTCTTCAGGTGTTTCCGGATGTCGTTCCCGACGACCTGGCAGCACTGGAAGACGACCTCATCCAGTCTGAACTCTCGTTGCGCTGACGTGCGGCTGAGCGAATTCGGCCGAGCGGTCGAGGACGAGTTCGGCGCGCGCGGCGACTCGCTCGTCGCAGATCTGGCTCTCGCTCCGCTGGCGTATCGCACCGCTGAGCAGGCGCTCCGCGACGGCGTGCCACCGCGTGAGGTGTGGACGGCACTCTGCGCCGCGACCGACGTCCCGGTCTCGCGGCGTCACGGTGTCGGCCTTCTCGACGCGAACAAGAAAACCCGCTGACGTCATCACGCGGCGTGTCGCTTTCGTACTTCTGTTCGATTCGCACGTAGTCTCCTGCACAACAGGTGTCTCCGACACGTTCTCCACCGTTTCACCGGGAACCCCGACGAATGTCGGAGCCCCTTCGTAACGTGGACAGCGTCAACAGACATCCCACGTCTTGTCGCAGAACCTTCCCCGTCGGGGCGGGTCGCGACAGCCTACAGGCGGCAGAACCACGAGCACGAAGGAGCACGTCATGCCCTCACCCGCAGACCGCGAAAAGGCCCTCGAGTCGGCCCTCGCCCAGATCGACCGGCAATTCGGAAAGGGCTCGGTCATGCGACTGGGCAGCGATGAGCGCGCACCGGTCGCCGTCATTCCTACCGGCTCGATCGCCCTCGACGTCGCCCTCGGCGTGGGCGGACTGCCCCGCGGACGCATCATCGAGATCTACGGTCCGGAGTCCTCGGGTAAGACCACGCTCACGCTGCACGCGATCGCCAACGTCCAGCGAGCCGGCGGGATCGCCGCCTTCATCGACGCGGAGCACGCGCTCGACCCCGACTATGCACAGAAGCTCGGTGTCGACATCGACCAGCTGCTGGTCTCTCAGCCCGACACGGGAGAGCAAGCCCTCGAGATCGCCGACATGCTGGTGCGCTCCGGCGCGATCGACCTCGTCGTGATCGACTCGGTCGCCGCCCTCGTCCCCAAGGCCGAGATCGAAGGCGAGATGGGTGATACCCACGTCGGTCTGCAGGCGCGGCTCATGTCGCAGGCGCTTCGCAAGCTCACCGGCGGGCTCAGCCAGACGGGCACCACGATGATCTTCATCAACCAGCTGCGCGAGAAGATCGGTGTGTTCTTCGGCTCGCCCGAGACGACCGCCGGTGGCAAGGCGCTGAAGTTCTACGCGTCGGTGCGCCTCGACATTCGCCGAATCGAGACGCTGAAGGACGGGACCGAGGCAGTCGGTAACCGTACCCGCGTCAAGGTCGTCAAGAACAAGATGGCCCCGCCCTTCAAGCAGGCGGAATTCGACATCCTCTATGGCATCGGGATCTCCCGCGAGGGCAGTCTCATCGACTTCGGTGTGGAACACGGCATCGTCAAGAAGTCGGGTGCCTGGTACACCTATGACGGCGAGCAACTCGGTCAGGGCAAGGAGAATGCCCGCAACTTCCTGCTGAAGAACGTCGACATGGCAGCGGACATCGAGACCAAGATCAAGCAGAAGCTCGGCATCGGCCAGCCCAAGCAGGTGGCTGATCCCGCCGATGATCTGGCCGCCCGCCGTCCCGCGTGAGCGTGAATGCTGACGATCACCTCGCCCCGGTGATCCCGCTGTTCGGCGGACCGGCTCCGGCCGCGCCCGCCGAACACGGGGTCGCCGGCGGGGACGGAACACCGGCGCGGCGCCCTGTCTCCGCTGATCGAGTGCCCGCGCGCGGGCCGGAATCCGCTGATCGAGTGCCCGCGCGAGGCCCTGTCTCGACGTCCTCACCCGGAATCGGCGACGGCTCGTGGCATACGACGTGGACCGAGCCCGATCCGCGGTTCGAGCAGTCGGTCCGCCCGGATGAGTCGGACGCGCGCGACTTGGCCGAGAAGCGACTGCTGAAGAAGCTGCGCGTGCGTTCCCTCTCCGAACGCGAGGCGCGCTCGTTCCTGCGCGAGCAGGATGTGGCCCCCGATGCGGTCGAGCACGTCATCGACGCGTTCGTTCGCCATGGCTATCTGGACGATGCGCGGCTGGCGGAGCAGCTCATCCATGCCGGGACGACACGCAAAGGGCAGGGGCGTCAGGCGATCTCGCTCGCGCTCGGGCAGCGGGGCATTCCCCGTGACGTGGCCGATGCAGCGCTCGCGGAGGTGGCCGACGACGACGCCGAGCGCGCGCTCGAGTTCGCACGGCAGAAGGCGCGCGCCATGCGCGGTCTTGATCGCGAGGTCGCTGTCCGTCGTCTGGTCGGGCAATTGTCCCGTCGCGGCTACGGAGGGCTCGCACTCAGCACCGCACGACAGGCTCTGGACGAGCTGGAACGACCCGCTGCGCGCGGCGTTCGTTTCGAGTGAGTGCCCGGCATCCACTCACGCAGGGCCTCGTAGAATGAGGGCATCATGACTTCGCCGTCCGCCGTCCCCACGCTCATCGCACCGTCCTCGGCAGCCCGCGCTGCCGACGGCACCGCTCGGACATACGAAGTGCGTACGTTCGGGTGTCAGATGAACGTGCACGATTCCGAGCGCCTCTCCGGGTCGATGGAGAGCGCCGGTTACGTGCGGGCGGATGCCGGCGACGAGCCGGACGTGGTCGTCATCAACACATGTGCCGTTCGCGACAACGCCGCCGGCAAGCTCTACGGCACCCTGGGATATCTGAAAAGCCGGAAAGATCAGCGCGCGGGCATGCAGATCGCCGTCGGCGGTTGCCTCGCGCAGATGGATAAGGACGCCGTCCTCGACAAGGCACCCTGGGTCGACGTCGTGTTCGGGACGCACAACATGGGGTCTCTTCCCCGGCTGCTCGAACGCGCGCGCCACAACGGCGACGCGGAACTCGAGATCCTCGAATCGCTCGATGTCTTCCCCTCCACGCTGCCGACCAAGCGCGACGCGGTGCACAGCGGATGGGTCTCGATCTCGGTCGGGTGCAACAACACCTGCACGTTCTGCATCGTCCCGAGCCTTCGCGGCAAGGAGAAGGACCGTCGCCCCGGTGACATCCTCAGCGAGATCAGGCTCCTCGTCGACGACGGCGCGATCGAAGTGACGCTCCTCGGACAGAACGTCAACAGCTACGGCGTGGAATTCGGCGACCGGCATGCGTTCGGCAAGCTTCTGCGCGCGGCGGGCGAGATTCCCGGGCTCGAACGCATCCGGTTCACGAGTCCCCATCCGGCAGCGTTCACCGACGACGTGATCGATGCAATGGCCGAGACGCCGCAGGTCATGCCTCAGCTGCACATGCCGCTGCAGTCCGGTTCGGATCGCGTCCTCAAGGCGATGCGGCGGTCGTACCGCAGCGACAAGTTCCTCGGAATCCTCGACCGCGTGCGGGACCGCATGCCGAACGCGGCGATCACGACCGACATCATCGTCGGGTTCCCGGGCGAAACCGACGAGGACTTCGAGGACACCATGCGTGTCGTCGAGCAGGCACGCTTCGCCAGCGCCTTCACGTTCCAGTACTCCATCCGAGAAGGCACGCCGGCTGCGACGATGCCCGACCAGGTGCCGAAGGCGATCGTGCAGGAGCGCTTCGAGCGCCTCGCCGCCCTGCAGGATCGCATCAGCCTCGAGGAGAACGAGAAGCAGGTCGGGCGCGAGGTCCACGTGCTGGTCTCGACGGGTGAAGGCAAGAAGGATGCCGCGACCCATCGCCTCACCGGGCGGGCGGAGGACAATCGCCTGGTGCACTTCGAGCTGCCGGAGTCGAGCCCTCGGCCCCGTCCGGGAGACGTCGTTTCGGTCGTCATCTCGCACGCGGCGCCCTTCTATCTGCTCGCCGACAGCCCCGATGGCGCACCCCTGCGGGTGCGCCGCACGCGCGCGGGAGACGCATGGGACCGCACGCAGGCGGAGTCGTGCGGTGTGCCTGCTCCGGCGTCCGGCGATGGCGGACCCCGGGCAGTGGGCCTCGGCATCCCCACCCTCCGCGCAACCGAGTGACCGCGCTCCGCGGACAGGGGAGCAGGAGATCGTGAGCGGTGGGCGGCTGTGGGTCGTCGTCGGAGCGACCGGGACGGGCAAAACGGATCTGTCGCTGCGGCTCGCGGAAGCCCTGATCGCGCGAGGACGACCGGCGGAGATCGTCAACGCGGATGCCATGCAGCTGTACCGCGGGATGGACATCGGCACGGCGAAGCTGCCCGAGGTGGAGCGGCGCGGCATTCGACACCACCTCTTCGACACTCTCGAGGTCACCGATGAAGCCGCCGTCGCCTGGTACCAGACGCTCGCGCGCGAGCACATTGCGGCGATCTTCGATCGCGGCGGTGATGCGATCCTCGTCGGGGGGTCGGGGCTCTATGTCTCCAGTGTCGTCTACGACTTCCGCTTCCCGCCGCACGACGATGCACTGCGAGCGAAGCTGGAAGGCGAACTCGAGCGCGTCGGTGCCGGCGCGCTCTACGCGCGTCTCCGCGCGGCAGATCCCGTCACCGCCGAGCGAATCGATCCGCGCAACGCTCGCCGAGTCGTCCGCGCGCTGGAGGTGCTCGGCCAAGGTGGCCCGACCCACGGTGCGTCGCTGCCGAGTGAGCCGGTGTTGTGGCACGTGCCGACGACGGTGATCGGGGTGCAGGTCGAGCGCGAGGAGCTCGTCACGCGACTCGACGCGCGTGTCGAACGGATGTGGGCGCTGGGTCTGATCGAGGAAGTGCGCGGCTTGCGTGCGCACGGGCTGGAGTCGGGCGTCACGGCACCGCGCGCGATCGGTTACGCACAAGCGCTCGCGCAACTCGACGGCGCCCTGTCTGAGCCCGAGGCGATCGCCGAGACGCAGACGCTGACGCGCCGCTATGCCCGCCGACAGGTGTCGTGGTTCCGGCGTTACCCCGACCTGGTGTGGATCGATCCGACGGCCGATGCGGGTGCGCTGGCAGACTCGCCGACACGACCCTCGTGATCCCGTCCGGGCCCACCCGTCCATGGAACAACCCCTACCAGGACATCAACCGCACGCTGACGGTCCATCCCGCGTTGTTCCTCGTCGCCGCTGACGAGGGTGCGGGCGCCGCCCTAAACTGGGGGGATGCCGCAGACGATCGCGTTCACCAAAGGCCAGGGCACGGGCAACGATTTCGTCATCGTGCCCGATGCGAACGGCGAACTCGATCTGAGCGATGCGCAGGTGTCGGCGCTCTGCGACCGACGCTTCGGGATCGGCGGCGACGGCATTTTGCGTGTCGTCCGCTCGGCAACCCTCTCGGAGGGTGCCGCGACGGCGGATGCCGAGTGGTTCATGGACTACCGCAATGCCGACGGCTCGGCCGCGGAGATGTGCGGCAACGGCATCCGCGTCTTCGTCCGGTACCTCGTGAGCGCCGGTCTGATCGCCCTCGAGGGAGCCGCGCAGGTGCGTATCGGGACTCGCGCCGGGGTGAAGACCGTCACGCGCGCGGATGACGGCTTCGAGGTCGATCTCGGCGTTTGGCGTCCCGAATCAGACGAGGTCCTCGTGCGCGCGAAGGGGCTACCCGTCGCGCGACCCGCGCAGGGGATCGACGTCGGCAATCCGCACGTCGTCGTGGCGCTGTCCAGCATCGCCGAACTCGACGGGCTCGACCTGACCGTCCTTCCGGTGCTGGACCCGGTACAGCCGGCCGGAGCAAACGTCGAGTTCGTCGTCCCCGCCGATCCGCTCGTGCAGGCCGGTGTCGGTGCGATCCGGATGCGGGTGTTCGAGCGCGGCGTGGGGGAGACGCTGTCGTGCGGAACGGGTGTCGCTGCCGCGGCACTGGCGGTGCGCTTGTGGGCAGGTTCCGCCGCGCCGGACCGCTGGAGCGTCGACGTGCCCGGCGGACGATTGGGAGTGCGGGTCGTGCGTCAGGACGACGGCGAGCACGTGCTGCTGTCGGGACCGGCATCCCTTCCGTTCTCAGGAGAGATCACGCTCGCCTGAGCCCTGTCAGGGCAAGGGGATGGTACCGGTCACCGGCGTGCCGTGCCGGCGCACCTTCAACACGCGGAAACCGCGGCCGGTCGCCGCGCGGGTCACGCTGTACCCGTGCTCGAATGTCGCCGCCAGCCAGCGCTGCAGCGAATCAGAGCCGAGGTTGCGCTGCACGACCAGCCACGCATCGCTGCGCTCATCGAGGCGCGGAATCCAGGTGTCGAGGAGGCCGTGGAGTTCGTTCTTACCCACCCGGATCGGAGGGTTCGAGCGGATACCGCGGAACACCACGTCGCTCGGGACATCGGCGGGCAGGACAGCACGGATGTTCGACAACCCCCACTCTTCCGCGTTGCGGCGGACGAGGTCGAGTGCGCGCTCGTTGACGTCGACGGCCCACACGGTCGCGTGCGGCGACTCGGTCGCCATGCTCAGGGCGATGGGCCCCCACCCGCAGCCGAGGTCGAGCAGATGACCACCCGGTGGGGCGGGCGGAGTGTTCGCCAACAGCACCGCCGTTCCTGCGTCGACGTGATCGGGACTGAAGATCCCGCCCGCGGTCGTGACCTCGCCGACGCGACCGGCAAGGGTCACGCGGATGCGGCGGAGATTCTCGGCGCTGGACGGGGACGCGGTGAAGTAGTGGTCGCTCCCCATCCTGCGAGCGTACCGGGTCCGGCGACGTGTGCGGGAGGTAGACTGCAAGGCTGACCGCGAAAGGACCGCATGACCGACACGACGCACACCGAGAACGCCGACGAGACCCCGGTAGATCCGGTGGAACGCGTGCTGGCACACGCGGAGTCGCGGTCGGGAGTGCACGTGTTCGGCGCAGCTCAAGCCCTGCAGTCGCAGTCCACCGTGTCCTACGGTGACAGCGATGGCGACCAGTGGGATCGCGAAGAGCGTGCAGCGCTCCGCCGCGTCCCCGGACTCTCCACCGAACTCGAAGACGTCACCGAGGTCGAGTACCGCCAGCTGCGGCTCGAGAACGTCGTCCTCGTCGGTGTCTACCCGCAGGGCTCGCAGAGCGATGCGGAGAACTCGATTCGTGAGCTCGCCGCGCTCGCCGAGACCGCCGGAGCCGTCGTGCTCGACGGTGTGCTGCAGCGGCGCCCGCATCCGGATCCGGCCACGTACATCGGCCGGGGAAAAGCCGCCGAGCTGCGCGATCTCGTCGCGGCCGTCGGTGCCGACACGGTGATCGCCGACACCGAACTCGCCCCCAGCCAGCGTCGTGCGCTGGAAGACGTCGTCAAGGTCAAGGTCATCGATCGCACGACCGTCATCCTCGACATCTTCAGCCAGCACGCGAAGAGCCGTGAGGGCAAAGCCCAGGTCGAACTCGCCCAGCTCGAATACCTGCTGCCCCGCTTGCGTGGGTGGGGTGACTCGATGAGCCGTCAGGCCGGTGGCCAGGTCGGTGCCGGCGGCGCGGGCATGGGGTCGCGCGGTCCGGGTGAGACGAAGATCGAGCTGGATCGTCGTCGCATCCGCACGAAGATGGCGCAGCTCCGTCGTCAACTGCGCGATTTCGCACCCGCACGTGAAGCCAAGCGCTCCGAGCGCAAGCGCAACACGATCCCCTCGGTCGCGATCGCGGGGTACACGAACGCCGGAAAGTCCAGTCTGCTGAATCGGCTGACGAGCGCCGGCGTGCTCGTCGAGAATGCCCTGTTCGCGACTCTCGATGCGACCGTGCGCCGGGCCGAGGCAGCCGACGGACGTGTCTACACGCTGACCGACACCGTCGGATTCGTGCGCAACCTTCCGCACCAGCTGGTCGAGGCGTTCCGCTCGACGCTGGAAGAAGTCGGTCAGGCGGACGTGCTCGTGCACGTCGTCGATGCGTCGCATCCCGATCCTGCGGCGCAGCTGGCAACCGTCCGCGACGTCATGGGAGACGTCGGTGCGCGGTCGACCCGTGAGATCGTCGTGTTCAACAAAGCGGACCTCGTCGATGACGACGACCGTCTGGTACTGCGCGGTCTCGAACCGGATGCCCTGTTCGTCTCATCGCGCAGCGGCGAGGGGGTGGACGAGCTCCGTGCCGTCATCGAACAGGCGTTGCCGTTGCCGGCGATCGAAGTGCGTGCGCTCGTGCCGTACGACCGCGGTGACCTCGTGAACGCCGTCCACGAGAGCGGGCACATCGTCTCGACCTCACACGAGGAAGGCGGCACCGCCGTCCACGCGCACGTCGGAGAGAAACTCGCTGCCGAACTCGCGCCCTTCGCGCTCTGAGGCGTGCCCGGGCGCGCTCAGCGCCCGGGGGTGAGCTCGATGGCCGGGACACCCGGGGTCTCGAAACCGAAGACTCGGCCGAGGAAAGCCACCTCGCTTTCGAGAGCATGCACGATCGTGTCTGCCCGCCGGAATCCGTGGCCTTCGCCCTCGTAGAGCACGTACGCGTGCGGCACCCCGTGCGCTGTGAGGGCCTCGCGGATGGCTTCGGCCTGCGCCGGAGGGACGACGGCATCCTCCGCGCCCTGCAGGAGCAGCAGCGGCACGCGGAAGCGTTCCGGTCGGCTGAGCGGGGAACGGGCAACGTACAGCGCTTCGGCTTCGGGGAGCGGCCCGATGAGGCCATCGAGGTAGCGCGCTTCGAAATCGTGCGTGTCGGCAGCCAACGCGCGGGCATCGCCCACGCCATAGCGTGAAATCCCGGCGCTGAAGACATCTGTGCCGACGAGCGCAGCGAGCACCGTCCAGCCGCCTGCGGACCCACCCTCGATCGCGATCCGGGCCGGGTCTGCGCGACCTTCCGCGGCCAGACCGGTCGCGGCGGCCGCCACATCGTCGACGTCGACGACGCCCCACTGTCCGCGCAGTCGTTCGCGGTAGGCGCGCCCGTAGCCGGTGGAGCCGCCGTAGTTCACGTCGAGCACGCCGATACCTCGGCTCGTCAAGTACGCGGTCTTCCCGTCGGCGACTCCCGCCACATGCGCCGTCGGTCCGCCGTGCACGAGCACCACGTAGGGAGCTCGCTCGCCCTCCGGCCCGCGCACCTCGGGGTGCGTCGGCGGGTAGTCGAACGCGTGCACCGGCCCGTGCACACCCTCGAAGCTCACGGCGCGACTGGAAGGGAGGAACGGCAGGATGCCGGCGTCGACGGACTCCCCGACGACCTGGTGGGCGGTGCCGTCGGCCTCGACGAGCCACAGCCCTGTCGTTCCCGGCGCGGATCCGGAGACGAGGACCCGGTCGCCGTCGGACGCTTCGACGTTGAGTCGGGATCGCGCCGGAAGCGATATCGGAGTCACCTCGCCCTGCGCAGAAATGCGGACGAGCGTGTCGTCGCCGTCGGTTCGGACGGCGACCGCCGCGCCGTCCGCGAGCGCGGCGTGCCATCGCGCACCGAGCACCCAGAGCGGGCCGCCGGTGTCCGCGTCGGCGGGAGCGATGGCGGTGCGGGGGAGATCGGCATCGAGCCGCACTTCCCAGATATTCCACCGTCCGGTCGGATCGTCGAGATAGCGCACGACGTCGTCGCTGATCCATTCGGGCTGCAGCGCCGCGCTCTCACCGGACGTGATCGTCGACCAGCCCGCGACAACGCCGTTCTCGATGCGTCCGATCCGCACCTCGGTGCGGTCCCAGGCCATGTGGGGGTGATCCCAGGCGATCCACGCGAGTCGGTCGCCTCCCGGCGACAGGGCCGGATGTGCGACGAACGCGCTCCCGGCCACGAGCTCGGTGACCTTCGGCGCCGCGCCGGTGCCGATCACGACGATCGCGCGGGCCGGCACGGCGGCCTCGCCGTGACTCTCCTGCACCGCCAACAGCACGCCGCCCTGCCAGCGGAGGCCCCCATAGCGGACGTCGGGCGCGGGGGGTGTGAGCGCCTGGGGTGACATCCCCGGGCGCAGCATCCACACGCGCTGGTCGGACTTCTCGACGAAGAACAGGACGCCGTCCTCGGTCGCTGCCCACGACCCGCCGCCGTACTCATGCACGCGCGAACGCGCACTCCACGGGTTCGGCAGCATCTCGTCGACGCTGCCGTCGCTACGCCGCCGTCGCACTGTCGTGCGGCCGCCCTCCGCGGGCACAGATTCGCCCCACCAGACCTCGTCGGCGACGAGTGCCCCGCCCTCCAGGCGAGGAGCGGCGCTCGAGGCCCAGGCGGCGGTGAGGGGAGAGGGCCAGGAGCCGAAAGGCAGGACGGTGACCATACCTCCACGCTACGCTCCGGCGGCGACGACGTCACACCGCGTCACACAGGGACGGTGGTGCTGTGGCGGTCGTAGAGTGATTCCATCGACGCCCGAAGCTCCGAAAGGGGACTCGAGCAGCCCGTCGGCCTTGCGCCCGGGCAGGAGCGACAGCCGAGCCCGGCACCCGCCCGCGATGACACCGCCTCCGTGCGCGTGTCCGCGGCCGCCGGCCCACCTGATCCCCCCCTGACCCGAAAGCGCACCATGCCTATCGAGACACCCGCACCCGCGGTGCCCTTCTCGTTCGAGATCTACCCACCGCGTCATCCCGAGGGGATGCCGGCGCTGCGGGAGACGATCGGGCACCTGGCCGCCGCGGGTCCACAGTTCATCTCGGTCACGTTCGGTGCGGGCGGCTCGACCACGGACCGATCCCTCGAAGTGCTCACGCACATTCTGCGCACGACGAGTGTTCCGCCGCTCGCGCACCTCACGTGCGTCGGATCCACGTATGCCGATGCGACGCAGGTGATCCGCACGTTCCTCGACGCCGGCATCACCCGGTTCCTCGCACTCCGCGGCGACCCGCCGGTGGGCGCGATCGAGGGCGAACCGTTCCTCGGCGACCTGGAGAGCGCCGCCCAGCTCGTCCAACTGATCGACCGGGTGCAGGCCGAACGCGCGGCATATGCCGAACGCGACATCCCCGGAGTGCCGGGGGCGGCGAGCGTGGTCGCTCCGACCAAAGTCGAGATCTCGGTCGCGGCGTTCCCGAACGGTCACCCCCGATCCCGTCACCGCTTCGAGGACATCGACGCCCTGCTGGCCAAACAGGCCGCCGGGGCCCGGTCTGCGATCACCCAACTCTTCTTCCGTGCGGAGGAGTACCTCGACTTCGTCGGCCGTGCGCGCGCGGAAGGCGTCACAATCCCGATCCTCCCGGGCATCATGCCGCTGACATCGCCGTCGCGACTGCGCCGTGTGCTGGAGCTGACGGGAGACCCGCGGCCGACGGAATTCGCCGACGCGCTCGAGCGCGCATCGGATGCCGCGACCGCCCGCAGGATCGGCATCGCCCACGCCTCGTCGCTCGCGCGAGACGTCGTCTCCGGCGGCGCCCCCGGCATCCATCTGTACGCCTTCAACAATCACGAAACGGTGTTGGCGGTCCTCCGCGACGCCGACCTTGCCCCGCACCTCACGACTCAGGAGATCTCCGCATGACCGCTGCATTCCCCTCTGGCACGATCCTCGGCTACCCCCGCATCGGGCGCCGCCGCGAACTCAAGCGCGCCGTCGAGCAGTTCTGGGCCGGCACGATCGATGAAGCTGCGCTCGAGGCGACCACGTCGGACCTGCGTCGCGCGACGCGGGAGCGCCTGGCCGCACTGGGCTTGGGACGGACGGATTCGTCCATTCCCGAATCGTTCTCGTACTACGACCAGGTCCTCGATGCGGCGCTGGCCGTCGGTGCGCTGCCGGCACGCTTCGCGACGCTCCGCGCCGAAGACGGGTCGATTCCGCTCGAGGCATATTTCACGGCCGCGCGAGGCGCGGGTGAGGCGGGACCGCTGGAGATGACCAAGTGGTTCGACACGAACTACCACTATCTGGTCCCCGAGATCGGTCCCGAGACGGAGTTCGCGCTGTCGAGCGATCGTCTGATCCGACAGGTGGCGGAAGCGAAGGCCGATGGCTTCACGGTGCGCCCCGTGGTCGTCGGACCGGTGACGTTGCTCGCACTGGCCAAGCCGACGGAGGATGCGCCCGCGGGCTTCCGCCCGCTGGACCGGCTCGAGGACCTCCTCCCCGTGTACCGCGAGCTCGTCGCGGCTCTCCGCGCGGCTGGCGCGGAGTGGGTGCAGTTGGACGAGCACGCACTGGTGAGCGAGAGCCTCGACGTCGATGCGGCGACCCTTGCCGCAGCCGCCGAACGCGCGTACGCCGAGTTGGGCGCGGCGGAAGACCGGCCGGCGATCCTCGTTGCCGCCGGGTACGGGCCGCTCTCCGCTGAGGGCTGGCGCGTGTTGGCGGCAGCTCCCGTCGAGGCTCTTGCGATCGACCTCCACCGCGGTGCCGTCCCCGCTCGTGTCCGAGGGCTGGAGACGAAGACGGTCGTCGGCGGCGTGATCGACGGCCGCAACATCTGGCGCGGCGACCTGGCCGGCGCCGCGGACCGGCTCGAGGACCTGCAGGCGATCGGTGCGGCCGCCATTGCCGTCGGTACGTCGACCTCGCTGCAGCACGTCCCCCACGACGCGACCGAGGAGAGCGCTCTGGACCCACGATTGGTGTCGTGGCTGGCGTTCGCCGATCAGAAAGTCGAACAGGTCGTGACCCTCGCTCGGGGACGCGCGGAGGGTCGTGCGGCGATCGCCGATGAACTTGCCGCCGCGACCGCCGCGTGGGCGGACCGTGCCGGTGCGCCGGGTGTGCGGGACGGGGGTGTGCGTTCACGCGCCGCTCGGCTCACCGCCGAGGACGCCGACCGCGGCGATCTTGCGGTGCGCGAACAGGCACAGGAGACGCTCGGCCTCCCCGTCCTGCCGACGACGACGATCGGATCGTTCCCGCAGACCGGCGAGATCCGTCGGGCTCGGGCACAGCATGGCCGCGGCGAACTGTCGACCTCGGCGTACGAGGGATTCCTGCGCGAGGAGATCTCGCGCGTCGTGACGCTGCAGGAGGACCTCGGCCTCGACGTGCTCGTGCACGGTGAAGCTGAGCGCAACGACATGGTGCAGTACTTCGCGGAGAACCTCGATGGGTTCGCCGTCACACAGCACGGGTGGGTGCAGTCCTACGGTTCGCGTGCGACGCGTCCTTCGATCCTCTGGGGTGATGTGTCCCGCCCCGCGCCCATCACGGTCGAGTGGGCTCGGTTCGCCCAGTCGCTTTCCGACAAGCACGTGAAGGGCATGCTGACGGGCCCCGTCACCATCCTCGCGTGGTCCTTCGTCCGCGACGATCAGCCTCTGGCCGAGACGGCGGATCAGGTCGCGCTGGCCCTCCGCGATGAGATCGCCGACCTGGAGGCGGCCGGCATCCGGATCATCCAGGTCGATGAACCGGCGCTCCGGGAACTCCTGCCGTTGCGCATCGCCGACCAACCCGAGTATCTCGCGTGGTCGGTGCGATCATTCCGTATCGCCACGGCGGGTGCGGCAGCGGCGACTCAGGTGCACACGCACCTCTGCTATTCGGAATTCGGTGTGGTGATCGAGGCGATCGCCGCGTTGGATGCGGATGTCACATCGATCGAGGCCGCGCGCAGTCGCGGTGAAGTGATCTCTGACGTGGCGGCCTCCGGGTTCGCCGCGGGCATCGGGCCGGGTGTCTACGACATCCACTCGCCCCGGGTGCCTGCGGTCGCGGAGATCGAAGCCCTCCTGCGTCGTGCCGCTGATGAGCTCCCGCTCCGACAGATCTGGGTCAACCCGGATTGCGGGCTGAAGACCCGGGGCTACGACGAGACGGTGACCTCCCTCCGCAATCTCGTGGAGGCCAGCCGCAACGTGCGCGAGTCCGTCAGCGCGTAACGTCCGCGCTTCCGACGCCGACGGGGGATTCCTCGTCGGCGTCGGCGGATTCAGGCGCGGCCCCGGCATCGTCAGCGGTGCTCACGCCGTCCAGCTCTTCGGGGCGTCGTTGCGCGAGCTCGAGCAACCAGCCGACCACGAGCGCGACGACGACCACCGTGAACACCAGGCCCGGCGTCAGGGGGCGCAGCGCGAGCAGCCACACGACCGCGAGAGCGATCACGATGCCGCGCACGAGCGCGCGCGAACGGCCGAGCCACTCACCGAACCGGCCCGTGTGGAGGCCGAGGGCGTTCAGGCGGCGGCGTGCGGAACCGTTGACGCCATCGGTGAACGCGCGGGTTCTGTTCGCTGCGGTGGATCCACCCGACACCCACCCGACGATCGCGATGACGACGCCGGCCAGGGCACAGACCCAGGCGGTGCGGGTCATCGACTCGACCAGTTGTGCGTAGATCACGTCGATGGCCGCGCCGGAGATTCCGGCATCCACCGCCACGATCCCCGCTGCACTCGCGCCGATTCCCAGTGCTGCCGCAAGGGCACCCGCGCCGATCGTCAAGCCGATTCCCGACCCGAGAACCGCCGTACTCCGACGTCGGGCCACGAGGATGCCGGCAACGAACAGAGCGAGACTCACTACGGGCAGCCACCAACCCACGCCGACGGCGAGGGCGTACACGGTCCGCAGGAGTGCGACGTTCTCGCCCGTGCCGATGATGACGACCCTGTCGACGGCCGGAATGAGGCCCGCGATGCCGACGCCTTGATCGACGAGCCGCGTCTGAACGCGAGCGACGACCTCTCCGAGCTGGATGCCCAGACCGTCGCCGGTCTGCACGATGATCCCGCCACCGTCGGACGTCGCGGTTGTGGTCAGCGCCCGGTGCGCACCGCGCAGGGTGGCGGCCCAGACATCGGTGAACGCATCCGAGCGGACGACGTCTGTCACTCCCCGGGCGACGAGACCTTCGACGCTGGAGGCGGCCGGGCCGCGGAGGAGATCAAGGGCATCTGCTGCCCGCGGAGGGATGCCGAGATCTTCGAATCCGTCGAAGACGCGACCGGTGAGCTCGGCGAAGTCCACTGTGTCCGAGATCGCACTCATGCTCTCGTCGATCAAGAGATCTTGGACGGCGACCTCCGACGACAGCGGGGCGAGGGTCGCGACGAATTGATCCTGGTCCACGAGGATCACCCGCGCCCACGCGGCCACGATCGAGACCGGGACGAGGACCGCGGCGATGACGATCAGAACCGTCGACAAGACAGCGCGCCAGCGACCGCGACGAGCAGGCCGGGCGGCCGGGGTCCCGCCCACGAGGCGCGCATTCTCCGCCTCGAGTTCCCGCACGCGCGCTTCCAGGGCGGACACGTCGAGGACGTCATCGGTGGGGACCATGACGACAGTGTGGCCTAGACGAGGCTCTGGTATCTTGCGGGGCTTGCGATCAGACCGCGCGCAGCACCGCGACGACGCGTCCGAGGACCACGGCGTCGTCGCCCAGGATCGGTTCGAACGCGGAGTTGCGCGGCAGGAGCCAGGTGTGGCCGTCGCGCTGGCGGAAGGTCTTCACGGTTGCCTCGCCGTCGAGCATGGCCGCCACGATCTCGCCGTTGGCTGCCGTCGGCTGAGACCGGACGACCACCCAGTCGCCGTCGCAGATCGCGGCGTCGATCATCGACTCGCCGCTGACCTTCAGCATGAACAGGTCGCCCTTGCCGACGAGCTGGCGGGGGAGGGGGAAGATCTCCTCGACCTGCTGGTCGGCCGTGATCGGGACGCCGGCGGCGATCCGGCCGACCAGGGGCACCATCGCTGCGTCGGCAACCGGGGGCGCTTCATCGGCGGGGTTCTCCGTGGCGCTCCCCGGGAGGTCGATCAACACTTCCATCGCGCGCGTCTTGCCGGGATCTCTGCGCAGGTAGCCGCTGAGTTCCAGCTGATTGAGCTGATGGGTCACGCTCGACAGGGACTTGAGCCCCACCGCGTCACCGATCTCCCGCATGCTCGGTGGATAACCGTGCCGTGCGATCGACCGCTGGATGACTTCGAGGATCGCGAGCTGCTTCTCGCTCAGGCTCTTGCGCCGGCGGGTCTGCGGCTTCTCGCGGGAAGCTCCGGTGCTGTCCATGTCGCGCTCCTTCTGTAGCGGCTCTTCCGGCTCCGGAGAAGACATCGTCTTCGAATGTCGGAGGTAGGTGATGGGGTCTGGTTATCGAAACCGTATCCGGTATCGCTGATCTCGTCCGGCAAGCGTTCGCGTGTCGTCTTCGATTCATCTACGATCCGGACGCCCTTGACAGTATCCCTAGTTCGAAGATACCTTCGGAAGAGAGGTTCGCATCCGGCTCTCCCGGCCGAGAGTGCGGATGCGAATCTCTCCACCCATCCGAGGTCCCGCCCCGAGGAGCAGACATGAGCACCATTGACTTCACCGCATCGTTCACCGCACCAGCGATCGCGGTGCGCCCGACGCGGCTGCGTCTGACCGTTCGCGGTCGACGGGTGCTCGCGTTCCTCGCAGCCCTCCCGGCCGTCATCGCACTCAGCATCGCGATCGTCTCGGGCGGCGGAGCACTCGCATCGGGGGAGGCGAGTACTCCGGCGGGGACGTTCGAGCAGGTCACCGTGCTCCCGGGCGACTCGCTGTGGTCGATCGCAGAGTCGGCGGCTCCCGCCGCGGATCCGCGTGACGTCGTGGACGCGATCGTGCGTCTGAACGCGCTCGCCTCGGGGCAGCTCGAGGCAGGGCAGACCATCAGCATTCCGCTCGAGTACACGGCCGCCGACTGACGGTCGAAACGGCGGGCGTCCGCCTCAGCGCCCTACGATGGAAACGTGGCCGTACGTCTCGATGACCTTCCCCTCCGTGATGATCTGCGTGGTCTGACGCCGTATGGCGCTCCGCAAGCGGCCCTACCGGTCGCTCTGAACGTCAACGAGAACACACATCCGGTTCCCGAAGAAGTCGCCGACGACATCCTGGACGGGATCGCGCACGCCCTGCGAGACGTCAATCGCTATCCGGATCGCGAGTTCACCGCGCTCCGCGAAGGCTTCGCCGACTACCTCGGCCATGGTCTCTCTCGCGACCAGATCTGGGCGGCCAACGGATCCAACGAAGTGCTGCAGCACCTGCTGCAAGCGTTCGCCGGGCCCGGGCGCACCGCGTTCGGGTTCGCTCCGACGTACTCGATGTACCCCCTGTTGACGCGTGCGACCGGCGCATCGTATGTCGCGGGGGTCCGCGAGAGCGACTACACGCTCGACGCAGATGAGGCCGCGCGACAGATCGAAGAGGCCGATCCGGATGTCGTCTTCCTGTGCGCGCCGAACAACCCGACGGGAACGCCCCTGCGTCTCGACGTGATCGAGGCGATCTATGCGGCCAGCCGGGGAATGGTGATCGTCGACGAGGCCTATCAAGAGTTCGCACCGCGTGACGAACGGTCCGCCTTGACGCTGTTGCCGGGTCGCGAACGGCTTGTGGTCTCGCGGACCATGAGCAAGGCGTTCGCCTTCGCAGGAGCGCGCGTGGGCTATCTCGCCGCAGATCCGGCCGTGATCGACGCTCTTCGGCTCGTGCGTCTGCCGTATCACCTGAGTGCACTGACGCAGGCGGCCGCCACCGCTGCGCTCCGGCACGCCCCGGCCATGTTGAGCATGGTCGACGAGATCGTCGCGCAACGCGACCGGATCTCGGCGACGCTGTCCGCTCTCGGATACCAGCCCCACGAGAGCTGGACCAACTTCGTGCTCTTCGGCGGAGTCGACGACCCGGCCGCGACGTGGCAGGGGCTCTACGACCGCGGCGTCCTGATCCGTGACGTGGGGATCGCGCACAGTCTGCGGGTCACCGCGGGCACCGAGTCGGAGTCGACGGCGTTCCTCGACGCTTTGGCGTCACTCGGACGGTGACGACTCACCCGCGTCGATAGAGTGGGGCTATGAGCACTTCCGCGCCCCGCACTGCGTCGATCCGCCGCGCGACGAGCGAATCGACGGTCGAACTGGATCTCGATCTCGACGGCACCGGTCAGAGTCACATCGACACATCGGTGCCGTTCTTCAACCACCTCCTCACGGCGTTCGCGAAGCACTCGTTGACCGACCTCACCGTGCGGGCCTCGGGCGACACCGACATCGACGCACATCACACGGTCGAGGACGTGTCGATCGTGCTCGGACAGGCGATCCGGCAGGCGCTCGGCGACAAGGCAGGAATCTCGCGTTACGGTGACGCGCTCGTCCCGCTCGACGAAGCGCTGGCGCAGGCGGTCGTGGACATCAGCGGTCGCCCGTACCTCGTGCACGACGGTGAACCCGTCGGCTTCGAGTACCACCTGATCGGGGGCCACTTCACGGGGTCGCTCGTGCGACACACGTTCGAGGCCATCGCGTTCCAGGCGGCCATGACCGTCCACGTCCGCGTCCTCGGGGGCCGCGACCCCCACCACATCGCGGAGGCGGAGTACAAGGCTTTCGCGCGTGCTTTCCGTCAGGCCAAGGCGCTGGACCCGCTGGTGTCCGGCATCCCCAGCACGAAGGGCGCTCTGTGACGGAGTCCTCGCGACCGCTGGTCGCTGTCCTGGACTACGGCTCAGGCAACGTCCACTCCGCGGTCAAAGCGCTCGTCGCTGCCGGTGCCGATGCGCGGCTGACCGCCGATCGTGGATTGATCCAGGATGCCGCAGGCCTTGTGGTGCCCGGCGTCGGAGCGTTTGAGGCGGTCATGAGCGCGTTGCGTGCGAGCAGGGGAGACGAGCTCATCGAGCGACGACTCGCCGGTGGCCGCCCCGTCCTCGGGATCTGTGTCGGAATGCAAGTGCTGTTCGGTCGGGGGGTCGAGCGAGGCGTCGACACGGAAGGCATGGGCCAGTGGCCCGGCGTCGTGACCGAATTGGATGCTCCCGTGCTTCCGCATATGGGCTGGAACACGGTCCGGGCGGGGGAGGGCTCGACGCTCTTCCGCGGCATCGAGGAGGAGCGGTTTTACTTCGTGCACTCCTACGGCGCCCAGCAGTGGCATCTCGATGTCATCCGGCCGTTCCGCGCACCCGTCCTCACCTGGTGCGATTACGGCGCTCCCTTCCTGGCCGCGGTCGAGAACGGACCGCTGACCGCGACGCAGTTCCACCCGGAGAAGAGTGGGGATGCCGGCATCCGTCTGCTGGGCAACTGGATGTCGACCCTTCCGCAGGCGGGGTAGTCTCTCTCACTGTGTAGGGCACGACCTCGCGCGCTCACCGACCCCCACTTGGAGCCATGAAAGATTTCGCGTCCACCCCTGAATTGATCCTGCTGCCGGCGGTCGACGTCGCCGATGGGAAGGCGGTCCGCCTCACCCAGGGTGCGGCCGGAACCGAGACGAATTACGGCGACCCCGTCGATGCCGCCCTGGCGTGGGCACGCGACGGCGCGCAGTGGATCCACCTCGTCGACCTGGATGCCGCCTTCGGGCGGGGCAACAACTCCGCCGTGATCCGCAAGGCGATCAAGCAGCTCAAGGGTGTGCAGGTCGAGCTGTCCGGCGGCATCCGTGATGACGCGACGCTCGAGGCTGCGCTGGAGTCCGGCGCCACACGCATCAATCTCGGCACGGCGGCGCTGGAGAACCCCGAGTGGGCTGCCGACGTCATCGCTCGCTACGGCGAGGCGATCGCGGTCGGGCTGGACGTCCGCGGGACCACGCTCGCAGCGCGCGGCTGGACCCGTGACGGCGGCGACCTGTGGCACGTGTTGGATCGCCTGGAAGATGCCGGCTGCAGCCGTTACGTCGTCACCGATGTGACCAAGGACGGCACGCTCCGCGGGCCGAACCTCGAGCTGCTCCGCGAAGTGACGTCACGCACAACGAAGCCGGTTGTCGCCTCGGGCGGGATTTCGAGTCTGGATGACATCGCCGCGCTCCGCGAACTCGTGCCCCACGGCGTCGAGGGTGCCATCGTCGGCAAGGCGCTCTATGCGGGCGCGTTCACGCTCGCCGAGGCACTGGATGTCGCCGGAGACTGACCACGCCGGGGACTCTGCCGGGGTGCCGTGGGAAGGGCGCAGCTTCGACGCGAACCCGCACGCGGGTGATGACGGGTCCGCTGATCAGGCATTGCAGTCGGCGTTGACAGCGTTCCGACGCGGAGCAGGATCTGCATCGGCGATCGTCGCGGCCTACGCTCATGCGCGACTGCTGATCCCGCTCGTCGCCGAGAAGGGTGACGAAGGGAGAGGACCCACGGGGCTCCGCGTCGACAAGACACAGGAGCTGTCGATCGTCACGGTTGCCGCGCCCGACGGTCGTCGCGTGCTCCCGGTCTTCACGTCCGTCGCCGCGATGTCGGCGTGGGATCCGATCGCCCGGCCCGTTCCGGCCGACGGCGTCCGCACGGCTCTGTCGGCCGCCGCCGACGACACCGACCTGATCGTGATCGACCCGGGGACCGAGAATGAGTTCGTTCTGCGTCGACCCGCCGTCTGGGCGCTCGGCCAGGGGCAACCTTGGGAGCCGGCGCACGAGTCGCCGGAGGTGTTCACAGCGCTGCAGGAGAGCATCGGAAGCGAGTTGGCCGTCCTCGACTTCGCCGTCGCGTCCGGTGATCCGGACGGACGCTTGCGCGGCCCGGAACTCATCGTCCGCCTGCAGCTGGTCGACGGTCTGGACAAGACGCAACTGGATGCCGTCCTTCAGCGGCTCGCGACGCGCTGGGCCGCCGATGACCGCATCGCGGTGCTGGTCGATTCGCTGACGGTCAAGCTCGTCCGCGCCTGACGTCTCCGACGTCAGGTGACGGGGCCGGTCCACTTCTCGCCGGGACCCTTGCCGATCTCATCGGGGATGACCGACGCCTCTCGGAAAGCGAGCTGGACCGAGCGGAGCCCGTCGCGCAGGGACCGGGCGTGGATGTCGCTGATCTCGGGCGCGGCGGCCGTGATGAGACCGGCGAGTGAGTTGATGAGCTTGCGCGCTTCGTCGAGGTCCTGCTGGTTCTCGGGATCGTCGGCGAGGCCGACCTTCACCGCCGAGGCGCTGAGGAGGTGGACGGCGGCCGCGGTGATCACTTCTACCGCCGGCACGTCGGCGATGTCGCGGGATGCCGCGGATGCTGCTCGTTCCTGTTCCTCCCACCGAGCGATGCGCTCGGCATCCTGAGGGTCGTTCCGGTCGTTGGATGCGGGGTTCGTGGCCACGGGTCGCTCTCTGCTAGACTCAGCGGGCACCGGAGTGTTCTACTCCGGATCGAAAGAGGATCACATCCCACCCGCGCTTGCCGCTCCAGGCTACCGGGTCACGCACTCCGCCTCGTCCGCGAGGCTGTCCAGAACATCGGATGCGGGTGCGAGAAGGACGAAGCCGACGCGTGCGTCGTGCGGGGTGGACGTGATGCTCTTCCGCCCGAGACACACTCCTGTGTGTCCGGTGGCCGCCACCGCACGAAGAGGAGTTCCGCACATCAGCGATCCCCGCACCAACGACCGCATCCGCGTTCCCGAGGTCCGCCTCGTCGGACCCGCAGGTGAGCAGGTCGGCGTCGTCCGTATCGAGGTCGCGCTGCGCCTGGCTCAGGAAGCCGATCTCGACCTGGTCGAGGTCGCTCCGGACTCGAAGCCTCCCGTCGTCAAGATCATGGACTACGGGAAGTTCAAGTACGAAGCCGCGCAGAAGGCGAAGGAAGCGCGCCGTAACCAGGCGAACACGATCCTCAAAGAGGTCCGTTTCCGTCTGAAGATCGACAATCACGACTACGAAACCAAGCGCAAGCGCGCCGAGGGCTTCCTCAAGACGGGCGACAAGGTCAAAGCCATGATCCTGTTCCGCGGTCGCGAGCAGTCCCGACCCGACCAGGGCGTGCGTTTGCTCCGGAAGTTCGCCGAAGATGTGGCCGAGTTCGGCACCGTGGAATCCAGCCCCACGATCGACGGACGCAACATGGTCATGGTGATCGCGCCGCACAAGAACAAGTCCGAAGTCAAGACCGAGCAGAACGCCCAGCGCACTGCCAACCGCGAAGCCGCACGCCAGGCGCGTACGGGTTCGGACGAGGACGCCCCGGACGAATCCGCTCCCGCGGAGTAATCCCCACAGACTCCGGCCCGGCCGGATCCACAACGAAGGAAAAATCATGCCGAAGCAGAAGACCCACTCGGGTGCCAAGAAGCGCTTCAAGGTCACCGGAAGCGGCAAGCTCATGAAGCAGCAGGCCGGAATGCGCCACAACCTTGAGGGCAAGGCCAGCAAGCGCAAGCGCCGCCTGAACGGCGAGCAGGTCCTGGCCCACGGCGACGCCAAGGTCGCCAAGAAACTCCTCGGTCACTGAGTACCGACGCACGTTAGGAAACAGAAGAAATGGCTAGAGTCAAGCGGGCGGTAAACGCCCACAAGAAGCGTCGCGTCATCCTCGAGCGCGCCTCCGGTTACCGGGGCCAGCGTTCGCGCCTGTACCGCAAGGCGAAGGAGCAGGTCACCCACTCGCTCGTCTACGCGTACCGTGACCGTCGCAAGCGCAAGGGCGACTTCCGCCGTCTGTGGATCCAGCGCATCAACGCTGCGAGCCGCCAGAACGGCCTCACGTACAACCGCTTCATCCAGGGCCTCGGCCTCGCGGGCGTGCAGGTCGACCGTCGCATGCTCGCCGAGCTGGCGGTCAACGAGCCGGCAACGTTCGCGTCGCTGATCGCGACCGCGAAGGCGGCACTGCCGGCCGACGTCAACGCGCCGCGCGTCTGACGCGACACGCATCCTCAGAAGGGCGTCTTCCTCCGGGAAGGCGCCCTTCTCGGCATCCCAGGGAACAGGCCCTCGCGGCCCTATGCTGAGAGCGTGCTCGAGAACCCGCGTTCCCCCCGCGTGCGCGCTGTCGCCAAGCTGACCAAGCGTAGTGCTCGGCAAGAGACGGGACTCTTCCTCCTCGAAGGCCCGCAGGCTGCCCGCGAAGCCCTGGCATATCGTCCTGACACCCTCATCGAGCTGTTCGCGACGCCGTCCGCGATGGAGCGGCATCCGGACCTCCGGGACGCTGCCCGCGACGCGGGGATCGAGGTCGAGTTCACGACCGAGGCCGTCCTGGACGCGATGGCCGACACGGTTACGCCGCAGGGCATCGTTGCGGTGGCGCGCCAGTCGCCGACGTCTCTGCACGACGTCTTCGACGGGTCGCCGAAGCTCATCGCGATCTGCGAAGAAGTGCGCGATCCGGGCAATCTCGGAACGATCATCCGTGCCGCGGATGCCGCCGGCGCCGACGCCGTGATCTTGACCGGCCGGACCGTGGACCCATACAACCCGAAGGTGGTGCGGGCGACGACCGGGTCGCTGTTCCACGTTCCCGTCGCTGTCGGCGCCGACCTGGCGTCGACGATCGAACGGGCGCACGCGTCGGGACTGCGGGTGATCGCCGCCGATGTCGGGGGAGACGACTTCCTCGCGCGACGCGATGTGCTGCGCGAGCCCACCGCATGGCTCTTCGGAAACGAGGCCCGGGGCCTCGAGGACGAGGCGTTGGCCCTCGTCGATCTGTCGTTGCGCCTGCCGATCTACGGCCGCGCAGAATCGCTCAATCTCGCGACGGCGGCGAGCGTCTGCCTCTACGAGACCGCGTTCGCGCAGCGTACCGACGGCTAATCCGTTTGTTCCAGGCGGGTTACGACTCGATCAAGATCCTGTGGACAGCCTGGGTGGATGCTGAGTGCTCTGCATAGGCTGACGCTATGGCGACACCCGATCCTGCCCCCGCGACGTCGAACATCACCGTGCGCCGGGGTGACCCGCTCGTCGTCGTCGACAACGTGCAGAAGCACTACGGCGAGTTTCAAGCGCTCACCGACGTCAACCTGACGGTCAATCGGGGCGAGGTGGTTGTGGTGATCGGGCCGTCCGGCTCGGGCAAGTCGACCCTCTGTCGCACGATCAACCGGCTCGAGACGATCACGAGCGGGTCGATTTCGATCGACGGCACCGAACTCCCCAAGGAGGGCAAGGGGCTGGCCGCCCTGCGCGCCGACGTCGGCATGGTCTTTCAGTCCTTCAATCTCTTCGCCCACCTCACGATCCTCGACAACGTCACGCTCGGGCCCATCAAGGTTCGAAAGATGAAGAAGGCGGATGCGGAACGGGAGGCGATGGTGCTCCTGGACCGAGTGGGGGTGGGGCATCAGGCCTCCAAGCTTCCTGCGCAACTGTCCGGCGGGCAGCAGCAGCGCGTCGCGATCGCCCGCTCTCTCGCGATGCAACCGAAGGTCATGCTCTTCGATGAGCCGACCAGTGCGCTGGACCCCGAGATGATCAACGAAGTTCTCGACGTCATGGTCGGCCTCGCGCAGGACGGCATGACGATGATCGTCGTCACGCACGAGATGGGCTTCGCGCGAAAGGCCGCCGATCGCGTCGTCTTCATGGCGGACGGAAAGATCCTCGAGGACGACAAGCCCGAGGAGTTCTTCACCCATCCGAAGACGGATAGGGCGAAGGACTTCCTCTCCAAACTCATCACGCACTGACACACTTTCCGCGGTCTGCACCGGCCGCGGGAAATTCAAGAAGATACGACACTAGGAGGACTTCGACATGCGTAAGACACGGATCAGCATGACTCTGGCGGGCATCACGCTCGCCGCACTGGCCCTTGCCGGTTGCAACAGCGGTACGCCGGGCGCTGCCCCCACCGACGGTGGGACAGAAGAGGGAACGGACGAAGGTACGGCCTGGTTCGAGGTGGCCTCCGACGTCACACTCGAGGGCAGCCCGACGTTCGACAAGATCTCCTCGGCCGGCAAGGTCGTCGTGGGTGTGAAGGAAGATCAGCCCGGACTCGGCTACCTCGACGTCGTCACCGGCGAGCGGACCGGCTTCGATATCGACATCGCCCGCTGGATCGCCGCATCGCTCGGCATGGACGAACAGGACATCGAGTTCATCCGCGTCGATTCCTCGGCACGTGAGCAGTCCATCGTCAACGGTGACATCGACTATTACGTCGGCACGTATTCGATCACCGACAAGCGCAAGGAAGTCATCGACTTCGCAGGTCCCTACTTCATCACCGGTCAGGGACTCCTCGTGGCGAGCGACAGTGAGATCACCGGCGAAGGCGACCTCGACGAGACCACCAATGTGTGCTCGGCGACCGGCTCCACCCCGATCCAGAACATCCGCACGAACTACCCCAACGTGCCCACCACGGAGTTCAACGGCTACTCCGAGTGCGTTGAAGCGCTGGTCAACGGACAGGTCGCTGCGGTCACGACCGACCAGGCGATCCTGATCGGTTACGCCGCGCAGCAGCCGGACGCGCTCAAGGTCGTCGGAGAGCCCTTCAGCGAAGAGCGCTACGGCGTCGGCATCACCAAGGGTGACACCGCTCTGCAGGACCACATCAACACCCTCTTCACGGACGGTGGCGAGATCTGGCAGGCGATCTTCGACAAGAACCTCGGTTCGTCGGGCATCGAAGTCACTCAGCCCGCCGTCGACTGACATTGCCGTCGGTGACAGGAGCGTCAGTCGTTCCTGTCACCGACACTCTCCGCTTCATCTGAGAAGGGCAGGCGCATGGGCGTCATCTTCGATCACCTCCCCATCTGGGGTGAGGCGATCCGCAACACGCTGATCCTGTTCTTCGGCGGTGCGGTGATCGCCCTCGTCCTCGGCACGATCGTGGGCGCTGCGCGTGTGTCGCCGGTTCCCATCGCTCGTGCGGTCGGAACGCTGTATGTCAACACCATCCGCAACACGCCTCTCACACTCGTCTTCTTCTTCTTCGCGTTCGGCTACCCGCAACTCGGGCTTCCGAAGCTCGACTTCACGCTCCTCGGCGTCGTTGCGCTCGGCATCTATACGGCCACGTACGTGGCCGAAGTCCTTCGGTCCGGTATCGGCACGGTCCCCGTGGGCCAGGCCGAGGCCGCCCGCGCGATCGGGCTGCCGTTCGGGCAGGTGATGACGCTCGTCGTCCTTCCGCAGGCCTTCCGCTCCGTCGTCCCGCCGATGATGAGCGTCTTCATCGCGCTCCTGAAGAACACGACGGTCGCCGCCGGATTCTCCGTCGCCGAGCTCGGTCGTATCCGCGCGGTCATGAGCGAGCAGGGCGAGAACGCGCTCGAAGTGCTCCTCTGGGTCGCGGCCATCTTCGTCGCGCTCGTGCTGCTGCTCTCGTGGGTGCAACGATCTCTCGAGAACCGATGGAGGGTGGCGCGATGACTTCCGTGCTGTACGACGTCCCCGGACCGCGGGCGGTCCTCCGGAACCGGCTGATCGGTGTCGTGACCGTTGTCGTCATCTTGGCGCTGCTCGGTTTCATCATCTACCGCTTCGCGGAGACCGGTCAGTTCTCGGCAGAGAAGTGGTACGTCTTCACGTTCTCCACCGTCTGGGTGCAGATCGCCGAGGCGACGGGTCGTACCCTCGCGGCGTTCGGAGCCGCGGCCGTGCTCGCCCTGCTGTTGGGATTCGTGCTCGCGATCGGGCGGATGTCCGATCACGCGTGGGTGCGAGTGCCGATCACGGCGATCGTCGAGGTTCTTCGTGCCGTCCCGGTCCTCATCATGATGCTTCTGATGTACTACGGGCTCCCGGTGCTCGGCGTGGACGTCGAGGTCTACTGGGCCGTCGTGATCCCGCTCATGCTCTACAACGGCTCGGTCCTCTCCGAGGTCATCCGCGCCGGCGTCGAAGCGCTGCCCAGCGGGCAACGCGAAGCGGGCTATGCCCTCGGTCTGCGCAAGAGCGGCGTGATGCAGCTGATCCTGCTGCCCCAGGCGATCCGCGCCATGCTCCCGGTGATCATCGCGCAGCTCGTCGTCACGTTGAAGGACACCGCTCTCGGGTTCATCATCACGTATCCCGAGTTGCTCTCGTTCGCGAAGCTGATCGGCAGCCAGGGCACGTACAACCGGCCGATCCTGCAGGCGGCGCTCGTGGCGGCAGCCATCTACATCGGCCTCTGCCTCATCCTGTCCGGGATCGCGAAGTGGGTGGAGATCCGTCTCCGTCGCTCGCCGCGCGCTGTCGCTGCCGCCGACAATCTCGCACCGCTCACGCACGAGGGCACGACCAACACGGAGCTCATCGCGGCTCAGCGGGCGCAAGGCCGGCGTCGCCGCGGCTGATCCACTCGAGCCCGGAGCGGGCTACGCGCGCCGGTAGACTCGTCTCTTGTGTCTGACGCACCTGAGATCACCGCCGACGCCGTCGAGGCAGCCGTCACCGCGGCGCTCGCGGCCATCGCTGCCGCATCGTCCACGACCGAGCTGAAAGCCGCTCGTTCGGCGCATGTCGGAGAGAGCTCTGCGCTCGCCGGGCTCAACGCGCGGATGCGCGATGTGCCGAACGACCAGAAGGCCGCTTTCGGCAAGCTCGTCGGAGCAGGCCGTGGGCGCGTGGCGCAAGCGCTCGCCGCCCGAGAGGCCGAGTTGGCCGAGGCGGAGACGGCGGCGAAGCTCGAAGCCGAACGGATCGACATCACCGCTCTTCCGCAGCGCGCGCGTGTGGGCGCTCGGCATCCGCTCACACTGTTGCAGGACCAGGTCGGCGACATCTTCGTCGGCATGGGCTGGGAGATCGCGGAAGGCCCCGAGCTCGAACACGAGTGGTACAACTTCGACGCGCTGAACCTCGACGCCGACCACCCGGCGCGGCAGATGCAGGACACGTTCTACGTCGATCCGGTTGCCGCGCATCTGCTGTTGCGCACCCAGACGAGCCCGGTGCAGATGCGCTCGATGCTGACGCGTGATCTGCCGATCTACATCGTCTCGCCCGGCCGCGTGTACCGCACCGACGAATTCGACGCGACCCACCTCCCGGTCTTCAGCCAGTTCGAGGGCCTCGTGATCGACAAGGGCATCACGATGGCGCACCTGCGCGGCACGCTCGACCATGTCGCCCGCGCGCTGTTCGGCGCCGAGGCGAAGACCCGACTGCGTGCGAACTATTTCCCGTTCACCGAGCCGTCCGCCGAACTCGACCTCTGGCACCCGACCTTCACCGGCGGCGCCCGGTGGATCGAGTGGGGCGGCTGCGGGATGGTGAACCCGAACGTGCTCCGCGCCGCGGGGATCGACCCGGAGGAGTATTCCGGCTTCGCGTTCGGCATGGGAATCGAGCGGACGCTGATGTTCCGCTCGGACGTGAAAGACATGCGCGACATGGCCGAGGGCGATGTGCGTTTCAGCGAGCAGTTCGGAATGGTGGTCTGATGCGCGTCCCGTTGTCTTGGCTTCGTGAGTACGTCGATGTCCCCGCCGGCACGACACCCGAGGACGTGCTGGCCTCGCTCGTGTCGGTCGGATTCGAGGAGGAGGACGTCCACGGATTCGGGCTGACCGGCCCGATCGTCGTCGGGCAGGTCGTCTCCTTCGACCCTGAACCGCAGTCCAACGGCAAGACCATCCGGTGGTGCCAGGTCGATGTCGGTGCTTCCCACGGGGGAGTCCGCGGCATCGTCTGCGGTGCCGGCAACTTCTTCGCCGGTGACAAGGTCGTCGTGACCCTGCCCGGAGCCGTGCTGCCCGGCCCCTTCCCGATCGCCGCTCGCAAGACCTACGGTCATGTCTCGGACGGCATGATCGCGTCGGCTCGCGAACTGGGCCTCGGCGACGAGCACGACGGCATCCTGCGGCTCGTCGAACTCGGCCTCGACCCCGAGATCGGTACCGACGCGATCGCGCTGCTCGGCCTCGATGATGTCGCGGTCGAGATCAACGTCACCCCCGACCGCGGATACGCGCTGTCGTTGCGCGGCGTCGCCCGCGAGTACGCGCACGCGACGGGTGCGGCCTTCCACGATCCCGGAGACCGGGATTTCGAGGATCTCGCGCAGCCGACGAGCGGGTTCGACGTCGCCGTCGTCGACGATGCGCCGATCCGCGGCCGCGTGGGCGCGAGCGAGTTCGTCGTCCGCGTCGTCCGTGGCGTCGATCCGACCCAGCCGACGCCGGCGTGGATGATCGCGCGGCTCCAGCTCGCCGGCATCCGCTCGCTCGGCGTGCTCATCGACATCACGAACTACGTCATGCTGGAGCTCGGCAATCCGATCCACGGCTACGACCTTGATCGACTGACGGGCGGCATCACCGTCCGGCGCGCGCGAGCGGGGGAGCACCTCACGACGCTCGACGGCAAAGACCGCGCGCTCTCGGCCGAGGATCTCCTGATCACCGACGACTCCGGTCCGATCGGGCTCGCCGGAGTCATGGGCGGCGCGACGACCGAGATGACCGACGCGACCCGCGACGTCCTGATCGAAGCGGCGATCTTCGACACCGTGACCATCGCGCGCAGCGCCCGTCGACACAAGCTGCCGTCCGAGGCATCCAAGCGCTTCGAGCGCGGCGTCGATCCCCTCATTCCCTTCGTGGCCGCCCGGCGCGTCGCGGACCTGATGGTGGCCCACGCCGGCGGCACGCTCGGCGAGGAGGGCGGCGCGTTGTTCGCCGAGGTCTTCCTCGAGGCGATCGACCTGCCGCGGGGCTTCCCCGCGGGTCTCATCGGTGTCGACTACACGGATGCCGAGGTCATCGGCGCGCTCGAGACCATCGGCGCAGAGGTGACCGAGGACGGCGAGACCCTCACCGTGATCCCGCCGTCGTGGCGTCCGGACCTCACCGACAAGTGGACGCTCGCCGAGGAGGTCGCCCGCATCACGGGGTACGACCGCATCCCGTCCGTGCTGCCGATTCCGCCCTCGGGCCGCGGCTTCACGTCCGCGCAGGCCGGCCGGCGTCGCGTCGCGAACGCACTGGCCGCTTCCGGTTTCGTCGAGACGCCCTCGTTCGGATTCACCACCGAGGCACAGAATGACCTGCACGGGTCACCGTCGGGAGAGCACCTGCCGTCGATGGGACTCGCGAATCCGCTCGACGGCCAGGCGCCGTTCCTTCGGCGCTCGCTCGTCCCCGGCCTCCTCCAGGTCGCGCACCGCAACGAGTCGCGCGGACTGACGGACCTGGCGTTGTTCGAAACCGGCGCCGTCTTCCTCCCCGAGGTGGGTGTCACATACGGCACCGAGACCGTGCCGCCGGCAGCCGTGCGACCGGATGCCGCGACCCTCGCCGCCCTCGATGCCGCGATCCCGCCGCAGCCGCGCCATGTCGCCATCCTGCTGACCGGCCTCCGGGTCGCCAAGCAGCCGGGTCAGCCGGCAGAACCCTTCGACGTGGCCGATGCGCTGGACGCCGTCCGCACGATCGCCGTCGCGGCCGGGGTCGAGATCACTGTCGCGCAAGCGGCCCGCGCGGCGCTCCATCCCGGTCGCACCGGTGTGCTTCTGGTGGACGACACCGAGGTCGGCTACGTGGGCGAACTCCTGCCGGCCGTTTCGGCGGCCGCCGATCTGCCCGGGCGGGTGATCGTCGCCGAGCTCGACCTCGATCTCGTGCTCGACCTCGCGGGTGAGAAGGTCGTCGCTGCGGCGCTGTCCGGATACCCTGCGGCGACGCAGGACGTGTCCCTCGTCGTGGATGCCGCAGTCCCGGCGGCCGGTGTGCGGGCAGCGCTCGCCGACGGCGCCGGGTCGTTGCTCGAGTCCGTGCGCCTGGTGGACGACTATCGCGGTGCAGGCCTGGCCGAGGGGACGAAGAGCCTGACGTTCGCGCTGCGGTTCCGTGCCGACGACCGCACACTGACGGCCGCCGAGGCGTCGGAAGCGAAGCTCGCCGGCGTCGCCGTGGCCGCCGAGCGATTCGGGGCTGCGATTCGCGAGTAGTCGCGGGTGCCCACGGTTCTAGCGGGAGGCCCAGTTCCACGCGGGGACGTCCATGAACCCCTGGCCGGCGACGTCGGTACCGGCAGGCCCTGACGTCAGTTCGATGCGAGCGCGCTCGCCGACGCCGTCGACGAGCGCCGGCGCGTGCGAGACGACGATGACCTGTGTGCGTTCCGCCGCGCGAACCACGAGCCGTGCGAGCGCGGGAAGAAGTGCGATGTGCAAGCTCGACTCCGGCTCGTTCAGCACGATGAGTGGCGCGGGGCGCGCCGGAAGCAGGGCGGCGCAGAGCAACAGGTAGCGCAGCGTGCCGTCGGACAGCTCCGCCGTCTCGAGCGGGCGCAGAAGACCCGGCTGCTGCAACGTCAGCCGGAACAGCCCGTCGGAGCTCTCGACGCGCACGCGGCTTCCCGGAAATGCCTCGTCCACTGCGCGGTCGAGATCGGCGCCGAAACCGGCCTGGACGACGGTCGCCCAGACGGCCGCGAGGTTCGATCCGTCGTGGGCGAGGGTGTGTGACCGCGTGCCGACCTGAGGCCGGCGGGCGGGAGCATCGGCATCCACGCGAAAATGGTCGTAGAACCGCCACCCGCTCATCATCCGGCGCAGCCCCAACAGTTCCGGGGCGGTGTCGCCGTCGGCGAGGTCGGTGACGATGCTTTCGTACGGGGCGAGCTTCTGGTCGAGATTCGTCCATGCGCCCTCACGCACCCGCGTGTTCTGTCGGGTCCGGTCGATCAGCAGCGTCGACGGTTTCGCCACCGTGCCGGCGAACACCTGCTCGCGCTTGATCTCGGGGTCACGGGCGAACGGATCGCCTCGCTCCGCCTGCGGGATGCCGAGGTCGACCAGATAGCCGAGCTCGTCCGACGCGAAGCCGAGGCGCACCGCAACGGGTCCCTTCCGCACGGTTCCCTGCGTGCCGCCCGACTCTGGCCCCGCCCACAGGAGCGACGGGAGCCCGCCCTCGCGCGCGACCGCGCCGACGAGCTCCCCACGCGCGGCCGAGGCGAGCAGGCGCAGCGCGCGATACAAGTTGGATTTTCCGGAGCCGTTCGGTCCGGTCACGACGGTCAACGGGCCCAGCGGCACGATGACATCGCGGAGCGATCGGTATCCGGCGACGGCGAGGATCTGCAGCATCCTTCCACTGTGCCAGGAGCCCCGGACGTGCCCGCCGGATAGTGTCGAGTGTGTGACTGATCTCTCCTCGACCTCCCCGTCTCCGCCGGCTCTGCAGCTTCGCGGCCTCGTCAAACGGTTTGGTGAGAAGGCGGCCGTCGCCGGAATCGACCTGGATGTGCCGGCTGGCTCCTTCTTCGGCCTCGTCGGTCCGAACGGGGCCGGAAAGACGACGACGCTGTCGATGGCGACGGGGCTCCTGCGTCCGGATGCCGGCGCCGCGTGGGTGCACGGTGTGGATGTGTGGGCTGATCCGGTGCGGGCCAAGTCGATCATCGGCAACCTCGCCGACGGTGTGCGCCTGTTCGACCGTCTCACCGGTGAGCAACTCATCACCTACACCGCGATGCTGTTCTCGCTGCCGCGAGAGCAGATCGCCGGCCGCGTGGCCGACCTCATCGACATGATGGATCTCCGCGAGGCGGCAGGCACGATCGTCGCCGACTATTCCGCCGGCATGACGAAGAAGGTCGCGCTGGCGTGTGCCCTGGTGCACGCGCCGCGGCTACTCGTGCTCGATGAGCCGTTCGAGTCGGTCGATCCGGTCTCGGCCGCGAACATCGAAGACGTCTTGCGTGGCTACACCGCGTCGGGCGGCAGTGTCATCGTGTCGAGCCACTCGATGGACCTCGTCCAGCGCATGTGCGACCACGTCGCGGTGATCGCAGCGGGGCGCGTCTTGGCGGCCGGGACGGTCGACGAGGTGCGCGGCGAACAGAGCCTGCAAGATCGATTCGTCGCTCTCGTCGGTGGACGTCACACGAGCGAGGGGCCGCAGTGGTTGCGACAGTCCTGAGACTTCGGTATCGGATCCTCGGGAACACCCTCGCGAGCAGGCCGTGGCAGCTCGTCGGGTTCTGCTTCGGCATCGTCGGCGCGCTGTCGCTCCTTGCCCTCGCCGTCGCGACATTCGTCGGCGTCGCCGTCGCTGACTCCGTCGACCTGTCGCGCGTCGTTGTGGTCGTCGGTGGATCCGCTCTGCTGTTGGGCTGGTTGCTCGGGCCGCTTCTGATCGCCGGCACCGAGTCGACGATCGACGCGGAGCGCCTCGCGCCGTTCCCCTTGACCACCGCGCAGGTCATGCGCGCGCTCGCCGCGACGGGGCTCACCGGAGTGCCCGGGATCGTCACGACTCTCGCGTCGCTGGCGACCGTGATCGTCTGGATCGCCTGGCCTGCTGCCGCACTCGTGGCCGTTCCGGCTGCCCTCGTCGGGGTCGTCACGTGCGTCGTCGCGACGCGGCTGATGGTGGCTCTCAGCGCAGGCCTCGGTGGCAGCCGGCGTGGCCGAGAACTCATCGGCACGGTGGTTCTCGCGGTCCTCATCATGACGGGGCCGATCTTGACGGGTGTGCTCACGCTCATCAGCGGCACGACTGACCTGGCCGGCCGATTCGCGCAGGCGGCGGCCGTGCTCAGCTGGACGCCGCTCGGCGCGGCGTGGGCGGTTCCGGCCGATATTGCGACGGGTGACGTGCTCACCGCGGCCGCGAAGGCGATCATCGCGCTCGCGACCCTGGTCGTGGTGTGGCTGCTGTGGGCGCGTGCGCTCGAACGTTCCACGTCGGCCCCCGGACGCCCCGCGACTCGGGCCGCCAAGCCCGGCGCGCTGGGTCTGTTCGGGTGGATGCCGACCGGCGGCATCGGCGCGACGTGGGCGCGCTCGTTGACGGCGTGGACTCGTGATCCCCGTTACTTGCGGCAGCTGCTGGTCGTGCCGCTCTTTCCCGTCCTGTTCGCCTTCACCTCGGGACTCGACGGCGCGATGTTCGTCTCATCGGCGGTCATCGTCGCCTTCGTCATCGCGATCGCCGGGTACGCCGACATCTCGTACGACGGCACGGCGTACGCATCGGTATTGGCCACCGGCATCCCCGGCGCAGCGGACCGGCTGGGGCGCGCGCTGGGGTCGGCATCGATCGGGATTCCGCTGACGCTCGTTACGGCCGTCGTCACGACGACGCTCGCCGGGGCGCTCGAGCATCTGCCGGCCGTCGTGGGCGCGGCGCTCGGGATTCTGCTGACCGGCTACGGTGTGACGGCGGTCTCGTCCGCGCTCGTGATCGCACCGGTACCGGCGCCGGGCGACAGCCCGTTCAAGAGCGTCCCGGGCCAGACTTTCGTCGGCGGTGTCCTGGTGTTCCTCGTCTGGGGTGCCTGCATGCTGCTGGCAGCTCCATCGACCGTGCTCGCGATCCTGTCTGCCGCAATGGGTCAACCGGTTCTCGGGTGGGTGGCGCTGGCCTCCGGAGTCCTCGTCGGAGGAGGGATGGCGGCCGCCGGCGTTGTGATCGGCGGCCGGACGCTCGATCGCACCGGCCCTGATCTGCTGAGGAAGATCAAGGCGCTTCCGACCAGCTGAGCCCGGTCACCCGATTTGCGGAGCCCGAGGTCGCGGCGCTAACCTCGCGGAATGTCCTCCGCCGCAGCTTCCGTCTTCTCGACGGCGCTGCGCGCGCGTCGACGTCTGGCCGGCCGCCGACTCTAGGCGACCCTGCGTGCTCCCCGCCGTTTTTCGGGTCGAGCCGCCGGTTCGCCGCTTCGGGCCCTATCCAGACGACACGTCACCAGACAATAAGGTTGGACAATGACCTATTCGGTCGCCGTTTCCGGCGCTTCCGGCTACGCAGGCGGAGAGATCCTGCGGCTCCTCGCCGCGCACCCCGACATCGAGATCCGCACTGTCACCGCGCATTCCAACGCGGGTCAGCCGCTGATCGAGCAGCAGCCGCACCTGCGGTCGCTCGCGCATCTCACGCTCCAGGCGACGACTCCGGAAATCCTCGCCGGTCACGACATCGTGTTCCTCGCGCTGCCACACGGGCAATCCGGTCAGTACACGGATGCGCTCGGCGATGTGCCGCTCGTCATCGACGCGGGTGCGGATCATCGCCTCACGTCGGTGAATGCGTGGGACGCGTTCTACGGCGGAGATTTCCACGAGCCGTGGACGTACGGCGTCCCCGAACTCCTGGTCCAGGGCGCGAAACAGCGCGTGCACCTCGCCGGCGCGACGCGGATCGCGGCGCCGGGCTGCAACGCATCGACCGTCGCCCTTTCGCTTGCGCCGGGCGTCGCGGCCGGAGTCATCGATCCGAGTGACATCGTGTCGGTGCTCGCCGTCGGGCCCTCGGGGGCAGGCAAGAGCCTCAAGACGAATCTGCTGGCGAGTGAGATCCTCGGCTCCGCGAACCCCTACGCCGTGGGCGGAACGCACCGGCACATCCCCGAGATCCGGCAGGCGCTGTCCGCCGCGGGCGGCGACGACATCCGGATCTCGTTCACCCCGGTGCTCGTCCCGATGAGTCGCGGCATCCTTGCGACCTCGACGGCGCCCCTCCTCGGCGATGTCACGGATGCCGAGATCCGCGCCGCATGGGAAGACGCGTACCGCGACGAGACCTTCGTGCACCTCTTGCCCGCCGGGCACTTCCCCCGGACGGCCGACGTCCTCGGTGCCAACACGGCGCTCATGGGGCTCGCGATCGATCGATCCGCGAACCGGGTCGTCGTCGTGACCGCGGTCGACAACCTCGTCAAGGGCACCGCCGGTGCCGCCATCCAGTCGATGAACATCGCCCTCGGCCTCCCCGAGGACCGGGGCCTGAGCGTGAACGGAGTGGCACCGTGAGCGTCACCGCAGCACGGGGTTTCGAAGCGTCCGGCGTCGCCGTCGGTCTCAAATCGACCGGCAAGCGCGACGTCGCCGTCGTCGTCAACCGAGGGCCGCGCTCCGCCGCTGCGGCCGTCTTCACGAGCAATCGCGCCAAAGCGAACCCGATCATGTGGTCGCAGCAGGTGATCGCCGACGGCGTCGCCGCAGCTGTCGTGCTCAATTCCGGCGGGGCCAACTGCTTCACGGGGAGTTTCGGATTCCAGACGACGCACCAGACCGCGGAGCGGGCGGCCCAGTTGCTCGGTGTGAGCGCCGGCGACATCATCGTCTGTTCGACGGGGCTCATCGGCACCGGGGATGAGGTCTTCCGCGCGAAGGTGCTCGACGGCGTCGAGCAGGGCATCGCGCAACTCTCTCCGGACGGGGGTGAGGCGGCGAGCGAAGCGATCATGACGACCGATTCGCGGGCGAAGCGTGCCGTGCGCACCCAGGATGGCTGGACCGTCGGGGGGATGGCCAAGGGCGCGGGCATGCTGGCCCCGGGCCTCGCGACGATGCTCGTCGTGATCACGACCGACGCCGACCTGACGGCAGCCGAGCTCGATGTGGCGTTGCGCCAGGCCACGCGGGTCAGTTTCGACCGGCTCGATTCGGACGGCTGCATGTCGACCAACGATCAGGTGACCCTCCTCGCGAGTGGGGCCTCCGGCGTTCGGCCCGAGCTCGCCGCGTTCACCGGCGTGGTGACCGAGGTGTGCCTCGATCTCGCCGAGCAGCTCCAGGGAGATGCGGAAGGTGCGAGCCATGACATCGCGATCGAGGTCATCGGTGCGGCCTCCGAGAGTGACGCCGTCGAGGTCGGCCGGTCGGTCGCCCGGAACAACCTGTTCAAGGCCGCCATCTTCGGAAACGACCCGAACTGGGGACGCGTCCTGGCTGCGATCGGCACGACGGCGGCGGCCTTCGATCCGTACGACGTCGACGTCTCGTTCAACGGTGTGCGCGTGTGCACCGCCGGCGGACCCGATCGCCCCCGCGAGGATGTCGATCTGACGCCGCGTGCGACCCGCATCCTCATCGACCTCAAGTCGGGAGCGGATGCGGCGACGATCCTCACGAATGACCTCACCCACGACTACGTCCACGAGAACAGCGCCTACTCCTCATGACCGATCTTCAGCAGACCACTCCGGAAGAGGCAGCGGTCAAAGCCGGTGTGCTCATCGAGTCACTCCCGTGGCTGCAACGCTTCCGCGACCAGATCGTCGTCATCAAGTACGGCGGCAACGCGATGGTCTCCGAGGAGTTGCAGGATGCGTTCGCCCAGGACATCGCCTACCTGCGGTTCGTCGGAGTCAAGCCCGTCGTCGTGCACGGTGGGGGGCCGCAGATCTCGCAGATGCTGGATCGGCTCTCGATTCCGAGCGAGTTCAAGGGCGGATACCGGGTCACGAGCACCGAGGCGATCAGCGTCGTCCGGATGGTGCTGACCGGCCAGATCAACCCGCAGCTCGTCGCGCGCATCAACGCGTTCGGTCCGTTCGCGACGGGGCTCTCCGGTGAGGATGCCGGCCTGTTCGGCGGACGTCGCCGCGGGGTGACCGTCGACGGTGCCGACCACGACCTCGGGTATGTCGGCGATGTCGTGGAAGTCGATCCGCAGCCGGTCCTCGATCAGTTGGCCGCCGGTCGCATCCCGGTGGTGTCGTCGATCGCCCCCGACCTCGACGACCCGGGGCAATCCCTCAACGTCAACGCGGATGCGGCCGCAGCGGCTCTCGCCATCGCGCTGCAGGCGACCAAACTCGTCGTCCTGACCGACGTGCCCGGCCTGTACGCGGATTGGCCGAACCGTGATTCGCTCGTCTCGCATCTGACCGCGACGCAGTTGCGCGAGATGGTGCCGACGCTCGAGTCGGGCATGATCCCGAAGATGCAGGCGTGCCTGGATGCGGTCGACGGTGGCGTCGACACGGCCGCCATCATCGACGGTCGTCAGCCCCACTCGGTGCTGGTGGAGATCTTCACAGAACACGGAATCGGAACAGAGGTGGTGGCGGGATGAGCGCGGAAGCAGACGCGATGAGCTGGCAGGACGACGCGGCACGCGATCTCGTGCGCAACGCCGGTGACCGCTTTGCCCTCTTCACCCGCGGTGAAGGGTCGCACCTGTGGGACGGTGGTGATAAGCGCTACCTCGACTTCCTGGGCGGCATCGCCGTGACCTCGCTCGGGCACGCGCATCCGGTCTTCGTCGACGCGGTCAGCCGGCAAGCGGCGACCCTCGTGCACGTCTCGAACTTCTTCGCGACGCCGCCCCAACTCGCGCTCGCTGCTCAGCTGAAGCGACTGGCCGGCACGGGCGAGTCCGGCCGGGTCTACTTCGGCAATTCCGGCGCCGAGGCCAACGAGGCCGCGTTCAAGCTCGCCCGCCTCCATGGCGGGCAGGATCGGCCGCGCATCCTTGCGATGCGGAACGCCTTCCACGGCCGGACGATGGGGACGCTCGCCCTCACCGGCAAGGACTACATGCAGGCGCCGTTCCTGCCGATGGTGCCCGGCGTCGAGTTCATCGATTCGACGGTAGACGCCCTCGAAGCGGCGCTCGACGACCGTGTTGCGGCGCTCTTCGTCGAACCCATTAAGGGTGAAGCTGGCGTCGTGGACCTTCCTGAGGGGTACCTCGCGGCCGCCCGCGAACTCACGGCACGACACGGCGCGTTGCTCATCGTGGATGAGATCCAGACCGGCGCGGGTCGCACCGGGGACTGGTTCGCGTTCCAGCGGGACGGCATCACGCCCGATGCGATCACCGTCGCGAAAGGCATCGGTGGCGGGTTCCCGATCGGTGCGCTGATCACGTTCGGCGGGGCGAGCGAGCTCTTCTCGCCCGGCACGCACGGCTCGACGTTCGGTGGCAATGCGCTGGCGACGGCGGTCGCCTCGGCGGTGCTCGGCGAGATCGAGCAGGCCGGACTCGTCGAGAACGCCGCCCTGCGCGGCGAGCAGTTGCGGGCCGCGATCACCGCGATCGACTCTCCGCTTGTGGTCGGATGCCGGGGACGTGGGCTCCTTATCGGCATCGCGTTGTCCCGCCCCGTCGCCGGCGCGGTCGTCGCGGCTGCGCAGCAGCATGGCCTGATCATCAACGCGGCCAACGACGAGACGATCCGGATCGCTCCGGCGCTGACGATCGGCGACGTCGAGATCGATGAATTCCTCACCCTGTTCACCCAGACCCTGCGCACGGTCGAGGATGCCTTGCTCCTCGACCAGCCCGCATCCACGACACCTACGGAGGTGCCCGCATGACCCGTCACCTGTTGCGCGATGATGACCTGACCTCGGCCGAGCAGGCCGAGATCCTGGATCTCGCGCTGGCGCTGAAGAAGGACCGCTGGAAGCTGACCCCGTTGGAGGGCCCGCAGACCGTCGCCGTCATCTTCGACAAGTCATCCACGCGCACGCGTGTGTCGTTTGCGGTCGGCATCGCGGATCTCGGTGGATCGCCGCTGATCATCTCGACGGCCAACAGCCAGCTCGGCGGGAAAGAGACACCATCCGACACGGCACGGGTCCTCGAACGACAGGTCGCGGCCATCGTCTGGCGGACGTACGCGCAGGCGGGGCTCGAAGAGATGGCACGGGGTACCCGCGTGCCCGTCATCAACGCGCTGAGTGACGACTTCCACCCCTGCCAGCTGCTGGCCGACCTCCTGACGATCCGCGAGCACAAGGGCGAGCTCGCCGGGCTCACACTCACGTTCTTCGGCGACGGACGATCGAACATGGGGCATTCGTACCTGCTCGCCGGGGTGACCGCCGGCATGCATGTGCGGGTGGCGTCGCCCGAGGCGTATGCCCCCCGCGCCGATGTCGTGGCCGATGCGCAGCGGATCGCCGCGGAGACCGGCGGTTCTGTCACACTGTCGAGCGATCCGCTCGAGGCGGCCGCCGGCTCGGACGTCGTCGTCACCGACACCTGGGTGTCGATGGGCAAGGAGGAAGAGAAGGCCACGCGGTTGCGTGACCTCGGTCCCTTCAAGGTCACCCCCGAAACCATGGCACGCGCCGACGGCGACGCGATCTTCATCCACTGCCTGCCCGCCGACCGCGGGTATGAAGTGGATGCCGCCGTCATCGACGGCCCGCAGAGCGTCGTGTGGGACGAGGCCGAGAACCGTCTGCACGCGCAGAAGGCGCTCCTGGTGTGGCTGTTGCGTCAGCAGTGACGATCGCGTGAACGTCGGCGCGCGCGGGCGGGCCTATCTCGACGGCACCTCCCGGTTGCAGGGAATAGACCTGGCGCGCGCGCTGGCGGTCCTGGGCATGTTCGCAGCGCACCTCATCGCGTTACCGCTCCCCGAGATCGGTGACCCCGCGACGTGGATCGGGCTGGCCGGTGGGCGGTCCTCGATCCTGTTCGCGACGTTGGCGGGCGTCTCGCTGGCGCTCATCACCGGCGGGACGTCGCCGATCGCCGGCCGCGCGCGCACGACGGCGCGCTTGCGCATCGTCGTCCGCGCCGCACTCCTTTGGCTCATCGGCATCCTGCTGATCGCCACGACCGTGCCGGTCTACGTCATCCTGCCGGCGTACGCCCTGCTGTTCGTGCTCGCGCTGCCTGTCCTCGGCCTCGGCGCCAAGACCCTGTGGATCTGGGCGGGCGTGGGCGCCGTCACACTGCCATGGCTGCAGCCGATGTGGAACGCGCTGCCGATCTGGCAGGGGACGAGCGGTCACGACCTCTCGCTCCTGCTCGGATGGCACTACCCGTTCACGCTCTGGATCGTGTTCCTGGTCGCGGGACTCGCGATCGGTCGGTCATCCCTGCGCACCGTGCGCACGCAGGTGTGGCTGCTGCTGGGGGGTGCCGCGGCGGTCGTCCTGGCGCAGGTGGCGGATGCCGTGGTCACGCCAGACCCGGACACGTATCTCGCCCAGGTATGGACGATGGCCGAACACACGGGGGGTCTCCTCGAGGTCCTGGGGTCGGGCGGCGGGGCCGTCGCGACGATCGGTGCGTGTCTCCTGGTCTGCCGGACACGGATCGGGGCCGTCCTCCTGCCGTTGCGCGCGGTCGGCGCCATGCCCCTGACGGCGTACGTCGGCCAACTGGTCGTGTGGGTCATCGGTGCGGCGCTGCTGCTCGGGGACGTTGAAGACCTCGCGGGCTTCCGAGCGCTCTCGCCGTTCTGGCCGTTCGTGATCGCGACGGTGCTTTTCTGCACCGCGTGGGCGCTGCTGTGGGGGAGAGGGCCGCTGGAGAGACTGCTGGACGCCTGCTCTCGACGCCTCGTCCCGTCGCCGGGGTACCGCCGATAGGCTGGGCGGGTGACTTCCTCGACCGCCCACGGCACGAACGACGGCGCCCTCTGGGGCGCACGCTTCGCCTCTGGCCCCTCGCCTGAACTGGCGGCGCTCAGCCGTTCCACCCACTTCGACTGGGTTCTCGCTCCGTACGATCTCGCCGGCTCACACGCCCACGCGGTAGCGCTCGCCGCCGCCGGGTACCTCACCGTCGACGAGGAGTCCCGCATGCATGCCGGCCTCGATGCGCTCGCGGCAGCTGTGCAGGACGGCACTCTGGTCGCCCAGCCCGGTGACGAAGACGTGCACGGCGCGCTTGAAGCCGCGCTGATCGCTGAAGTGGGGGCCGAGCTCGGTGGCAAGCTCCGGGCCGGCCGTAGCCGCAACGATCAGATCGCCACGCTCGTGCGGTTGTATCTGCGCGATCACGCAGCGGTGATCGCCCGCGACGTCCTGCGTGTGATCGACGCGATCGTCGCGCAGGCCGAAGCACACCCGGGCGCGATCATGCCGGGACGTACGCATCTGCAACACGCGCAGCCGGTTCTGCTAGCGCATCACCTTCAGGCGCACGCCTGGCCGCTCGTGCGTGACCTGGAGCGGCTCCGCGACTGGAGTGTGCGGGCATCCGTCTCGCCGTACGGCGGGGGAGCCCTTGCCGGTTCGACGCTCGGCCTCGATCCGCAGCTTGTCGCGGACGAGCTCGGCTTGGCGCGGCCGTCGGAAAACTCGATCGACGGCACGGCGGCGCGCGATGTCGTCGCGGAGTTCGCCTTCATCGCGGCGATGATCGGCATCGACGTGTCGCGGTTCGCGGAGGAGATCATCCTCTGGAACACGCGCGAGTTCGGCTTCGTGACCCTCGACGACGGCTATTCCACGGGCTCCAGCATCATGCCGCAGAAGAAGAACCCCGACATCGCGGAGCTCGCTCGCGGTAAAGCGGGCCGTCTCATCGGCAATCTCACCGGTCTCCTGGCGACGCTCAAGGCGCTGCCGCTGGCGTACAACCGTGACCTGCAGGAAGACAAAGAACCCGTCTTCGACTCGGTGCAGACGCTGGAAGTTGTGCTTCCTGCCTTCGCGGGAATGATCGCGACCCTCCGTTTCGATACGGAGCGGATGGCTGAGCTCGCCCCGCAGGGCTTCTCACTCGCGACCGATGTCGCGGAGTGGCTCGTCAAGCGCGGTGTTCCGTTCCGCGATGCGCACGAGATCTCCGGTGCACTCGTGCGGGCGTGCGAGGAGCGCAGCATCGGGCTGGAGGATGCCGATGACGCTCTGCTGGCACAGGTCTCGCATCACCTCGAACCGGCGGTGCGAGAGGTCCTCACGATCGAGGGATCGGTCGCCAGTCGCACGGGCGTCGGCGGGACGGCTCCCTCCCGAGTCGGTGAGCAGCGGGCGGAACTGGTCACGCGCGCGCAGTCCGCTGCGGCCCCGCTGATGAATCCGGAATATCGCGCTTAGGCTTATTTTCTCTCTCTATCAGTGATAACCTGCTGGCGTGAGCGTCGCCGTCATCGCCGATATCGTCGGTTCCCGCACCCTGGCGGATCGCGCGGCCGCGCAGAGCGTCATCGATGATGCCGTGCTGAAGGTCGAGCGGGATTTCCCGTGCGCCGAGCGCCCTCTGCAACCGACCGTCGGCGATGAACTGCAAGGGGTATATCCCACGGTGGCCGCTGCGATGTCGGGACTCCTGCTGCTGCGTCTCGCGCTCCCGGACGGGATCGAATGCCGATACGGGATCGGTGTGGGCGCAACGAGTGAGGTGCCTTCCCGTGTCGGTGCCCTGGCGGAGGGGCCGGGGTGGTGGGCCGCTCGGGAAGCCATCGACATGGTGCACGCGCGCCAGTCGCGCGCCGTCCGGGGCGCACGGACCTGGATCGTGGCGGCAGGCGGAGCGGATGATCACGGCACTCACCTCGCCAATGCCTATCTGCTCGCGCGTGACCAGCTGGTGAGCGACATGAGCGAGAGGACCCGGCGCCTCACCTACGGCCGACTGCTCGGTCGCACCCAGGGGGATCTCGCACGCGCCGAGGGGATCACGCAGTCGGCTGTGTCGCAGGCTCTCGCGACCGCCGGCGCCGGCGCTCTCGTCGAGGGCTTCGCGCAGGTGCGGATTGCGGGAACCTCGGCGGTCGAAACCTGATCACCAGATCGCGAGTCGGATCACGCCGGCGACCGCGCACGCCCAGAGGAGGCTCGCGAGAGTGCCGACGATGAACCTCTCGCGTGCAGCAGGGGTGGCAAGTTCCGTGAAGCGACCGACACCCTTGACGGCGACGAGGACGGCGATCACCGCCGGGAATCCGGCGAGAATCCCCAACGCGGCCGAGAGTCGCTCGAGGTAACCGATCGTGAGTCCGCCGCGCAGAATCTCCTCCTGGCGGGGGGCGGAGTTCTCCGACATGAGTTCGACGAGAATCCCCCCGCGCGACCCCTCGGCGGTGCGACCGCCATCGGCGACGGCGAGCACCCATCGGGTGAACGGGTCACCGCCGACGGTCGCGAGCGCGGTCCCGAGGAGCGCGAGGATCGCGCCGAACAACAGCGGCACGTTGTAGGGGAGGACCGTCACCGCGATGAGGCAGAGCACCACCAGGCTGGCGGCGATCACGAGCGGGACGCCGCGAGGGCGTCGCAGCGATACCGTGACCAGCACGAGTGCGCCGCACAGTGCGAGGAACAGAAGGAGCACGACCAGCGTCGTGGCGAGGAGATCGGCAGAAGCGGCCACGTCGTCAGTCTGACACGGTGCCCCGACCCCGTCCGAGTGCCACACGGTGGGCCTCGAGCCCGCTGATAGCCTGGAGCGCGTGTCTGAATCCGCCTTGAGCACCGCTGTGACTGCGCTGCAGCCCGCCAACGACCCGGCATTCGAGAATGTCTGGGACGAGATCGTCTGGCGCGGCCTCGTGCACGTGTCGACTGACCAAGAGCAGCTGCGCGCACTGCTCGGCGGAAGCCCCATCACGTACTACTGCGGGTTCGACCCGACGGCGCCGAGTCTGCACCTGGGCAACCTCGTGCAATTGCTGACGATGCGCAGGCTCCAGCTCGCCGGTCACAAGCCGTTGGGCCTCGTCGGAGGGTCGACGGGACTCATCGGTGACCCGCGCCCCTCCGCCGAGCGCACGCTCAACACCAAGGACACCGTCGCGGAGTGGGTCGGCTACCTCCGCTCGCAGGTCGAACGCTTCCTCAGTTTCGAGGGCGAAAACACGGCCCGGATGGTCAACAACCTCGACTGGACCGCGCCGCTGAGCGCAATCGACTTCCTCCGCGAGATCGGCAAACACTACCGGGTCGGCACGATGCTCAAGAAGGATGCCGTCGCCGCGCGCCTGAACTCCGACGCCGGTATCAGCTACACCGAGTTCAGCTACCAGATTCTGCAGGGGATGGACTTCCTCGAGCTGTACCGGCAGTACGACTGCGTGCTGCAGACCGGAGGATCCGATCAGTGGGGCAACCTCACCAGCGGTACGGACCTGATCCACCGCGTCGAGGGGGCGTCGGTCCACGCGATCGGGACGCCGCTGATCACCAACAGCGACGGCACGAAGTTCGGCAAGAGCGAGGGCAACGCGATCTGGCTGGATGCCGCGATGTGCAGCCCGTACCGCATGTACCAGTTCTGGCTCAACACCGACGATGCCGATGTCGTCTCCCGCATGAAGATCTTCACGTTCCTCACGCGCGCCGACGTCGAGGAGTACGAACGCCTCGTCGCCGCAGAGCCGTTCCGCCGTGCTGCGCAGAAGCGGCTCGCGCTCGAGGTGACGACGTTCGTCCACGGCGCGGAAGCGACCGCCGCGGTCGTCGCGGCATCCGATGCCCTTTTCGGACAGGGCGAGCTCACGACGCTCAACCCGGATGTGCTGCGCGCGGCGCTCGCGGAGCTGCCGCACGCAGAAATCCCGGCCGGAACCTCGGTCGTGCAGGCGCTGGTCGATACGGGGCTCGTCGCTTCGCTGTCCGAGGCCCGGCGCGCGATCGCGCAAGGCGGGGTCTCTCTCGACGGCGGCAAAGTCGAGGATGAGGCCGCGACCGTGACGGGCGGATTGCCGGGTGGCGTGTCGGTGTTGCGGCGCGGCAAGAAGACCCTCGCGGGCCTCTTCGTCACTGCCGTCTGACCGCTGACGGATGCCGTTCACCCCCGCGCACGCCGTCGTCGCGCTGCCGTTCCTGCGCACTCCGCTGCTTCCGGCCGCGATGGCGATTGGCGCAATGGCGCCGGACCTTCCGCTGTTCGTGCGGGGGACGGCCATCAGCTACCAGGCGACCCACACCAACGTGGTGCTCTCGACCATGCTCGCCATGGCTCTCTTGGCGCTGTGGTATCTGGTGCTGCGGCCTGCCGTTCGGGAACTGACGCCGAGGCCGATCGCCGCTCGCCTGCCGGGGGAGTGGGATGCCACCGGATCAGCCGCGTGGTCTGCCGTGCGTGCGTCGCGCCCGGGCGCCGAGCGGCCGATCTGGGGGCGTCCGCTCGTGTGGGTCATCAGCGTGACTGTGTCGCTCCTGCTGGGAGTGCTTTCGCACATCGCGTGGGATGCGTTCACGCACGAGGGTCGGTGGGGGCTGAGCGTATTCCCCGCGCTCGCCCAGCAGTGGGGCCCGCTGGCCGGCTACAAGTGGGTGCAGTACGGATCGGGCGTGGGCGGCCTTCTCCTGCTCGCCGTCTTCAGTGGCGTGTGGCTGCGGCGACGACCGACATCGGACGTCCGCCGCGTGCTTCCCGATGCGGTGCGGGCGCTGTGGTGGATCTCCCTTCCGCTCATCCTGGTCGTCGCGTGGGTGTGGGGGAGCATCACCTTCGGCGCATTCACATCCGAGTGGACCCCGCAACACCTGGCCTACCGGGTGCTCCCCCCGGCGTGTGCCGTTTGGGCGGTCCTCACGCTGGCGCTGGCTGTGGGCATCCTGATTGTGCGTCGCACCGCCGTTCGAAAATAGCGACGGCGCGGATGCCGCGGTAATGTGAACGTACACATCGAGGTGAGGCGCGTGAACGAGGCTGGCGAAGAACGCACGCGGACGGCGAGCATCCGCGACGTCGCCCGTGCCGCCGATGTTTCCTATCAGACCGTGTCCCGCGTCCTGAACGATCATCCGAGCATCCGGCCGGCCACGAAACAACGTGTCCTCGATGCGATGGAAGAACTGCGTTATCGGCCCAATCAGGCCGCACGCGCCCTCGTGACGAGCCGGTCGAGCACCCTGGGTGTAATCCTCGGTTCGCGCGGCGAATACGGTCCGACGTCCAGCCTCGCCGCGTTCGAAGACTCGGCGCGTGAGCACGGGTACTGGGTCAATTCGGCATATCTGCGTGACACGCAGCCGGAGACCATCCGCGCCGCCGTCGAACACCTCCGCCGACAATCGGTGGAGGGGATCGTCGTCCACGCGCCGCAAGTGCGCGTCTTCGACATTCTCGCCGAGCTGGATGTCGATATCCCGTATCTCGGTCTGAACACGGCCGAACGCGGCATCGTGGAGCTCGCCGAGGACCAGATGCGGGGCGGCAAGATGGCCAGCGAGCACCTCATCGCACTCGGGCACGTCGAGATCGTCCACGTCGCGGGCCCGCAGGACTGGATCGAGGCGGAGAGCCGGATGCGGGGATACCTGCACGCTTTGTCCGACGCCGATCTGCCGACGCGCGCGCCGATCCTGGGGGACTGGACCGCAGATTTCGGTTACCGCGCGGCGTTGGAGCTGTCGCATCGCCTTGATTTCACCGCCGTATTCGCCGCCAACGACGCCATGGCGGTGGGCCTCATGCACGGTTTTCGTGACGTGGGCATCGACGTGCCGCGGCGCGTGAGCATCGTGGGGTTCGACGACATCCCTCTCGCGGCACATAGTTGGCCGCCGCTGACGACGGTCCATCAGCAGTTTGCCGGTCTCGGACGCCGGGCCGTCACCGAGCTGCTGCGTCTGATCAACGCCGATGACGCGCCTCCGCCGCTCGCGTCGGTCGAGCCGAATCTGGTGGTCCGCGCCTCGACGGCACGGGCATTCGGGCACCAATAGTGACGCTTCGATAACGGCCCTATCCGCGGATTGACACGAGGGGCCGAAAGGTGCACGATGAGTGAGCAATGTGAACGGTCACATTTACCGGATCCGCAACGAACGCGGAGACGAAGACGAGGAGGTCGCGCCGCATGACCGACGCAGTCCCGATTCTGGAGATGCGCTCCATCACCAAGGAGTTCCCCGGTGTCAAGGCCCTGTCCGACGTGTCGATCACCGTGGGCGCCGGCGAGATCCACGCGATCTGCGGCGAGAACGGTGCCGGCAAGTCCACGCTCATGAAGGTGCTCTCCGGGGTCTACCCCTACGGCACCTACTCGGGTGAGATCTGGTTCCGCGGCGGTGTTGTGGAGTTCAAGGACATCCGCGCCAGTGAGCAGGCCGGCATCGCGATCATTCATCAAGAGCTCGCGCTGATCCCGGAGCTCTCGATCACCGAGAACATCTTCCTCGGCAACGAGATCGCTCACGCCGGCATCATCGACTGGTCGGCCGCCCGCGGGCGTGCCGTCGATCTCCTGGCTCGGGTCGGCCTGCGCGACGACCCCGACACGCAGATCAAGCACCTCGGCGTCGGCAAGCAGCAACTCGTTGAAATCGCGAAGGCGCTCGCGAAGGACGTCAAACTCCTCATCCTCGACGAGCCGACGGCGGCGCTCAACGAAGACGACTCGCAGCACCTGCTCGACCTGATCCTCGGCCTCAAAGGCAAGGGGATCACGTCGATCATCATCAGCCACAAGCTCAACGAGATCGAGCAGATCGCCGACGCGATCACGATCATCCGTGACGGACGCACGATCGAGACTCTCGACGTGCACGCCGGTGGCGTCGACGAGGACCGCATCATCCGCGGCATGGTCGGCCGTTCTCTCGAGAGCCGGTACCCGGATCGCACGCCGCACATCGGAGACGTGTTCTTCGAAGTGCGCAACTGGACCGTGCGGCACCCCCAGATCGCCGAGCGCCTCGTGTGCAAGGGGTCGAACATCTCCGTGCGCAAGGGAGAAATCGTCGGACTTGCGGGCCTGATGGGCGCCGGTCGCACCGAGCTCGCGATGAGCCTGTTCGGCCGTTCGTACGGTGTGTACGAATCAGGTCAGGTGCTCATCAACGGCAAGGAAGTCGCGCTCAAAGACGTCCAATCCGCGATCGATCATGGGCTTGCGTACGTCAGTGAGGACCGAAAAGCACTGGGCCTCAACCTCCTGGACACGATCAAGCGGTCGATCGTCTCAGCCAAGCTGGGCAAGATCGCTCGGCGCGGCGTCATCGACCCGTACGCGGAAAGCGACGTTGCGGACGATTACCGCAAGCGGCTGCGGATCAAGACGCCGAGCGTCGACGTCGGTGTCTCGAAGCTGTCCGGCGGCAATCAGCAGAAGGTCGTCCTCGCGAAGTGGATGTTCACCGATCCCGACCTGCTGATCCTCGACGAGCCGACGCGCGGTATCGACGTCGGAGCGAAGTACGAGATCTACACGATCATCCAGCAGCTCGCCGCACAGGGGAAGGGCGTCATCCTCATCTCGAGCGAGTTGCCCGAGCTCCTGGGCATCTCCGACCGGATCTACACGATCTTCGAGGGGCAGGTCACCGATGACCTTCCCGTCTCCGAAGCAACACCCGAGAACCTCATGCGCAGCATGACCTCCGCACGACAGAAGGCAGGGCGATGAGCACCGAAACGGTCCCCACGAAGAGCGAGGGCGGTCTGGCCGACCTCAAGAAGATGTTCGGAGCCGGCACCTCTTCGCTCCGACAGTTCGGCATCCTCGCGTCACTGATCGCGATCATCCTGGTGTTCCAGATCTGGACCGGTGGAACGACGCTGTCATCGCAGAACCTCATCAACGTCGTGAGCCAGCAGTCCTACATCTTGATTCTCGCGATCGGCATGGTGATGGTCATCATCATGGGCCACATCGACCTGTCGGTCGGTTCGGTCGCCGCGTTCGTCGGCATCATCGTCGCGAAATCGATGAGCGAGTGGAATGTCCCGTGGCCGTTCGCGATCGCGATCGGCCTGGTCGTCGGCGTGCTCGTCGGGGCCTGGCAAGGATTCTGGGTTGCCTATGTCGGCGTGCCCGCCTTCATCGTGACACTTGCCGGCATGCTGATCTTCCGCGGTGCCAACCAGGCGATCGGTCAGTCGACCACGACGCCGGTACCGCCCGAGTTCAGCTTCATCGGGTCCGGCTACCTGCCCGAGCTGCCGATCGCCGTCAACTTCAACGTCTTGACGATGCTTCTCGGCCTGATCGGTGTCGGCTGGATCGTCTACAACGAGTGGCGCCTGCGTCGTCAGCAGGCGCGGATCGGCACACCCTCCGCTCCGATCTGGGTGTCCGCGCTCAAGGTCATCGTGCTCTCGGGTGCCATCCTCTGGGCTGCGTGGCTCTTCGCGACGGGCCGTCCGGGAACGAGCTTCCCGATCTCCGGCGTGATCCTGCTCGTCCTCGTGGTGGTCTACTCATTCGTCACCAACAGCACCGTGTTCGGTCGCCACATCTACGCGGTGGGTGGAAACCGCATGGCCGCAGCGCTCTCGGGCGTCAAGGATCGCCGCGTCGACTTTTTCGTGATGATGAACATGTCGGTGCTCGCCGCCGTAGCGGGAATGATCTACGTCGGCCGAGCCACGGCCTCCGGCCCGCAGGATGGAAACGGCTGGGAGCTCGACGCGATCGCCGCGGTCTTCATCGGCGGAGCGGCGGTCTCGGGCGGCATCGGCACCGTGATCGGCTCGATCATCGGCGGTCTCGTCATGGCGTTCCTCAACAACGGACTGCAGCTGGTCGGTGCCGGTGCCGACACGGTGTCGATCACCAAGGGGCTCGTCTTGCTTCTCGCGGTCGCGGTCGACGTGATGAGCAAGCGTCGCGGCGGACCGTCCATCATCGGACTCCTCACGCGTCGCCGCGACAAGGCCACAGAATTCCCCACCAGTGTGCCCGCCGTCATTCCGACGTCGGGAACGAATGAGTCGAGCCAGCCGGCCGACCTTCCCAAGGGCTAGTCCCGGGGCAAGCTCGCCTCAACCCACTCAAAGAGAAAGTGACGAATCAATGAAGAAGATCGCTCTCGCGGCTGCCGCCATGGCCGCCGTCGCGGCGCTGGCGTTCACCGGCTGCTCCGGCGCTCGCACCGACACGGCCAGCACGGACGCGGCCGCTGCCGGGTTCGCCGCCGACGCCACGATCGGCGTCGCGCTCCCCGACAAGACCTCGGAGAACTGGGTACTCGCGGGTGACCTGTTCACGTCGGGTCTCACGGATGCCGGATTCAAGCCGGACGTGCAGTATGCACCGGCCACGAACACGGTCGCCGAGCAGCAGAACCAGATCTCGGCCATGGTCACCAACGGCGCGAAGGTCATCGTGATCGGCGCAAAGGATGGCAAGCAGTTGGGCACGCAGCTCCAGCAGGCTGCCGACGCCGGCGTCAAGATCATCGCCTACGACCGGCTCATCGAGAACACGCCGAACGTCGACTTCTACGTCGCGTTCGACAACTTCAAGGTCGGCGAACTGCAGGGCCAGGCTCTCCTGGACGGGCTCGAGGCGCGCTCGGGTCACGGTGCGCCGTGGAACATCGAGCTGTTCTCGGGCTCGCCCGACGACGCGAACGCCGCCGTGTTCTTCGACGGCGCCATGAAGGTGCTGCAGCCGAAGATCGATGACGGCACGCTCGTCGTGGTGTCCGGTCAGACCGAGGTTGCGCAGACCGCAACCCAGGGCTGGAAGGCGGAGAACGCTCAGAGCCGCATGGACTCCCTCATGGTCGCGAACTACGCGTCGACCCCGATCGACGGTGTGCTCTCGCCGAACGACACGCTGGCACGCGCCATCATCACCTCGGTGAAGCAGGCCGGTACCGACATCACGAAGTTCACCGTCACCGGTCAGGACTCCGAGGCCGAGTCGGTCAAGTCGATCATGGCCGGCGAGCAGTACTCGACGATCAACAAGGACACGACGCTCCTGGTTGCGCAGACGATCGACATGATCATCTCGCTCCAGAAGGGTGAAGAGCCCGAGGTCAACGACACCGAACAGTACGACAACGGTGTGAAGGTCGTCCCGGCCTTCCTGCTGCCGCCCGTCATCGTGACGCGGGAGAACGCGGCCGAGGCATACGCCAACAGCCCGAAGCTCCTCGAGATCGTGAACGCCGCGCAGTAAACAGCATCTCGTCTCTTCGGACGGCCCTCGCTCCTCGGAGCGGGGGCCGTTCGGCGCTCGCCCTATCTCCACACGGGTTCGTCGCCGCCCCAGGGGCGTGGAGAGCGGAAGGCTGCGGGCCCTCCCGGATACTGCACCGCGGGCGCGGCGGTGCGGACGAGCTGCCGCTGCACCAGGAACTCCTGCAGGTGCGCCTGCGGATCGCTGTCGCGGATGTCGGCCGTCGGCGCGGTCCGCCGCGGCAACCCGATGAGTTCTGCGGCGACGCGTCGCAGTGATGTCTCCGCGAGCCACGAACCACCCTCTGTTGCCCGCCGTACGAGGAGATCGACTGCGGCAGCGGCCAGGAGGTAGCCGGCGCTATGGTCCAGCGCCTGCGCCGGGAGAGCGCCGGGGGCGGTCGTGGCCGACTCCAGCATCGCGATGCCGCTTTCCGCTTGCACAAGGCTGTCGAAGCCACGCCGCTGCGGATCACCCCAGGCGCTCAGCTGAAGGATGATGACGCCCGGGTGTGCGAGAGCGACTGCAGCGGGGGAGAGGCCGAGCCGTGCGAGCGCCGCCGGACGATAGCCCAGGGCGACGACGTCCGCGTGCGCGAGAAGCCGGGTGAGTTGCGCTGCGCCCGCGTCGCTCCCCACGTCGAGGAGGGCGGACCGCTTGCCGTGGCCCGTGTCGAGATGCTGTGCGGACAGTTCGGGCAGGAAGGGTGGATCGATCCGGAGAACATCGGCACCGAGAAGCGCCAGAGTCCGGGTCGCGATCGGGCCTGCGATCACCCGGGTGAGGTCGAGGACGCGGATCCCGCGGAGCGGAGCGTCGGGTGCCGCATCGGGGAGGGGACGAGGGCGCGCCGCACCGAGCTGAGTGACGGCGACCAGGGGATGCCGGCGCAGCGCGTCGTCGACGGTGGGATCCGGTACGCGCACCGCGACGCACAGGCCGCCTGCGACGCTGATCGCACGCGCGGCGGATGCGGATGTCCAGCGGGCGAGTTCATTCGCGACCGCGTCGACGTCGGCATCCTCGCTCAGCCGCAGAGCACTCACGAGGGCGGCGCGATGGTGGGGGTAGTTCGCGTGGGTGCGCACCCACCCGTCCGCCACACGGAAGAACGCAGACAATGGAGCGAAGGCGACGGGTGGGCGGCCGCCCACCCGGAGCCAGCGCTCGCTCGTATAGGCAGTGGCCACACGGTCCGCGTCGAGCTGGACGGGCCCCGTCACGTCGGCCGCGCGCATCGCGGCCCGCGTGACCGCGGAAACAGCGCGCTCCGCGAGCGCCGCAGCATTCGTCCGCGAGGGCAGGGGGACCGGGCCGTTCATGGCCACACGATAGTCCCGAGGGCGCACTTTCGGCGCCCGATCTGGGAGAACATACGGAAGCGATCGAGGCGACACGCCCGGGATGAGACCAGGATTTGCCCGATCTGTAACCCCCGCGTAACTTATTACTTGTTCGCCCCACAGGGAAGAGCGAAAGGCCGGAAGGTCTCGCCCCCTCAAGTGGAGAGCCACCCCAACCCAAACCTCTCGTAGAGAGAACAAGACCTTCAGGTCTAGGTCGGGATCACGCTTCGTGAGATGACCTGTCATCACCGGATCACCGACGTAGAGTCGGAAATCGCCGGTTTGACAAGCGCCGAGCGAAGTGTAAGATAGAGAAGTTGCCCTGCGGGCGAGGCTGAGAGGCTGAGCAGTGGGAGCGTCCGATCCTTGAGAACTCAACAGCGTGCACTTGTCAAATGCCA
>FWWL01000541.1_pt1 | contig 103202 bp, 99 predicted proteins | sample 2228331 | NCBI WGS metagenome assembly FWWL01 (sample SAMEA103939775, study PRJEB20133) | metagenome | reverse complement strand
CCGGGCGCGGCCGGGCCCCGGCGCGGTGCGTTCGTCAGAGTCTCGGCGCCCTTGCGGGGTGCAGGCGCGGCAGGCTTGCCCTTGCGCTGAACACCTCTGGCCTTGTCGACATCGCCGCGCGCCAAGGGAGCGGCGCCGGTCGCCTTGCGCGGGGCCGGGCGCGCCGGGGCATCCTTGCGCTCGGGGGTGCGGGCAGGCGGCGGCGCCTTGACCGGTGCGGCAATCGCAATCCTCTCTGCCTTCTTCACCCCGCCGCGCGGGATCGGCTGGCCCGTCATCTCCGAGAGGAACCGCGCGACCGGCTTGCCCGTCAACTCGACCGCCTGCCCGCGCGGCAGATCGCCGATATGAAACGGGCCGTAGCCGACGCGGATCAGGCGGTTCACCTGCAGGCCGAGATGTTCGAGCACGCGGCGCACCTCGCGATTCTTGCCCTCGGTGATGGTCATCTCGATCCACAGGTTGCGGCCCGAGGAGCGTTCGAGATTTGCGTCGATCGGGCCATAGCGCATCCCCTCGACCTCAATGCCTTCGATCAGCGCCTCGAGCTGTTCCTGGCTGACATCGCCGAACGCGCGCGCGCGGTAAGTGCGCGGGATATTGGTCGCGGGCAGTTCCAGCGTGCGCTTCAACCCGCCATCATTGGTGAGCAGCAGCAGGCCCTCGGTGTTGAGATCGAGCCGCCCGACCGGCATCACCCGCCCTGCATCCTTGGGCAGGGCATTGCGCAGCGCGGTGTAGATCGTTGGCCGGCCCGCCGGATCGCGCTCGGCGGTGATGAGGCCGCTGGGCTTGTGAAAGGCGAAGAGCCGCGTGGCCTCCGCCGCGCCCACAGGCTTGCCGTCGACCGTCACGCCCTTGAGGCTGGTGAGGATCGTTGCCGGAGTATCGAGCACCTTGCCATCGAGCGCGACGCGCCCTTCGGCGATCATGCGCTCGATCTCGCGGCGGCTGGCGATCCCGGCACGGGCGAGCAATTTGGCGATGCGGTCGCCTTCGGGACGGTTTTCGGAACGGGGGGGCAGGGTGGGCATGGGCGCGCGCCTAGAGCATTTTGTCTGCAAATGCGACCGGCGATCACACGCCTCAGCCTGCCTGTCGTTCAGCCGCCTCCAACGCCTCCGCCACGATCTGGTCGAAGCGCGCGATCCCGCCTTCGAGCGTGCCGAGCGTCACGTGCCCCACCGCCCCGGACGAAAGACCCTGCTGGCCCAGTTCGGCGGCACGGAAATCCTCGGAGGCGAAGACCCCGCCATCGAGCAGGTTCCAGCTCTTCTCCCAATGCGCCAAGGCCTTTTCGGTTGCCGGTGCCGCGGGGATGAGCATGAAGTCCTCGACCAGCGTCAGGTCGTGCGCCTGCGGCATCAGCACCATCACGTTGACGTAATCGGGGCTGGGGACGATGATCGTTGCGGGGAGCAGCTGGTAGGCGAAGGTCACCACGCGGCGCAGGGTGGCCATATCGGTGAGATCGACGCCTTCCATCTCCTCCAGACGCCCGACGGCGCTGCGCTGGTGCGGGCCGATGGTATCGCCAGCGGTGATCCCGTCCTTGAAGAACGGGCCAATCGTGCCTGCGTGCAGCCGGGTGACATGGTAACTTTCGAGGAAGGCATCCATGATCAGCTTCCAGTTGCCGCGCACCGTGTGCAGCTTGCGCCGGAACAGGTGCGCCTCGGCCAGCGCAAAGGCATCGAGATCGCTGCCCAATTTTTCGGCATCGGCGAAATCGGCGGCGTCGCCGGGCGCAAACCAGATCAAGCCGCCTGCCTCAATCGTGGGCAGTTCGACCAGGCCGTAATCCGCCTTGTCGAGCCCCGGAAAGGTTTCGGGCCGGGGCAGGGCGAGCAGGTCTCCGTCCAGCCGGTATGTCCAGGCGTGATAGGGGCACACCAGCCGCTTGGCGCATTGCACTTCGCTGCCCTCGACCAGACGCGTGCCCCGGTGGCGACAGACGTTGAGGAAGACGTGGGCGCACCCCTCGTTGTCGCGGGTGATCAGCAGCGGCCGGCCGGTGGCATCGTGCGGCACGGCCATGCCGGGTTCGGGCAGCAGGGCGGATGGGGCGATCACCTGCGGCAGCCGGTCGAACAGCGCCGCCTTCTCGCGCGCGAAGTGATCGGGACAGGTGTAGTTGCTTGCCGGAACGGTCTGGATCCCGCCCGCAACCTTGGCGCGGCCATCGCGGATCGCCTCGGCCAACGCCAATTGTCCGGGGGTCGGAGACAAACGGGGCATATCTGTTGTGGCAGCGTTCATCGCTCTTTTCTCATCCTCTCCGGGGCGGCTAGTGTCGCACGAAATCGGCGCGGTGCAAACGCCCTCGCGCCTAGCAGGAATGTGGGAGCATCCATGGCCGAAGCGCCTCTCGAACATCGCACGCGCCTGTCGCGTTGGCTGAGCCTGCTGGCGGCTCTACGGCACCCCAAGACGGGCTATGTCCTGCTGTTCGGTTTCGCCAGCGGCCTGCCCTATGCGCTTCTGCTGGGGACGCTCTACGCCTGGCTGACCGATGCGGAGGTGGATGTGGAGACGATGGGCGTCTTTTCGCTGATCGGCCTCGCCTATGCCTTCAAGTTCCTGTGGTCGCCAGCGCTCGACCGGGTCGATCTGCCGGGGTTGCGGCGGCTGGGCAAGCGCAAGCAATGGATCGTGACCGCGCAGTTGCTGCTGGGCGCCATTCTGGTGACGCTTTCGCTGCTTGACCCCTTGTCTTCGCTCGGAATCTTTTCGCTACTCGCCGGGATCGGTGCCTTTGCCAGCGCGACGCAGGACGTGGTGATCGATGCCTGGCGCGTCGACGTTGCCGATGACGTGGCGACGATCGACATTCTCTCCACCGTGTTCCAGATGGGCTACCGCGTCGCCGCGCTGGTTGGTGGCGCGCTGGCGCTATTCATGGCCGAACGGCTCGGCTGGCCGACCGTCTTCGCCAGCATGGGCGGCATTCTGCTGTTCGTGGGCTTCCTCGGGCTGTTCGCGCCCGATGCGGAGCGCAGCACCGCCGCACTCGAGGCCGAGCGCGCCAATCTCGGCACCTTGCGGCAGGCCGGGCAGATCGTGCCGCGGGTGCGCGCCTATGCCTTGGGCGCGGTTGCGCTGCTGTGGGGCTGGGCGCTGGTGATCGTGCTCGACTTCATGATCGCCTCGCTCACCGCCACGCCCGAAACACGCCCCGATTCGACCGAGTTTGTCAGCACGATGGGGCCGCTGATCGTGATCGCGACCGTGGTGATCCCCGGCGCGATCGCGGGGTGGCTGGAAGCGATGCGGAAAAGCGGGCGCCATGTGCTCGCCGCCGATGCGCCTGCGCGCGGCGGTTTCGACACCGCGCTCGACCACGGCTACCGCGCGCTGATCCTGCCGCTGGCCGAGATCATCGGGCGGCTGAAATGGGCCGCGGTGCTGGTGATCGCGCTTGTGCTCTCCTACCGCATCACCGACGCGATCTGGGGCAGCTTTGCCTACCCCTTCTATCTGGGCGAGTTGCAATACACCAAGGACGAGGTCGCGATTGCCTCGAAATTCTTCGGTGTCGGCGCACTGATCCTCGGCCTCGCGCTTGGCGGTACGCTGCTGACGGTGATCGGTCGGATGACCACCCTGACACTGGGCGCGGTGATCGCGGCGCTGACCAATCTGCTCTACGCCGACCTCGCCGTAGGTGGGACAAGGATGCAGATGGCGAGCGATCTTGTCGGCTTCACCTGGCTTGCCGGACAGTTCGGCGCGGATGACCGGATGTCGCGGCTGATGCTGACCATCGGCATGGAGAACATCGCGGTCGGCATCGCCGGGGCGGCCTTCGTCGCCTATCTCTCGAGCGTGGTCGCCAAGGGCTACAGCGCGGTGCAATATGCGCTGTTGTCCTCCCTGACGATGCTGGTGGGAACCCTGGGCCGCCCGGCGCTGGGCCAGATGATCGAGGAGCGCGGCTATTACGACGTGTTCCTGCTGACGACGGCGATTGGCGGCTTTGCCGTGCTGCTGTGCGTGATCGAGTGGGTGCGGCAGGCACGCTCGGGCCGGGCCGAGAACGCCCCGCCGCCCGAGCCGGAGATCTAATCCGGCAGTTCGTCGTTCAGCCGCAGCACCTCGCCCGCGAGGTAGAGCGAGCCGGCGATGAGGATCGGCAGGCCGTCATCGGGAATGATAGCGAGGGCGCTCGGCACATCGGGCGCGGGGCGGGCTTGGGGGCCGAAGGCAGAGCAAGGATGCCACTCATGCCCTGGCACCGGCACAGCCGTGATGCTCTCAAGCGAACCGTCAAGCGGGCCGATCAGCGAATCGGGGGCCTTGCCCTCGATCATGCCGATCACAAGGTGAAGGCGTTGCCCCTCGAAATGCGCGCCGATCATGGCTCCGGCCTGCGGATTGTGTCCGCCGTCGAGCCAGACCTCACGGTCGCCGGTCAACGGGCCGGACTTGAGGCGCTGCAACCGCGCGGGCCAGCGGGCGGCGGCGAGCCCTCCCTTCATCGCTTCTTGGCTCACGCGGATCTTGTCCTGAAACCGCAGCATGGCGACGGCTAGCCCCGCATTGCTGACCTGGTGTCGCCCGACGAGGCCCAGGGGCGCGTGGAAATAGCACGCCCGCCCCTCGCCAAAGACAAGGACGGTGTCGTTGCCGGTCGGCTTGGCCGCCCAGGCTGCAGTCCGTTCGAACAGGGGGGCCTCAACCAGCGCGGCGAACGCTCGGATCGCATTGCTCGCTTCGACCGGATAGTCGTGCTGGCGCGAGAGCGTCACCAACGGCACGCCCCGCTTCGCAATCCCCGCTTTCTCGAAGGCGATGCGCGCCATCGGTTCGGTCGGCACGCCCTCCTCGGGTGCCAGCAGGAAGCGCTCGTGATCGAGGCCCAGCGCGGCGATCCCGCAGGCCGCGAGCGCCTCGGGCTCCAGCACGTTGGTCGCATCGAAGCGCCCGCCCATGCCGACTTCGACCACGCAGGCGTCGGCGGGCGTGCGGGTAAAGGCGAGGAAGGCGGCGGCGATCGTGACTTCGAAGAAGCTGGGGCCGAAGTCTTCGCCCGCATCGAGTACCTCTTTCAGGGTCGCGGCCAGTTCCGCGTCCGAGATCAGCTCCCCTGCCAGCCGGATGCGCTCGTTGTAGCGCACCAGATGCGGCGAAGTGGTGACGTGCACCCTGTATCCCTCGGCCTCCAGCATCGCGCGCAGGAAGGCGCAGGTTGATCCCTTGCCGTTGGTGCCCGCGACGTGGAAGACCGGCGGCAGCTGGCGGTGCGGATTGCCGAGCCGTTCCAGCAGCGCACGGATCGTCTCGAGACCCAGCCGCCCCTGCGGCACGCTCAATGCGCTCAGCCGGTCAAGCTGGGCCTGAACGCGCGGGTCGTCCGACCGGCCGAAATCGAGCGGCTTCACGGTCAATAAGCGGGTCTTACGCGGCCTTCACCGGCGCGAGAAAATCGAGCACCTGCCCCAGCGTCGCCTTCAGATCGTGGCGGTTCACCACCATGTCGACCATGCCATGCTTGTGGAGATATTCGGCGCGCTGGAAGCCCTCGGGCAGCTGCTCGCGGATCGTGTCCTGGATGACGCGCTGGCCGGCAAAGCCGATCAGCGCGCCGGGCTCGGCAATGTGGATATCGCCGAGCATGGCGTAGCTCGCCGTCACCCCGCCGGTGGTGGGATCTGTCAGCACCACGATATAGGGCAGCCCGGCCTGCTTCAGCCGCCGCGTCATCACCGTCGCGCGTGGCATCTGCATCAGGCTGAGAATGCCCTCCTGCATCCGCGCGCCGCCCGCCGCCGTCACCACGACATAGGCGCAGCCGCGATCCAGCGCCTTCTGCGCGCCGTCACAGAAGGCCTGCCCCACGGCCATGCCCATCGAGCCGCCCATGAAGCTGAAATCCTGCACGCCGACGACCGCAGGCTGGGCTTCGATGAAGCCCGATCCGACCACGAAGGCATCCTCGTGCGGATTCGCTGCGCGCGCGGCCTTGAGGCGGTCGGTGTATTTCTTGGTGTCCTTGAAACCCAAGGGGTCTTCGGTGACCTTGGGCAGCGGCAACACCTCGAAGCCTTCGTCGAGCAGCAGCGCGAGCCGCGCATCGGCGCCGATACGCCCGTGATGCTCGCACTTGGGGCACACGCTGAGGTTCGCCTCGTAGTCGGCGACGAACAGCATCTCCTGGCACGAGGGGCACTTGATCCACAGATCCTTCTCCGTGGACTTCTTCTCGGGCGCGAAGCCCAGCGAATTGCGGACGCGGTTAAACCAGTTCATGGATGGTGTCCTAACCTCTTTTGGTCGTCATTGCGAGCCGAAGGCGAAGCAATCCACGGACCGATCTTGCTGCGAGGCGCAAGCGCGGGCCATGCATTGCCGGGTGGCCCTTGGCCAGCTCCGCATCCGCTGCGCTTCTCGAAATGACGAAACTAGCGGGCGTTGTGAACGGCCTCGGCCAGGGCGGCGACAAGTTTGCGCAAGTGCGCCGGAGCCTCGGGGCCATACTCGCCGCAAATCTCGACCAGCGCCGATCCGACCACGACGCCGTCAGCCACTTTCGCGATTTCGGCGGCCTGCTCGGGTGTGCGCACGCCGAAGCCGACCGCAACGGGAATGGCGGTCGATTGCTTGATGCGCGCGACGTTCGCCTCGATGCTCTCGATCTGCGCCTGCTGCTTGCCGGTGATCCCGGCGACAGAGACGTAGTAGAGGAAGCCCTCGGACCCCTCGAGCACCTGCGGCAGGCGCGCCGCATCGGTGGTGGGGGTGGCGAGGCGGATCGGGGCGATGCCCTTGGCACGCAAGGCCGGGCCGAGCGCGTCGTCCTCCTCGGGCGGAATGTCGACGCAGATGACGCCGTCAACGCCCGCAGCGGCGGCGGCTTCGGCGAACCACTCGGGGCCGCGCCGCACCATCGGGTTGGCATAGCCCATCAGCACCAGCGGCACGTTGGGGTGCCGGGCGCGGAAGTCGGTGGCGTAGCGCAGCACATCCGCCGTGGTCGTGCCCGCGCCCAGCGAGCGCAGATTGGCGCTCTGGATCGCGGGGCCATCGGCCATCGGATCGGTGAAGGGCATCCCCAGCTCGATCACATCCGCGCCGGCTTCCACCAGCGCATCGAGATTGGCCGCGGTGTCGCCATCGCCTGCGGTGATGAAGCAGACGAGCGCGGGACGGGGCTGGGCGAAGGTGGTGGTGAGGCGGTTAGTCATTTGAGCCTTCGTAGAATTCGATCAGGTCGATGTCCTGCCGTTCGGGAAGCTTAGTTCCGCACCAAGGGCAGTAATTGATTGTGATTACCCCGCCACCCGCTTCGTTGAGGATAATGAGGCCATAGCTTCCATCTCGTTCGCTCCGGTGGACCATGCAATCGGGGCAGTCAAAGCGATCGGGGTGCTGATCGCAGGTCGACTCCGCATGATAGCGCATGGGTTCGCAGCAGTGCTTCATCGCGCGGCACCACATGCAATTTCGTCGTCATTGCGAGCGTAGCGAAGCAATCCATGGACCAGCGCCATGGATTGCCGCGTCGCCTTCGGCTCCTCGCAATGACGAGGAGTGGATTTCAAAGCTCCACCCCCAGACGCTCCGCAACGGTAAAGATGTCCTTGTCCCCGCGGCCGCACAGGTTGGCGAGGATGATGCTGTCCTTGGGCATGGTCGGCGCGACCTTCTTCACCGCTGCGATGGCGTGCGAGGGTTCGAGCGCGGGGATGATGCCCTCGGTCGCGCACAGCAACTGGAAGCCTTCCAGCGCCTCGTCATCGGTGACGGCGGTGTAATCGACGCGGCCCGATTCCTTCAGCCACGCGTGCTCCGGCCCGATGCCGGGGTAGTCGAGCCCGGCGCTGATCGAGTGGCCCTCGGTGATCTGGCCGTCTTCGTCCTGCAACAGATAGGTGCGGTTGCCGTGGAGCACGCCGGGGGAGCCGCCGAGCAGGCTCGCGGCGTGCTCGTCCCCGTCGAGGCCGTGGCCGGCGGCTTCCACACCGAGCATCTTGACGCTGGGATCATCGAGGAAGGGGTGGAACAGCCCCAGCGCGTTCGACCCGCCGCCGATCGCCGCGACCAACAGGTCGGGCAGGCGCCCGGTGCGGGCGAGCATCTGGGCGCGGGCTTCCTTGCCGATCACGCTCTGGAAGTTGCGCACCATCTCGGGGTAGGGATGCGGGCCTGCCGCGGTGCCGATGATGTAGAAGGTGTCGTGGACATTGGCGACCCAGTCGCGCAGGCCCTCGTTCATCGCGTCCTTCAGCGTCGCGCCGCCGCTGGTGACGGGGACGACTTCGGCCCCGAGCAGCTTCATGCGGAAGACGTTGGGCGACTGGCGCTTCACGTCCTCGGCGCCCATGTAGATCACGCAAGGCAGGCCGAAGCGCGCGCAGACCGTCGCCGTCGCCACCCCGTGCTGGCCCGCGCCGGTCTCGGCGATGATCCGCTTCTTGCCCATGCGGATCGCCAGCAGGATCTGGCCGATGCAGTTGTTGATCTTGTGCGCGCCAGTGTGATTGAGCTCGTCGCGCTTGAACCACACCTGCGCGCCGCCCAGCTCCTCGGTCAGGCGCGGGGCGAAATAGAGCGGGCTCGGGCGGCCGACGTAATGCTCCAGCAGGTCGTCGAACTCGGCCTGAAACGCCGGATCGTCCTGAGCCTTGCGATACTCACGCTCGAGATCGAGCACCAAGGGCATCAGCGTCTCGGCGACATAGCGCCCACCGAACTGGCCGAAATGGCCGCGATCATCGGGCTGGGTGCGGAAGGAGTTGGGGTGCGTGTTCATAGCCGTGCCGCTTTGCAGAAGGCCGCGATCTTGTCCACGTCCTTGATACCGGGAGAACGCTCGACCCCCGAGGATGTATCCACCAGCGGCGCGCCGGTCAGGCGGATCGCCTCGGCGACGTTGTCGGGAGTGAGTCCGCCCGCAAGGCCCCAGGCGAGCGGCGCGTCCCACCCGGCGAGCAGGCTCCAGTCGAAGCGGGTGCCGTTGCCGCCCGGCAGCGCGGAGGCTGGCGCATCGAGCAGCACGCGGTCGGCCGCGCCGCGAAATGCGGCGACAGCGGCAAGGCTCTCGGCATCCCGCACCGCCATCGCGCGCCATGCCTCGATCCCCGTGTCGGAGCGAAAGCGGGCGAGGGAGTCGGGCGATTCCTGCCCGTGGAACTGCACGACATCGGGGGCGATGGAGCGGATGGCCTCGGCCAGCAGCGCCGCATCGGGGTTCACCATCAGCAGCACGGCCTTCACATGACCGGGCACCTGCCGCCGCAACACCGCCGCATCGGCTAGCGCCATATGGCGCGGGCTCTTGGCGAAGTGGACGAAGCCGACATGGCTCGCCCCCGCCTGCACCGCCGCGGCGAGGGTGTCAGGGGTCGAAATCCCGCAAATCTTGATGAGCGTTCCGGCCATGCGGCGCGCTCTAAGCCGGGCCGAGCGACTTTTCCAGCACTACGAAGGTAATGGGCGGATCGCGCAGGACGGGGAAGGGCCGGGTCTCGCCGGTGAGCCGGTAGCCGCGCCGTTCGTACCAAGCGATCAGCTCCAAGCGACTGTCGATGACGGTCATCTCCATGGCCGCGATGCTCTTTGCCCGCGCGCAATCTTCTGCCGCATCCAGCAGCCGCCGCCCGAGCCCGCCCGATTGCAGCGTCGGAAGCACGCAAAGCATCCCGAGATAGGCCAAGGTGTCGTCCTTGCGGGTGACGGCGACGCAGCCGATCAGGCGCTCGCCATCCCGCGCGGTCAGCATCGTCACCGCCGGATCGGCCAGCAGCGCGTCCAGTTCTGCGCGGCTGGTGCGCTCGTCATCGAGGATGTCCGCCTCGTGATTCCAGCCGGCCCGCGCCGAATCGCCGCGATAGGCCGTCTCAAGCAGGGCTTTCAGTGCGGGTGCGTCGGCAGAAGACGCCGCGGCAATGACGATCAAAGCGTCGCCTCGATCGCGCGGGCGGCGGCTGCAGGGTCCTCAGCGCGGCTGATCGGGCGGCCGATGACGAGCACGCTCGCCCCGTTGTCGCGCGCCTGGCGCGGCGTGACGACGCGCTTCTGGTCGCCCGTGCCGCCGCCATTGGCGAGCCCGGCGGGGCGCAGGCCGGGGACGACGAAGAAACCGTCTTTCCACGCCTTGCGCACCATGCCGACCTCCTGCCCCGAACACACGATCCCGTCGAGTCCCGCCTCATGCGCGAGTTCGGCAAGGCGCATCACCTGCGTTTCGGCGCTGCCATAGACGCCGGTTGCGGCAAGGTCGGCCGTATCGAGGCTGGTGAGCATGGTAACCGCGACCACCTTGCACCCCTCGGCCGCAGCGGCCTTGGCGTCTTCCATCATCGCGCGCCCGCCCGAGGCATGGACGGTGACGATCGCGGGCTCATGCACGTGGATCGCCTGCATCGCCTTGGCGACGGTGTTGGGGATGTCGTGGAACTTAAGGTCGAGGAAGATCGGCAGCCCGAAATGCGCAATCTCGTGCAGCCCATGCGCGCCGTGGGCGCAGAAGAATTCAAGGCCAAGCTTAACGCCGCCAATATGCGCCTTAACCTTGCTAAGCAGCGCCTTGGCCGGTTCAAGCTGCGGCACATCGAGCGCGAGATAGATCGGATTGCTCATGTGCCGTCGCTCCCGCTGGTGCTGCTGTCGGCGGGGCTGAAAATATCGGACGGAGCGTCCGAGGATTTCCCCAACTTGTCCACAGGTGTCTCCACAGGTGCCGGATCGGCGGGATGCGCGCGCGCGGTCGCGGCGGACTTGAGCGAGCCCTCAAGCGTGCGGATGCGCCGTCCCATGCTCCAGGTGATGCTGCGATGCACCGCCCACATTGGCAGGAACCCGGCGGCAAAGGCCAGCAGCGCCAGCACCGGCACCTTGGTTTCGAGCACGAGGTTCTGCCACAGCGTCAGTTCCACCGGCTGCCAGTTGTAGATCGCGAAAATCAGGAAGCCCAAGGCTGCCAGAACCCACAGGATGGTGCGAAGGATCTTCACGAGGCGTGTCTCTCCACTTGGCCTGCCATGCGAGCGAACCTAGGCGATTTGGCTCCCGAGTCCAGCATCGCCGCCCTCAGCCGAAAACCCGCGCGAAGATCGTGTCGACGTGCTTGAAGTGGTAGGCGAGGTCGAACTTCTCCTCCAGCGCCTCGGGCGAGAGCGCGGCGGTGACGTCGGCATCGGCCTTGAGCAGATCGAGCAGCGAGAGCGCGCCGTCGGATTCCCACACCTTCATCGCGTTGCGCTGGACGAGGCGGTAGCTCTCGTCGCGCGTCAGGCCGGCCTGCGTCAGCGCCAACAATACGCGCTGCGAATGGATCAGCCCGCCCATGCGGTTCATATTCTTTTCCATCCGCGCGGGGTAGACCAGCAGCTTTTCGACCACGCCGGTCAGCCGGGCGAGGGCGAAATCGAGCGTGATCGTCGCGTCCGGGCCGATATAGCGCTCCACGGAAGAGTGCGAGATGTCCCGCTCGTGCCACAGCGCGACATTCTCGAGCGCCGGGGTCACCGCGGCGCGCACCACGCGGGCCAGCCCGGTGAGGTTTTCGGTCAGAATCGGGTTGCGCTTGTGCGGCATCGCGCTGGAGCCCTTCTGGCCGGGGGAGAAATACTCCTCGGCCTCCAGAACTTCGGTGCGCTGCAGGTGGCGGATTTCGACCGCGAGCCGCTCGATCGAGCTGGCGATGACGCCCAGCGTTGCAAAGAACATCGCGTGGCGATCGCGCGGGATCACCTGCGTCGAGACCGGCTCGATCGCGAGGCCGAGTTGCTCGGCGACATATTCCTCCACCTGCGGATCGACATTGGCGAAGGTGCCGACCGCGCCGCTGATCGCGCAGGTCGCGATTTCGGCGCGCGCTGCCACCAGCCGCGCGCGGCAGCGGTCGAACTCGGCATAGGCCTGCGCGAGCTTGAGGCCGAAGGTCACCGGCTCGGCATGGATGCCGTGGCTGCGGCCGATGGTGGGAGTGTATTTGTGCTCCTCGGCCCGGTCACGGATCGCGGCGAGCAGCGCGTCGAGATCGGCGAGCAGGATGTCGGAGGCGCGGGCCAGCTGCACCGACAGCGTGGTGTCGAGCACGTCCGAGGAGGTCATGCCCTGGTGCATGAAGCGCGCTTCCTCGCCGACTTCGCGCGCCACCCAGTCTAGGAAGGCGATCACGTCGTGCTTGGTCACGGCCTCGATCGCGTCGATCGCCTCGACGTCGATCTTCGGGCCGGTCGCCCACCAGTCCCACAGCGCCTTGGCCGCCGATTGCGGCACCACGCCAAGATCGGCGAGCTTCTGCGTCGCATGCGCCTCGATCTCGAACCAGATGCGATACTTCGCCTCCGGCTCCCACAGGGCAGTCATGGCGGGGCGGGCATAGCGGGGGACCATCGGGCGGCTCCGTTCGGGTCAGGGAAAGACCCCGCGGCGGCTATCGCCGCGCGCCGCCGATGGCAAGGGCGCGCTGCTATTCGGCTGCCTGATTGCTGATGGGTACGCTGGCCAGCGCAATCCGATGCATCTGGCGCGACCCGTCTGCTGCAACACTATAGGCCTCCAGCGTCAGAGTGCCGGTTTCGATCTGGGAAACCAATGGAGTCTGTGACGCATCGAACGATCCGGAGAGGCTGACGTTGACCTTCGCCGGACTGTCGCCGGGGGCGATCAGGCGGAAGGTGTCCGGCTTCGAATCGAAGCATTCCGAGCCTTCGTTCCGGCACACACCGAGACCCGTGGTGTAGTAGCCGCGCTGTTCCGCCACGATTCCCTTGTCGGTATTGAGGACGAGGTTCCTGTCGATCAGAGCGACGCGAAGATCGTTTGCCGAACGGTTCTCGAACGAGAGCGTGCCGACGACCTTGACCAATCCGTTGGAAGACCGGCTGAGGGCCAGATTGTCGGACCGCACCACCAGCGCACCCGAGCAATAGCTGGTCGGCTCGCAGCTTTGCGGCGGCGGAGCGGTCTCCGCGGCCGGTACGGGGCCCGTGAGATCGGGCTCGGTCGAGGGCGTTAGAGTGGGTTGCGGGGTGGGTTCGTCGCTCGGCGCTTCCCCGCAGCCTTGCAGGGCCACCAGCGCCATTCCCGCCAGCATCGTTCTGCCCAAGATCGTCGTCACCCGCATTGCAATTGTCCCCCGGTTTCGCTTGCCAGCAAGCTGTTGTTGATTCGCTTGGCGATCGCGTCCGCCAGTCCGCGCTCCGACGTGAAGCTCAGCGGGGTGTCGGGACAGATCAGCCAGTCGCGCTGCTCGGACTTCAGGGCCCAGCGCACACTGCTGGCGCTGGTCGCGCCGTTGCCGCTGCGGATCGGTCCGAGCGCATAGCGTATCCTGATGCCGCCAAAGCTCGCAGGCATGGCGCGCAGGCTTTCGGTCACGCGAACCTGCACCGCCCGTGCCTTGTCGCCCGAGGCGCCTTCGCCCTGCGCCACGACCTCGGCGATCCCCGACGACCGGGTCGGCATGACGGGCTGGCGCGGCGGGTTGGAAAAACGACTGGCGATCTCGGTGGGACTGGGAGCGACGTCAGCCTGCCACAAGGCGAGATAGCCCGCGAGCGGCGAGAGGAACACGATCAACGCGCCCCAGACATGAGAGAACAAGGATTCTACAAAGGTCTTGCCGGCCGTGATGCCGAGCCAGCCAAACAGACCGCCGCGTTGCGGCGAGGCGGTGCCCATATCGGGGTCAGGCAATGGCGTGTTGGTCGTCATTAAAGGCCCCCCAGCCTCGTCCGATCCCCGCTGCTAACATCGCAGCCCGAGGAAACTAACAGGCCTGATAGATGATGACAATCGCAACAGAGCGCCGACCGGGTGGGCACTGGCGGGTCGCTAGATCAGCCCCTTGGCCCTGAGGCTCGTATGCCCCTCGCGCCCGATGATCACATGATCGTGGACCGTCACACCCATATGCCGCCCGGCCTCGGCGATGCGCTGGGTGATCTGGATGTCGGCGCGGCTGGGCTCAGGTGAGCCGGAAGGGTGGTTGTGGACGAGGATCATCGCGCTGGCGCCCACGTCCATCGCCCGGCGGATCACCTCGCGCGGGTGGATCGCGGCCTCGTCGATCGAGCCATCGCCCACGTGATGATCGTCGATCAGGCGGTTTTTGGTGTCGAGATAGAGCACCCGCACGCGCTCCACCGTCAGATGCGCCATGTCGGTGGTGAGATAGTCAATCAGCGCCTGCCAGCTGCCCAGCACCGGCCTGCCGATGATTTCCCCGCGCGCCATGCGCCGCGCGGCGAGGGCTACGGCTTTCAGCGCAGCAGCCGAATTCTCGCCCACACCTTTCACCCGCTGGAGCGCCTTGGGATCGGCATTGAGCACCGCCGCAAGGCTGCCATATTGCGCCAGCAGCGCCTTGGCGATCGGCTTGGTGTTGCCCCGCGGGATCGCGGCGAAGAGCAGGTATTCGAGCACTTCGTAATCGGCCAGCGCCTCCGCCCCGCCGGTCAGCAACCGGGCGCGCAAGCGGCTGCGATGGCCATCGCCCGCGGCCTTGCCGGCATCGAAATCGGGAACCGCACTGTCGAGAAAATCGAAACTGTCTTCAGCTTCCGGCAAGGCGACCTCCGGGAAAGCGTTGAACCTCATGCATCATTGCCTTTGCCGGGGGATGCGCGCAAGGGTCGGGAATAATGCCGGTGGCGGACGTGGAGCAAGACGGGACAGGCCAGCGCGGCGGCAGGCGGCGGGTGATCCCGCAGCGTTGGCCGGCGCGCCTTGCGCTGGGCGTTGCAACCGCCGCGCTGCTGGGTGTCGGCACGGTGTGGCTCAGCCGCGAACGAATCGCGGGCAACGTGATCGACGGCTATCTCGCCGACAACGGTGTTCCCGCCACCTACGACATCGTCAGCATCGGCCCGCGCCGTCAGGTGATCGAAAACCTCGTGATCGGCGATCCGGCGCGGCCCGATCTTACCGTGCGGCGCGTCACGGTGGATATCGGCGTCGGCTGGGCCGGGCCCGAGGTGCGCAAGGTGAGCGTGGAGGGCGCGCGCGCCTTTGCCAGCTATCGCGGCGGCACCTTCAGCCTCGGCGCGCTCGACCCGCTGCTTTTCACCGGCTCCGACGCCGCGCCCGCCTTGCCCGCGATCGACATCGCGATCCGCGATGCGCGGGCGCTGGTGGAGAGCGATTATGGCCGGATCGGGGTGAAGCTTGAGGGGGCAGGGCGGCTCGACGACGGCTTTGCCGGTCAGCTCGCCGCCACTGCGCCGGGGATCGGCACGCCCGATTGCCGGGCCGAGCGCGCAACGCTCTACGGCGCGCTCACCACCGATAACGGCGCCCCCCTGCTCGACGGCCCGCTGCGGCTGGGCGGCATCGCCTGCGGCGGCGCGCGGCTGGGCACGGCAGATATCGGCACCCGTGCGAGCCTCACCAAGAATTTCTCTGCCGCAGAAATCGACTTCGCGGTCTCCGGAGAGCGGGCCGCCTATGCATCGTGGACGGGACGCGATGTCGAAGGCTCGGCCAGGCTCAACTGGACGGCCGAGCGGCTGACGCTGGCGCATGAACTGAGCCTGCTCGACGTCACCGCGCCGCAAGGAAGCCTTGCCCGACTCGGGGCGGAGGGCAGCTGGCGCGGCAGCGCGGACGGATCGCGCGGGCAGTGGGAGGGCACGCTGCGCGGCGCAGGGCTGGTTCCGGCAGGCGACCTCACCGCTAGCCTCGCCGCCGCCGAGCGCGGGGCCGAGGGAACGCTGGTCGCGCCCTTGCTGACGCGGCTGCGCGGCGGGCTGGCGCGCGCGCTCGACGAGGCCGATTTCCGCGCCGATGCAACGCTGCGCCACAAGCCGGGCGAGATCGCGCTGATCGTCTCCGACGCCAGCCTCTCCGACCGCAGGGGTGCGCGGGTGCTGGCGCTCTCGCGGGTCAGCGCGGGTGTCGGTGAGGGGGGGCTGACGGGTCTCAGCGGCAATGTTCTCGTCGGCGGCGCGGATCTGCCGAACCTCGATGGGCGGATGGCGCAGAATGCCGACGGCAGTTGGTCGCTGCGCCTTGCGATGGCCGATTATGCCGCCGGGCCCAACCATCTCGCCATCCCGCGCCTGACTGTGCGCGGCGGACGCGGCGGGGCGATCGGCTTCGACGGGGTGATGATGGCGAGCGGCGTTCTGCCCGGCGGCGGGGTCAACGATCTGACTGTGCCGATCGAGGGCGGCTGGTCTCCAGCTGCCGGGTTGGCGATTGGCACGCGCTGCACGCCACTCGGCTTCGCCAAGCTCGCGGTATCCGGCCTCGCGCTCGACCGGCAATCGATCACCCTGTGCCCCGAACCCGGCGGGGGTGCGATGCTGGCGTGGCGTGACGGGTTGAGGCTCGCCGCGCGGACCGGGCCGCTGACGCTCTCCGGGCAAATGGGTGAAAGCCCCGCGACGCTCGCCGCGCGAAGGTTGATGCTGCGCTATCCCGGGCCGTTTATGGCCGAGGAGGTCGATGCCGTGATCGGCAGCGGCAGCAGCGAAGTGCGGCTTACGGCGGCGAATCTCTCGGGTCGGCTCGGCAGCACCATTGCGGGCGAGTTTGCCGGGGGCAGCGCGAGGCTGGCGGCGGTGCCGTTCGATCTCGACGCGCTGTCGGGCCGCTGGGCTTTTGCGGACGGGGCGCTCGCTGTGACCGACGGCGCTTTTACACTCACCGACCGGCCCGCGGCGGGCGCGCTGGCCCGGTTCGAGCCGCTCGCCGCCAAAGATGCGCGCCTGACCCTCGCCGATGGCCGAATCACCGCCGATGCCGTGCTGCGCGCGCCCGCCTCGCGCCGCAGCGTCGCCGAGGTCAGCATCGCCCACGATCTCGCCACCGCCATCGGCAACGCGCAGCTGCGCGTGCCGGGCGTGGTGTTCGACAAGGCACTTCAGCCCGAAGACCTGTCCTATCTCGCCAAGGGGGTGATCGCCTTTGCCGATGGCACCATCACCGGCGACGGGCGGATCGACTGGCGCGGCGACGACATCACCAGCAGCGGCACATTCGCCAGCGACGGCTTCGACTTTGCCGCCGCCTTCGGTCCGGTGCGCGGGGTGGCGGGGGAGGTCGTCTTCACCGACCTCCTCAACCTTACCACCGCGCCCGACCAGCGGCTGCGGATTGCGGCGATCAACCCCGGGGTCGAGGTGCTGGGCGGCACCGTGCAGTTCGAGCTCAAGGAGGGCACGCTGCTGGCGCTTAAAGATGCGCGCTTTCCCTTCATGGGCGGCAGCCTGACGATGCGCCCGCTGACGATGGATTTCAGCCGCCCGGAAGAACGCCGCTACGTGTTCGAGATCGTCGGGCTGGATGCGGCGGCCTTCGTCGCCGAAATGGAGCTCGGCAATATCAGCGCCACAGGTGTGTTCGACGGGACTGTGCCGATCATCTTCGATGCCGACGGCAATGGCCGGATCGAAGGCGGCTTGCTGATCGCCCGTCCCGGCGGGGGCAATGTCGCCTATCTCGGCGAGCTGAGTTACGAGAATCTCGGCACGATGGGCAATTATGCCTTCGCAGCGCTGCGTTCGCTCGATTACCGGCAAATGAGCGTGACGCTCGACGGCGATCTGGCAGGCGAGATCGTCACCGGCTTCAACTTCGACGGGATCCGCCAGGGCGCAGGCGCGAGCCGCAATTTCATCACCCGCAGGCTGGCGAAGCTGCCGATCCAGTTCCGCATCAGCGTGCGCTCGGAAACCTTCAGCCAGCTCGCCTATATCGCGCGCGGCTACAGCGATCCGGCGGCGTGGGGCGATCCGGTCAGCATGGGGCTGTTCCGGATCGAGAACGGCAGGCTGGTGCCGCGCGATCCCTCGGCTACCGCTCCGCCGCCCGCCGCGCCCCAGCCGTGACCCGTTCAACCTCCAGAAAGCGACCGCCCGCCATGACAGCGATGAAATTGACCCGAACCCGGCACAATGCGACAGCAGCGCGATATGGTGCGCGTTGGGCGCCGCAGGCGGGGGGACGGACGATGAAGGCCATCACGGTGCTGACCGGGCTGGGAATGATGCTTGCGGGCTGCATCAACGTGCAGGCCCCCGACAAGCCGATCGTGATCCAGCTCGATATCAATATCAGGGCCGACGTAGTTTATGCCCTGTCGCAGGACGCGGCCAATACGATCGATGAGAACGCGGACATCTTTTGAGAGCCTACCGCTTCGCTACGTGAGGCCTGAATGACACGGTTTTCCCTGGGAGGAATGATGATGCGCAATTCGGTTCTTGCAGGCTTTGCGGCCCTGGCGGCGCTGGGCCTCGCGGCAAGCCCGGCGCTTTCGCAGCAGCGCGATCCGGCCTATGCCGCAGCGCGCGCGGCGGGCACGGTGGGCGAACAGCCCGATGGCTATCTCGGCATCGTCGGCGCGGCGAACCCGGCCTTGCAGCGGATGGTCGACGACATCAACATCAAGCGCCGCGCGGTCTACGCCGAAAAGGCCAAGGAAAAGAAGACCACGCTGGAAGCCTATGCACTGACCTCGGGCTGCGAGGCGATCCTGCGCACGGTTCCGGGCGAGAAGTATCAGACCCCGGATGGCACTTGGCAGACCCGCGGTAACGCTGCGCCCATCCGCGACCCGCGTTGTCCCTGATGTTTGTGTGCCCGCCTCCGCGGGCACATCCTCGGTGCGTTTTGTGGTGCGCATCGCATCCGCGATGCGGTTTCCTCGCTCACGCGGCCTGAAGGCCGCATCGCTGCGGGCGGCCGGTCGGCCTTGCGGTCGCTGACGCGACCGAGACCCGCGCTCAGCAGAAGATTCGCGCTGTAACGGCCCGAAGGGCCGCAAGGGCGATCGCCCGCCCGGATGGGCGAGCGAAAAACAAGCCTCGGCCTCAAAGGGCCGCGAGCGCACGCGCGCGAGCCGCAGGCGATCAGGCCTGCAAGGCCTGAGACTCGCCGAGGACGACCCCGCGGATGCGGGGTCGCAAACTTATTCGCACTTGCACAAAAGTCTCCCCGCGCGATGTTGACACTTTCCTACCCCCCTTCTAAGGGGGCGGCGCCCTCGGCGGGCACCTGGTTGCATGTGGCTTGGCCTTGCCTCTAAAGACCACACCATGAGCGACGAGAAACCTGCCCGAGAACCCATTCACGAGGATGCGCGGATCGACGCGCTCGAAGCGCGGCTGAGGGCCGCACGCGAGCGCGAAGAACAGCGCAACCGGCCGCAGGTGAAGGGTGTCGATGCGAATTATCGCAGCGGCAACCGCGCCTTGGCCAACCTTCTGGGCGGGATCATCGGTGGCCTGGTGATCGGCTTTGCGGTTGACGCATTGCTCGACATTGCGCCCTGGGGTCTGTTGACCGGTCTGTTCCTCGGGACGGCATCGGCCTTCAGGAGCATTATTCTGAGCGCGAATACGCGCCCCGCAGGCGGCAGCGAGAACGAGGACGAAGCAGGCTAGGCCGCTTCCCGACGTCTCCCGACCATCGGCAGGGGCGCGTTTGATGTAAAACATTTGGGGATCTTTCGATCGTGGCAGCCGAACAGGGCATCAGAGCAGCGGAAAGCGATGTGGCTGCGGCCGTGCAGGCCGTCGAAGCTGCCGAGGCCGGCAAGGTCGATCCGATGAAGCAGTTCACCATCGAGCCCTTGCTGGGCTCGGACTGGCAGCTGTCTGACGGGATCAACATCGCGTTCACCAACTCCGCGCTGTGGATGGCGATCACCGCCATTCTCGTGTGGGTGTTCGTGGCCGGCGGGATGAAGCGCCAGCTGGTGCCGGGCCGCTGGCAGATGGCGGTCGAGAGCATGACCGGCTTCATCGACGACCTGCTCGAAGCGAACGTCGGCAAGGCGGGGCGCAAATATGTGCCCTACATCTTCACGCTGTTCATGTTCATCCTGTTCGGGAACCTGCTCGGCCTCGTGCCGGTCGGTCTGATCCCGGGGATCCACGCTTTCACCTTCACCAGCCACTTCACCGCGACCGGCGTGCTGGCGATCATGAGCTTCTCGATCGTGCTGATCGTGGGCTTCTGGAAGCATGGCCTGCACTTCTTCTCGCTGTTCTGGCCCTCGAACACGCCTGCGTTTCTGGCGTTGCCGATCAGCCTGATCGAATTCGTGTCCTTCATGGTGCGCCCCTTCAGCCTTGCGCTGCGACTGTTCGTCGCGATGATGGCGGGCCACGTGCTGCTCAAGGTGCTGGCAAGCTTCGTCATCGCCGGCGGCGGTGCAGGCCCGGCGCTGGGCGCTGCGATCGGCATCCCGAGCTTTGTCCTGATGGTCGCGATCAGCGCGCTGGAGATTCTCGTGGCGGGCATTCAGGCCTATGTCTTCGCGCTCTTGACCTCGCTCTACATCAACGACGCGGAAAACCTTCACTGAGGGCTGCGAAGCTCTCTTCACAACCCTCACCAACATACAGATTTTTCTCAAGGAGTTTATGATCATGGACGCAACTGCAGCTGCTCTCCTCGGTGCCGGTCTGGCTGCGATCGGTGCCGGCATGGCCGCGCTGGGCGTGGGCAACGTGTTTGCCTCGTTCCTCGAAGGCGCGCTGCGCAACCCGGGTGCGGCCGACGGCCAGCAGGGCCGCCTGTTCATCGGCTTCGCGGCCGCCGAACTTCTCGGCCTGCTCGCCTTCGTTATCGCCGTTCTGCTGATCTTCCGCTAAGATCCGGCACGCCGGACCGGCAGGCGCGCTTGCGCTCCGCCGGCCGGCGTTCCTTGCGCGAATTGTCGATAACACCGGCGTAAACAAGGGCGACCCATGCCTCAGATCGATCAAATCGCCGAGACGCTCTCGAGCCAGGTGTTCTGGCTGCTGGTGTTCTTCGGCCTCACCTTCCTCGTCGTCGGCCTTGGCATGGTGCCCAAGGTGATGGGCACGGTCGACCTGCGCGACCAGCAGATCGCGGGCGATCTGTCGGCGGCACAGGCGGCGCGTGACGAAGCGACGGCGCAGGAAGACGCCTGGCGCAAGCGTGAGAACGCCAACCGCGCTGCGGCGCAGGGCGTGATCGGCGAGGCCAAGGCCAAGGCCGCAGCGGCCAACGCCGCCAAGCTGGCTGAAACTCAGGCGCGGCTCGATGAGCGTTTGGCGCAGGCCGAAACCGCAATCGCGGCGGCGCGCAACAGCGCGATGGCCGAGATCGAGGACGTCGCTGCCGACGCCGCGCGCGACATTGTCGCCCGTGTCGCCGGGGCCCATGTCGAACCGGCTGCGGCACAGGCAGCCGTCAAGGAGGTGATGGCGCATGGCTGACATTCTGATCCTGCTCGCCTCCGGGGCCGAGGGCCATTCCGAGCCCAGCGTTCTGGGTCTCGACACCTACCAGTGGGTCGCGCTGGCGATGGCCGTGCTGCTTGCGGTGTTCCTGTGGAAGAAGGTTCCCGGCGTGATTGCTGGCGGGCTCGACGCCCGGATCGCCGCGATCCGCGCCGCGCTCGACGAAGCCAAGACCCTGCGCGCCGAAGCCGAAGCGCTGCGCGCCGAATACGCCGCCAAGATCGCCAGCGCCGAGAAGGACGCCGAAGCGATGCTGGCCGGCGCGCGTGAGGAAGCCGATGCGATCCTCGCTCGCGCCGAAGCCGATGGCGAAGTCATGGTCGCGCGCCGCCAGAAGATGGCCGAAGACAAGATCGCCGCTGCCGAGCGCGCTGCGGTCGCCGAGGTCAAGGCCAAGGCCGTGACGGCTGCCGCCGCTGCCTCGAAGGTGCTGATTGCACGCGCGCATGACGGTGAGGCCGACAGGAAGCTCGCTGACGAGGTTATCGCCTCGCTCTGATCGGCATCCGATGAATAGCATGAAAGGGCGGTCCCGCGGGGCCGCCCTTTTGCTTTTGGGCTCCGCCCGTCTTGCGTGCGGGGCGGGTCAGCGGCGCCCCCGAAACATCCCGCACCGGGGCAACTTGCCGTTTTTTTGCAAGGAGAAGCCCTGTGACACTGACCGCCTGCGCCATCAATTGCTCGCTCGCCCCTTCCAGCAAGCGCGAAAGCTCGACCGATGCGATGATCTCGGTGCTGCGTGAAGCCTTTGCCGAGCACGACGTGACCGTGGGCGAGCCGATCCGCATTGCCGATTACGATGTGAAGCCGGGTGTCAGCTCGGACGAGGGCAAGGGCGACGACTGGCCCAAAATCCGCAAGCAGATCCTCGCCGCCGACATTCTCGTCTTCGGCACCCCGATCTGGATGGGCCAGGCATCGTCGGTCGCCAAGCGCGTGCTTGAACGCATGGATGCCTTCCTCTCCGAGACCGACGACGAGGGCCGGATGCCGAGCTACGGCAAGGTCGCGGTCGCGGCGATCGTGGGCAACGAGGATGGCGCGCATTGGGCGTCTTCCCAGCTGTTCCAGTCGCTCAACGATACCGGATGGACCATCCCTGCCGTGGCCGCCTGCTACTGGGTGGGCGAGGCGATGCAGAGCACCGATTTCAAGGATCTCAAAAAGCGCCCCGCCAAGGTCAGCCAAACCGCCAAGATGGTCGCCAGCAACGCCGCACACCTTGCAAAGCTGCTCAAAGACGCACCTTATCCCGGCTGAAGCACCACTTTCCCTACCAGCTCGCGCTGCGCCATCGCCTCGAAGCCTTCCCGCCAGCGCGAGAGGGGGATGATGCGGTCGATTGCCGGGGTGATCGCGCCCGCTTCGGCGAGGCGCGCGATGGCGCGGGTGATCGCCGCGCCGCGCCTGGGGAAACGCCGCGCATACTCGCCCGCCCGCAGGCCGACGATGCTGAAGCCCTTGATCAGCGGGATATTGGTGGAGATGTCCGCGATCCGCCCGCTGGTGAAGCCGACCACCATGAGCTTGCCGCCGAACGCAACGCAGCGGGTCGATTCGTCGAACACGTCGCCGCCCACGGTATCAAACACGATGTCGGCGAGCGCGCCGCCGGTCAGCCGGGCGACCTCCTCGCGGAAGCGCCCCTCCGCCACGATCACCGCATCGGGGCGGGCGAGGGCGGCGATACGCTCGGCCTTGGCGGGCGTTCCGGTGGTGGCGATCACCCGCGCTCCCAGCGCGCGGGCAAGATCGCAGGCAGCAAGGCCCACGCCCCCGCTTGCTCCGTGGATCAGTACCCACTGGCCTTCCTGCAATCCGCCAAGGTCGACCAGCCCGGTGAAGGCGGTCGAGTAGGCCGCGCCCATTGCGGCGGCCTGCGCGAAGTCGATCCCTTCGGGCATCATTGAGAGCTTGCCCGCTGGCACACAGGCGACATCGGCAAAGGCGCCGGTCTTGTTGCCGCCCATCACCCTGTCACCGGGTGCGAACCCGCTGGCCGGATCAGCCTCCACCACCTCGCCCGCGAATTCGAGCCCGCTGGTGAAGGGCACCGCCGGTTTGAACTGGTACTGCCCCCGCGTCATCAAGAGGTCGGGAAAGTTGAGCGACGCCGCGCGCACCCGCACCAGCACCTCGCCCGGCGCGCGGGCCGGGGCGGGGCAATCGGACAGCGTCACGCCGGACAGGTCGTCCGACAGATATTCGACCCTCAGCGCCTGCATCGCGCTAGAAATTGTCCTTCGCCGCCCTGAGCGCCGCGAAGGTCTCGTGCGGGGCATTGCCGCCCCAGCGGGCCATCATCGCGGGATCGTCGGCGCGCAGAAAGGGGTTGGTGGCCAGCTCGCGCGCCAGCGTGGCCGGCACCGTCGGCTCGCCCCGCGCGCGCTTTTCGGCAATCTCCGCGGCATAGGCCTGCAAGGCGGCGTTGTCGGGATCGGCGTGGAGCGCGAACTTCGCATTGGAGGCGGTGTATTCGTGCGCGCAATAGAGCCTCGTCGCGGTCGACATCCGCCTGATCCGCTCGAGACTGTTCCAGAACTGTTCGGGCTGGCCCTCGAACATCCGCCCGCAGCCGAGCGCGAACACGCTGTCGCCGACAAAGGCGATGCCTTCCTCCACAATGTGATAGGCGATGTGGCCATTGGTGTGGCCCGAAACATCGATCACCCGCGCGCGGTGCTCGCCAAGCGACACGTAGTCATCGTGCCCGACGACATGGTCGACCGGAAACCTGCCTTCGACCTCGGCCGGCGCGTAGATCGTGCAACCGGTCGCATCCTTGATCGCCTGGTTGCCGCCCGCGTGATCGGGGTGCCAGTGGGTGTTCCAGATCTGCGTGATGGACCATCCCTTGGCCTCGGCCTGACGGAGGTATTCTGCGCCGTCGGGGGTGTCGATGGCGGCGGTTTCCCTGCTGACGGAATTGTGGACGAGGAAACCGTAATTGTCGCTGAGACAGGGGAATTGGTGAACGTGGATCATGCGGCGAGTTTACGCCCCGCCGCGCCAATAGGAAAGGCCCGCCTGCTCGGGTGAGCAGACGGGCCTGAATTCCAAGTCGGATTAACCGGAGGTGCTCGCCCATCCGGGCGAGCGCCTCACAATCAATCCTGACCCTTCTTGAGCGCGGCGCCGAGGATGTCGCCGAGCGAAGCGCCCGAATCCGACGAGCCGAACTGTGCAACGGCTTCCTTTTCTTCGGCGATCTGACGCGCCTTGATCGAGAAGTTGGGCTTCTTCGAACGGTCGAAGCCGATCACCATCGCGTCGATCTTGCTGCCGACCTGGAAGCGATCGGGGCGCTGTTCGTCGCGGTCGCGGCCGAGGTCGCTGCGCTTGATGAAGCCGGTCGCGCCGTCTTCGCCAACCTGCACTTCCAGCCCGCCGTCGCGCACTTCGAGCACGGTGACGGTGACGGTCTGGTTCTTGCGCAGGTTCGACCCGCTGGTTGCGGCTTCAGCCGAGGGCGCACCCTTTTCGAGCTGCTTCATGCCGAGGCTGATGCGCTCCTTCTCGACATCGACGTCGAGCACGATGGCCTTGACCATCTCGCCCTTGCGGTGAAGCGCCAGCGCGTCCTCGCCTGAGATGCCCCAGGCGATGTCCGACATGTGCACCATGCCATCGACGTCGCCATCGAGACCGATGAACAGGCCGAATTCGGTGGCGTTCTTGACTTCGCCCTCGACTTCGCTGCCGACCGGGTGCTTCTCGGCGAACTCGTCCCACGGATTGCGCTGCGCCTGCTTGAGGCCGAGGCTGATGCGACGCTTGTCGCTGTCGACTTCGAGCACCATCACATCGACTTCCTGCGAGGTCGAGACGATCTTGCCCGGGTGGACGTTCTTCTTGGTCCAGCTCATTTCGCTGACGTGGACGAGACCTTCGATGCCCGGCTCGAGTTCGACGAAGGCACCATATTCGGTGATGTTAGTCACCTGGCCCGACAGCTTCATGCCGACCGGGTACTTGGCGGCCACGCCATCCCACGGGTCGCTTTCGAGCTGCTTCATGCCGAGGCTGATGCGCTGCGTTTCGGCGTTGATGCGCACGATCTGCACGGTCACGGTGTCACCGATATTGATGACTTCGCTCGGGTGGTTGACGCGCTTGTAGCTCATGTCGGTGACATGCAGCAGGCCGTCGATACCGCCGAGATCGACGAACGCACCGTAATCGGTGATGTTCTTGACCACGCCGTCGATGATCTGGCCTTCGACCAGGTCATTGATGAGCTCGCTGCGCTGTTCGGCGCGGGTCTCTTCGAGCACCGCACGGCGCGAGACGACGATATTGCCGCGGCGACGATCCATCTTGAGGATCTGGAAGGGCTGCGGCACGTCCATCAGCGGGGTGACGTCGCGCACCGGGCGGATGTCGACCTGCGAGCCGGGGAGGAAGGCCACGGCGCCATCGAGGTCAACCGTGAAGCCGCCCTTGACGCGGCCGAAGATGCGGCCTTCGACGCGCTTGCCTTCGCCGAATTCGTTTTCGAGCTTGTCCCACGCAGCTTCGCGGCGGGCGCGGTCACGCGAGAGCATGGCTTCGCCATCGGCGTTCTCGACGCGGTCGACGAAGACTTCGACTTCGCCGCCGACGGTCAAGCCGTGGTCGTCCTCGCCACGCGAGAATTCCTTGAGGGAGATGCGGCCTTCGCTCTTGAGGCCGACGTCGATCACGGCATAGCCGTTTTCGATCGCGGTGACGGTGCCCTTGACGACGCGGCCTTCGAAGCCTTCATCGCCGGCGCCGCCGAGCTGTTCGTTGAGAAGCGCCTCGAAATCGGCGCGGGTGGGCATTTGCGTAGCCATAGTGACGTAATGTCCTGTTTCGTTGTGCTACCGGCCACCGGTTTTTCCGGGGTCTTTCTCCGCTTCCCAGGCACCATTGCCGGGGCTGGCGGGGCAAGAGGCAGACTTCTGCGCGCGGCCCCATGCCGACGTGCAGGTTCCTTCAACCTGATAGGATTGCGAGAACGGGGGCGCGCCTATGGGAAAGCGGGGCAAAACACAAGGCAAATCGCCCCGGTGCGCCCCCTTGCCCGCGCGTGTAGGAGACAGATGAGACACTGTCCAAGAGCAAAATTCCGGCCCCGGCTGCGCCGCGATCGGGACAGCGGCAAGGATTGGCGAGGGCGGCGCGCAGGCTCATGCAGCGCAAGGTGACGCGCGGTGTGCGAGTAGGAAAGCGGTTATCGTGTCCCGATCCGTGTCTGCACCGCCGCGATCGCCGCCTCGATTGCGGCCTCGCGGCCGAAATGGGTGGTGTCGAGCACCAGCGCATCGGCAGCGGCGCGCAAGGGGGCGTCGGCGCGGTTGATGTCGCGCGCGTCGCGGGCGGCGATGTCGCGCTCGATTTCGGCGAGGGAGATGTCGATCTCGCGGCCCGTCATCTCCAGCCAACGGCGGCGGGCGCGTTCCTGCACGCTGGCGGTGACATAGAGCTTCACGTCGGCCTCGGGCGCGATCACCGTGCCGATATCGCGCCCGTCGAGCACCGCACCGCCGGCTTGGGTGGCGAAGGCGCGCTGGCGCTGGAACAGGGCATGGCGCACATCGGGGTGGACCGAGACGCGGCTCGCGTAGCCGCCGACCTCTTCGGAACGCAGGATATCGTCGCCGAGCAGGCTGTCGGCAAAGTCGCAGGCGGCGAGCGCGGTTGCGGGGTCGTCGGGGTTGCCGCCCGCCAGTTGCACCTGCCGCCCGACCGCGCGGTAGAGCAGCCCGGTGTCGAGATGCGGCAGGCCGAAATGGGCGGCGAGCGCCTTGGCGATGGTGCCCTTGCCCGATGCGGTGGGGCCGTCGACTGCGATGATCATCGCCCGGTGTCCTCGCGCGCGTCGGTGCGGCTCATCCAGTCGCGGTAGATCGCCTCGGCGACGACGGGACGCTCGGAGATGAAGGCGTGGCTGCCGCCCGGCACCACCGCGAGTTCGGCACCCGGCGTGAGTGCGACGAAATCCTGCACGGTGTCGATCCGCGCCTCGTCATACTGGCCGACCACGAAGAGGATGCGGCGGCCGTCGACGCGGGTGAGCAGCCCGGAGGCATCGTAGCTCGCCAGCGAGCCCGAGGCGCGGAATTCGGTCGGGCCCCACATGGCGTTGTAGACCGTGGCGTTGAAGCCCTTGCCGCCATAGCGCGCGCGATAGGCGAGCGCTTCGGGCGACGGGGCGGGGCGGTCGGGCCGGCCGTTATAGGCAGCGTAGAAGGCGGCGGTGGCGGGCTCGCAGACTTCGGCAGCGGGCGGGGTGGGGCCTTCGCAGGCGCGGATCGTCGCGGCGACATCGTCGGGCAGATCGCGGATCAAAAGGTTGGTGCCGGTGATCCAGTGCGAGGTCGAAAGGTAAGTGCCGCTCAGCACCGCCGAAGCGGTGTGCTGCGGGTAAGCGGCGGCATATTCGAGCGCGAGCGCCGAGCCCCAGCTGTGCCCGATCACGTGCCAGCGTTCGACGCCGAGCTCCTTGCGGATCGCCTCCAGCTCGGCGACGAAGCGTTCGGGGCGCCAGTTCGCGGGGTTCTCGGGCCGGTCGGACATTCCGCTGTCGAGCTGGTCGTAGAGGATCACCGGTCGCTGGTCGGCAAGGCTGAGGAGGCCGCCGAAACCGACATGCGTGCCGCCCGGCCCGCCGTGGATGATGATAACGGGCGTCGCGCCTTTGCCGATCACGCCATTGACCCGCGCCCAGACCTTCCCGCCCTCGACCGCGATGCGGTGCTCCGAGGTGGCAACCGACCAGTCGGCGGCGGGATTGGTGGGGAGAGCGGTGGTCTGCGCCCACGCCGCAGCGGGTAGAGCGAAAGCGGCCAGCGCCGCGAAAAGCGTTCTCATGAGAAGATATCCTCTGCCTTGGCCGGGGTCAGTTCGGTCTGTTCGCGCTTGCGCCAGCGGAAATGGAGAAAGCCGAAGGCGGCCCATGCGGCAAACAGATTGAGCCCCAGTTCGATCCACACCTGATCGCTCTCGGCGCGCAGCCATGTCACCCCTGCCGCCGCGCCGAGCAGGATCGCCGCCGCCACGATCCGGCGGGTCAGCGGTGTTCGCCCGAGGTGCTGCAGGGTGCGGCTCATCCCCCGCTTCTATCCTCGCCCGCCCGATTGCGCCACGCCTTCGCCAGCCCGTAAATCGCGATTGCGGCCCAGAAGAATTCGAGCACGAGGCTCGCCCAGTTGGTGTGGTAGACGAGGCTGACCGTCAGCAGCGCGGCGCCGAGCAGGTTGGTGCCGTGCAGGACGAAGGGATTGGTCGCGCGGGCTAGCGTCAGATAGGCATAGGCACCGATGATGCAGGCGGTGCCGAAAAATCCGATGATGCTGGGCCAGTCTAGCGGAGTGTTCACGCCGCCGCCGCCTCTTCCAGCAATCCCATGAAGGTCGGAAAGCTGGTGTTGATCGGGCTGGTGTCGTCGACACTCACGCCGTCGCGGCTGACGAGGCCCGCGACCGCCATGCTCATGGCGATGCGATGATCGAGCCGGGTGGCGACATCCGCGCCCTTAGGCGTGCCGGCCAGCGGCTCTGCGCCGGTGCCGTGGATGGTGAGGCCGTCCTCATGCTCTTCAACCTTCGCGCCCGCCAGTGTCAGGGCCGAGGCCATCGTGGCGAGGCGGTCGCTTTCCTTGACACGCAGTTCCTCAAGGCCGGTGGTGCGCGTGGTGCCCTTGGCGAGCGCGGCGGCGACGAACAGCACCGGGAATTCGTCGATCATGGCGGGCGCGATGGCCGGGTCGACCTCGATGCCCGAAAGCTGCGCATGGCACACCCGCAGATCGGCGACCGGCTCGCCGCCCATTTCGCGGGGGTTCACCTCCTCGATGTCCGCGCCCATCTGGCGCAGCACGTGGAGCAGCCCGGCGCGGGTCGGGTTGAGGCCGACGTTCAGGATCGTGAGATCGCTTCCCGGCACCAGCGTGGCTGCGACCATGAAGAAAGCGGCGGAGGAGGGATCGCCCGGCACCACCACGTCCATCGGCTTGAGGTCCGCTTCGCCGTGGATGGCGATGATGGTTTCGCCCCTCTCTTCGCCCACCTCAAGCTGGGCGCCGAAGCCGGTCAGCATCCGCTCGGTATGGTCGCGGGTGGGGACGGGCTCGATCACGCGGGTGATGCCGGGGGTGTTGAGCCCGGCGAGCAGCACCGCGCTCTTGACCTGTGCGCTGGCCACCGGAAGCCTGTAGGTGATCGGCACGGCAGGGTTCGCGCCGCGCAGCATCAGCGGGAGAGTGCCGCCTGCGCTCGCCTCGAAACTTGCGCCCATCTGCGAGAGCGGGTCGATCACGCGCTTCATCGGGCGGCCCGAAAGGCTCGCATCGCCCGTGAAGGTCGCGCTGATCGCATGGCTCGCGACAAGGCCCATCAGCAGCCGCGTCGAGGTGCCCGAATTGCCCATGTCGAGCGCGGCCCTCGGTTCGAGCAGGCTGCCCACACCCACGCCGTCCACCGTCCATGCGCCATCCTCGCCGCGTGCGATCTGCGCCCCGAAAGCCCGCATCGCCGCGGCGGTTGCCAGCACGTCCTCACCCTCGAGCAGCCCGGTAATGCGGCTGCAGCCGACCGCGAGGCCTGCAAACATCAGCGAGCGGTGGCTGATCGACTTGTCGCCGGGGACGCGGATGGTGCCCGTCAGCGGGCCGAGGGCGGAGAAGGTGTGGCTCGTCATAAGGCCGCGGTCTTTGACAGCGCCCCGCGCTTCTGGCAAGGCGCGCCGCGTCTGTCCGCCGGGCTCTTGATAAAGGGCTTGCCGGAGCCCATTTTTCCGATCAATCCACCCACGATTTTGCAGCTTGTCAGCCCGCCCTGCCGGGGCCGGCCTGTTTTTGAGGAATGACGATGGCGAAGCCTGAATGGGGTACCAAGCGTACCTGCCCCAAGTGCGGGGAACGGTTCTACGATCTGGGCAAGGATGACCCGGTGACCTGCATCGAATGCGGCGAAACCTGGTCGCCCGAGCCAGTGCTCAAGTCCAAGCAGCCGATTCCCTTCGAGGAAGTCGAGAAGAAGAAGGACGCCGAGGCCGATTCCGATCTGGGCGGCGATGACGATATCGACGATCTGGAAGACATCGAGGACATCGACGAGGACGGCGATTCGCCCGACAACGACGTCGATCTCGGCGGTGACGACGATCTCGGCGTGTCGACCGGCGGCGATGACGACGACGATGAAAGCTGATTGATTGCGGGGCCGCCTCCGCGGCCCCGTCCTCGGTGCGTTTCCGGCGCGGTGCGCCGGAGCACCTGCGGCTCGGCCGCGTGGCCTCACGGTCGCTTCGCGACCGATCCATTTCTCCAGGCGTGAGCCAGGAATTTTGGGGCGGGGCCTTCAATTTAAGCTTGCCAAGGGAAGTCGGCCCCACTAATGGCCGCCTCCCGCAAGCAGGGCTCTTGGCCTTGCTGGCATGATGACTGGCTCGGGGCCTTAGCTCAGCTGGGAGAGCGCAACACTGGCAGTGTTGAGGTCAGCGGTTCGATCCCGCTAGGCTCCACCAGTCATCCTGATCAAAGTCGAAAAAGCCGATCCCCCGGTGGGACGTTTTTCGCAACGCTGGCCGACGAGGTTTCGTCCGCCGGCGTTTTTCGCATTTTCCGGGCGGCTTTGGCTCCCGGCAGGAGAAGTGAGCGATGTTCGACACGCTGTCTGACCGTCTGGGAGGCGTATTCGACAAGCTGAAGGGCCGCGGCGCGCTGCGTGAGCAGGACGTGCGCGATGCCATGCGTGAAGTGCGCATCGCGCTGCTTGAAGCCGACGTCGCGCTCCCCGTTGCTCGCCGCTTCATTGATTCCGTCACCGAAAAGGCCATCGGGCAGGATGTCCTGAAGTCGGTCACCCCCGGCCAGATGGTCATCAAGATCGTCCACGACGAGTTGGTCGAAACGTTGGGCGGGATGGAGGTCGAAGGCCTCAAGCTCGATGCCAAGCCCCCGGTCGTGATCATGATGGTCGGCCTGCAGGGCTCGGGCAAGACCACCACCACCGCCAAGCTCGCCAAGCTGATTCGTGAACGCCACGGCAAAAAGGCGCTGATGGCCTCGCTCGACGTCAACCGTCCGGCTGCGCAGGAGCAGCTGGCGGTGCTCGGTGGCCAGGTCGATGTCGCGACCCTGCCGATCATCGCGGGCCAGCAGCCGGTCGATATCGCCCGGCGCGCGATGGAAGCCGCGCGGCTCCAGAACTTCGACGTGCTGCTGCTCGACACCGCGGGCCGCCTCCACGTCGACGATGCGCTGATGGCCGAAATGAAAGCCGTCGCCAGCGTTTCGGCACCCAATGAAGTCCTGCTGGTGGTCGATTCGCTCACCGGTCAGGACGCGGTCAACGTCGCGCAGTCCTTCACCAGCGAAGTGCCGCTGACCGGCGTGGTGCTGACCCGCATGGACGGCGACGCCCGCGGCGGTGCGGCGCTCTCGATGCGCGCGGTCACCGGCAAGCCGATCAAGTTCGCCGGCACCGGCGAAAAGCTCGACGCGATCGAGCCCTTCCGCCCGGGCTCGGTCGCCGATCGCATCCTCGGCATGGGCGACGTGGTCAGCCTGGTCGAGCGCGCTGCCGCGACGATCAAGGAAGAGGATGCCGAAAAGCTCGCGCGCAACCTCGAGAAGGGCAAGTTCGACCTCGACGATCTCGCCATGCAGCTGAAGCAGATGCGCGGCATGGGCGGGCTGGGAATGCTCGCCGGCATGATGCCGGGCATGAAGAAGGCCAAGCAGGCCATGCAGGCAAGCGGCATGGACGATAAGGTGCTGGTCCACATGGAGGCGATCATCTCATCGATGACCGCCAAGGAACGCGCCAATCCCGACCTGATGAACGCCAAGCGCAAGAAGCGCGTTGCGGCGGGCAGCGGGACCGACGTGCAGACGGTCAACAAGGTGCTCAAGATGCACCAGGAAATGTCGCGCGCGATGAAGCAGATCAAGAAGATGGGCGGCCTCAAGGGCCTTGCCGCGATGTTCGGCGGCGGCGGCGGCCCGATGGGCGGCGGCATGGGCGGCATGGGCGGCCTTCCGCCCGGCGGCCTGCCCGGCCTCGGCGGTGGCGGGATGGGGGGGCTCCCCGGTCTCGGTGGCCCGCCCCGCAAGAAATAGTTTCAAGTCAGTCGTTTCAGTTCAGCAGTTCAAGTTCAATCGAAAGGTAACATCATGTCGATTTCCATCCGGCTCTCGCGCGGCGGTGCCAAGAAGCGTCCGTACTACCGCATCGTCGTCGCCAACAGCCGCTCGCCCCGCGACGGCAAGTATCTCGAGCAGATCGGCACCTACAACCCGCTGCTCGCCAAGGATTCGGGCGAGCGCGTGAAGCTCAACGAAGACCGCGCCCGCTACTGGCTGGGCGTTGGCGCGCAGCCGACCGACCGCGTCGCCCGCTTCCTCGACGCCGCCGGCATTCAGGAGCGCGCAGCCCGCGTGAACCCCAAGAAGGGCGAGCCGGGCGAGAAGGCCAAGGAGCGCGCCGAAGAGCGTGCTGCCAAGATCGCCGAGGCCGAAGAAGCCAAGCGCGCGGCTGAAGAAGAAGCCAAGGCCGCTGCTGCTGCCCCGGCTGAAGAGGCCGCCGCCGAAGAAGCTGCCGCCGAAGAAGCGCCTGCCGCTGAAGAAGCTGCCACCGAAGAGCAGGCCGAAGGCTAAGCCATGAGCCTCAAGCCCGTCACCCTCGCCGCCATCATCGGCGCGCACGGGGTGGCGGGCGAGGTGCGTCTGAAGCTGTTCGGCGAGGGTGTCGCGACGCTCGCCAGGCACAAGAGCTTCAACGACGGCGCGCTCACGCTGGTGAAGGTGCGCGACGATGGCAAGGGCGGCGCGATCGCCCGCTTTGCCCAGAGCGCCACCCGTGCCGATGCCGAAAAGCTGCGCGGCACCGCGCTCACCGTCCCGCGCGAGGCGCTGCCACCGCTAGCCGAGGGTGAGTTCTACCACGCCGACCTGCTCGGCCTTCCCGTGGTCACCGACGCCGGAGACGCAATAGGCACGGTCGCCGCGATCGAGAATTTCGGCGCGACCGACATCATCGAAATCGCGCGCGACCCCGCCCCCGAAAAGGGGCCCAAGACCTTCATGGTGCCGATGACCCCCGTGGCGGTGCCCGAGTGGAATGAACACCGGCTTGTGATTGCGGCTGCTTTCGCCGAAGACTAGGCGGCGATGCTCGCCTTGCTGGTTTTCTTCCTGATCTATTGTCTGAGCTGCGCCTTTGCGACGCTTGGCGCGGTGCTGCTGGCCTCCTGGTTCTGGCCCTCTGCCGAGCGCTTCGTCCGGGTCGCGGGCTGCGCCTTTGCCGGTGCACTGGTGACGATCGTGCCCGTGGTGGTGGCCGATGCCGGGCCTCGCAAGATGCCCGATACTTATGATCTGTTGGGCGCGATACTGATAATGTTCGTGGCATTAGTGCTGGTTGCCCTGCCGGTCGCTTGGCTCGCGCAGCGGCGGTTCGACCGCTCGGCCGCGCCCGATATCAGCGTGTTCGAATAGGGGGGCACCACATGCGCGCCGAGGACACCGGCCTGTGGCACCGTATCGCCGACCACCAGATCGGCCCTCCCGACGCATCGCTGACCTTTGCCGCCCGGCTCGCCCGCGAGAACCGCTGGAGCCTCGAGCATGCCGAACGGGTGATCGGGGAATACAAGCGCTTCTGCTATCTCGCCGTCACCACCGGGCACGCTGTCACCCCGTCCGATGCGGTCGATCAGGCCTGGCACCTCCACCTCACCTACAGCCGCGATTACTGGGAGCGCTTCTGCCCGGAGGTTCTGCGCGCCGATCTGCACCACGGCCCCACCGCGGGCGGCCCGGTCGAGCGCGAGCGGTATTACCGGCATTATGCCGATACGCTCGCGGCTTATGAGTCGGCCTTCGGCGCGGTGCCCCCGGCCGACATCTGGCCGGACGCGCATAGGCGTTTTGCGATCGACCCAAGGGGAGTTCGCGTTAACCTTTTCGATGGTATCATGCTCTCACGCCGGGTCGCGCTGGCGCTGGGCATTGCTGTCTTCATGGCAGGATGGCTCGCGGGAAGGATGATGTGATGGAGCTGTTCTCGTCTTGGACGGGCAGCGACTTTCTGCTGTTTTACAGCGTCATGCTCGCGCTTGCGGGCGCGCTGGCATGGCGGCTGCCGGCCATCCTGCGTGAAGCGGGGCGGCGCGGCGAGGCCCGTGATCTCGAAAGCGTGGCGGTGCTGGCGGGCGGGCGGCGGCGTCTGGCCGATTCGCTGCTGGCCGATCTCTATGTGCGCGGCGCGCTGGTCGAGGCCGAGAAAGGCAGGCTCCGGATTGCGGCGCGCGACCATTCGGTGACGCCGGCCGCACAGGCGCTGCTCGCCGTCGATGCGCCGCTGACGCTTGCCGAAGCGCGCCGGACGGTGGCCCTGCACGCCGAGCGGGTGGCCGCGCGCCTGTGCCGGGCTGGGCTCTTGCTGAGGCCCGAAGAGCACTCCCGGCTGCGGCTGATCGCGATCCTGCCGTTTGTCATGCTGTTCATGCTCGGCCTCTACCGCCAGCGGGCGGGCAGCGCGTTGGGTGAGCCGACCGGCTTTCTGATCGCGCTTCTGGTCCTGACCGTGGTTCTGGCGGTGATGCGCTTTGCAACCTGCGACCCACGCACTGCGGCAGGCGCGGCGGCGGTGCGGGAATTGCAGCAGCGCAACGGCCGCTTCACCCGTGCTCCGCGTCCCGATGAAGCGGCGATGGCGGTGGCGCTGTTCGGCACCGGGGTGCTGGTCGGCACGCCGTGGGAGCCGGTCCACGCGCTGCGCCAGCAGAGCGGTGACGGCGGCGGCGCTGATGGCAGCAGCGACGGCGGATCGGGCTGCGGCGGCGGCTGCGGCGGTTGCGGAGGCTGATTTGCGCGCGTAAGCGGCGGGCATGACTACGCTCTCCGTCGCTGTCGTTCAGGCCGCTCCGATCCCGCTCGATTTTTCTGCGGGGATCGACAAGGCTCTGCGCCTCGCCCGCGCGGCGGTTGAGAGCGGCGCAAAGGTGGTCGCTTTTGGCGAGACCTTTCTGGGCGGCTATCCGATGTGGCTCGACGAGGCACCGGGTGCGGCCTTGTGGGACCATCCGGGCTCGAAGGCGCTGCACCGCATCATGCTCGAACAGGCGGTGGTGGCAAATGACGAGCGGCTTCTGCCCTTGCAGGAACTGGCCGACGCGAGCGGCGCGGTGATCAGCATCGGCGCGCATGAGCGGGTGCGGCGGAGCCTTGTGAACAACCAGCTGACTTTTCGTCCGGGCCTGCCTGTGCTCGACCATCGCAAGCTGGTGCCCACCCACGGCGAGCGCCTGATCTGGGCGCGCGGTGACGGTTCGACTCTGGGCGTGCATCAGGCCGAGTGGGGCCGCCTCGGCACGCTGATTTGCTGGGAGCACTGGATGCCCTTGGCGCGCGCGGCGATGCACAATCTCGGCGAGGATGTGCACATCGCGGCATGGCCGACGGTGCGCGAGAGCCACGCGATTGCCTCGCGGCACTATGCGATGGAGGGCCGTTGCTTCGTGCTGGCGGCGGGGCTGGTGCAGACGCGCGATGATCTGCTCGACGGGCTGGAACGGGTTGGCGGTGATGCGGCGGCGCGCGAGTTGCTTGAGGCGATCCCTGTCGAGGTGCTCAACCGCGGCGGTTCCCTGATGGCTGCGCCCGACACCCGCGTGATCGCGCAGGCGGGCGAGGGCGAGGAGACGCTTTTCGCCGAGATTGACCTTGCCGAAGTTTGCGAGGGGTTGGCGAACCTCGATACAGACGGGCATTATGCCCGGCCGGATGTGTTCGAATTGCAGGTCGATAGGAGGCCGCTAGGCGGCGTGACATGGTCATGAGCCAGACAGCCTCCGGAGCGCCCACTGCGGTTATCAGGGTCGAGCGCGTCCCCGACGAGCCGATGATCCCGGTCGGCGTATCCGCTGTCGTCATGACCTTGCTGGTCGTGACGCTGATTTCCTGGCTGGCGGCACGATATCTGAACTGGGCCATGGCGCCGCGCAGATTTCGACTGAGGGTGGCGGCTGCGGGCGTGTTACCCGTCGGTATTCTCATCGCAGTGATAGTGGCTGCGGGCATGTCGAGCGAGCCGAGCATTGCTGCTGCGGCCGGTTCGCTGTCGAGAATACCATCCGAAGGGCGACTGCTCATGCTGGCCATGCTGATTACGGGGCTTGCGGTGTCTTGGAGCACGGCGTGGCGACGTCGGAATCGTGATGCGCGTCAGGCCAATGCCGCTCTTGAGGTGTTTCAGTGACCTTCGCCGCCACCATTCTCACGCTCTACCCCGAGATGTTCCCCGGGCCGCTCGGGCACTCCATCGCGGGGCGCGCGCTGGCTGATGCCAAGTGGGCCTGTGAGACGGTGCAGATCCGCGACTTTGCCACCGACAAGCACCGCACGGTCGATGATACGCCCGCTGGCGGCGGGGCGGGGATGGTGCTCCGGTGCGATGTGCTGGCGCGGGCGCTCGACAGCGTCACGGGCATGCCCCTTCCCCTTGGGGAAGGGGTTGGGGATGGGGGCTCTTCCCTCGAAATGTCGAACACCCACCCCCCGACCCTCTCCCTCAAGGGAAGGGGAGAAGGTCGGCCCATCCTCGCCATGACCCCGCGTGGGAAACCGATCACCCAAGCGCGCATCCGGGAGCTCGCAGGCGGCCCCGGCGTGATCATCCTGTGCGGGCGGTTCGAAGGCTTCGATGAACGCCTGTTCGAGGCCCGGCCCGAGATCGAGCAGGTCTCCCTTGCCGACATCGTGCTCTCCGGCGGCGAGATGGCGGCGCTCACCATCCTTGACGCTTGCATTCGCCTCATTCCCGGCGTAATGGGCGCGACCTCCAGCGGGGAGGAGGAGTCGTACGAAAACGGCCTCCTCGAATATCCGCACTATACCCGACCTGTTGAATGGGAAGGGCGCACGATCCCCGAAGTGCTGCGATCGGGGGATCATGCGAAGATCGCTGCTTGGCGCAAGGCAAGGAGCGAAGATGACACACGGTCACGCAGGCCGGACTTGTGGGAGCGCCATGAGGGCGCTCGGGTCCAGTCTGCCTCTGGCGCGCGGCGCGAAACCAAGGAACCGGACCAGTGAACCTGATCCAGCAGATTGAAGCCGAAGAAATCGCCAAGTCCGGCAAGGACATCCCCGAATTCCGCGCAGGCGACACCGTCCGCGTCGGCGTGAAGGTGAAGGAAGGCAACCGCGAGCGTATTCAGAACTATGAAGGCGTCGTGATCGCCCGTTCGAACCGCGGCATGGGTTCGAACTTCACCGTGCGCAAGATGAGCTTCGGCGAGGGCGTCGAGCGCGTCTTCCCGCTCTACTCGCCCATCGTCGAGAGCATCACCGTGGTTCGCCGCGGCGTGGTGCGTCGTGCCAAGCTCTATTACCTGCGCGGCCGCACCGGCAAGAGCGCGCGTATCGTCGAGCGCAAGATGAACGCCCCCAAGGCGTAAGGTCTTTTCGGCCAGCGAAATTGCAAAGGGCGGCTCCGGCAAGGGGCCGCCCTTTTCGTTTGTGCCTCTTGCCTTTGTGCGGCGTCGTTGCGAGGTACGCAATGCGCCGCAACCTGTGCGGTCTGCCATGACGAGGTGAGCTTTGAATGCGTTCGGTTCTTGCTGCGGTTGCCCTTTCCCTCTCCACTTGTCTGACGACGCCCGTTCTGGCGGAGACCGCTACGATGGCTGAGGCTGCACCTGCGCTGACCTTCGAGCGCGTCTTCGCCTCCCCCGGCCTCGATGGCCCCGCGCCGCGGCAGGTGAAGCTCTCGCCCGATGGCCGCTACCTCACGCTGCTGCGCAACCGCGCCGATGATCGCGACCGCTACGACCTGTGGGGCTACGACATCGAGACCCGCGAATGGCGGATGCTGGTCGATTCCGAGGCGCTGGGATCGGGTCGCGAACTCTCCGAGGACGAGAAGATGCAGCGCGAGCGCGCGCGCGTCGGCAGCCTCAAGGGGATCATCAGCTACCAGTGGGCGAGCGATGGCAGCGGCGTGCTGGTGCCGCTGGACGGCGACCTGTTCCTCGCCAGGCTTGATGGCACGGTGACGCAGCTGACCGATACCGAGGGCACCGAACTCAACCCCAAGCTTTCGAGCAAGGGCGGCTTCGTCAGCTTCGTGCGCGACCGGCGGTTGTGGGTCGGCCCGGTCGGCGGGGAGGCGCAGCCGATCACCCCGGCGGATGAAGCCGACACGATCCGCTGGGGCGAGGCGGAATTCGTCGCGCAGGAGGAAATGGCGCGCCTCCAAGGCTATTGGTGGTCGCCCAATGACGACCGTATCGCCGTTCAGCGCACCGATGAAGCCGCGGTCGGCATCGTCACCCGCGCGGCAATCGGCGCGACCGGCACCAAGGTGTTCGACCAGCGCTATCCGGCGGCGGGCACGGACAATGCGGTGGTCGAACTCTTCGTGATGAACCCCGATGGCTCGGGCAAGGTAAAGGTCGACCTCGGGCTCGATCTCGATATCTATGTGGCGCGGGTCGATTGGGGGCCGGACGATTATCTCTACGTCCAGCGGCAGGACCGCGCGCAGACGAAGATCGACATGCTCAAGGTCGATCCGGCGACGGGCGCTTCACAAATCTGGTTTACCGAAACCGCTGCACGGCCCGATTACTGGATCAATCTCTCGGACAATTACCGCTTTCTGAAGGATGGCAGTCTGCTGTGGTGGTCCGAGCGGGACGGCTATGGCCATTTCTACCGCTATGCCGGCGGCCAGTGGCAGCAGCTCACGCGCGGCACCTCGCCTGTCACCAGCCTTGTCGGTGTGGACGAGACGGCGGGCACCTTCACTTATCAGGCGACAACCGACGTCCTCACCCAGCAGATCTACCGCGCCCGGCTGGACGGGACGGGGGAGCCGGAACTGCTCACCGATCCCGCTTTCACCAACAGCGCCAGCATGGATTGGGCGGGGCGGCTGCTCTATGTCAGTCGCTCCAATCCGACCCAGCCGCCGCAGTCCTATCTCGCCACGCCCGATGGCGCGCGGGTGGCCTGGATCGAGGAGAACCGGGTCGAGGGCGACCACCCCTACGCGCCCTTCCTCGCCAGCCATGTCATGCCCGAATACGGCACTCTTCCCGCGGAAGACGGCACGCCGCTGCACTGGATGATGCTGAAGCCGAAGATCGAGCCGGGCAAGCACTACCCGGTGTTCTTCAGCCACTACGGTGGGCCGGGCCCGCAGATGGTGACGAAGGGCTGGGGCGGGGCGCTCGCGCAGTCGATCGTCGACAAGGGCTATGTCTACTTTGTGCTCGACAATCGCGGCTCGGCCAACCGGGGGGTGGACTTCGAACAGCCGCTTTACCGCGCGATAGGCGGGGCCGAGGTGCGCGACCAGAAGGCGGGGGCGGAGTGGCTGAAAAGCCTCGAATTCGTCGATCCGGCCAAGATCGCGATCTATGGCTGGTCCTATGGCGGCTATATGACGCTCAAGCAGCTGGAGGCCGATCCGGGCCTCTACGCGGCGGGCATTTCCGGCGCGCCGGTGACCCGCTGGGAGCTTTACGACACCCACTACACCGAACGCTACATGGGCGATCCGCGCGAGGTGCCCGAGGCTTACGAGAAGGCCAGCGCGATCCCCGAAGCCACCAAGATCAGCGATCCGCTGCTGCTGATCCACGGCATGGCGGACGACAATGTGGTGTTCGAGAACTCCTCGGAACTTATTTCCGTGCTTCAGGAAAACAATGTGCCGTTCGAGATGATGCTCTACCCCGGCTATACCCACCGCGTCTCCGGCCCGAAGATCGGTCCGCACGTCTGGAACTCGATTTTCCGCTTTCTCGAAGCGCACGGGGTGACGCCGCCTGAGTAACTTCGCTCCAGCGAATAGGTCTGCAAGCGGATGATAGCGGTTGCGAATGCGCCAGCGCGCGCTATCTCGCACCTGCGAATTCATAGGAGAATGCCAAGTGGGTTACCGGGTGGCAGTGGTCGGCGCGACCGGCAATGTCGGGCGCGAGATGATGCAGGTCCTCGCCGAGCGCGAGTTTCCATGCGACGAGGTCGCCGCGGTCGCTTCGTCGCGGTCGGTCGGCACCGAGGTCGAATTCGGTGACACCGGCAAGATGCTCAAGTGCAAGAACATCGAGCATTTCGACTTCGCCGGATGGGACATCGCGCTGTTCGCGGCAGGATCCGGCCCGGCCAAGGAATATGCCCCCAAGGCGGCCGCCGCCGGGTGCATTGTGATCGACAATTCCTCGCTCTATCGCATGGACCCGGACATTCCGCTGATCGTGCCGGAGGTGAACCCCGACGCGATCGACGACTACACAAAGCGCAACATCATCGCCAACCCCAACTGCTCGACCGCGCAGCTGGTGGTGGCGTTGAAGCCGCTGCACGATGCCGCGACGATCAAGCGCGTGGTGGTCTCGACCTACCAGTCGGTCTCGGGCGCGGGCAAGGCGGGGATGGACGAGCTCTTCACCCAGAGCCGTGCGATCTTCGTCGGCGATCCGCTGGAGCCGCAGAAGTTCACCAAGCAGATCGCCTTCAACGTTATTCCCCACATCGACACCTTCCTCGACGATGGTTCGACCAAGGAAGAGTGGAAGATGGTGGTCGAGACCAAGAAGATCCTCGATCCGAAGATCAAGCTGACTGCGACCTGCGTGCGCGTGCCGGTGTTCGTAGGTCACTCGGAAGCGGTCAATATCGAGTTCGAAAACGAGCTTAGCGCCGAAGCTGCGATGGAGATCTTGCGCGAAGCCCCCGGCGTGATGTTGATCGACAAGCGCGAGGACGGCGGATACGTCACCCCGATCGAATGCGTCGGCGATGCGGCGACCTTCGTCAGCCGCGTGCGCGACGATCCGACGGTGGAGCATGGGATCACGCTGTGGTGCGTGTCCGACAATCTGCGCAAGGGCGCGGCGCTCAACGCGGTGCAGATCGCCGAACTGCTCGGACGGCGGCATCTCAAGAAGGGGTGATCCCGGCACGATGCGGCCGCTCCCGCGGGCACAGATCGCGATGCTGGCGCTAGCGGGGCTGGGCGCGGTGCTGGCGCTGCCGTGGGTGCGCGGCGCGGCATGGTGGAAAGGGACGGAGCGATGACGATGCGGATGCCACTCCTGATTCTGGCCGGCGCGCTTGCGCTGGCGGGCTGCGACAGCGGCGAGGTGCCGAGCCCGGCCGAGCGCCAGCAGGGTGAGGGGGCGCAGGCTCCGGTCGCGGCCGACAGGGTCGAACTGCGCGCCGAGGGTCTGACCGCCGGGACCGAGGCGTTCTACTTCGCCGCCGGGCAGCAGGAGGTCGAGGCCGCGCTGGTCGCCGCGCTCGGGCCAGTGCTGCGGACGGGCGAGAACCGCGAGTGCGGGGCGGGGCCGGTGACTTTCACCGATTTCGGCGGCGGATTGACCGCGCATTTTCAGGAGGGGCGTCTGGTCGGCTGGAACTGGCACGCTCCGCAGGATGGCGATACCCCGACGCGCGGGACAATCCGGCTTCCGGGCGACGTCCAGCTCGGCGCGCCGCGCACAGCGCTTGAAGCCGCGCCCGGCTTTGCCAGGGTCGAAGGCAGCACGCTGGGCGAGGAATTTGCGCTGGGCGACAGGATCGGCGGTTTCGTGGCCGGCGACAAGATCGAAATGCTCTACGCCGGCACGCAGTGCTTCTTCCGCTGAGCCCGCAATGACCGACAGACACGATTTCGCCAGTTTTGATGGCACGCGACTCGCCTATCACATCGAGGGCGAGGGGCGTCCGGTGATCCTGCTCCACGGGCTGTTCTCCTCTGCGCAGATGAACTGGATCAAGTGGGGCCACGGCGCGCGGCTGGCGGCGGCGGGGTTTCGGGCGATCATGCTCGATTTCCGGGTTCACGGGGACAGCGAGGCGCCGCGCGCGCCGAGCGCCTATCCCGCCGGTGTGCTGGTGCGCGATGCCGCCGCGCTGGCCGAGCATCTGGCGCTTGAACCGGGCGGGTTCGACCTCGTCGGCTTCTCGCTCGGCGCGCGCACCGCGATCCATGCGGTCGCCCACGGCATTCTCGAACCGCGCCGGTTGGCGCTGTGCGGCATGGGTGTCGCCGGGCTTGCCGGCTGGGAGCGGCGCGCGGCTTTCTTCAAGCGGGTGATCGACGAATTCGACACGATTCGCCCCGGCGACCCGGCCTTTACCGCGCGCACTTTCCTCAAGTCGCAAGGCATCGACCGGATCGCCGCGCGGCTGCTGCTCGATGCGATGGACGATTTCGACCTCGCCTTGCTCGCCAATGTCACCATGCCGGTCGCGGCGATCTGCGGCGATGCGGATGACGACAACGGCTCGGCCAGCGAGCTTGCCGCGCTGCTGCCCGATGCGCGCTATATTGAGGTGCCCGGCACGCATATGAACAGCGTCACCCGGCCCGAACTCGGCGAGGCGATCGCCGCCTTTCTTTCAGCCTGACGCAGGCGGGTTGATTCCCGCGCCCTCCCGGTTCAAACCCCCGCCATTGTCATACGACTGACGGGAAAACTGACGCATGAAATTCTCCGCCCCCCTGCTGAAGGGCGCTGTCGCCGCGCTCGCGATTGCCGCTGCCACCCCGCTGGCCGCGCACACCGCCGAGGCCGCGCCTGCCGCCGAAGCCGCGCTCACTCCTGAGGACGCGCGCGCCTGGCTCGCCAAGGTCGAAGCCGATCTGGCCGCGTTCTCGATCGAAAATTCCCACATCTCGTGGATCAACGCGACCTATATCAACCACGATACGGACACGATGGCCGCGCAATACGGCGCCGAATTGACCGTCAAGCAGGTCGGCTATGCCGCTGAGGCCGCGCGCTATGCGCAGGTCGAAGGGCTGGATGCCGAAACCCGCCGCAAGCTCGACATGCTGCGCAATTCGGTGCTGCTCCCCGCGCCCAGCCGCGAGGGCGCGGCCGAGGAGCTGAACGCAATCGCCACGCGCCTCGGCTCGGCCTATGGGCGGGGCAAGGGCACGCTCAACGGGCAGCCGATCAACGGCAGCGATATCGAGGCCGAGATGGGCAATCTCGAACGCACGCCGGCCGAGCTCAAGGAAATGTGGGCGAGCTGGCATGACAATGTCGGCGCGCCGATGCGCGAAGACTATGCCCGCATGACCACGCTCGCCAATGAGGGCGCAAAGGAACTGGGCTTTGCCGATTTCGGCGCGATGTGGCGTTCGGGCTACGACATGCCGCCCGAGCAGTTCGCCGCCGAGACCGAGCGGATGTGGCAGGAGGTGAAGCCGCTCTACATCGCACTCCACACCTATGTTCGCCGCAAATTGAACGAGAAATACGGCGATGCGGTGCAGCCGCGCACCGGCCCGATCCGCGCCGATCTGCTCGGCAACATGTGGGCGCAGGAATGGGGCAATATCTATCCGCTGGTCGCCCCCGAGGGCGCGGGCGATATCGGCTATGACCTGACCGAACTGATCGCGCAGAAGAAGCTCGACGCTGTCGGCATGACCAAGGTGGGCGAGCAGTTCTTCTCCTCGCTCGGTTTCGCGCCGCTGCCCGAAACCTTCTGGGAGCGCAGCCAGTTTACCAAGCCCGCCGACCGTGAGGTGGTGTGCCACGCTTCGGCCTGGAACATCGACAATGTCGACGATCTGCGCATCAAGATGTGCATCAAGGAAAACGCCGACGACTTCATCACCATCCACCATGAACTCGGCCACAACTACTACCAGCGCGCCTATAACCAGCAGGACTACCTCTACCTGACCGGCGCGAATGACGGTTTCCACGAGGCGATTGGCGACATGATCGCGTTGTCGATCACGCCGGAATATCTGGTGCAGATCGACATGCTCGATCCCGCGCAGGTGCCGAGCGCCGACAAGGACATCGGCTTGCTGTTGCGGCAGGCGATGGACAAGGTCGCCTTCCTGCCCTTCGGCCTGCTGCTAGATCGCTATCGCTGGGGGCTCTATGACGGTTCGATCCCCGAAGCGGCGATGAACACCGGGTGGAACGAGCTGCGCCGTGACTATCAAGGCGTTGTGCCGCCGGTGGAGCGTCCGGCAGATGGCTTCGATGCGGGCGCGAAGTATCACATCCCCGGCAATGTCAGCTATACCCGCTACTTCCTTGCGCGGCTGCTCCAGTTCCAGTTCTACAAGGCCGCCTGTGACACCGCCGGGTGGGAAGGGCTGCTGCACCGCTGCTCGTTCTACGGCAACAAGGAGGTCGGCACGAAGCTGAACGCGATGCTCGAAATGGGCGCGTCCAAGCCCTGGCCCGACGCGCTCGAAGCCTTCACCGGCGAGCGGCAGATGTCGGGCAAGGCGATGGCGGAATATTTCGCGCCGCTCAAGGCGTGGCTCGACAAGCAGAACGAGGGCGAGGTCGCGGGTTGGTAAGCGCGCGCGCGCCGATGGTGGTGGGCTGGCGCGAGCTTGTCAGCCTGCCCGATCTCGGCCTTGCGGGCATCCCCGCCAAGATCGATACCGGCGCGCGCACTTCCTCGCTCCATGCCCACGTGCTTGAGGATTTCCTGCGCGGCGACGAACGGTTTGTGCGCTTTGCGGTCGACTGGGGCGGGGTTCGCCACCACTGCGAGGCGGTGCATGTCGACCTGCGCGGCATCACCTCATCGAATGGGGATACACAGCGGCGGTTTGTCATAAAGACGCCGCTGACCATCGGTAATCTCACTTTCCGGGCGGAGATCAGCCTTGCGAACCGATCCCAGATGCAATTCCCCATGCTTATCGGGCGCACCGCGCTCCGGCGGCGGATGGTGGTGGATAGCGGTCATTCGTGGCTGCAATCGCCTGCGAATGCGGATAAGGGGCCGGGCCGCCGGTAATATGCCGGTCTTGAGAGGTCTTTCATGAAAATCGCGATGCTGGCGCGCAACGCCAATCTCTACTCGCACCGGCGCCTGAAAGAGGCAGCCGAGGCGCGCGGGCATAGCCTCGACATCCTCAACACCCTGCGCTGCACGGTGCACATCGCCAGCCATCGGCCGCAGGTGTTCTACAACGGCGCGCCGATCACCAATTACGACGCGGTGATCCCGCGCATCGGGGCCTCGATCACCAATTATGGCCTCGCGATCCTGCGCCAGTTCGAGATGCGCGGGATCTGGTCGCTGAACGAAAGCGTCGCGATCGGTCGCAGCCGCGACAAGCTGCGCAGCTTGCAAATCCTCGCCAAGCATGGCCTCGGCCTGCCGCTCACCGCCTATGCCAACGATCCCAAGGCCGCCGAGGAGATCATCAAGGCGGTCAAGGGCCCGCCGGTGGTGATCAAGCTGATCGAGGGCACACAAGGCATCGGCGTGGTGCTGGCCGAGACCATGAGCAGCGCCAAGTCGGTGATCGAGGCGTTTCGCGGGGCCAACGTCAACATTCTGGTGCAGGAGTTCATCAAGGAGGCCGGCGGCACTGATATCCGCGCGCTGGTGGTGGGGGGCAAGGTCGTCGCCGCAATGCAGCGCACCGGCGCGCCCGACGAATTCCGGTCGAACCTCCACCGCGGCGGCTCGGCTAAGGTGATCAAGATCACCCCCGAGGAACGCTCGACCGCCGTGCGCGCCGCCAAGCGCATGGGGCTCAACGTCTGCGGGGTTGACATGCTGCGGAGCAATCACGGCCCCGTCATCATGGAGGTCAATTCGTCTCCCGGCCTCGAAGGCATCGAAAGCGCGACCGGTAAGGACGTGGCGGGCCTGATCGTCGACTTCATCGTCGCCAATGCCAAGGGCGGGGCGACCAAGACCAAGGGGCAGGGGTGACCATCCGGCAGGTCGCAATTCCGATGGCAAGAAAACCTGTGCTTACCAGCGCTTAACTGGAGAGATGTATCGTCGATCACAGGCTCGGTAGCGGTGGGGTGGTCATGCGGGTGAAGCTTTGGGCGGTTGTTGTACTCCTGCTCATAGTGCTGGGCGTCGGGGCGCCGCAATTGGTGCCAGTGAAGGCGGTGGTCGCCAATACTGTTACGGGCTCGGTGCCACGCCTGATCAAGCCTCCGGTCGAGCCCGCCAGTGCGTGGGGCAAAGAGCTGAATCCCGAGGGGCTGGTCTATACCGATGGCTTCCGGGTCTTCTACTTCGATCGCACCACCGCGGCCAAGCGTGCGTTCGAGGACCGCTCCGAAACCATCGCAATCAAATACGCATGGGACGAGCTGCACGGCATCAGCTCCGAAGCTTTTGCGGCCTACTGGGTCGGGCTGGTCGAGGCCGAGAAGGCTGGGCCGCAGAAAATCGACTTCAGCCTCAGCTGGTCGCGCGCGCGCGTGTTCGTCAATGGCAAGCTGGTGCAGGAGGCGGGCCGTAACGGCAGCTTCACCGCCGACTTCAGGCGAGGGCCCAATCTGATCGAGGTCGAATACATCAATAACTGGCACACCACGGAGTTCAAACTCACCCTCGGCGAGATGCGACCGCGCGTGCCGCTCGCCGAGGTGGGGGCGGCGCTCCGACGCCTCGACCGGGGATTTTCAGGCGTGCATTACATCGGGCTCTACGAAAGCGACAACCGCGACACCTCGGTCGTGGTGAAGCTGTCGCCAGGCGCGCGCAAGGCAGTGCTGTGGCTCGATTCCCACGAGGCGATCGATTGGCGGATCGATCCGGGCGACGATATCGCCGCGATCGTCATTGCCAGCTATTCCCCCGGTTCGCGCGCGGTCAACGCGGGCGACATTCCAATCGTGGAGGTCGAGAAAGGCTTTCGTCTGTACCATGCAGCGCCCACGGGATGCTCTTGCGCGGGTGCCAGGTATTACTGCGAGAACAGTGACACGGTGGTAAATCTGGCGGCAAGGATGCAGCAGGCGAGCGGCTTGAGGTTGACCGACTATGCGGTCAACTACAATGCCGCGGCGGTCGTATCGGCGCCTTTCGATGCGCCCGTCAAGGCCCGGATCGATGCTGCCGCCGAGGCGAACGAGCGGAAGCGGGCCGAATGCGACGCGCGGCAGAACCCCGACTTCGACAGCGTCTTCGCACCCAAGCGCTGACGTTCGCCTCGCGCGCGCGCCTTACCGGAACGGCGGCTCGTTGAACGCCCGCAGTTTCCGCGAGTGCAGCCGGTCGCCCTCGTCGCGCAGCATGGCGCAGGCGACGATGCCCATTTGCAGGTGGGCGGCGATGGCTTCCTCGTAGAACTTGTTCGCCTGACCGGGCAGCTTGATCTCGCCGTGGAGCGGCTTGTCCGAGACGCACAGCAGCGTGCCGTAGGGCACCCGGAAGCGGTAGCCTTGCGTGGCGATGGTCGCGCTCTCCATGTCGATCGCGATCGCGCGGCTCTGCGAGAAGCGCTTCGCCGAGGAAGAGTAGCGCAGCTCCCAGTTGCGATCATCGGTGGTCACCACGGTGCCGGTGCGCATCCGCTGCTTGAGGTTCGCGCCCTGCACGCCCGCGACGTCCTCGGCCGCAGTGGCCATCGCCTGCTGCACTTCGGCAATCGGCGGGATCGGCACTTCGGGCGGCAGGACGGGATCGAGCACGTGATCGTCGCGCAGATAGGCGTGGGCGAGCACGAAGTCGCCGATCTTCTGGGTCGAGCGCAGGCCCCCGCAGTGGCCGATCATCAGCCAGGCGTGGGGGCGCAGCACCGCGAGGTGATCGCAGATCGTCTTGGCGTTGGACGGGCCGACGCCGATATTGACCAGCGTGATCCCGCGCCCATCCTCGCGGATCAGGTGATAGGCGGGCATCTGGTGCCGCCGCCACGCGGTGTCGTTGAGTTGATCCTGCGCGTGGGCGGTCGGCTCGCGGATATCGAGTCCCGCCGCGCCGGTCAGCGCGACATAGCCGTCCTTGCCGATCTGCGCGGCGCCCCAGTTCACGAATTCATCGACATAGCGGTGATAGTTTGTGAACAGGATGAAGTCCTGAAAATCGCTCACCTCGCTGCCGGTATAGTGCTTGAGCCGGGCGAGCGAGTAGTCGGTGCGAAGGCCATCGAACAGCGACAATGGCATGTCCTGGTCTTCGGCGAACTCGATCCCGTCGGCCAGCTCGTCCCCGATCAGCGCAAGGTCGGTCGAGGGGAAGTGCGCGGCGATATTTTGCGGGGAAATGCCGACCATCGCCGCCCCCGCCTCGCCATCGAGCACATAGGGGAAGGGGATTTCCTGCCGCGACCGCTCGACCGTGACCTCGACCTCGTAGGCGCTGCCGATCAGGCTCAGCTGTTCGGTCAGGTAATGCGCGAAAAGATCGGGGCGGGTGACGGTGGTGGTGTAGGTGCCCGGCATCTCGAGCCGCCCGAAGGCAAGGCTGCGATCGCGCGGTGCGCCGATCCCGGCATAGCGCAGGGTGATCTGCGGATAGGCGTAGCTGCCATCCTCGCGCTTGCGCTGCGGGGGCACTGTGCCGTCGCGCCCGAAGGCGATCACATCGTCGCGCAAGGCGCGCACCGCGTCGTCATAGTGCTTTTGAAGGGCGTCGAGGATGGCGGGAATGTCGATCATGGCAGTTTCTCTGCTCCTTTGTTGTTATCGTTGTATGGCACTTTTGCCTGTGCGGGGGCTGTTTACAAGAAGGGCGCGAAGATCGAGGTGATCTTCGCGCCCTGCTGTGTGTCTGGCCGTGAGGCGGAAGGATCAGGCGTCGTCGCCGTCTTCCATCAGTTCGGCCGGGATTTCGCCGGGTTCGAGACCGGTCTCGATGCGGGTCGCGTCGGCCTGTTCCTCGATCGCGCGCTGTTCGTCTTCGAACATCTGCGCGAGCACGTCGACGCCTTCGCTCTGCAGCTTGGCCTCGTCGTCCGAACGGGCGACATTGGCCTTCACCGTCACGCGCACTTCGGGGTGCAGGGCGATGGTGACATCGTGCATCCCGATCGCCTTGATCGGCGAGCCCATGATGACCATGCGCTTGTCGATCTGGTGGCCCTGATCGGCAAGCCCGGAGACGATGTCGCGCACGCTGACCGAACCGTAGAGCTGACCGGCGTTGGAAGCGGCGCGGATCAGCACCACTTCGGCGCCCGCCACCTTTTCACCCTGCTTTTCAGCATCGGTGCGGCGTTCGGCGTTTTCCTTTTCAAGGCGTTCGCGGTTGGCTTCGAAAACCTTCTTGTTGGCTTCGTTGGCGCGAAGGGCCTTCTTCTGCGGCAGCAGGAAGTTGCGCGCATAGCCGTCCTTCACGGTGACGACGTCACCGATCGAGCCGAGCTTTTCGATGCGCTCAAGGAGAATGATATCCATGTCTCTTTCTCCTCTTACTTCACGATGAAGGGCAGCAGGCCGATCTGGCGCGCGCGCTTGATAGCCTGGGCCAGTTCACGCTGCTTCTTCGCCGAGACGGCGGTGATGCGCGAAGGCACGATCTTGCCACGCTCGGACATGAAGCCCTGCAGCAGGCGCACGTCCTTGTAATCGATCTTGGGAGCGTCCTTGGCCGCGAAGGGGCAGGACTTGCGGCGGCGGAAAAACGGGCGGGCCATCAGTCGCGCTCCTCACGGGTTTCGCGGCGCTTACGCTCGCGTTCGTTCTTGCGCATCATCACGCTCGGGCCTTCCTCGTGCTCGTCCACGCGGATGGTCATGTAGCGGATGACGTCTTCGTTGATACGGGTCTGACGCTCGAGCTCGGCAACGACCGAGCCGGGGGCGTCGATGTTGAGCAGCACGAAATGCGCCTTGCGGTTACGCTCAATCTTGTAGGCGAGCGACTTGAGGCCCCAGGTTTCGGTCTTGGTGACCTTGCCGTTGTTGGCTTCGATGATTTCGGTGGCTTGCGCCGCCAGCGCGTCAACCTGAGCCTGGCTCAGATCCTGACGCGCAAGAAAGACGTGCTCGTAGAGCGCCATCTTGCGTCCTTTCACTACCTGCCGATCGCTGGCTGATCCATCCGCGAATGGACGGGGCCCCTCCGGCTTTCTTCGATACATCGCCGGGCGGTTCCCATGCGAAGCGCGGCCCCTTACAGCTTTCGCGCGCGATTGCAAGTCTTGTCGGGATGGAACCGGACGGGCAGGCGCTGGTTTGGCGCACATGATTCGCGCCCAGGGGAATGGATATGCCGTCAGGATTGGTTGCACTGCTCGATGATATTTCGGTGATCGCCAAGGCGGCGTCCGCCTCGATCGACGATGTCGCGGCCGCTGCGGGGCGTGCGGGGAGCAAGACCGCGGGCGTCGTGATCGACGATGCGGCGGTGACGCCGAGCTACGTCACCGGCCTCTCCCCCGCGCGCGAATTGCCGATCATCTGGAAGATCACCAAAGGCAGTCTCAAGAACAAGCTGCTGTTCCTGCTGCCAGGCGCGCTGCTCCTTTCCGAGTTCCTGCCACAGGCGATCATCTGGATCCTGATGCTGGGCGGAGCCTTCCTGTGCTACGAAGGCGCGGAAAAGGTGATGGAAAAGCTCGGCGGGGCCAAGCACGGGGAAACGCTGGAGGACGAGATCAAGGATCCCGTCGCTTTCGAGAACAAGCGCGTGGGCGGGGCGATCCGCACCGACCTGATCCTTTCGGCCGAAATCATGGCGATCGCGCTCAATGAAGTCGCGACCGAGACGCTAGTGACCCGCGGCGCGGTTCTGGCATTGGTCGCGGTAGTGGTGACACTTGTCGTCTATGGCGCGGTCGGCATCATCGTGAAGCTCGACGATATCGGGCTCTATCTGACCGAGCAGGCGAGCAATGCCAAGCAGGCCTTCGGTCGCTTCCTGCTCCGCATGGTGCCCAAGCTTCTGGTCGCGTTGTCCTTGATCGGAACGGTGGCGATGCTGTGGGTCGGCGGCGGGATCATCGTCCACGGCACGCACGAGGTGGGTTTCCACGCGATCTATGACATCGTCCACGGCGCGGAATATGCCGTGAGGGGCGCTGTCGGCGGGGCTGGCGGCGTGCTGGGCTGGGCGACCTATGCCGCGCTTTCAGCGGTTGTCGGCCTGATCCTTGGCTCCATCATAGCCTTCGTCCTGCACAAAGTACTCGGTGTGGGCGCAGGCGAGGGGCATTAAGCCCGCGCGCATGACCAAGCCGATCCTCTACACCTGCGCCCGTTCGCGCGGGCTGCGTGCGACCTGGGCGGCGGAGGAGGCGGGGGTCGATATCGACCTCACCATCCTCCCGTTCCCGCCGCGCTATCTCGCGCCCGATTACATGGAGGTGAACCCGCTCGGCACGGTGCCGATGCTGGTCGACGGCGAGACCCGGCTGACAGAAAGCTGCGCCATCGCGCATTACCTCGCCACGCGCGGCGGCTTCACCGATCTTGCGGTGGCGCCGGGAGAGCGGGATTATGGCGAATATCTCGACTTCACTTACCACGCCGACGCGACAATCACCTTCCCGCAGACGGTCTATATGCGGTTCTGCCTGTTCGAGAGGGACAAGGGGCTGCAGGCCGCGGGCGAGGCCTATGCCAAGTGGTTCCACAAGCGACTTGTGAAGGTCGAGCAGCGGCTCGAATCGCGCGAATATCTGTGCGCCGAGCGATTCACCGTGGCCGACATCTGCGTCGGCTATGCGCTCATTCTGGCGCAAAGCGTCGGGCTGGACGAGGGCGTGCCCGAAAGCCTCAAGGCCTATCGCGAGCGCCTGACGGCGCGGCCTGCCTACGCCCGCGCCGTGGAGCGCGAGGAAGCCGGGCGGCGCGCGCTTGAGGCTTAGGCCGGGTCTTCCGCCTTCCAGCCCCACGCAAGGCGGCAGGGGAGGATGTTGAGCAGTTCGAACCCGTCATCGACCCGGTCGAAATGCTGCGCTGTGAGGTTGCGCGCCGACTTGCTGAACTGGTAGGTCAGAAACGCGCCTCCCGGACGCACCGCGCGGGCGGTCGCCGCCGCAATGCGCGGGCCGACACCATCGGGCAGGGTCGAGAAAGGCAGGCCCGAGAGCACATAATCCGCCTGTTCGTGACCATGCGCGCGGATGATCTTCTCCACGTCCTCGGCCGATCCGTGCACCGCGATGAAGCGGCTGTCGCCGATGGTGCGCTTGAGATAGTCGATGAACAGCGGGTTGGTGTCGATCACGATCAGCGTGCCGTCACGCGGCAGGCGGTCGAGCACCGGGCGGCAGAAGGTGCCCACGCCCGGCCCGTATTCGACGAAAAGCTTGCAGCGCCCCCAATCAACCGGGGCGAGCATCTTGCGGATCGTGAAACCCGAGGAAGGGATGATCGAGCCGACCATCACCGGATGTTCGAGAAAGCCCTGAAAAAACACGCCCCAGGGGCCGAAAAACCGCTGCACCTTGCGTTTGATGCGCGCCAGGCGGCGTTCCCCGGTAAGCTCGTAACCTGCCATAATAGATCAGTTTCCCTTGCCGCGCCCCCGGCGTGAGGACCAATCTGCATGGCCGGGAAATTGCAAATCCCCGGCAGGATTGCAAGGGGTTGGCGCAGCGGATGGCGGGCGAACGTCAGGGCGTGGCGGGCTCGCGATGAACGGCTAATCTGTCGCCCGATCGGGCGTGACCGGCCGGGCGGAGAGTTCACGGCGCAGCGGCTTGCCGATCGGGTCGCGCGGCAGGCTGTCGACAAATTCGATATAGCGCGGCCGCTTGTACCCGGCGATCTGGCCCCTGAAGCGCTGCGTGATTTGCGCGCGGGTCAGGCTCTGGCCGGATTTCAGCACCACGAAGGCCTTGACCGCCTCGCCCCAGGTGCGGTCTGGCACGCGGCAGGAGCCTGCGTCGGCCATTTCGGGCATGGCTGCGAAGACCGCATCGACTTCGGCCGGATAGACGTTCTCGCCGCCGGTCTTGATCAGTTCCGTGGCGCGGCCCAGCAAATAGCCGCGCCCGGCCACGTCCAGCGTGCCGAGATCGCCCGTGCGCAGCCAGCCGTGGGCCTTTCCGCCGACCGGGCCGGTGGTTGTTGGCCGGTGACAAGGCCTTCGAACAATCCGTCGCCCGCGTGGCCCTCGTCCACCACGTGCACCTCGCCCGCTTCGGCCCCGGCCAGCAGGTCGCGGAAGCGCGGATTCACAAAGGTCATGGCAGGCTCGGCATCGCCGCAGATCCACGCGAGTTCCGCCGGTGCCAGCCGCCAGTTGAGCAGCACCGCGATCGCCCCGATCCGCCCCGCCGCCAGCAGCACCGTCAGGAACGGCGCGCCGTCGTTCAGCAGCAGCGCGATGCGATCCCCCGGCACGATCCCGCGCGTCAGCATCCATCGGGCAAGATGGCCGACACGGGCATCGAGATCGTCCCAGGTGAACCGCTGCGTGCCGCCGACGGTCGCCAGCCGGTGCGCATGGCGCTGCGCACAATTCGCCAGAAGCGTATCGAGGCTGAAATCGCGCGGGTGCATCGTCCCCTGACGACCTGCGAGCCGCGCGCGCAGCCATCAGCGATTTTGCGAAGGCGGGGCCGCGTCGAGATCGAGTCCGCAGCGCGTGCAGATGCGGTTGGGCCAGAACACCGCAAGCCGACCGCGGAAAAAGGCGTTCTTGCCGCAGCGCGGGCAGTTGAAGCCGATGATCGGGCGGTTGACCACCAACAGCAGCACGATGGCCGCAACAAAGGCGAGCGTCGAATGGCCGAACAGCTGTTCCGTCGTCGCGATCAGCAGCAGCGAGAACACGAGCGCTCCTGCCATGTACCACGCATGGCGGCGCGCGCGGGCGTAGAGGCTCAGGGGAGGCGGGGGAGAAGCGATCGCGCGAACTCCGTCAGCGTGTCGTCGCGCGCGCCCATCACCACGATCCGGTCGCCGGGGCGGGCGAGGGCGGCGATCCGAGTGGCGCAATCCTCGCGGGAAGGGATATGTTCTGCCGCGCCGCCCGCACCCTTGATCAGCGCGACGATCCGCTCGCTGCCGACCGAGCGATCCACCGTGCCGCCGAAATAGACCGGGTCGCACATCAGCGTTACATCATCCGGGCCGAGTTCCCGCGCGAAGGTCGCAGCGAGCTCCTCGCCCATCTGGCGCAAGGGGCCGTAGCCGTGGGGCTGGAAGAAGGCGATCACCCGGCCGGGCGTCGCCTTCAGCGTGCGCAAGGTGGCGGCGCATTTTTCGGGGTTGTGGCCGAAATCGTCGATCACCGTGGTGCCGCCAGCCGTGGTGCCGATCACCTCGAAACGCCGCGCCAGACCCTGAAAACTGCGCAGGGCATAGGTGGCATGACCCACCGCGATCCCCGCCGCGCTCGCCGCCGCGATCGCCGCCAGCGCGTTGGAGAGGTTGTGCAGCCCCGGCATGGGCAGGATCAGCGGAAACACCTCGCGCTTGCGGTTGTCGATCACCGCTGCGCGCAGGCCAAGCTCGCTCTGGTCGATCGAGTCCGGGTCCGCCGTGATATCGGCGGAGCGCGTCCTGACCCCAAAGGTGACCTTTTTCTGTGCGCGGGGGACAAGATAGCCCGCCTCGGCGCTGTCGAGATTGATCACCGCCGTCCCCGCCTTGCCGACGAAATTGCCGAACAGCACGCGCAATTCCTCGATGGTCTTGTGGTCGAGGCTGACATTGAGCAGCACGCCGATGGTCGGGCGATAGAGCGCGATCGAGCCGTCGCTTTCGTCCACCTCGCTGACGAACAGATCGCGCGATCCGATCCGGGCCGAGGCGAAGGGGTTGGCGGGCGAGACGAAGTTCTTCATCACCGCGCCATTCATCACCGTGGGCTCATGGCCCATTTCGGTGAGGATCCAGGCGATCATCCCGGTGACGGTGGACTTGCCCGAGGTGCCGCCGACCGCGACCGAGAAATCGGCGGCGTTGAACAGGCGCGAAAGCAGTTCGGCGCGGCTGAGGCGCGCGCAGCCGAGCGCGCGGGCGCGGGCGACTTCGGGCACGCTGTCCTCGATCGCGGCCGAGGCGATCAGCACCTGCTGCGACGACGTGACGCCGCTGCCGTCCTGCGGGAAGAGGGTGAAGCCGGCCTGCTCCATCCAGGCGAATTTCTCGGGCGTGCGGCCCTGATCGCGGCTGCGATCCGACCCGGCGACGGGGTGTCCGAGCCCGTGCGCGATCTGCGCCAGGGGCAACATCCCGGACCCGCCGATGCCGCAGAAAAACAGCGGCCGCCCTGCGAGCGACCCGGCGATGATCCCGTTATCCATATCGCATGGGGTTATTGGCTTGCGCGCCCCCTGACAAGCGCCATAGTCTGGACCTTATGACGAATATCGCCATCTGCGCGCCCGCCACGCCCATCACCCGCGAACAGCAGGCGGCGCTCGAACAACTGGTTGCAGCCGAGTTTCCGCAGGTGCGCGTCACCTTCCACGAACAGTGCTTTGCACAGCATGGCCACTTCGCGGGGGACGATCTCACCCGCCTGACCGCGCTGCTCGACTGCGCCAATGATCCGGCCTTCGATGTCGTGTGGTTCGCCAAGGGCGGCTATGGTTCGAACCGTATTGCCGAGGCGGCGGTGGTGCGGATGAACGATGCGGCGCGGGCCAAGACCTATGTCGGCTTTTCGGACGCGGGCTATCTGCTCGCCGCGCTCTACAAGGCGCGGATCGGCCAGTGCGTCCACGGGCATATGCCGGTGAGTTCGCGGTCCGAAGGCGGGCGCGAGGCGATCCGGCGGGTGCTGCGCTGGCTGGAGGGCGACACCAGCGGGGTCGAACCCAGTCTCGATGGGACGACGCCTGCGGCGGCGTTCAATCTGATCACGCTGGCCATGCTGACCGGCACCCAGATGATGCCCGACCTGACCGGCCATGTGCTGATGGTCGAGGAAGTGGCCGAACACATGTATGCGGTGGACCGTCTGTTCTTCCACCTTGCAGGCACGCTGCCGCGCCTCGCCGGTCTCAGGCTTGGCGCGATTACCGATGTGCCCGAAAATTATGTCGAATTCGGCCAGACCGAGGAGGAGATCGCGCAATTCTGGTGTGCGCGCATGGGCGTGCCCTACCTCGGCCGGGCGCTGATCGGGCACTATTCTGCCAACAGGGTTGTGCCCTTCGGCCTTGCCAGCCCGCCCGCGCGGACGTAACGGCGCGCCCCAATTCATAACGGATGGGGTCTGATATGCGCGCGTTCATTTTTCCCGGGCAGGGCAGCCAGAAGGTCGGCATGGGTGCCGAGCTTGCTGCGACGAGCGAAGCCGCGCGCGATGTCTTCGGCGAGGTCGACGATGCGCTGCGCCAGAACCTTTCGGCCATGATGCGCGAGGGGCCCGAAGATCGGCTCACGCTCACCGAGAACGCTCAACCCGCGATCATGGCCAATGCCATCGCCACCCTGCGCGTGCTGGAGCGCGATTTCGGTGTGAAGCTGCTCGAACACGCCAATTGCGTCGCGGGCCATTCGCTTGGCGAATACACCGCGCTCGCCGCGATCGGAGCCTTCAAGCTGACCGACGCCGCGCGCCTGCTGAAGCTGCGGGGGTGGGCGATGCAGGCCGCCGTGCCGCTGGGCGAGGGCACGATGGCGGTGCTGCTGGGCGCGGATGTCGATCAGGCCAAGGCGCTGGCCGAGGCTGCGGCGCAGGGCGAGGTGTGCGAAGTCGCCAATGACAACGACCCCTCGCAGGTTGTGATCTCAGGCCACACCGGCGCGATCGAGCGGGCGGTGGGGCTGGTGAAGGATTTCGGCATCAAGCGCGGCATGATCCTCAATGTCTCGGCCCCGTTCCACTCTTCGCTGATGGCCCCGGCGGCTGAGCGCATGGCCCATGCCCTTGCCGCAACCCCGCCCGGCGCGCTGGCCGTGCCGCTTTATGCCAATGTCACCGCCGCGCCCGTCACCGACCCCGAGGAAAGCCGCGCGCTGCTGGTCGAGCAGGTCACCGGCCGCGTGCGCTGGCGCGAAAGCGTGCTCGCCATGCGTGCGGACGGCGTGGAGCATTTCGTCGAATTGGGCGGCAAGGTCGTCGGGCCGATGGTCGGACGGACCGACAAGGATGCGCAGGTGACCAGCCTTGTCACCATGCAAGACCTTGAGGCCTTTGCCAAAAGCCTGTGATGCGATAATCTCGACCCGTCCGGCGGAAAGCCGGGCATGGGGAGAGAGCTATGACCAAAGGGCCACCGCGCGCGGGGCAGGCTGTGTCGATCGGCGTGGTGCTGACGATTGCGGCGCTGGTGATGGTCGCTGTCGGGCTTGGCTCGCCCTCCGACCCCAAGATGGGTCTCGCGGCTGCCGCGTCAAGTCTCAAGGGATTTTCTGACAAGACCGCGCTCGATGCCTTCACCCGCAAGTTGGCGCGGCTCGAGCGGCAACAGGCGGCGGTCGAAACCCTCGCCATATCCGAGCCGCCTGCAGTTGACCCCATAGCCGCCGACGCTGCCGAGCCTCCGCCGCCCGGGAGCGAAAGCATCACCAACACGCAGGAAGTTGGCGTCGACGAGGGCGGGATCGTCAAGCAGGCGGGCGACTATCTCGTCGTGCTGCGCCGCGGGCGGCTGTTCACCATCCGCGTCGGCGGCGATGCGCTGGCGCCTGCGGGCATGATCGACGCCTTTCCCCCAGGAAAGCAAGCCCCCGGCGACACCTGGTATGACGAAATGCTGATCCATGACCGGCAGGTCATCGTGATCGGCTATTCCTATGGCTCGGTCGGCACCGAGATCAACCGCTTCGATATCGGCGAGGACGGCGCGCTCGCCTGGCGCGACACGCACTACCTGCGCTCGGGCGATTACTATTCGTCCTCGAACTACGCTTCGCGGCTGATCGGGGACGAGCTGGTGTTCTACACGCCGGTGCCCGCCTATTGGGCCGAGATCGACGACAATCTGCCGGTGATCCGCAAGGGTAGCCCCGATGCCCGGCCCCTGCCGCTGGTGCGCCCGCGCGACTTCCTTGTCGCCGAGCCTTACCGCACCGGCCGCTATCCGCTCGACACGCTGCACACCGTCACCCGCTGCAAGCTCGGCGCGACCCTTGATTGCCGCGCGCGCGCGATTGCGGGGACGTGGAGCCACGCCTTCTACGTCTCCCGGGAGGCGGTCTATGTCTGGACGGGGGTGGCCGAGGACACGTCGCGCGGGGAAACGCGCGCCGTTCCGGGTCAGCTTTACCGCATTCCGCTGGCCGGTGGCACGCCCGGCGCGGTGCAGGTCAGTGGATCGCCGGTCGACCAGTTCTCCTTCGCCGAGGACGCTGGCGAAGGCGTGCTGCGGGTGCTGCTGCGCGGCGAGGGCGGCGGCGAGGGCATGTGGGAGGGCGAGGTCAGCAGTGGCAGCGTGGCGCTCGCCAGCGTGCCGCTTGCGCGCTTCGGCAATGGCGCAGGCAGCCTCGCGCTTGCGGACTATCGCAGGCTGCCCGGCCCGATAGGCTGGCGCTTCTACAACCGCTTCGTGGGTGATTACGTACTCTATGCTGCGGGAGATTATGGCGCGGAGGAAGAGACGGGCAGGGTCTATGCCGTCCCGCTCGGCGGCGGGGCCGTGCAGGAGATCGCTATATCCCACGGCATCACCCGCTTCGACCGGATGGGCAATGATGCGATCGCGATCGGCCCGGCGCGCGGCGACGGGCTCGGCTTCTCGGCGCTTTCGCTGGGAAGCACGGCCAAGGTGGAGGATGTCCACATCCTCGCCGCGGCAGGCGAGGGCGAGATTCGCAGTCAGGCGTTTTTCTTCCGCCCCGATCCGGGGAGCAGCGATGGCACCTCGGGCGTGCTCGGCCTGCCGATCACCCGCGGGGAGGCGCGCGTCGGCGGGGAGTTTCTCGGCGCGGGCTCGGCCATCGCCTTCATGCGCCGCGCCGCGCGCAAGCTTGCCCCGATCGGCGAACTTGCGGCGGCTCCGGGCATTTCGCGCTCCGACAATTGCAAGGCCTCCTGCGTCGACTGGTACGGCAACGCCCGCCCGATCTTCAGCGGCGGACGGGTCTTCGCGCTGATGGGCTACGAACTGGTCGAAGGCACCATGACGGGCGGCGCGATCGCCGAGCGGCGGCGGGCGAGTTTTGCCCCGTGAAGCGCATGATCCGGCGTTGACCCCCGCGCGATGGCGGCGCAAGGAGCGGCCTGTTTCAGCGGCAAGGAACTGACGATGTTTTCACTCACTGGCATGAACGCGCTGGTCACGGGCGCATCGGGCGGGATCGGCTCGGCCATCGCCCACGCGCTTGCCTCGCAGGGCGCACGGCTCGCGCTGTCGGGATCGAATGCGAGCAAGCTGCGCGCCTTCCGCGACGAGCTTAACGCAGCCTATCCGCACCACGATCACGACGGCCATGTCGAGATCACCTGCGATCTCGGCAACCAGACCCAAGTCGAAGAGCTGATCCCGGCGATGCTGGACACGCTCGGCAGCGTTGACATCCTCGTCAACAACGCTGGCATCACGCGCGACAATCTGGGGATGCGGATGAAGGACGAGGAGTGGGATCAGGTGATCCGCATCAACCTCGAGGCCAGCTTTCGCCTGATGCGCGCCGCCGCGCGGCCGATGATGAAGGCGCGCTTCGGACGTATCGTCAACATCACCAGCGTCGTCGGCGCGACCGGCAATCCGGGCCAGATGAACTACTGTGCTGCCAAGGCGGGCCTGACCGGCATGACCAAGGCCTTTGCGCAGGAAGTCGCCAGCCGTGGGATCACCGCCAATTGCGTCGCGCCGGGCTTCATCCGCACCGCGATGACCGCCGCGCTCGACGAGAAGCAACAGGCCGCGATCAACGTGCGCATCCCGATGGGCCGCATGGGCGAGGGGAGCGAGATCGGCGCTGCGGTCGCCTTCCTCGCCAGCCGCGAGGCCGCTTATGTGACGGGCGAGACCCTGCACGTGAACGGAGGGATGGCGATGCTGGGGTAGGCTTGGAGGCCTCTTGCGCCCCCTTATCCCCAGCCGCGTCGCCCCTCGCAAAGCCGCCAACTTGCCCGACGCGCCGCCCGCGCTAAGGTTTGCATGACTTTCCGGCGCTTGGGGGCGATTCCTCTCCCCCCACGCTACATACAGGACCGATAGGGACAAGCGATGAAGGCCACGATCGAACGCGCGACGCTGCTGCGGTGCCTTTCCCACGTGCAATCGGTGGTGGAGCGCCGCAACACCATTCCGATCCTTTCCAACGTGCTGATCGACGCCGATGTGGGCGGCTCGGTGCGGGTGATGGCGACCGATCTCGACCTGCAGGTGGTCGAGACGATGAACGCCTCCTCGGTCGACCAGCCCGGCGCGATCACCGTTTCGGCGCACCTGCTGTTCGACATTGCAAGAAAGCTGCCCGAAGGGAGCCAGGTCAGCCTTACCACGGGCGACAACCGGCTCGAGGTCAAGGCGGGCCGGTCGAACTTCAAGCTGCCGACCTTGCCGCGTGACGATTTCCCGGTGATCGTCGAAGGCGACCTGCCGACCAGCTTCGAAATCCCGGCGCGGATGCTCGCCGAACTGATCGACCGCACCCGCTTCGCGATTTCCACGGAAGAAACCCGCTACTATCTCAACGGCATCTTCCTCCACGTCACCGACGAGGATGAGCCGCTGCTGAAAGCCGCCGCGACCGATGGCCACCGCCTCGCGCGTTTCACCCTGCCGCGCCCCGAGGGCGCTGCCGGAATGCCCGATGTGATCGTGCCGCGCAAAGCCGTGGGCGAGCTGCGCAAGCTGCTCGACGAAGCGCTCGACAGCAATGTGCTGATCGACCTCAGCGCCAGCAAGATCCGCTTCACGCTGGGCGGTGAGGGCGGGGTGGTGCTGACCTCCAAGCTGATCGACGGCACCTTCCCCGATTACAGCCGCGTGATCCCGACCGCCAATGACAAGCTGCTGAAGGTCGATCCCAAGCTGTTCTTCTCCGGCGTCGACCGCGTGGCCACCATCGCCACCGAAAAGACCCGAGCGGTCAAGATCGGGCTGGATCAGGACCGCGTGACGCTGTCCGTGACCTCGCCCGACAACGGCACCGCGGCCGAAGAACTGGCGGCGGAATACCGCGCCGAAGGGCTCGAGATCGGCTTCAACGCCAATTATCTGAAGGACATCCTCGGCCAGATCGACAGCGACCTGGTGGAACTCCACTTGGCCGATGCCGGCGCGCCGACGCTGATCCGCGAGAACGAGTCCGCCCGCGCGCTTTATGTGCTGATGCCGATGCGGGTCTAATTCCCGCCTTTTCGGAGGGGAATGCCGATGAACGCCGAACAGGTTCACGTCCGCAAGGACGCGCTCACCGATGCCGCGCTGGCCGAGGCGCCGCTCACCCCGCTGGCCGAAGGTGCGGTGCGGCTGCTGGTCGAGAGCTTTTCGGTCACGGCCAACAACGTCACCTATGCGGTGGCGGGGGACAGCTTCAGATACTGGGACTTTTTCCCGGCGCCCGAGGGCCTCGGCATCGTGCCGATGTGGGGTCATGCGCGGGTGATCGAGAGCCGCCACCCCGAGATCGCGGTCGGCGAGCGGGTCTATGGCTATCTTCCGATGGCGAGCCATCTCGACGTGCTGCCGGGCCGCGTGAGCAGCGGCGGCTTCATGGACACCGCCGCGCATCGCCAGCCGATGAGCCCGGTCTACAACAGCTACACGCGCCTCGCGGCTGACCCCGAACACGACCCGTCGCGCGAGGCGGAGCGGATGATCTTCGGGCCGCTGTTCCGCACCGGGTTCCTGATCGAATATTTCCTGCGGGCACAGGACTGGTTCGGGGCCGAGCAGCTGGTGGTCACCAGCGCCTCGTCCAAAACCGCGCTGGGGCTGGCGAGCGTCTCGCGGCAATCCTCGCCGGGGGTGAAGCGCATCGGGCTGACGTCGCGCGGGAATGTCGCCTTTGTCGAGGCGACCGGGCTCTACGACGAGGTCGTCGCCTATGACGATCTGGAACGCGTGCCCGTGCTGCGCAGCGTCAGCGTCGACTTTGCGGGCAATGCCGAGCTGCTGGCGCGCATCCACCGCCATTTTGAACACGCGCTGGCGCATTCGGCGCTGGTGGGGATGACCCACATCGAAGCGCGCTCAACCTTCGGCGCGGGCGACGCTCTGCCCGGCCCCAACCCTGCGCTGTTCTTCGCGCCCGATCATGCGGTGGCCTTCTTCAAGGCACATGGTCCCGACGAAGGCGGCAAGCTGGTCGCGGCGGCCTGGCACGAATTCCTCAAGGCCGCCGACGGCACCGTGGCGATCGCGCGGCACAAGGGCCTCGGGGCCGCGCGCGATGTGTTCGCGGCGATGGTGGCGGGCCAGATCGACCCGGCCAAGGGAATCGTGATCGAGCCCTAGGCCGGGGTGGATTATTCCGCCGCTTCGGCCAGCGCCGCGCGCTGCGGGCCGCGGATGAGGCCGCCGGGGGTTGCGCCGGTCCATTGCCCGTCGCGGAAGGTCACCACGCCGCTCTTGATCGTCGCGACATAGCCGGTCGCCTTCTGGAGCAGCCGCTTGCCGCCCGCCGGAAGGTCGAAGGCGAGCCACGGCTTGCCGAGCTTCAACGCATCCATGTCGATCACGTTGAGATCGGCGAGATAGCCCGGCGCGATCACGCCGCGATCCTCCAGCCCGTAGAGCACCGCCGTATCGCGGCATTGGCGCCTGATCGCCTGTTCGAGGCTGATCCGCGCCCCGCGCCGGCGCGACTTCACCCAATGCTCCAGCATGAAGGTGGGCGAAGCGGCGTCGCAGATCGTCCCGCAATGCGCGCCGCCGTCGCTCAGCGAATTGACCGTGTCGTCGGCGTGCTGGAGCGGGTGCAGAAAATCGAGATTGCCATCGGCGTAATTGAGGATCGGCAGGTAGATGAAGCCCGTGCCATCGCCCTCGCACAGCAGGTCATAGGCATATTCCTGCGGGGCCACCCCGGCGGCGGCGGCGCGGGCGTTGATGCTCGCTTCCGGGCCGGGCTCGTAGTCGAAATCGGGATCCATTTCGTATTGCAGGCTCCAGCCCATGCTGATCGCCATCACCACTCCGCCGATATCCTTGGGCGCGTCGGTGTAGTCGTTGGGCTCGGCGAGCATTTGCGCCTTGAACGCCGGATCGAGCAGCTTCGCGCGCTGCTCTTCCCACGGCAGATCGGCGATCGCCATCCAGCTCGGACGGAAGCGGAAGGGGTGGACGGTGCCCTGCCACGCCATCACGATGCCATTGCCGCGCAGCGCGATCTGGGCGACGATGTTCGCACCATTGTCGTTCTCCGCGCGCATGGCGGCGATCTGTTCGTCGAGCGAGAGTTCCTTGGCGATGGATTGCAGCGCCGCGAAGGTGACGGGGATCTTCGCCTCGCGCGAGAGTTGGCCCATCCAGCCGAATTCGTTCCATTCGCGCTTCAAATCGCTCGCCATTTCGAACACCGCATGGCCACCCGCCGCGGTCGCTCGGCCCATTGCATGACCGATTGCGATCAACTCTTCGGGCGTGGCGGTGGTGCCGGGGACGAGCTCGCCATCGACCGACTTGTGCAGCACCGTGCGCGAGGTCGAGAAGCCCAGCGCCCCGGCACGCACGCCTTCCTCGACGATCTGGGCCATCGCGGCGATGTCCTCTGCGGTGGGCACCGCCCCCGGCTGCTCGCGCTCCCCCAGCACATAGGCACGCACCGCGCCGTGGGGGACATGAGTGCCGACATCGACCGTGCGGGGGAGCTTTTCGAGCGCGTCGAGATATTCGGGGAAGGTCTCCCAGTCCCATGTGATCCCTTCGGCGAGCGCGGTGCCGGGGATGTCCTCCACCCCCTCCATCAGGCTGATCAGCCATTCGTGACGATCGGGCTTGGCGGGCGCGAAGCCGACGCCGCAATTGCCCATCACCACCGTGGTGACCCCATGCCAGCTTGAGGGCGCCATCTCCTGATCCCACGTCGCCTGCCCGTCATAATGGGTGTGGATGTCGACGAAGCCGGGGGTCACGGTTTTGCCAGCCGCGTCGATCTCTTCCGCAGCGCTGCCCGCGATCCGGCCCACGGCGACGATCACGCCGTCCTTCACCGCGACATCGCCGGTGTAGGCCGCCGCGCCCGTGCCATCGACGATCGTGCCGCCCCGGATGATGAGGTCGTATTGCGCCATTATCTCTCTCCCTTATGAGGGTGAGAATGTCGCAAAGCGGGTTGCCGGGCAAGGCCGGGGGCGGCGCGCTATCAATTGCGCGACCCGGGCGCGCATCGCTGGAGGAGCAGGAATCATGGTCAAGGCAACATGGAACGGCGCGGTCATCGCCGAGAGCGACGCGACCGTGGTGGTCGAAGGCAACCACTACTTTCCGCGCGAAGCGGTTGATCTGGCGGTGCTGTCAAGCAGCGCGACCACCACGGTCTGCCCGTGGAAAGGCACCGCGCATTATCACAGCATCACGGTGGGCGGCGAAACCAACACCGACGCGGCGTGGTATTACCCCGATCCCAAACCCGCCGCGGCAGAAATCAGGGACCGCATCGCCTTCTGGCGCGGGGTCGTGGTGGGGTAGGAGGCAGCACAAACGGCGCGGGAATGACCTCCCGCGCCGCTGTCATGACGTCATGCCGTCAGGGTCAGAGCTGCACTTCGGCAACCTTGTCCTTGTAGTCTTCCTTGGGGTCGATCCCGAGCAGCATCTTGATGCCCGCCACCACCGAAGAGGCGTCGATCCATACTTCCGCGTTTTGCGGGTCGAGGCGGATCAGCGCGATCTTGGGATCTTCCTTGCCTTCGTACCAGGCCGCGACGAAGCGGTTCCACAACCGGTCGATCGTGGCCGCGTCGCGGGTGGTCGAGAGGTTGCCGTGTACGCTCGCCCAGACATCGTGGCCCTTGGAGGCGAAGTGCGCCATCGCGCGCGGGGTCTTCCCTGCCAGTTCGGCCTGCTGCACCAGCTGGTAAAGGCCATTGTCGGTCGAGGTGAAGAACCACACCGGGCCTTTGTACTCGCCGTCTTCGTAAAGGTCATCCTCGAGCTGGGCAGTCATCGGACGGGCGTGGCCGTCCTCGCCCCCCGCCATGCCGAGGAACACCGTCATGTCGCTCTTAAGCGATTTCCAGAACTTGCTGCGAATTTCCGCGTCGGTAGCCATGTTCGTCTCCTGTATTCGTGAACAGAAGAGCCAAGCCCCGACGCGGAAAGATTGTTCCGTTTAGAATACCTCGAAGAGACCAGCCGCCCCCATTCCGCCACCAACGCACATGGTGACGACCACATACTTGGCGCCGCGGCGCTTGCCTTCGATCAGCACGTGGCCGGTGCAGCGCGCGCCGGTCATGCCATAGGGGTGGCCGATCGAGATCGAGCCGCCGTTGACGTTGAGGATGTCGTTGGGGATGCCCAGCTGATCGCGGCAGTAGAGCACCTGCACCGCGAAGGCCTCGTTCAGTTCCCACAGCCCGATGTCGTCCATCTTGAGGCCGGTTGCCTTGAGCAGCTTGGGGATCGCGAAGACCGGGCCGATGCCCATTTCGTCAGGCTCGGTGCCCGCGACCGCCATGCCGACATAGCGGCCGAGCGGCTGAAGGCCCTTCTGTTCGGCAAGCTTGGCTTCCATCAGCACGCTCGCCGAGGAACCATCCGACAGCTGCGAGGCGTTGCCCGCGGTGATGTTCATGCCCGGGCCCATCACCGGGTTGAGGCTCTGCAGGCCTTCGAGCGTGGTTTCGGGACGGTTGCCCTCGTCCTTCGACAGCGTGATCTCGCGCTGCGAGACTTCCTTGGTTTCCTTGTCGACCACGTTCATCGTGGTGGTGACTTCGACGATCTCGTCATCGAACTTGCCCGCCGCCTGCGCAGCGGCGGTGCGCATCTGCGACTGGTAGGCGTATTCGTCCTGCGCTTCGCGGCTGATGTTGTAGCGCTTGGCGACCGTCTCGGCGGTGCCGAGCATCGGCATATAGACATCCTTGTGCATCGCGATCAGCGAGCGGTCGGGCGAGACGCGCATTTCGGGGGTCTGGACCATCGAGATCGAATCCTGACCGCCGCCGACGACGATATCCATGTTGTCGACGATGATCTGCTTGGCCGCAGTCGAAATCGCCATCAGGCCCGAAGAGCACTGGCGGTCGATGGTCTGGCCGCTGACGGTGACGGGGCAACCGGCGCGGAGCGCGACCTGACGGGCGATGTTGCCGGCCTGCGTGCCCTGGGTGAGCACCGCGCCCCACACCACGTCGTCGATCGCGCCGGCTTCGATGCCCGCACGCTCGATCGCGGGGGCAAGGCTCAGCGCGCCGAGCGTGGCGCCGGGGGTGGCGTTGAAGGCGCCCTTGTAGGCGCGGCCGATGGGGGTGCGGGCGGTGGAAACGATTACGGCGTCACGTGCCATGTTGGGGGTATCCTTGTTTCTAGCTTGCTTCACCGTCACCCCGGCGCAGGCCGGGGCCCAGTGAAGGCGAGGGCAGTCTTATGCCGCTCTGAATCCCGGCCTAAGCCGGGATGACGGTGGATGCGTTAGATCAATCTTACACGAAGTACTGCGTGATCCACTCGCAGATCAGGGCTGGCTTTTCCTCGCCTTCGATCTCGATGGTGATCTCGCAGGTCTGCTGCCACTGACCGGGGCGCTTCTCGATCATTTCGGTGAGCTTCCAGTGGCCGCGGATGCGCTTTCCGGCGCGCACGGGGGCGATGAAGCGGGTCTTGTTGCCGCCGTAGTTGACGCCCATCTTCACCCCGTCGATACGCGGCGCGCCGCCCTGGGCACCAAGATAGGGAATCATCGACAGCGTCAGGAAGCCGTGGGCGATGGTGCCGCCGAAGGGGGTCATCTTGGCCATCTCTTCGTTGACGTGGATGAACTGGTGATCACCCGTCGCCTCGGCGAACTGGTTGATGCGTTCCTGGCTCATTTCGGCCCATTCGCTGGTGCCGATCACTTCGCCGACCTTGGCGGCCAATTCCTGCGGATTCATGAGGCGTCCTCCTTGCCGTTCGCCGACGGGATCGCGTGCCCGCCGCGCTGCGTTTGCGGGGGCTTCATGGCGCAACACAAGGGGGAGCGCAACGCTCTCTAATGTGCCGCTACGGCACCGGGGAGCGGCGTGGGGGAGGGCGAACGGCGCGGGGCCGAGCGGGCCAGCGCCGCGCGCGCCGAATCGATCCGGCGGCAATAGGTGTGGAGCCCGATCTGCAAGCCGACCAGCATCAGCATCACCGGCTGATAGGCGATCCCCTGGAACGTTGCGCCCACCAGATAGATCACCGCGCCCATCTGCAAGGCGGCGGCGAGCGGGGCGATCCAGCGCTCGGCCTCGTCCTCCGCCGTGCGCCAGCGCCGTTGCAGCCGCTCCATCTGCCACAGGCCGAGCGCGTGCAGCACCAGCCACATGATCAGCCCCGGCCAGCCCTGTTCGCCCAGCATCTCGAAGATCGAGGAGTGATAGGCGCGGCCCTGATCGACCACTTCCTTGTATTCGATGCTGGTGGTGTTTCCATCCACCGTGCGCACCGGCATGGAATATTCGAAGCGGTTGCCGCGATAGGCGTCGAACCCGCCACCCAGGGGCTTTTCGGCGACGTAATCGAGCGTCCACTCCCACACGGCAACGCGGGTCGAGGCGCTTTCGTCGCCATCGGGCTGCGCGATGGTTGCCATCCGGTCGTAATACGACTGCGGCAGGAAGGGCAGCGCGACAAGGCCAAGCACGCCAGCGCCCGCGATGAACAGGATGCGCCGCTGGGTGTAGCGCAGCATCAGCACGCCCAGCGCGGCGATGCACAGCAGGCCGGTGCGCGCCTCGGTGCCGATGGGGACGAGGAAGCAGGCGAAGGTCAGCGCCACGGCAAATGTCGTCACCGTCCAGTGCGGGCGATAAATCGTCCCGTGCCGCACGAACCACCACAGCAGCGGCACCAGCCCGATCGCCACCGTGGCGAGCGTCGAGCTCTCGTAGATCCCGCTATTGTCGTTCACGAAGAACTTGAGGTTCTGATAGCCCCCGCCGCCCAGCACGGTCTTCATCCCCGTCCCGATCACGATGGTTGCGACCGACAGCAGCAGCACCAGCGCCAGCCCCTCGATCCGCGCGCGGGTGGTGAGGGTGAGGGGGAGGAAGATCGCGAACAGCAAGGCCTTCCAAACCCAGTCCCACTTGGTCAGCGCATCCTCGGGGAAGTCGGCATGGCCGGTGCTCCACCAGCAAAAGATCAGCAGCGCCAGCATCAGCCCTTGACGCAGAGTGAAGCGCGCCCCGGTCTTGCGGTCCAATGCCAGCCAACCCCCGAACGCCGCCGCAAAGGCGATCAACGACAGCGGCAGGGTGGTGATGATGGTGTAGCCGATCCGCTGCGGGGCGAGAATGTCGATATAGACATAGAGCAGCACCCACAGGAACGGGCGCTTGAGGCCCAGCACCAGCACATAGCCGATGAAGGCAAGGAAGACGAGATCAAGCATCGGAACGCTGCTCGCCTGCCTCTTCGCCCGCATCCTGCGCGCGGCGCGCGGCGCTGCGACCGGCGCTGCTGGTGCGCTTGCGGCGATCGGCGGCCTCGGCCTCGATATCGCCGATCAGCGGATCATCGTCGAGCCCTGCGCGCAGCACCAAGCGCAGCAACGCCACCGCCAGCAGGGCATGGCCGATCGCCAGGGCGAGATGATCGATCATCGCAGGGGGCTCCGGGCGGTCTTCATGCGCGAGCCTTACGCCCATGCAGTTGACGGCGCGTTAAGCACGCCCGCGATAAGAGACGCGCCATGACCCGCGTCCTGCACGTCCTCGACCATTCGCTGCCGCTTCATTCCGGCTACACCTTCCGCACCCGCGCGATCCTCAAGGCGCAGCAGGGGCATGGGCTGGAGGTGCGCGGCATCACCGGCCAGCGCCACAATCTCGAAGCACCCGGCGGGCCGGTGTGCGAGGAGGCCGACGGGCTCACCTTCCACCGCACGCCCGGCACACCCGCCGGGCCGCCCGGCTTTCGCGAGATGGACGAGGTCGAAGCGCTCACCGCCGCGATCCTCGCTCTGGCTGAGCAATGGCGGCCCGACATCATCCACGCCCATTCGCCCGCGCTGTGCGGTGCCGCTGCACAGCGCGCCGCGCGGGCGCTGGGCGTGCCCTTCGTCTACGAAATCCGCGCCTTCTGGGAAGATGCGGCGGTCGGCAATCTGACAGGTACGCAGGGCAATCTCAAATATCGCCTTACCCGCGCGCTCGAAACGCGGGTGGCGCGCGGCGCGGACGCGCTGTTTACGATCTGTGACGGGCTGAAGCAGGATCTCGCGCAGCGCGGCATTCCCGAGGCCCGCATTCATGTGATGATGAATGGTGTCGATCTTGGCCTTTTCGGGGAACCCGTGCCGCGCGACGAAGGGCTTGCTGCCGAGCTCGGGATTGCGCCCGGCGCACCGCTGATCGGCTATATCGGCAGCTTCTATGCCTATGAAGGGGTCGACGATCTGATCGCGGCCATGCCGATCCTGCGCCAGTCTCACCCCGAAGCGCGGTTGCTGCTGGTGGGGGCCGGGCCGATGGCGGACGCCTGGCGCGCCGCCGCCGACGCGCTGCCCGAGCCGCAAGCGGTGATCTTCACCGGGCGCGTGCCGCATACCGCGGTCGAACGCTACTATTCGCTGGTCGATGTGCTCGCCTATCCGCGCAAGAGCCAGCGCCTCACCGATCTGGTCACGCCGCTGAAGCCATTGGAAGCCATGGCCCAGCGCAAGCTGGTGGCGGCTTCCGGCGTCGGCGGCCACCGCGAACTGATTGCGGACGGGGTGACAGGTACGCTCTTCGCGCCCGATGATCCCGCAGCCTGCGCCGCCGCGCTCGCCGGTCTGCTCGACGCGCGCGAGGGGTGGGAGGCGATGAAGGACCGTGCGCAGGCCCATGTCCGCACCCGCCACGACTGGGCGATCAATGCGCGCGGTTATCTCTCTGTTTACCATCTCTTGCTAGCCGGGGGAGAGAGCGGCGCTGCGGGGCGCAGGGCCGCGACGGCAGGATGAGAAACGCATGAAATCGCGTCAGCAGCAGGGTCGATCGCAGCAACGCAAGGCGCGCAAGTCGCGCAAGGGCAAGAAAGGCTCGCTGGTCGCCCACCGCGCCTTTGCGCCCTTGCTGGGCCTGTGGGGCCTGATGCTGGGCGCGCTGGTGGTGCTGGTGCTTCCCGCTGCGATGGTCGAGGCGGCGACGCGCGGGTTGATGATCGGCAATCTCGGCCTGCCGGTGCAGCCGCTGCTGGCCGGGACTGCGGCTGTGCTGCTGGGCGGTGTGCTGTTCATGATCGCCGCAAGCCTCGGCGCCGCCGCGCGCCGCAAGACCGAACAGCCTTCGGTCGTCCGCCGCGCCGTGCGCGAATTGCGTCCGATCGATCCGGCGCGCGACCTTGGCAGCCGCAGCCTCGACGAGCCGATCGAGACGATGCCGTTCGCCAGCCCGGCTTGGCGTGACGCCGAACTCGAGGAACCTGCACCCAAGGCGCCTGCCGCCGCGCCGGTGCGCGAGCTCGACCTGTCCGAATTTGCCGCGCTGCCGGGCCGCAACGCGGTGTGGGTCGAGGAGCAGGCGCCCGAGGTTCAGGCGCCTTCCGCGCCGGTTGAGGCCGAAGCGCCTAGCGCCGTTCCCGAACCGCGCGTCGCCGCGCTGCGTGCCGTCGCGCCGCCGCCCGATCCCGGCACCGCCGCGCTCACCCGCCTGCGCTCGGTCCCGGCGAGCGAGCTGAGCCTGCCGCAGATGGTCGAACGCTTTGCCGGGGCGCTGCACGAACACCGCACCACGCCGCCCGCGCGCTCGCTTTCGGCCGCCGATCTCGCCGCGCGCGAGGCCGCGCTGGCCGATGCCCTGAAGGCGCTCGCCGCGATCAGCGGGCCGATGCGCGACGCTACGGCCTTGCAAGGCGAGGGCGATCCGCTCCACGCCGCGCTCGCCCGGCTGCAGCCGCGGCGCGGGGCAGCCTGACCCGCGCGGGACACGCAAAAGCTGCAACCGATCGCGGCAAAGCGTGCAACACGCGCAATCTAAGAATAGTTTGAATAGGTCTGCGAGAAATTTTACTTCGCGCGAGACCCTTGCCAAACCCGCATCCTGTCGGCATGAGGGGGCCGAAAACGGGGCTGGCGCTGACCGAAACATGGCACAGCCGCTCCGCGTGACCTGCCAAGAGGCGTGTTCCTGCGCATGAGCGATCATGCGATCCCGGGTTCGCGCCTGTCGGCATCTGACAGATCGGACTTTTGCCATGGGATATCCCACCTCCCAGGGTCTCTATGACCCCGCCAACGAACATGACGCCTGCGGCGTCGGCATGGTTGCGCATATCAAGGGAGCGAAAAGCCACGCGATCATCGCGCAGGCGCTGGAGATTCTCGAAAAGCTCGACCATCGCGGCGCGGTGGGCGCGGACCCGCTGCTGGGCGATGGCGCGGGGATTCTGATCCAGATTCCCGATCCGCTGATTCGCCGCTGGGCCGACGCGGAAGGCCATGATCTGCCGCAACCGGGTGATTACGGCATCGCCATGTGCTTCCTGCCGCAGGACGCGGCGGCGCGCGACTTCGTGAAGAGCCGCATGGAAGCCTTCACCGCCAAGGAAGGCCAGCGCTTCATCGGCTGGCGCGCCGTGCCGACCACGATGGAAGGCCTCGGCGCGGCGGTGATCGCCTCGATGCCGGTGATCGAGATGGCGGTGATCGCGCGCGGGGCCAACTGCGCCGATCAGGACGCCTTCGAGCGCAAGCTGCTGACGATCCGCAAGCAGGTGCAGAATCCGCTCGCCGGGCTGGCCGAAAAGCATTCCCTGCCGGGGGTGACCGAGACCTATCTGCCCAGCTTCTCGACCCGCACGATCGTCTACAAGGGGCTGCTGCTGGCGACGCAGGTGGGCAGCTTCTACGACGATCTGCGCGATCCCGATTGCGTGTCGGCGCTGGGCCTCGTCCACCAGCGGTTCTCGACCAATACCTTCCCCAGCTGGCGGCTCGCGCACCCGTTTCGCTTCATCGCCCATAATGGCGAAATCAACACCGTGCGCGGCAACGTCAACTGGATGAACGCGCGGCGCCGCACGATGGAAAGCGAGTTGCTCGGCCCCGATCTCGACAAGATGTGGCCGATCATCCCGCACGGGCAATCGGACACGGCCTGCCTCGACAACGCCCTGGAACTGCTGATCGCGGGCGGATACAGCCTTGCCCATGCGATGATGATGCTGATCCCCGAAGCCTGGGCCGGCAATGCGCTGATGAGCCCGGAACGGCGCGCTTTCTACGAATATCACGCCGCGCTAATGGAGCCGTGGGACGGCCCCGCCTCGGTGTGCTTCACCGATGGCCGCCAGATCGGCGCGACGCTCGACCGCAACGGGCTGCGGCCCGCGCGCTTTTGCGTGACCAAGGACGATATCGTCTGCCTCGCCTCGGAGAGCGGTGTGCTGCCGTTTGCCGAGGAGGACATCGTGCGCAAGTGGCGGCTGCAGCCCGGCAAGATGCTGCTGATCGACCTCGAACAGGGCCGGATCATCGAGGATGACGAGCTCAAGGCCGATCTCGCCAATGCCGAGCCCTATGCCGAGTGGCTGCATCAGGCGCAGTACAAGCTTGAGGACATCACCGACATCGTCCCCGAACTGGCGGCGATCCCGGCGGAGGAAGGCACCCTGCTGCAACGCCAGCAGGCCTTCGGCTACACGCAAGAGGATGTCAGCCGCTTCCTCGAACCGATGGCGGTTGATGCAGATGATCCCATCGGTTCGATGGGCACCGACACGCCGATTGCCGTGCTGTCCGACCGCGCGCGGCTGCTCTACGATTATTTCAAGCAGAACTTCGCGCAAGTGACCAACCCGCCGATCGATCCGATCCGCGAAGAACTGGTGATGAGCCTCACCAGCATGATTGGCCCGCGTCCGAACCTGCTGGGCCGCGATGCCGGGACGCACAAGCGCCTCGAAGTCGATCAGCCGATCCTGACGAACGAAGACCTCGCCAAGATCCGCTCGGTCGAAGAAGCGCTCGACGGCGCGTTCCGCTGTGCCACGATCGACATCACATGGGATGCGAGCACCGGGGCGGAAGGCCTTGAACTGGCGCTCAAAGAGATGTGCTGGGCCGCGACCGAAGCCGTGCTGCAGGATCACAACATTCTCGTTCTCAGCGACCGCGGCCAGAGCGAGACCCGCGTGCCGATGCCGGCGCTGCTGGCGACGGCGGCGGTGCATCACCACCTCGTCCGACAGGGCCTGAGGATGCAGACCGGGCTTGTGGTCGAAACCGGCGAGGCGCGTGAAGTGCATCACTTCTGCGTGCTGGCCGGCTACGGCGCGGAAGCGATCAACCCCTATCTCGCCTTCGAGACCATCGAGGCCCTGCGTGCCAAGCGGCACCCCGATCTGCCCGCCACCAAGGTGCAGCAGAACTTCATCAAGGGCGTGGGCAAGGGCATCCGCAAGGTCATGTCCAAGATGGGCATTTCGACCTACCAGTCCTATTGCGGCGCGCAGATTTTCGATGCGGTGGGGCTGTCCTCGGCCTTCGTCGAGAAGTATTTCACCGGCACCGCGACCACCATCGAAGGCATCGGCCTTGCCGAAGTCGCCGAGGAGGCTTTGCGCCGTCACGGGCAGGCCTATGGCGACAACCCGCTCTATGACGGGATGCTCGATGTCGGCGGCATATACCAGTACCGCCTGCGCGGCGAGGAGCACGCCTGGACCCCGCAGAACGTCGCGCAATTGCAGCACGCTGTGCGCGGCAACGATCCGAAGAATTACGGGGAATTCGCCAAGTCGATCAACGAGCAGTCCGAACGGCTGCTGACGATCCGCGGATTGCTCGAGTTCAGGAAGGCCGACCAGCCGATCCCGCTCGACGAGGTAGAACCGGCGAGCGAGATCGTGAAGCGTTTCTCGACCGGCGCGATGAGCTTGGGCTCGATCAGCCACGAAGCGCACTCGACGATGGCGATCGCGATGAACCGCATCGGCGGGCGTTCGAACACGGGCGAGGGCGGGGAGGAGCCGTTCCGCTTCAAGCCGCTGGCGAACGGCGATTCGATGCGCAGCCGGATCAAGCAGGTTGCCTCCGGGCGTTTCGGGGTGACGACGGAATACCTCGTCAATTCGGACGACATCCAGATCAAGATGGCGCAGGGTGCCAAGCCCGGCGAGGGCGGTCAGCTGCCCGGCCACAAGGTCGACAAGCGCATCGGCGCGGTGCGGCACTCGACCCCGGGCGTGGGCCTGATCTCGCCCCCGCCGCACCACGACATCTATTCGATCGAAGACCTCGCGCAGCTGATTCACGATCTCAAGAACGTGAACCCGGTGGCGCGGATTTCGGTGAAGCTGGTCTCCGAAGTGGGCGTCGGCACGGTTGCGGCGGGGGTTTCCAAGGCGCGCGCGGACCATGTCACCATCGCGGGCTATGACGGCGGCACGGGCGCTTCGCCGCTGACCTCGCTGACCCATGCGGGTTCGCCGTGGGAAATCGGCCTTGCGGAAACCCAGCAAACCCTGCTGCTCAACGATCTGCGCGAGCGCATCGCGGTGCAGGTTGACGGGGGCCTGCGCACCGGGCGCGATGTCGCCATCGGCGCGCTGCTGGGCGCGGACGAATTCGGCTTTGCCACCGCGCCGCTGATTGCTGCCGGGTGCATCATGATGCGGAAGTGCCACCTCAACACCTGCCCCGTCGGCGTCGCGACGCAAGACCCGGTGCTGCGCGCGCGCTTCACCGGCCAGCCCGAGCACGTGGTCAATTATATGTTCTTCGTCGCCGAGGAACTGCGCGCGATCATGGCCGAAATGGGCTTCCGCACGGTGGCCGAAATGGTGGGCCGGGTCGATCGACTCGACACGCGCCGGATGGAGCGCCACTGGAAGGCGCGCGGGATCGACCTGTCGCGCATCCTCCATCAGGTGCCGCTCAAGGAGGGTGCCTCGCTGCGGCAGGCGGGCACGCAGGATCACGGCCTCGACGGCGCGCTCGACAACCGGCTGATCGCCGATTGCCGCACGGCGATCGAAACGAGGCAGCCGGTGCAGCGCGAATACGAGGTGCGCAACGTCAACCGCACGGTCGGCGCGATGCTCTCGGGCGAGATCGCCAAGGCACATGGGCACGAGGGCCTGCCGACCGACACGATTCGCATCAACCTGACCGGGGTTGCGGGCCAGAGCTTCGGCGCGTGGCTAGCCCACGGCGTGACGCTCGATCTGGTCGGCGATGCCAATGACTATGTCGGCAAGGGCCTCTCGGGCGGTCGCATCATCGTGCGCCAGCCTGCCGAGGCTCCGCGCGCGGCCCAGGACAACATCATCGTCGGCAACACGGTGATGTATGGTGCCATCGCGGGCGAGGCCTATTTTAACGGCGTCGCGGGCGAGCGGTTCGCGGTGCGCAATTCGGGCGCGATCGCGGTGGTCGAGGGCACCGGGGACCACGGCTGCGAATACATGACCGGCGGCGTGGTGGTGGTGCTCGGACGTACCGGGCGGAACTTCGCGGCGGGCATGAGCGGCGGGGTCGCCTATGTCTATGACCCGGAAGGCGCGTTCGACAAGCTCGTCAACCACGCGCAGGTCGATCTGCTGCCGATTTCGGCGCAGCCCGATGCCGAGGAAGGGACGGGCCGCCCGGCTCAGCGTCCTCGCTCGGTGCACGATTTCGGCATGGGCGACATGCTGCGCCACGATGCCGAACGGCTGCGCATCCTTGTCGAGCGGCACCAGCTCCACACCGGCTCCAAGCGCGCGGGCGAATTGCTCGCGGACTGGGATGCGGCGCTGGGCAAGTTCGTTAAGGTGATGCCGCGCGATTACGCCGCCGCGCTCAAGCGCCTCGAGGCCGAGCGCCACGAAGCCGCCAGCGTCGCTGCTGAATAGATTTCAGGAACGAGACACATACATGGGCAAGGAAACCGGATTTCTCGAGCTGGACCGCCGCGAGCGGGATTATCTCGACCCGAAAGAGCGCCTGAAGAACTACCGCGAGTTCGTCGTCCAGCCCGATGATGCGACGCTGACCGGGCAGGCTTCGCGCTGCATGAATTGCGGGATTCCCTACTGCCACAACGGCTGTCCGGTGAACAATCTGATCCCGGACTGGAACCACTTGGTCTACGAGGCGGACTGGAAGCGTGCGCTCGACATGCTCCATTCCACCAACAACTTCCCCGAATTCACCGGCCGCATCTGCCCTGCGCCCTGCGAGGCGGCGTGCACGCTCAACATCGTCGACCAGCCGGTGACGATCAAGTCGATCGAATGCGCGATCATCGACCGCGGGTGGCAGGAAGGCTGGGTCAAGCCGCAGATCCCCGCGAAGAAGACCGGCAAGTCGGTCGCGGTGGTCGGCTCTGGCCCCGCTGGCATGGCCTGCGCACAGCAACTGGCGCGCGCGGGGCATTCGGTGACGGTGTTCGAGAAGAACGACCGTGTCGGCGGCCTGCTGCGCTACGGCATCCCCGACTTCAAGATGGAAAAGCACCTCATCAACCGCCGCGCGCAACAGATGGAAGCCGAAGGGGTGACCTTCAAAACCTCCAAGGAAGTCGGCGTCGATATCTCGTTCAAGAGCTTGCAGGAAAACTTCGACGCGGTGGTGCTCGCGGGCGGAGCAGAAGATGCGCGGCAGCTGGCGATCCCGGGTGCCGAGATGCCCGGCGTGCGGCTTGCGATGGAGTTCCTGACCCAGCAGAACAAGCGCGTCGCCGGTGACGACGAACTGCGCGCTGCCCCGCGCGGCAGCCTCACCGCGACCGGCAAGCACGTCGTCGTGCTCGGCGGCGGGGACACGGGCTCCGACTGCGTTGGCACTTCGAACCGGCAGGGCGCCAAGAGCGTCACCCAGCTCGAAATCATGCCCAAGCCGCCTGAAAAGGAAGACAAGGCGCTGACCTGGCCCGACTGGCCGATGAAGCTGCGCACCTCCTCCAGCCATCAGGAAGGCGTGGAGCGCGACTGGGCTGTGCTCGCCAAGCGCGTGATCGGCGATGGCGACAAGGTCACCGGGCTCGAATGCGTGCGCGTGGAATGGGTTGATCGCCAGATGCAGGAAATCGCGGGCAGCGAATTCACCATTCCTGCCGATCTGATCCTGCTGGCGATGGGCTTCGTCGGTCCGAAAAAGGCTGGCCTCCTCGAACAGGCGGGCGTGACGCTCGATCCGCGCGGCAATGTCGCGGCGGATACCGATCGCTATGCCACCAGTGCGCCGAACGTCTTCGCCTGCGGCGACATGCGGCGCGGGCAGAGCCTTGTCGTCTGGGCGATCCGCGAGGGCCGTCAGGCCGCGCGCGCGGTGGACGAGGCGCTGATGGGGATGACCAAGCTCCCGCGCTGACCGAGGTTGCCTCAGCCGGTCGGGTTGAGGTCAATCGCCGACGATATAGTCGATCGGCTTGAAGCTGCCGCCGTTCGACGCATAGGCCGAACAGGCCGTCAGTCCGATCAGGAGATCCATTTCCGCACGGAAGCGGATGGTGTCGCCTGCCTGGCTGACCGGCGGAAGAACCTCGATCTTGCCAGTCCCGGATACCGGCACATTCATGAAGATGTTGAACGCGGTCGGGATCTGATCGGGGCCGATGCCGTGAGGTTCAAGGGCCGCCGCCAGATTGCCAAAACAGCCGCGATGCACCGGCTTATCGGGATAGAAATGCGTGAAGGTGTCGCGCGAGCAAGGCGTGAGCAGAAAATCGTGCCGTCCGACATCGTCATGCTCGATCCTGAGCATCTTGCGGGAACGGTTCGACCACAGACACGCGCCGGTAGTGAGCAGGATGGTCTCCTCATAATCGAACGTGCGCCCGTTCGAGATAACCTCGCCATGATCGTCGCGCGCGAAGGCGACCATGTCGCTCACCTGCGTGCCATCCGGGTCGATAACGGTCAGGCTCTGGCCTTCACGCAGGAGAAAGGCGGTGCCCGATCGTGGAGGGATGCGGATGGTCATGATTTGCGGGGGTTCTTGAAGGGGCATTGCCAGTCGTCGGTGACGGCGCGGCCACTGTATTGGCGGGCCTCGCTCGTTTCGCCGTGACGGGCCAGCATGGGGTTGATCGACCCATCGAGATGTTCGTCACGCGCGAGGATCGCCGAACGCAGTTTCTCGTAGCGCTGTTCGGCACGAAGCCGCTCGAACTGGTCGTGAAGGTTGAAGACCATCACCGGAAAGGGCGTGCGGCGCGCGGCGCGGGACGCACGGGGGTGCATCCCCACGACGAAATAGGCCTTTCCGCCGAAGCTGAGCGAAAAATGCGGATCGTCGGGATCGCTGCTGACGCCATCATCGCACGGTTGCCCGCGCCACTCGTCCTTGTCCGAGAGCGACTGGATGCGCTCCCACATGGCAGCTTCGAATGCCGCCTCGTCAAGGTCGCCCGGTTCAGAGAACACCACGGCGAGACTGCGTAAGCCTTCGCTGTCGCGCGCATATCGGCTGCTCCAGTCGAGCAGCGCATGATGGATCGCCACATCATCCCACGCGCTGGTAACCGACCATGCAGTGACGATCTCCAGCAATCCCGAATTCATCGCCGCCTTGGCACCCACGCACGGAAATGCCTTTTCGGCGATATGATCGAGCAAGCTTCGCTCCAGCCTTTCACGGTTGAAAGTGACTGGGTCGGAATTGATGTTTCTGAGCAGGCGCATGACAAGACAAAGCCCGCCCCGCCACGCTTGTTCCGAAAACCAACCTTTATCTATTCAAGCCCGTCAGGCTGCAGCCCGCCGCGCTTCCTTTTCCGTGTCGGGCGCGTCCAGGAATTCGCGGATGGCCGCGACGCTCTCGTCGGCGTGGGTCAGCAGGAACAGGTGCCCGCCGCCCGCGAAGGTGAGCAGCCGCGAATTGGGGATCATCGCCTTCAGGATCTTGCCGTTGATCAGCGGGACGATCTGGTCCTCCTCGCCCATCATGATCAGCGTTTCCTTGGACATGAAAGGCAGCGCGGGCAGGCTGGTCCAGCCCAGCATGCACATCAGCTGATACATGTAGCCGCGCGGAGAGGGCGGCTTCAACCGGCTGATATGGCTGGATTTGTGATCCTTGCCCGCGGTTTCGACCATGCCGCCGTAAAGCGTCTTGAAGTGCTTCGCCATGAACTCCGGGTCCACGTAGCGGCGCGGATCGGCCATCTTGGTGAAGGCGGCGGGGTTGCCCGGCACCATCAGCATTCCCGGCGTGGTCGCGATCAGCGTCAGCCGCCGGGTGCGCTTGGGGTGCTGGAGCGCGAAGTGCTGCGCCATCGCGCCGCCCCATGACACGCCCATCACGTCGACCTCGTCCAGACCGAACTTCTTGAGCAGAAGTGACGCCGTCCAACTCATGATGGCGGGATTGTAGGGCACCAGCGGATCGGGCGATTCGCCCGTGCCCGGCATGTCGAACATGATGAAGCCGCGCTCAGGCATGGCCGCCGCCAGCGGGGCCACCGCCTCGATATTCGCGCCGATGCCGTTGAAAAACAGAATGGGCAGATGGTCGGAGGGCATATCGAGCCGCCAGGCAGCAGTCCGTAGCGTCCGGCCGCCCACTTGCTCCATCGAGACGACCGCGTCGTCCATGGGGTTGCTCACGAATTCACGTCCTTTCTTCGCCCCCACGCGGAGGGCGGGTTGGGCGCGCACGCCGATCCCTTAGCGCGCGCGCCCACAAACTTTGCGCCATCGTTCCGATAGGGGAACGCCCTTGGCACGCCGTTGCCTGTATCAGACTTCTTCGACGACGTAGAGTCCCGGCGCGGCATCGCCTGCCGCGTAGGTGTCGTTGCCCAAGGCGTTGGGCGCGGGTTTTTGCTTGCCCGAGCGCTTCTGCACCCACTCCATCCACAGCGGCCACCAGCTGCCCTTGACCTCCTGAGTGCCCTGCAACCACTCGTCGGCGGTGGCAGGGAGCTTGCCCGGCTTGGCCTGCACGAAATACTTGGCCTTGGGATTGCCTGGCGGGTTGAGGATCGCCTGCATATGGCCGCTTTGCGAAAGCACGTAGGTGACGTCCTTCGATCCGAACAGCTGGGTCGAACGATAGGTCGCCTTCCACGGCGTGATGTGATCGGTCACCCCGCCGAGGATGAAGAGGTCTGCCGTCACCTTGGAAAGATCGACCTTGTGCCCGGCCATCTCGACCTCGCCCTTCTTCGTGAAGGCGAGGGTTTCGAACAGTGTCAGGAAGTCGCCCATCAGGCTGGAGGAAAGATTGGTCGCATCCGCGTTCCAGAACAGCACGTCGAAGGCAGGCGGATCCTGCCCCAGCAGGTAATTGTTGATGACATAGTTCCAGATCAGATCGTTCGGGCGCAGCCAGGCAAAGCCGCGCGCCAGATCGTCGGCCTTGATCACGCCCTGCTTCATCGCGCGCTGGCGGGCGAGCTGCATCCCGTTCTCGCTCACCAGCGAGCCGGCTTCGATATCGGTCGGCTTGGGGTGGAGCACGCAGACCATCAGTGTCAGCGTGCCGAGGATCGGATTGCCGGTGGCGGCAAGCTTGGAAGCCAGCACGGAAGCGGTCTGCCCGCCCGAGCACCCGGCCGAGACGTTAACCTTTTTCGACCCGGTGATTGAGGAGACGATTTCCAGCGCGCGCTCGCAGGCGGCGATGTAATCGTTCATGCCCCAGTGGCCCTGATCCTTCGACGGATTGCGCCAAGAGATGACGAAGGTCTGCACGCCGTTGTCGACCTGCCACTTGATCACCGATTTGTCCGGCGACAGGTCGTTGATGTACATCTTGTTGATCTGCGGCGGGATTGTCAGCTGCGGGATCTCGTAGACCTCATCGGTGGTGGGCGCATATTGCAGCACCTCCATGATCTCGTCACGGTAGACCACAGCGCCCTTGGAGGTGGCGATGTTCTCGCCCAGCTTGAACGGGCGCTTGTCCACCTGGCTGACCATGCCCTTGTTGTGGACGAGGTCGTTATAGGCGTTCTGGAGCCCCTTGATCAGGCTGAGGCCGCCCGAATTGATGATCTGCTTCTGCGCGGTCGGGTTGCCGACCAGCGAGTTGGTGGGGGCGAGGCCATCGAGGATGATATTCGCGATGAAATTCGCGCGGTTGCGCTCCAGCTCGTCGAGCTCGAGTTCATCCAGCCAGTTCTTCATCCCCTTCTGCACGGCGAGGTAATATTGGGCGCCGGCGCGGAAGAAGGGGTTGTATTGCCACGCCGGGTCCATGAACCGCTTGTCCTTGGGATCGGGGGCGAGCTCGCTCTTGCCGGTCATGATCTTGACCATGTCCTGCGCCATCGCGGTGGAGTGGCGCATCAGGCGCGCGGGGTCCGACGCGGTCTCGCGCAGCAGCAGGGCGACCGCGCTGACGAAGTCCTCCCGCGCAACCCCGATCAGCGGGCCCAAGGCGTTGGTCGACTGGGCGGCTTCGTTCTCGAGCTTCACTTCGCTGCGTGCCATGGAGTCCTCTCTGCGCGGCCAGCTTGCTGGTTGCCTTGATCGGCAATCGGTTAATGTGGCTGGTAGGGGCCAGTCTGCAGCGCCTACCGCCAAGTTGCAAGCCCGCCGCGCGCCGCTGACCGGCCCATCGCTGCGCGAAACTGAAAGAATTAACCGGCGCGATTAACGCTTTTCTCAGCGGTCCTGCGGCATGGCAGCGGCAATGTCAGGCGAGCCGATCCGAAAGTTTTCACTGCCCGAACCGCCTCCCATCGGGAGCGGTCGCGAGCTGCGGTCGCTCGCGAAGGCGAAGGCCGAGGCCAAGGCCGGCCCGCGCGAGCAGCGTGTACGCAGCGAACGGCGGGGCACCAACCGCGCGCGGGAGCTGCTTCCGGGCGCGCTCAACACCGGGATGAACGAACCGGCCAGCGAGCAGAGATTCTTCATGCCCCGCAAGGCGGGCGGGATGGTCCTGTTCCTGCTGTTGGCCTGGGCGATCGCGGTGGTGGTGGCGCAGGGCCTGCCCTCCGTGCTCACAAGCGTGGCGCTTTTGGCATCGGCGGCGCTGTTCGGCTGCGGTTCGCTGCTCGCCGCGATCGAACGCCGCGCCGAGGGCGCGGGGCCGGTGCGCTACGCGGTGGTGCTGGGGGGCATCGTCCTGCCGATGGCCTGCGCGGGCTTCGGCCTTGCGCTGTGGGTGGGCGAGGGCCTGCCCTGGCAATGGGCGATCGCCACGCTGATCTGCATCAACGCCGCCGCCGCCGCGCTGTTCGGCACCCGTATCGTTTCGCTGTTCAGCGCCAACATCGCCAGCTGGACGGGCTTTGCGGTGCTGGTTCCGGGCCTGCTTACCTTTGCCGCAGTGATCGCCGCGGCGCTCACCCTGTCGCTGATCGCGCGGCTCGAATGGAAGGCCGCCGAAGCCCGCCGCGCTGCCCGCGAGACGCGCGAGCGGGTCGCCGCGCGCGCCGAGGATATCCTGCGCAGTTTCGAGGAGACCGGGCAGGGCTGGTTCTGGGAAACCGACCGCCGCGGCCTCATCACCTACATTTCGCCCAAAGCAGCGCTGGTGCTGGGCAAGACCAGTGAGGCGGTGATCGGCAGCCCGCTCGGTGACATTGTCGATCCGAGCCAGGGCGCCGCCGATGCCGAGCGCACGCTGGGCTTCCATCTGTCCGCCCGCTCGGCCTTCCACGATGTCGAGGTGCGCGCCGCCACCAGCGCGGACGAGCGCTGGTGGGCGCTGACGGGGCGGCCGGTCTATGACAGCTACAAGAATTTCTGCGGCTTTCGCGGTCACGGCACCGACCTAACCGAAAAGCGCCGCTCCGAACAGCAGGTCTCGCGCCTTGCGCATTACGATTCGCTGACCGGTCTCGCCAACCGCGTGCAGATGAGCCAGGCGCTGGAACAGATCCTCGCCGCCCCCAGCGGGCGCGAGCGCGAATGTGCGGTGCTGATGCTCGATCTCGACCGTTTCAAGCAGGTCAACGACACGCTCGGCCACCCGGCGGGCGACGCGCTGCTGCGGCAGGTTGCCCAGCGGCTCGAACGCACGATCGGCACCGGCGGGCGCTGCGGCCGCTTGGGCGGTGACGAATTCAAGGTGATCATCCCCGGCCATCAGGATCGCAAGATGCTGGGCCAGCTGGCGCAGGAAATCATCGATTGCCTATCGCAGCCCTATCTGATCGAGGGCCAGAGCGTGGTGATCGGCGCTTCTGTCGGGATCGCGCTCGCGCCCGATCATGGCGCATCGAGCGAGGATCTGATCCGCAATGTCGATCTTGCGCTCTACGCGGCCAAGGATGCCGGCCGCGGGTGCTTCCGTTTCTACGCCGAAGACCTGCACGCCGCCGTCGAGGAGCGCGCCGAGCTGGAACAGGACCTGCGCGATGCCATCGCCAAGGGCCAGCTGGAGCTGCACTATCAGCCGGTGGTCCACGCTGCGGATGAGAAGATCGTCGGCTTCGAGGCGCTGATGCGCTGGAACCACCCCAAGCGCGGGCCGATCAGCCCGGTCAAGTTCATCCCAATCGCCGAGGACGCGGGCCTGATCGACCGCATCGGCCAGTGGGCGCTGCGCACCGCCTGCGCCGATCTGGCCCGCTGGCCGCGTTCGATCCGCTGCGCCGTCAACGTTTCGGCCTTGCAATTCGCCAATCCCGATCTGCCGACCATCGTCGCCAATGCGCTAGCCCATAGCGGGGTTGCGCCCTCGCGGCTCGAACTGGAGATCACCGAAAGCGTGTTTCTAGGCGACAGCTCGGGCACGGAGGCGATGTTCCGGGCGCTCAAGCGTGTCGGCGTGCGGCTGGCGCTCGACGATTTCGGCACCGGCTACTCCTCGCTCGGCTATCTCAAGAAGGCCCCCTTCGACAAGATCAAGATCGACCGCAGCTTCGTGCAGGGCGCGACCGAGGAAGGCAGCCGCAACGGCGCGATCATCGCCTCGATCACCTCGCTGGCGCAGGCGCTGCACATGGACACCACCGCGGAAGGGGTGGAGACGCTCGACGAGCTCGAACTCGTGCGCCTGCTCGGGTGCAGCCATATTCAGGGCTTCATCTACTTTGCGCCGATGACCGCTGACGAGGCGAATGCGCTGGTCTCGGGCGATCTTGTGGTCGAAGCCGAAGGCCCGCAATGCGCCCGCGCGCCGCGTCAGAACCTGTTGCGCAAGGTCGTGATCGCGCATGGCGGCAACCGCATCACGGCTACGCTGCGCAATATCTCGGAGGGCGGGGCGATGATCGAGGGCCTTTGGAACATTCCGCCCGGCAGCACCATGCGGATCGAATTTTCCGCCGACAGCTCGGTCACCGCACAGGTGCGCTGGGCGCGCGACAACCGCATCGGGGTGGAATTCCACCAGCCCCTGCGCCGCCGCGCCGACGGTGCCTTTGCGATCCTCAGGGGCACGCCGGGGGAGGCTGGCGTCAGCGCGATGCGGTGACGCCTTCGGCCAGACCGATCCGGCATCTTAGGACAAAAATAACCATCGGACTTTACTCCTTGGAGAGGAGGCCCTGACCGATCACCCCGACGGTTTTGAGGACTTCGCGTTCAGGAGGATGAATTCACGACATGTCCCTCAAGGGTCTTCTGTCGTCCCGCAATTCCGCCGCCCCCCGCGGCGCGCCGGCATCTGCGCCCGCGGCCACGGCCCTGTCGGATCGCGAACGCCTGGCCATGCTCGACGAACTCGAACAGTCCGGGCTGGGGTGGTTCTGGGCGAGCGATGCGCAAGGGCGGCTCACCTATCTTTCGGGCGCGATCGCGGCGCGGATCGACGTGCCGCTGGCGGACCTGATCGGCCAGCCGCTCAGCACCATCTTCTGCGCCGCGACCCGCGAGGAACGCGGCAAGTCGCTGGCGCTGATGCTGGGGGCGCACAAGGGCTTTTCCGGCATCGCCGTGCGCGCCGCGCGCCGCCCCGAAGGCGCTGTTCTGCGCCTCTCGGGTCAGCCTGTGCAGGGGGCGAACGGCAACTTTGCCGGGTTTCGCGGAACCGGCACCGACATCAGCGAGGAATATCACCGCGAGGAAGAAACCGCGCGGCTGGCGCGTTACGATTCGCTCACCGGGCTCAGTAACCGCCACCGCATGGCGCACCAGATCGAAGCCACGCTGACCGCCTTCAAGGCCGCGAAGCGCAGCTGTGCGGTGATGATGCTCGATCTCGACCGCTTCAAGCACGTCAACGACACGCTCGGCCATGCGGCGGGGGACGAGCTGCTCAAGCAGGTCGCCGCGCGCCTCACCCGCGCGATCGATCGGGACTGCGAGATCGGGCGCCTGGGCGGCGACGAATTTCAGGTGATGATCCCCGATTGCGACGATCGCGGCGTGCTGGGCGAGCTGGCGATGAAGATCATCACCATGCTGCGCCAGCCCTACAGCCTCGAAGAGGGGCGCTGCGTGATCGGCGCATCGGTCGGCATCGCCATCGCCCCGCATGACGGGGTGACCCGCGAGGATATCGTGCGTGCGGCCGACCTTGCGCTCTATGCGTCCAAGAACGGCGGGCGCGGGCAGTATCGGTTCTTTTCCGGCGAGCTCGAGAACGAGACGATCTTTCGCCGCCGGCTGGAAGAGGATCTGGGCACGGCGCTGAGCGAGGCGCAATTGTTGCTGCGCTTCGAACCGATCGTCGAGGCCGCCAGCGGGGCGGTTGTCTCGCTCGAGGCGCATGTGTGCTGGAACCACGCACAGCGCGGGATCATCGACGAAGAGGAATTCGCGCAGATCGTCGAAGGCTCGGCGATGCTTGGCGATGTCGGGCGCTGGGCGATTGCGGCGGCGTGCGAGCAGGCCGCGCTCTGGCCCGACAGCGTGCGGGTGGCGGTCAATGTGCCGGTGTCGCTGTTTCTGGCCGAGGACTTTGTCGCCTGCGTCGCCGATGCAGTCACCACGACCGGACTTGCGCCCGCGCGGCTGGAACTGGAGATCAGCGAGGCGGTGTTCTTCGGCGATGCGAATGTCGTCGACCGCACGCTCGCCGCGCTGTTCAAGCTGGGCGTGCGGCTGACGCTGGACGAATTCGGCAGCGGCTATTCCTCGCTCGCCTATCTGCGCCGGGCACCCTTTGATGCGATCAAGATCGACCAGAAGCTGGTCGCCGAGGCCGAGCGTCAGGACAGCCGCGAGCTTGGCCTGGTGCGCGCGATCGTCGCGCTGGCGGGGGCCTTGCAGATGGACACGATCGCGAACGGGATCGAAAGCGCAGGCCTGCTTTCCGCGCTGACCGCAGGCGGGGTGCGCTTCCTCGAAGGTCCGATCTTCAGCGAACCGGTCGATCCCGAAGCGCTTGCGCAGGAGCTGGCGGGCGGGACATGGAAGATCGAACCCTCCGCCGAGCGCACCCGCCGCGCGCGCCGGCGCACGGTGTTCCGCAAGATCCAGGTGATCCATGACGACTACGCCTACGAGGTCACGCTGCGCAACCTCTCCAAGACGGGCGCGCTGATCGAGGGCCTCGCCGACGTGCCCAAGGGCACGCAGTTCGTCGTCGATCTGGGCGGCGGCCAGCTGGCGGTGGCAACCGTGACGCGCTCCAACGGCGATGTGCAGGGGCTGGAGTTCGAGCAATCGTTGATCGAGGACGGATCGGGCGGCCTGTGCACCCGCAGCCGCGTCTCCCCCTACGCCCTCGCCGCCGCCGGCACGCCGCTGGCGGCGCTCTCGCCCGGCGCATTTCTCGCCATCGAGAAAGGCGGCGCGATCCCCAAGTTCGGCTACGCGAAACAGCCCGCCTAGGTGTTGCGTTTTTGGCGAATGACAATGCGGCGGGTGGGCGCTACATCGCGCGGCGATGACTGACCTTTCCAAGATCCGCAATTTCTCGATCATTGCCCATATCGACCATGGCAAGTCGACCCTCGCCGACCGGCTGATCCAGTTCACCGGGGGCCTCTCCGCGCGGGAGATGTCCGAGCAAGTCCTTGATAACATGGACATCGAGAAGGAGCGCGGGATCACCATCAAGGCGCAGACCGTGCGCCTTGCCTACACCGCGAAGAACGGCGAGACCTATCAGCTCAACCTGATGGACACCCCCGGCCACGTCGACTTCGCCTATGAGGTCTCCCGCAGCCTCGCCGCGTGCGAGGGCGCGCTGCTGGTCGTCGACGCGGCGCAGGGCGTGGAAGCGCAAACCCTCGCCAACGTCTACCAGTCGATCGAGCACGATCACGAGATCGTCCCCGTCATCAACAAGATCGACCTGCCCGCCGCCGAGCCCGAAAAGGTCAAGGCCGAGATCGAGGACATTATCGGCCTCGATGCCTCCAACGCCGTCCTCGCCTCCGCCAAATCGGGCATCGGGATCGAGGACGTGCTCGAGGCCGTGGTCGAACGCATCCCCCCGCCCAAGGGCCGGATCGACGCCCCGCTCACCGCCAGCCTCGTCGACTCATGGTACGACCCGTATCTCGGCGTCGTCATCCTCGTGCGCGTGATTGACGGCAAGCTCACCAAGGGCCTCAACATCAAGTTCATGCAGGGCGGCACCCAGCACCTCGTCGACCGCGTCGGCTGCTTCACCCCCAAGCGCACCGACCTTGCCGAACTCGGCCCGGGCGAGATCGGCTTCATCACCGCGCAGATCAAGGAAGTCGAACAGGCCCGCGTCGGCGACACCATCACCACGGTGAAGGGCGGGGCGACCGAGGCGCTGCCGGGCTACAAGGAAGTGCAGCCCGTGGTGTTCTGCGGCCTCTTCCCCGTGGACGCCGCCGATTTCGAGAAGCTGCGCGAAAGCATCGGCAAGCTGCGCCTCAACGACGCCAGCTTCTCCTACGAGATGGAAAGCTCCGCCGCGCTGGGCTTCGGCTTCCGCTGCGGCTTCCTTGGCCTCTTGCATCTGGAGATCATCCAGGAACGCCTCAGCCGCGAATACGATCTCGACCTCATCACCACCGCGCCAAGCGTTGTCTACCGCATCCACCTCGGCCATTCGCGCTACGAGGATGCCAAGGTGATCGACATCCACAATCCCGCCGACTGGCCGGACGAGAACCGCATCGACGCGATCGAGGAGCCGTGGATCAAGGCGGTGATCTACACCCCCGACGAATATCTCGGCGCGATCCTGAAACTGTGCCAGGACCGCCGCGGCATCCAGACCGAGTTGACCTACGTGGGCGGCCGCGCGCAGGTGAGTTACGAGCTGCCGCTCAACGAAGTGGTGTTCGACTTTTACGACAGGCTGAAGTCGATTTCGCGCGGCTATGCCAGCTTCGACTACGAACAGATCGGCACGCGCGAGGGCGACCTCGTGAAGATGAACATCCTCGTGAATAACGAGCCGGTCGATGCGCTGTCCCTGATCGTCCACCGCGCCAACGCCGAAGAGCGCGGCCGCGGGATGTGCGAACGCCTGAAAGACCTGATCCCCCGCCACCTCTTCAAGATCCCGATCCAGGCCGCGATCGGCGGCAAGGTCATCGCCCGCGAAACCATCGCCGCCCTGCGCAAGGACGTGACCGCCAAGTGCTATGGCGGCGACATTTCCCGGAAGAAGAAGCTGCTGGACAAGCAGAAGAAGGGGAAGGCGCGGATGCGGGAGTATGGGAATGTGAGCATTCCGCAGGAGGCGTTTATTGCTGCGCTTCGGATGGGGGAAGAATAAGGCCCAGCGCCTAGCGCAGACGTTCGCGCAGCGAACGGCAAGCTAGAAGCAAGAGGCCGCATTCCGGCCGGCGGGTGGCCGCAGGCCAGCCCGTTCGACGACAAGCCGCGGCTTTGCCGCGGCCAACATGTTAGCCGATGGGCAATTTCCACTGTTATTCTTTTTTTCAACTTGATTACAACCGTCGGCCAGCTTCAAGACGAAGTAGGTTGAGGTCGCTCTGGATGATGTGTATACCTGAATACGCTTACGCGATTGAGCAACCCTTTGCTCGGTCTGGCGCTTCGCCGGACCTCAGTAGATTGGCCGGTTTTATGGCACCGAAAGACAGCGGCGCGCTGTCTCCCGGCAAGCCGGTCGCTCCGCTAGACAGCACGCCGCTGTCTTTCGGTGCTTAGGTAAGCACCTTGATCGACTCGTTCGTTGACGCGCTTGAATCTTCGCGGGTGCATGTCACTGCGCCAACAAATTTTGTATTTCTGTGTGGCGGTAAAATGACGGACTTGGGCGTGCAACCGCCAATTTCGCTTCGCGATGCTTTCTACAAAATTACAGAATTCAAACCCTTGCGCGGCACACCTGTGGTGCGCGCTGAAGATGTTGAAGCATTTCATATTGCGCAAGCGAAATACAGTGACTTACTGACCTTTGAGCTAGACCTCGCTCAATTGTCTAAGCTCACGCTTATATTCTCTGAAAGTTACGGGAGCTTAGCTGAATTCGGTGCATTTTGCATTGTCCCGGAAATTGCAAAGAGAACATTGGTTCTCATAAGGAGTGACCATTACGAAGAATCGTCATTTATTAGACTTGGCCTGATACAATTCATGAAGGCAAATTACGGCGAGCACAGTTATTTTGTTATGGACCGAAAGGCGCTCGGCCTTGCAGGTATTGTAGTGACAAATGGCACCGTCAAAGATTTAGAGGCTGTTCTTGAAAGCCCGGTAAATCTTCGTATATCCGAAATAGAGAACCCCACGACATTCGATAAAGATAGCACAGGGCACAGGATTAAGTTAATAGTTGGGCTCTTGCAAGAGTTTGGGGCGCTCTTAATAGACGAGATATCTGCTCTTTTGATAGCGTTCGATTTGGACCTGCCGCATGAGATGATTGAGAGATATCTTCTTTGCGCGGAAGCTGCTGGCTGGATCGTACGGAAAAGGAAGGGCTTCCGAGAGTTTGCCGCCGCTCGCGATTTGGAAAGAGATGCAGCCAACTTCAGGTTTAAGCCAGGCTCATTAGACGGTACGGCATCAAGGCGCCGTGCGGAGCGGCGGTTACAGATCAAGAGCGACGATCCTGAGCGGTTTCTCGCTATTCTCGACGGATTGGGGGTTGCGTATGCCTAAGCTGTTTCAGATTCTGAAGCAGGAAACGGCTCTGCCAGATCGGGACCTCACGAAGATAATCTCGACGGCTCCAGAAAGGTACAAGTCGTATCCGATCGCCCGGCGAAATAGTGATAGGCCACGAATTATCTCTCAGCCTGCTAGAGAAGTTAAGCTCATGCAGAGGATTCTCATGCGAGAGATTCTGGCTGAATGTCCTGTTCACAAGGCCGCATCTGCATATAAGCTCGGAGCCTCTATCAAGAAGAATGCAGAACATCATGCCGGCACAGGCCCAATCTTAAAGTTCGATTTCACAAATTTCTTTCCGTCGATTCGTGACGTGGACTGGGTGAGGTACGCCGAAGGCCTCGGTCTTGAGAGCGAAGACATAGAAATTTCGACAAAATTATTTTTTAAGAAAGAGCGCTACCTTCGTGGCTTGAGGCTTTCTATTGGGGCACCATCTTCGCCAATGCTCTCTAACATCTTGATGTATGATATCGATTGCGCGATAACTGAGTCAATTGTTACAAGTAAGGTCAGATACACTCGTTATGCAGATGATATCACTTTTTCAGCCCCTAGAGCGGGTTTCCTTTATGGCGTGGAAAAAAACTTAAGACGCGTTTTGAGGGAGGCGAAGTCTCCAGTTCTTCATTTAAATGCGAATAAAACAGTGATGGCGACACCTAAGTTTCGTCGGCAGATCACTGGTCTTATCCTGACAAACAACGGCGAAGTTTCGGTCGGACGCGAAAGGAAGAGAAATCTTTCCGCCGCTGTGCACTCCGCCCTTTTGGGCGCAAAGGACAAAGAGCAGGTTCGTGAAATTCTCGGCCTCCTCGCTTTTGTCTCTTCCGTAGAGCCGGACTTCGTGAGTCGATTAGAACGAAAATACGGGCATGGAGTTGTCGCGAGACTTAAAGCTCGCCTAATTAGTTCCTGAGATCTCCGACGAGCTAAGAGCCCCTGCCAACTAAGGATCAAACCCCCCATCCTTCAGCGACCACGTCGTCCTCGGCGCTTCCGGTTCGCGCGCTGGCCAGCGTTGATACCCCTCGGGCGGGTGCTGGGGTGTCTCGTCCTCCGCCGCGCGCTTAGGTTCCGGCAGCAGCGGAACCTCCGGCGGGTCGAAGTGGGTCTCCGGGGTGTCGAGCCGCGCCTCCACCATGCGGCGCGTGTTGGCGTCCGCGTCCATCGCGGCGAGGTCGCGGTCGCGCAGGGCGCAGAAGTGGGCGAAGGCGGCGCGGGTTTCGTCGCTGAGCGCGGCGTAGCGGTCGGGGCGTTCGCGTTCGTGGCGGCGGCGGATGTCCTCGATCTTGCGGTCGATGCTGGCGCGCACCTGCTCGGGGGTGACGTGGGCGCGCTCGGCCTCCCATTCCTTGCGCCACTCCTTCTTGAGCTTGTCGAGCTGCATCTGGCTGACCGCGTTGAGGCCGCGCGGCCCGCCGCCCGCGGCAAAGCGCTCGGGCGCGCGGTTGCGCAGGATGAACATCAGCAGCCGGTCGTTGTACTTGCGGCGGGTGCCGATCAGCTTGCCGTAGGAGTAGAGCGGTTCCTCCACGCCGTTGAGCGCGCGGTCCATCGTCACGTCCTCGACCCGCTGCACGCCGAGTTGGAGCGCGGTCTCCCACGCGGCGCGGAAGCTTTCGGCGCCGGGCTGGCGGCGCAGGTGGTAGGCGCCGACGGTGCTCATATCGACGGCCTTGCAGGCGGCCTCGACAGAGCCGGTGTCGGCGAGCGCCTCGATGAAGCCGAGCTGGCGTTCGGGCGTCCAGCCGTCGTGCCGGTTGCACAGGCGCGGGACGGGGGTGAAGGGGGGCAGCTCTCCGGCGGGGACGGGGGAGCGGGCGGAGCGGGGGTCTTTGCGGCGGGTCATGGGGGATGTGGATCACAAAAACGCGCAGTAGGAAAATGTCGGGGAGGGGGGCCTGGGGCCTTCCAGCCTTCACTTCCCATTCACACGCGCCCTCGCTATATCGCCCGCCATGCAATCGAAGCTCAGCACCCGCATCACCCCTCGCCGCCTCATGGGGGCCGCGCTCGCCGCCTTCACGCTCGCCTCCCTGTCGGCCTGTGCCGGCAGCACGGAAGGCAAGGACGTCGCCTATGTCGCGCGTGACGTCGAATCGCTCTATGCCGAAGCGCAGCGGCGGCTTGATCGGGGCAACACGCTGCAGGCCGCGGCGCTGTTCGACGAGGTCGAGCGCCAGCACCCCTATTCGCCCTGGGCCCGCCGCGCGCAGCTGATGAGCGCTTTCAGCTATTACACCGCGCGCGATTACAACAAGGCGATCCAGAACGCGCAGCGCTTCCTGTCGATCCACCCGGGCAATAAGGATGCGCCGTATGCCTATTACCTGATCGCGCTCTCCTATTACGAGCAGATCAGTGACGTGAACCGCGACCAGAAGATCACCGAGCAGGCGCAGACCGCGCTGCGCGAGGTCAACCGACGTTTCCCGCAGACCGAATATGCCGCCGACGCGCGGCTGAAGCTTGACCTTGTCGCCGATCACCTTGCGGGCAAGGAGATGGAGATCGGCCGCCACTATCAGCGCATGGGCCTGTGGCTCGCCGCCGACATCCGTTTCCGCAATGTGGTGGAAAAGTTCGACACCACCAGCCACACGCCCGAAGCGCTCTACCGTCTCGCCGAGAGCAGCCTTGCGCTGGGCCTGCCGCAGGAAGCGGTGAAATATGCCGCGGTGCTGGGGGCCAATTACCCCGGCAACGAATGGTACGAGCGCGCCTTCAAGCTGGTGAACCGCCATGCCGAGGGCGTGACGGCGTCGTAGGTTTGCGTGCCCCCCTCCAGGCGCAGGTTTTTGTCGCCCTACCGCTGCGCTACTTGAGGGCGTTTTTCTCGGCCTGACGCTCCACTGCTTGAGACCAGGCCGCTTTGCGGCCGGCAGGCAGCTGTGTGAGCGGCCTCTTTTCCAGTCTCCCCGCCGCCTCGGCGCGGGCCTTGACCAGCCTTACGGGCTTGGCCAAAGTCCTGTGATCAGGGGAGAACAGCCATTTCCAGAACCATCCGTCTTGCCGCCGCCTTCGGGCTTTGTGTCAGCCTTCCCGCAGTCGCGGTGGCGCAGGAGGATGGCTATCGCCTGCCCCCCGCTGCCGTTGCCGACATCGTCACCCGCGCACCGGCGCCGAGCGTCTCGGTCTCGCCCGGCGGTGACCGGCTGCTGCTGATCGAGCGCGAGGCGCTGCCGCCGGTCGCCGATCTGGCCAAGCCGATGGAAAAGCTCGCCGGGCTCCGGCTCGATGCGTCAACCAATGATCGCCACCGCACCCGCTCGGCGGTCGGCCTCAGCCTGCAGGATATTGCCAGCGGCCAGACCCGCGCGGTCAGCCTGCCCGCCGATGCCGACCTGTCGCGCTTTGCCTGGACGCCGGATGGCGCCAAGGTGGTGTTCGCCAACACGCGCCCCGATGCGGTCGATCTCTACGTGCTCGACACGGCAACCGCCGCTGCGCGCAAGGTGATGACGGGCGGGCTCAACCCGATCTTCCAGTCCCCCGAATGGCTCGCCGATGGATCGCTGCTGGTGCTCACCATCCCCGAGGGACGCGGGGCCATGCCGGTCGAATCGCTCACGCCGCGTGGGCCCGCGATCCAGACCGCCAGCGGCGGCAAGCAGGCGCAGAACCGCACCTATCAGGACCTGCTGGAAAACCCGCATGACGAGGCGATGTTCACCTGGATGACGACCTCGCAGCCGGTCATCATGGCGGCAGACGGAAGCCGCAAGCGCGCGATCGGAGCCCCGCGCATCTATACCTCTGTCACGCCGTCGCCCGATGGCAAATATCTCCTGATGGAATGGCTGGAACCGCCGTTCTCCTATCAGGTGCCGTGGTCGCGCTTCCCCACCACCAGCGCGGTCTATACGATGGACGGCAAGCTGGTGGAGACCATCGCGAAACAGCCGCTCGCCGATGCGCTGCCCGTTCAGGGCGTCGTCACCGGGCGGCGCAGCATCCAGTGGCACCCGACCGAGGATGCGCTGCTGCTCTGGGTCGAAGCGCAGGACGGCGGCGATCCGCGGGTGAAGACCGATAACCGCGACAACCTGCTCGCGCTCGCCGCTCCCTTCAAGGGTGAGGGCCGGGTGCTCGCCAAGATGGAAGACCGTGCCTCGGGCGCCTTCGGGATCGAAGGCAGCGACGACATCATTGCCTATGATTACGACCGCGACACGCGCGAGATCCGCCAGACGCTGGTCGATGTCACCGGCAGCAACGCCCCGCGGCAATTGAGCATCCGCAATTCGCAGGATGCCTATGCCGATCCGGGCAATCCGCTGTTCACCACCAGCGATCGCGGCACCCGCGTGGCGCGGATGGTCGATGGCAAGCTGCTGCTCAGCGGCCTCGGCGCGACGCCCGAGGGCTATCGCCCCTTCCTGCGCCGCTTCGATCTCGCGACGCTGGAAACGCAGGAGCTGTGGCGCAATGCGGGTGAGGAGTTCGAGACCGTAGTCGATGTGCTCAGCCGTGATGGCAGCACCTTTGTCACCTCCTATGAAAGCCCGACCAACCCCGGCAATGTCCGCCTGCATGATGGCGGCACGGCGCGGTTCCTGACCAACTTCCCCGATCCGCACCCCGAACTCACCGGGATCAAGCGCGAGCTGGTGACTTACAAGCGCGCCGACGGGGTCGATCTCACCGCCACGCTCTACCTGCCCGCCAGCTACAAGCAGGGCGACAAGCTGCCGGTGGTGATCTGGGCCTATCCGCTGGAATATAACGACGCGGCGACCGCCGGGCAGAACCGCGACTCCCCTTGGCTGTTCACCCGCATCGGCGGCTATTCGCCGCTGTTCTTCCTGACGCAGGGCTATGCCGTGCTCGACCGCGCGGCGATGCCGGTGGTGGGGGCGGACCCCGAAACCGTGAACGACAGCTTCATCGAGCAGGTCGTGGCGAGCGCGCAGGCGGCGGTCGATTTCACCGTCGAACGCGGCTTCGGAGACGGCGTGCGCGTGGGCGTGGGCGGGCACAGCTACGGCGCCTTCATGACCGGGCACCTGCTCGCCCAGAGCGACATCTTCCGCGCCGGGATCGCGCGTTCGGGCGCCTATAACCGCACGCTCACCCCCTTCGGCTTCCAGTCCGAACGGCGGGTGTTCTGGGACACGCCCGAGACCTATTACCGCCTCAGCCCCTTCATGGCCGCCGACAAGATCAACGAGCCGATCCTGTTCATCCACGGCCAGAACGACAGCAACCCCGGCACCTTCCCCGAACAGTCCGAACGGATGTTCGCGGCGGTGAAGGGCACCGGCGGCACCGCGCGGCTGGTGATGCTGCCGCACGAGGACCACGGCTATCGCGGGCGCGAGTCGGTGCTGCACACGCTGGCCGAGATGATCGACTGGTTCGATACCCGCGTGAAAAACGCCCCTGTCCCCGCCGCCGGGGAATAGGCGATCCACCTTGGGGATTGGCGCGCGTTCTTGTGGTGACGCGCGCCAGTCTGTGCGCTATCTGTTCCGCCGATGCTGACCCGCCTGTCGATCCGCAACATCGTCCTCATCGAAGCGCTCGATCTCGATTTCGCGCGGGGGCTCGGCGTGCTGACGGGGGAGACGGGGGCGGGCAAGTCGATCCTGCTCGATGCGCTGGGGCTGGTGCTGGGCGACCGGGCGGACAGCGCTCTGGTGCGCGCGGGCGAGGACAAGGCGAGCGTGACCGCCAGCTTCGAATTCGCAGCGCTTCCGCCTGCCATCGCTGCGGCTCTCGACGATGCCGATATTGCCATCGAGCCGGGCGAGCCGCTGCTGATCCGGCGGCAGGTGCGGGCCGATGGCGGCTCCAAGGCGTTCATCAACGATGCGCCCGCCAGCGTCGCGCTGCTGCGCGAACTCGCGCCCGCGCTGGTCGAACTCCACGGCCAGCACGATGATCGCGGGCTGGTGAACCCGCGCGGGCACCGGGCGCTGCTCGATCGCTATGCCGGGACCGACGTCGCCGGGCTGGAGCGCGCCTATGCCGACTGGGCGCGGGCCGAGGCGCAATTGGCCGAGGCGCGCGATGCGGTCGAACAGGCCAGGGCCGATCAGGATCTGCTGATCGCGCATCTGGCCGAATTGACCGAACTGGAGCCCGTGGCGGGCGAGGAAAACCGCCTCGCGCTGACCCGCGCCGATATGCAGAAGGGCGAGAAGCTGTCGGGCGAGCTGGAGGCCCTGCGCCATGTGTGGGACGGATCGGATTCGCCGCTCGCGTCCTTGCGGGTCGCAGCGCGCAAGCTGGATCGGATCGCCGATCAGCACACGCTGCTGACCGAGGCGCTCGCCGCGCTCGACCGTGCGGTGATCGAAGCGAGCGAGGCCGAAGACAAGCTGCGTCTCGCCGCCGAGGCGCTGGTGCACGATCCGCTCGAACTGGAGCGCGCCGAGACGCGCCTGTTCGAACTGCGCGCCGCCGCTCGCAAGCATCGCTGCGAGGTGGACGATCTGCCCGAGCTGATGCGCACCATGCGCGCGCGATTGGACGCGATCGAGGGTGGGGAGGCGCAGCTGGATGCCTTGGAGGCTGCCGCCAAGGAAGCGCGCAACGCCTATGTCGCGCTGGCCGAGGCCGCGCACGCTGCGCGGGTCGCGGGGGCTGCGCGGCTGGATGATGCGGTCGCGGCGGAGCTGGCCCCGCTCAAGCTCGATGCCGCGCGGTTCCGCACTGCGGTGACGGTGCTGCCCGAAGATCGCTGGAGCGCGGCGGGGATGGACGCGGTCGAGTTCCTGATCTCGACCAATCCCGGTGCGGATTTTGCGCCTTTGAACAAGATCGCTTCGGGCGGGGAACTCTCGCGCTTCATCCTCGCGCTCAAGGTCGCGCTGGCCGAGCAGGGCGGGGCGGCGACGATCATCTTCGACGAGATCGACCGCGGCGTGGGCGGGGCGGTCGCCTCGGCCATCGGCGAGCGGCTGGCGCGGCTGGCCTCGCGCGAGGGGCAATTGCTGGCGGTGACGCACTCGCCGCAGGTCGCCGCGCGCGGCGTGCAGCACTATTTCATCGCCAAGGCCTCCAGCGGCACGGTGACGCGGACGAGCGTGGTGCTTTTGGACAGCGCCGGGCGGCAGGAGGAGATCGCGCGGATGCTTTCGGGCGCCGAGGTTACGCCCGAAGCCCGCGCGCAGGCGGACCGGCTGCTGGAGGGGGTGTGATGCGTGGCTGTTTTCTGGTCGGCGCTCCGCTCCTCCTCGCCGCCTGCGCCCCCGCCACGCCTGCGCCCGAGGAGGCTCCCGCCGCCGTGCAGCCCAACCACGCCACCTATGGCACCGACGCCAACCTCGCCGCCTCGCAGCCCGACGCGGTGCTGCGCTATGCCGACCACTCGCGCGGGTTTGCCGAATTGCGGCTCCCCGCGGGCGAGGGCCCGTTTCCGCTCGCGGTGATCTTTCACGGCGGCTGCTGGAAGACCGGCATCGCCTCGCAGGCCTACATGGCCCCGCTCGCGACCCAATGGCAGCAGCAGGGCATCGCGACGCTCAATGTCGATTACCGCGAGGTCGGAGATGGCGGCGGGTGGCCCGGATCTTTCGAGGACTGGGCGGCCTCGGCCAGGCTAATTGACGAGGTCACGGCGCGTTACCCCATCGACCGGGCGCGGGTGACGCTGGTGGGGCATTCGGCGGGCGGGCTGCCTGCGCTGTGGCTGGCGCGTGGGGACGGGGCGGACGGCCCGGTCGGCGCGCGCGCGGCGGTGGCTGTGGCGGGCGCCATCGTGCTCGACGGGCCGGGCGATGTCGGGGCCGAGCGCCCCGCCTTCGACGCGTTGTGCCAGTTCTCGGCGGTCGACCCCTTCATGGGCGGCGAGCCCCAGCGCTTCCCCGAGCGCTACAAGACGATTGCGCCGGCCACCATTGCGCCCCGGCTGAGCGATGTGCTGTTCGTGCAGGCGAAGCTCCCCGCGCCTTCTGCCGCAACGCAAGCCGCGCTCGCGACCGGCGCGGCCAAGGTCACGATCCGCGAGAATCCGGGCGCGAGCCACTTCGCGATCATCACCCCCGGGAACCCCGTCTATGACGACAACGAAGCCGCGATGCTGGCTGTGCTGAAGGGTGACGACGGGGCGGGAGAACAGCCATGATCGCACGGCGCGAATTCATCGGAAGTGCAGCGGCGGCGCTGGTCGCCGGGCTGTCGCCGCAGCTTGTTTCAGGAGCCAATATGGAAGAACTCTACGGCCTCGTCGGCCAGCTTCGTGCGGTGCCGGGTGCGCGGGCCGAGCTGGTGGCGATCCTGCTTGAAGCCTCGCAGGCGATGGAAGGCAACCTGCTCTATCTGGTCGCCGAAGATATCGACGATCCCGAAGGTATCTGGATCACCGAGGTCTGGCGGACCAAGACCGATCACGGCAACAGCCTGAAGCCTCCCGCCGTGCAAGCCGCCATCGCCCGCGCACGGCCGCTGATCGCCGACTTCGGCGTGCGCGCGCAGACGCGTCCGGTGAACCATGCCGGCTGACCTCTCCGAAGCCGAAGCCGCCAATGAATTGATGCGGCTGGCCCGCCAGATCGCGCACCACGACCGGCTGTATCACGCCGAGGACAGCCCTGAGATTTCCGACGCGGAATATGACGCGCTCGTCCGCCGCAATGCCGAGCTGGAGGCGGCGTTCCCGCATCTGGTGCGCGCAGACAGCCCATCGCGCAAGGTCGGCCACGCCATCGCCGTCTCGCCGCTCGGCAAGGTTCGCCACGAGGTTCGCATGATGAGCCTCGACAATGCCTTCAGCCCCGAAGAAGTCGCCGAGTGGCTGGCGCGGATGCGGCGGTTCCTCAACCTGCCCGAAGGCGAGCCGCTGGCGGTGACCACCGAGGACAAGATTGACGGGCTTTCCTGCTCGCTGCGTTACGAGAACGGCGCACTGGTGCGCGCCGCGACGCGGGGCGACGGGCAGGTGGGCGAGGACGTGACGGCCAATGTCGCGCACATCCCCGACATTCCGCAGAGCCTGCCCGCAGTGGTGCCCGAAGTCTTCGAGGTGCGCGGGGAGGTCTATATGGAAAAACAGGCCTTTACCGCACTCAATGCTGCGCAGCATGACGCGGGCGGAAAGCTCTTCGCCAACCCGCGCAACGCGGCTGCCGGAAGCCTCAGGCAGAAGGACGCGAGCGTTACCGCCAGACGCCCGCTCAGGTTCTGGGCGCATGGCTGGGGCGCGGCCTCGGCGGTGCCGGGCGCGACCCAGACCGAGGTGGTGGAGAAGCTGAAGACCTGGGGTTTCCCCGTGTCGCCGCTGTTCGCGCGGGTAGAGGGCGGGGCAGACGCGCTGGTCGCGCGCTTCGATGCGATCGGCAAGGCGCGGCCCGATCTGCCCTATGATATCGACGGGGTGGTCTACAAGCTCGACCGGCTCGACTGGCAGGAGCGGTTGGGCTTCGTGGCCAAGGCCCCGCGCTGGGCGCTGGCGCACAAGTTCCCGGCCGAGCGTGCCGAAACGGTGGTTCAGGGCATCGACATTCAGGTGGGCCGCACCGGCAAGCTGACCCCGGTGGGCAGGCTGGCGCCGGTGCTGGTCGGCGGTGTCACCGTCACCAACGTCACGCTCCACAACCGCGACGAGATCGCGCGGCTGGGCCTCAGGGTCGGCGACCGCGTGGTGATCCAGCGCGCGGGCGACGTGATCCCGCAAGTGGTCGAAAACCTCACCCGCGACGAGGATCGCCCGGCCTTCGCCTTCCCCGATCACTGCCCCCAATGCGGCAGCGAGGCTGTCGCGGAAGAGGGCGAGGTCGACGTGCGCTGCACCGGCGGCCTCATCTGCCCGGCGCAACGCACCCAGCGGCTCGAACATTTCGTCAGCCGCAAGGCGCTGGATATCGAGGGGCTGGGGGAGAAAACCATCGCGCAGTTCTTCAGCGAAGGCTGGCTTGAAAGCCCCGCCGACATCTACCGCCTGCGCAAGCGCCGCAGCGAGATCCTTGCGCTGGAAGGATGGCAGGAAAAGTCGGTCGACAACCTTCTCGCCGCGATCGAGGCCAAGCGCGCGCCCGATGCCGCGCGGCTGCTGTTTGCGCTGGGCATCCGCCATGTCGGCGAGGTGACCGCACGCGACCTGATGAAGCATCTGCACGAGCTTCCGGCCCTGCGCGCGCTGGCCGAACGCGCCCACGCCGGAGATGCCGAGGCCATCGCCGAGATCACCGCCATCGACGGCATCGGCCCGTCCGTGGTCGAAGCGCTGGGCGATTTCTTCCACGAGCCGCACAATGTCGAAGTGTGGGAAGACCTGCTGGCCGAAGTCTCCCCGCCGCGCTTCGAGGTAAAAACCGTCGCCAGCCGGGTGGCGGGCAAGACCGTGGTGTTTACCGGGAAGCTCGAAACCATGAGCCGCGACGAGGCCAAGGCACAGGCCGAACGGCTGGGCGCCAAGGCGGCGGGCAGCGTCAGCGCGAAAACCGACCTGCTGGTCGCCGGGCCGGGGGCGGGGTCGAAGCTCAAGAAGGCTGCCGAACTCGGCATCGAAGTGGTCGACGAGGCGGGCTGGGCGGCAATTGTCGCCGAGGCCGGTTGATGGATTTGCTGCGCGAACTTCACCCACAGGCGCAGCGGATCGCTGCGATGCTTCGCGGGCAGGGAGAGAAAGTCGCGGTCGCAGACGGAGCGACCGGCGGGTTGATCGCGGCGAGTCTGCTGACCGTGCCGGGGGCGCTCGATGTCTTCGTGGGTGGCGGGGTGGTCTATTCCTTCCGCGCGCGCGACGTGCTGTTCGCCTTGCCGCGCGAGGCCTATGCCGGGATGCGCGGGGCTTCGGAGGATTATGCGCTGCTGCAGGCCCGCGCGATCCGCGACAATTTTGGTGCGGCGTGGGGTCTGGCGGAGAGCGGCTCGGTCGGCGGATCGACCCATCCGAGCGGCGCGCCTGCCGGGCGCAGCGTCGCGGCGCTGGCGGGGCCGGGGGGCGAATTCACCCGCCCCCTCGACACCGCCAGCGATGATCGGATCGCCAACATGGCCGCCTTCACCCGCAACGCCTTGGCGCTTTTGGAGGAGACCCTCGCCGGGATTTAGTCGTTCGGCATCAGGTAGATCTCGCGCACGGCGGAGGTGCGCGGCTGTTCCAGCGCGAAGATCACCGCCGCGGCGACATCTTCCGGCTGAAGCTTGTCGGGCTTGGGCTCGTCGAAGAAGGCGGTGTTGACCATTCCCGGCGCAATTACCGTGGCGCGGCCGCCCCATTCGCGCATTTCCTCGGCGATGTTTTCCGACAATCCGTGGATGAACCATTTGGTCGCCGAATAGACCGATCCCTTCATGTGATCGCGCCCGGCCTTGGAGCCGGTGATGACAAAGTGACCCTTGGTCTTGCGCAGGTGCGGCATCGCGGCGTGGGCGGTGTAGAGCACGGCGAGAATGTTGAGATGGATCATGTCGTGCCAGTCCTCGGGATCGCCCTTTTCGATCCCCGGCTTGTCGGTTCCCTTGCCGGCATTGGCGAAGACTGCGTCGAGCCCGCCGAAATGGCTGACGGCCTTCTCGATCGCTTCGCCGAGCGCCGTACGGTCGGTCACGTCGCAGGGCAGCGTCAGCGCGGCATCGCCGAGTTCGCTGGCGAGATCGGCCAGCTTGTCCTCCGAGCGGGCGAGCAGCGCGACGTTCCAGCCTTTGTCTACGGCGGCGCGCGCAGTGGCGGCGCCGATGCCGGAGGATGCGCCGGTGATGAGGAGAGTGCGGGACATGGGATGCTCCTGTCTGGAATGGGTGTTCGATGGGTTCCCTCAACCAAGCCATGCCGGGCCGGAGGGTTCCACGCGCGATCGCACTCAGCCCGCACCTCGCCGATGGGGAGGGGCCGCGCGTCGATAGCTGTCCGGTACCTTCCACCTGCCCGAGGGGCGCTGACCGAAGGACTACGGCATCCCCGAAAATGTGCCCAAGGGCTATGGCGGGCAGTTCCTCTACCCCTGGACGCGCACCGGCAAGAAGCTTGACGAGAGCGGCGGGGCGGAGCCTGCCGAATAAATTTTGCACGCCGCTGTCGAATCCGTCTTGGCAGATGCGTCTCTGTGTCGGAGCCTCGCCATTCCGGCAGGCCGATGACGGAGACGTGCGATGCAATTCATGCTGATGATCAACGAGGACGAAAGCGCTTATGCCGGCCCCGAAGGTGCGGCGCTGATGGAGCAGGTGCTGGCCGGGCACATGAAGCTCGCCGAGGATCTGGTGGCGGCGGGCGTGCCCTTTTCGGGCGAGCGGCTGAAGCCTGCTGCCACAGCGACCACGATCCGCTGGGATGGCGGCAAGGAAAGCCTGCACGATGGCCCCTTTGCCGAGACTCACGAGGAGCTGGGCGGGTTCTACATCATCGACGTCGCCAGCCTCGATGATGCGCTGGCGTGGGCGCGGCGCATTCCGGTGCCCAGGGGCGCGATCGAGGTGCGCCCGGTGTGGCCGATGGGGGCCGAAGGCTGACCGGCCTTTCGGGCTCAGCGCGCGAAACCGCGCTGGCGATCATGGCGGCGCGGCCCCGGGTGGTGGCCGCGCTTGCTGCCCACCTGCGCGATCTCGACGCGGCGGAGGAGGCCTTCAGCGAGGCGGCCGCGCGATGCCTCGCGCTGGTCGATCCGCCGCGCGATGTGTCCGCTTGGCTGTTCGTCGCCGCCAAACGCTGCGCTGTGGATGCAATCCGCAAGGCAAAGGGCGAGGTGCGCACAGCCGAACGTGAGCTGGAGGTCGCCGATATGACCAACGTCGTCCAGTTTCCCGAACCGATCCCCGATGAGCGGCTGCGGCTGCTGTTCATCTGCTGCCACCCGGCGCTCGGCCCCGAAGTGCGCGTGCCGCTGGCCTTGAAGGTGATCTGCGGCCTGCCCGTGGCGACGATCGCGCGGCTGTTCGTGGTGAGCGAACCCGCGATGTTCCAGCGCATCACCCGCGCCAAGGCCAAGGTGCGCGAGGCGGGTATCGCCTTCGAACTCCCCCCGCGCCGCGACTGGCCCGAGCGGCTGGGCGCGGTGCTGCTCGCGCTCGAACTCGCCTTCACCGCGGCCTATGCGGATGCGGGCGGGGAGCTGTCCGCCGCGCTCGAAGAGGATCTCGGCGCGGAGGTCGAGCGATTGGTGCTGCTGGTTGCCGAACTGCTCCCCGAAGAGCCCGAAGCGCTCGGCCTTGCCGCGCTCGTGCTGCTCGCCCGTTCGCGCAAGGACGCGCGGCTCGATGCGGAGGGCGCGATGGTGCCGCTCTCGCAGCAGGACTCGGCGCGCTGGAACCGCTCGCGGATCGAGCTGGCGCAGAGTTTCATGCTGCGCGCCGAGCGCTTGGCACGCTCCGGCCCCTGTCAGGTCATGGCTGCGATCCAGCTGACCCACACCCGCCGCGCCTTTGATGGAGTGGTGGACGGGTATGCGGTGCTGCGGCTCTATGACGTGCTGCTGGCGCTGCGCCCCTCGCCGATGGTGGCGCTCAGCCGTGCGCTGGCGCTTGCGCAGGTGGAGGGGCCCGGCGCGGGGCTGGCGGCACTGGATGCGCTCCCTGCCGAGCGGCTTGCGCTTGCCCGGCCGTGGCACGTCGCGCGCGCCGATCTGCTGGCGCGGGCTGGCCGCCCCGGGGAG